>Ga0265298_10000006_pt1 | contig 346381 bp, 426 predicted proteins | sample AusTroGonzalo_MG_3_FD_193486 | JGI IMG/M metagenome (GOLD analysis project Ga0265298, IMG submission 193486) | Bovine rumen microbial communities from tropical cattle in Woodstock, Queensland, Australia - Gonzalo_01 | ecosystem: Host-associated > Mammals > Digestive system > Stomach > Rumen ...
GCCCTCGACAGAAGCCGCTGGTTGCTACTGCCTCGGAATCGCAAGGAAAGGTCTCTCTGGGCTTGGATAAACGGCCCGTCGACCAAAGTATCCACCAAGTCGAGAATGCGGTCTGTGACCACTTCTACGTGCTTTCTCTGCCCCTTGAGCAAGTCCTTTTCGAGGACGTACCCAGTGAACATCCAAAGCGTCTTGTTCGGACACTCTGTCTTGAACCTAGCGAGGAAACGAAGGAGGCCAGCTTGGTTCTCTTCCTCGAACGGTTCGCCGCCTACGACGGTGAGACCATCGATGTAAGGCTGCTTGCAAGCCTCGATGATTTCGTTCTCCTCGATGGGAGTAAATTCCTTGCCGAAATTGAAGTCCCACGTCTTCGGATTGAAACAACCCGGACAATGGTTGCGGCAACCGCTGACGAAAAGGCTGACTCTGCAGCCTTCGCCGTCAACGATACTCATGAAGTCGATATTACCGTAGTTCATTAGATGTTATGCCTATCGTCGAGTTCTTTGAGCTTGCCGTCATTCCATGACCAGCGGATGGTCTTTCTGGGAGAACCAGTCAGATATCCGGTGATACGACGGACACGCACAAAATATCTTTCGTCACTGCAGCCGCACTTCGGACAAACGTTGTCGATGATGCCGTGGAAACCGCACTTCAAGCAGTCGTCACTGTCCATCGTACAAGTGAAATATCCCAAGTCGCCTTCGTACATCGCGTCGATACAAGCCTTCACAGCGGCGGTATTCTTGGTAAGGTCGCCGTTGAGCTTGTAATAGAAGATGTGGCCAGCGTTGGTGAGCGCATGGAACGGAGCTTCGGTCTTGATCTTGTTCTCAAGCGAGGTGTCGAGAGAGAAGTCCATCATGTGAGAGTTCGTGTAGTAGCCCTTACCGAACAAGCGCTGCAGATTGACGTCGGCGAGCTTCTTGTTCTTGGCGACGAGCATGAGGTTTCCGTTCTCGTCCTTGACTTCCTTGGAGAACTTGTTCTTGTCGATCGTAGCAAAGCGGCCAGCGACAGCTTCTGCCGGAGTAGCGAACGTACTCCAGTTGTAGTGTGTTTCCTTCTGGCAAGCGTCAGTAAAGTCGCGGATGTGCTTGACGATGCTGATAGCGAACTCGTCGACATCGTGGTCGATACCGAAGGTCTTTCCAGTGATGACATTGACGGTTTCAGCGATACCGATGTAACCGATGCTCAAGGTAGACTGCTTCAATACATCGGCAATCTTGTCATGAATGTCGTGTTCCTTGTCATCAGAAGTGTAATAGACGCCTTGCTGCATCGTGAACGGATAGTTCTCGTACGTCTTGTCGCAGATGAGCTTGAAGCGTTCGATGAGGCTTCCCTTTGCATCTTCGAGCATTTCGTCGAGCTTCTTGAAGAAGATTTCCTTGCGATGCTCGACATTCGTGGAGTCAAGGTGGGCTTCGATAGCGAGGCGCGGAAGGTTGATCGTGTGGAATGCGAAGTTGCCACGGCCAGTCGTCTGCTGGGCACCGTTGATGTTGCCGATGACGCGAGTACGGCAGCCCATCGTAGCGATGGTCGTATTCGGAATCACGCGGCGGAGAGTTGCGTGGTAGCCCTTGCACTTGACGATATCCCAGTTCTCGCCGATACCGAGGTTGACGGAGTAGACAGGGAACTCTCCCTTCGGAGTGTCGATGTCGGTTTCGTCGGTGACCATGATATAATCGTTCTGGCCACGATGAGAAATCATCCTTCCACCAGAAAGCACGACTTCCTTCGTCTCGTACTTGATGTACGGCTTGTTGAAGGAGGAGTCAACACGGACAAAGTTCGGATAGAATCTGCGAGCGAGACAGTCGATGGACTGGAGATACAAGTCGAAGTTCGGATCGCCGACATACTTCGTGTAGCCCTTCATGAGCTTGAAAATCAAAATTGGGAATATTGCGGTGAGTCCGTCGCCCATACCTTCGTACTGGGCCCTAACAAGGTTCTTGCTGACCATTCGTCCGCAGTTGGAAGTATCGAGGCCGAAGTTCAACGACGAGAACGGCACCTGGTTTCCAGAGCGCGACTGCAAGGAGTTCAAGTTATGGACAAGCGCTTCCATGGCTTGATGGGTGTCATTGTCGGTACATTCAATCGCAGTAGCGACGCATTCCGGACGATATACGTTGTACAAATCGGCGAGCGGAGCGTCCATCGTTATGCCGATTTCAGCAAGCTTCTTCGAGACACGCTTAATCATGAACTCTTCAGTCTCGGCTTGCTGCTTGAGGAACATCGCATAATCCGGGTCATGAGAATACATCGCATAGCGGTTCAGTTCACGCGCAAGGTTCTTACGGAAAGATTCGTCGACAAACGGTGCGAGATCAAAGTCGATATTGTCTGCAGCGATACCGCCGTACTGCTGGTTTGACTGCAACTGGAGGATAACCGCAGTCAATGCGGCTGCCGACTGGATAGACTTAGCCCTGCGCAAAAAGCCAGTGCCAGAGTCAAAGCCGTTCGTTAGTAATTTTCCGACTGGGGCAAAGAGGCAGTTAAAGGAAAGGTCGTAGAAATTCAAGTCGTGAATGTGCATCGCGCCGTCGGCATGTTCGTCGGCATACTTTCTCGTCATCGAGTTCAAGCTGTTGTACATCTTGTTCGTCTCGCTGGCAATCTTGCCGAACATGCCAGCTGGAGTAGCGCCAGATTCGTTCGCATTGTCTCTCAAGATGTTGGAGCTAGCGAGCTTTGCATGCTTCAACTTACGTATTAACGCATATACGCCGCTTTCATTCTCACGAATTATTGCACGGTTTTGACGATACTTGATGAACGCCTTGGCCACGCAGTTGAATCCGTTGTCCATTAGTACGTTCTCGATGGTGTCTTGAATGTCCTCGACCTTTGCGGCTTGCTTACCGCCAGCGGACAAGTCGTCAACGACTTCGCCTACAAGTCCGTCAAGAATGTCATTGGTGTACTGGGTTGTGCAATCCTTGAAAGCCGCCTCGATTGCGTCATAAATGTGCTTCGTATCGAACGGTTTCTTACGATGGTCGCGCTTAATTACTTGTGTTAACATAACATCTCTTTTGCCGTTTCGGCAGATTAAATGATCGTTTCGGTAAAGGCAAGTTTAGCAATATTCAAATGCGAAAGCAAACAGAAAATCGCCCTAAAAATACCCCGAACCACTATATATTGTTGATATCTTGTTGATATTTATACCATATATAGATGCCGTTCGGGGCGATACCAATAAAAACGTCGAAACCAGCGCAGTTTCGACGTTAATTATTTTTTACTTACTTTTTAGCCTCGACGATGTGGCCGTCGGAGCCAGTCACCATCGCCGCGTTGGCAATGCTCTGGATTCTCTTGTTCACCGACGACGCGAAGTCTTCGATGCTGTATCCGTCCGGATACAAGTCCACGAGGTCGCTGATGATGCCAGCGATGTGCGCGTGGGTGAAGTTCGCGGAGATAATCGTCTGAACCAGTTTCTGGAACTCTTCACTGCGACCATCCATCCAGTTCGGCATGAAAGCGTCAAGGCACTTGTACCTCTGCGTAATCACGTCGAAGACTTGGTCGAAGGTTTCTGGATTCTTGACGTGGATAACTTCGTCGATACGACCGTTACGAGTCTTGATAGTCGAGTTGATTCGCTGCGGGTCGTTGATCGTCATGATGATAACGCCAGAGAACTTGTTGGAGTTCGTCTCGTCGATGCAAGTGATGAATGTCGTAGTGAGGTTGTCCTTCTTGCTGAAGTCGTTGCCGTCGATATCGTCGAATACGAATATCGAGCCGGGGAACATGTTCAGAATGCGGAATACGCTACGAATCTTGCCAGTGTCGTTCAACGAGTCGGACGAAATCCAGAACACCGGGACATCGGTAAAGTCCATCACGAGCTTGTGGATCGAGACGGTCTTGCCAGTACCAGGGTCGCCTTGGAGAATGTAGCCACGGCGGCGCTTGGACGAAAGCACTGCGCGGCAAGTCTTGGACATGTCGGCAAGGTCGATATTGTGAATGTCGAAGTTGATTTTTCGGCGAGGTTCCGTATGGAAATGGCCACCATCAATCTTGATCAAGTTCTTCTTGATGTCGATGGAAGAAATGTAGTTCGCATAGATGATGTGTACAACATCGTCAAGGATGTCTACGTTGTCTTCGTCGTCGGAATCGGACAGACCGAACATGTCAGCATTGTAGACGCCAAGGTTGATGTAGCTGTAGCCAGCATCTTGATTGACGTTGCTGTCCTTGTTCTTCTGGTTGTAGTAGTTGACTTCAATACCGACATTCACCTTCTTGTACTTCGCAAGAAGATAGACCGTCACCATTTCTCCGCCAGTACCAGAACCAGTCGTAGGCGGACGATGCGTCTTCGTAATCTTGATGCCGTACTTGTCTTGAATTTCCGGCTTCATTTCGACGAGCGCACGGCAGATGTCGCCAGTCGAGTCCATCTGCGTTGTATGGATAGCTTGTCCGTTCTTGTAGCCCATGAACTTCGCGAGTTCGTCGTAGTCGGTATGGACTTCGTACTTCTGGGACACGAACAAGTTGTTGATAATCATGCTGGCCTTGCCGAGGTTCAATGCAGTCTCGGCAACGTCAGCGTAGTCCTTCATAGGGCCGCTTGCGTTGGACTTCACGATGTCAATCACACTCTCTACGAGGTGCGTACCCACGTTGATGAGCTTCTTTCGATTTTCGCCGGACAGCTTGTTCTTCAAATAACGGAGCTTCGCCTTTCTGTCCTTGCCAACCCAGAGGTCGCTGTCGATCTCGATATTCAGAAGCATACTTCCGAGGTCGTCGAGCAGCCTCGTACCAATATTTTCCTTGTCAGCCATTACATCCCCACTTGCATATCTTCAGGTGGCATTCCATCATCATACTGTACGGTCACTGTAGACTTTGAACCGCCGTACTTCCAAGTGCGTATACACACGCGCAAAATATTCACAGCAAATGCCGAAAACAGCACTATCTTCAACCATTTAATGATTGTTTTGTGTGACATCGTAATACTCCATCAATACACTATTTTAAGAAAAATATAGCAAATCATCTTGTATATGGCAACAACCTAGCGTTCAGCTCGTAGATCATCGACGGACGGTAGTTGTCATCCCCAGTATACGAAAAACATTTCTTCGTGTCAACCGCCATCGAGTGTACCATACCGCGATGACCGCCACAATGCAGAATGTACTTGGCCGAAGCCATGTAATCGCCGAGCAGACCGATCGAAGTGAACGGACAGTCGAGAACGTCGCGTTCGGTTATCATCATGTGCTTCAGAGCGCCCAGCATCTTGAAATACCCATCGTTGTCGGCAGCGATGCCGCCGTACGGACAAGTGATTCGGATGCACATGTACTTCGTGTCAAGAAGTTCCTTTACCTTCGACAGAAGCCAGTCATGACAGTATCCTTCATATTCGCCAGTGATCAATATAGGAAATTTCGGATCTTCTGGGCGAGGCATCCCATGGGCGACCGGATACGATTCCAGCGTGACCGCACGATCCATCGCCGGATGGTCGAACTTGCCCAAGAAAATCGCCTTGTCATACTTTCCGATCTTCGTGGAATAATGGTCATACCAATCGTGGAAAATGTAGACATTGTTCCTACCTTCGGCACGGCGCACAAGGCCGCCACCGAACTGCGTGACTCCCAGCTTCGCATTGTCATTGGGTGACGAGAACTTCGTCTCTACACCGATGGAACGAGCCACGGCTACGGCAAGTATGTCGTACTTTGATTCGCCTTCGAAGGCACCAAGGTCTTTACCGAAACTGATCATTCGTCACCGTTCTCCACGATTTGCTTCGCCTTCTCCACGAAGTCGGCAATCTCCTTCCGCTGTTCGTCCGACAAGTCTGGAATAGGATCGAAGATTTCTTGGACGAAAGTCGGAATGTAGCCGGGGCCATCTTCGGCCATGACCGCTTGCAGAATCTTCGTGAAGCTGATTTCTTCCTCGTAGTCGATGTCGTAAATCGTGGTATCGATCGTGAGGAGAGTCTTCTGCGTACAAGCCCACCTCAAGCGCACATTCAAGCGTTTCTTCTTGTCGTACTTTTCGACAAGTTCGGTGAGCGTCACCTTCTTGGCCACATAGGCTTCCAAGTCTTCCTTGGTCATACGGCGGATGCAAGCGCACAGCTTACGGTTGTACGTATATACGGACGACGCTTGGTACGCTTCCGTGTTGACTTGCGGATGGAACAGATGATAGATGTAGCCAGTCGTACGGCAGACCGGGCCTACAAGGCGCTTAATCTTGTACGTAAATGCATCATCTTCAGCACCCCATTCATAGAAGTCCTCGTCGAATCCGCCGACAGCTTCCCAAGTGGATTTCAAGTACATGTTGCAAAGGCCAGTCTGCCGCTGGATATGCACACCATGGAAACAGAACTTCGAGTTGATTGTTCCTCCACCGAGCAGCGTCCTCGTATGGGCCTCGGTCAAGTAATCGACGCCGTCGTACGGATAAAGTATTCCGCAGCAGTTCCTACGAAGAAGTTCGGTGCCGTTCTCTATCGACTTCGCGGCTTCGTCGTTCAAATAGCTGTCCGCATCGACCATGACGATGACATCCGATTCGGCTGCCTTGATAGCCTCGTTAAGCAATTTCGTCTTGTGGAAGCGAGTTCCGTCGTCGACTTGAACGCGCTTGACGTGCGGATTGTAGGTTGAAAGTTTTTCCGATTGGCTCGACTCGCCTTGTTCAGCAATGACGATTTCGGCGTCCGGCATTAGTTCTATACACCGATCGATTACAGCGAATAGATTGCGCCGTCTGAACGAGTTCTTACCGTCCATGAAAGCCATTACTATCGAAAAATTGGGCATATACAGCTCTTTTGATAAACTCTATATAGAAATATAGCAAAAATAATTTCAAAAAGGACTTAAATGCCATTTAACGGAATTACAAACCTTCGTGACGCGAAGGAGTCAGTAAAGCTCAGCCCTAAGCAGCTGAACGAGATAAAGAAGTGCGCATTGGATCCTCTCTACTTCATGAATAACTATATGTTCATTAACACGAAAGATAATGGCATGCAGTTATTCAAGACGTGGCCATTCCAAGACGAAGCAGTCAAGAGATTCTTAAAATACCGCTTCAACATCAACAAGTGGAGCCGTCAGGTCGGTAAATCTACGATCGTGCGTGGCTTCATCCTATGGTACGCAATGTTCCACAGCGACCAGCTCGTGGCCATGCTCGCAAACAAGTTGGCATTGGCCAAGGAACAGCTGCAGTTGCTCCGTGACTCATACGTGGCGCTGCCATTCTGGCTTCAACCCGGCGTGAAGCTATGGAACAAGATGAGTATTCAGTTCTCGAACAATACTCGTATCCTAGTGGCCGCAACGACTCCGGACGGCGTCCGTGGTTTCTCGCCCAACCTACTTTACTTGGACGAATTTGCGTTCTTGAGAAACGGATTGGCCGACGACTTCATGGCTTCCGTGTTCCCGTCAATTTCTTCCGGTAAGAAGACCCGCGTTATCATCACCAGCTGTGTCACCAAGGATACCATGGTATTCACCCCAGATGGCATTAAAACGGTCGAAGACTTCATCATCGATGACGGACGTGTTCTAGGATACGAAGTCCCAGAATACCAAGTATTGGGCCGATATGGCATGAACCGAGGGCATATAATGCACAACGACGGTGCGGCCAAGGAAACCAGAGTCATTTCAACTCGGTATTCCGAAGTCGAAACCTCATTGATGCACAAGTTCTGGACCTGCCGCGACGGCGTCTATCAGATCCGTCGCGCACACGAGCTGAAGGTCGGCGACTACGTAATGATCAAGTACGGCATGAACTGCTGGGGAGACGACAAGATTGACTTCGACGACAGCCAATCGAAACCCAGATATCCACTTGGTAAAATCAATGAAATATCCGAAGAATTAGCATATTTCTTTGGGTTATACATAGCTGAAGGCTGTGCAATGCACACTCCAGCGCATCATTATGTCATTATAACATGTGGTGACGATATTCTAAATGACCTAAATTCGATTGGCGTACAATTTAAAAAACTTGACAAATTTCATTATAGAGTTGACCGCAAATCTATATGTATGCTATTGGAATGTGTCGGTTTTGATTTAACTAGACATGCAAATCGCAAGGTTATTCCAGACCGTTTAATGCGGATGTCTAAACGAAATGTCGCCGCCATGATTCGAGGCATGTTTGACGGAGACGGATGCTCAACAAAAAAACGTAAGCGTCTATCCTACGCATCAACGTCCAAACGGCTTATTGATCAGTTGCGCGTTCTTTTAGCAAACTTTGGTATTTTAAGCAATTTGTATCATAAATACACCAAACCCACCAAGCGAGTTAAAGTTTCTAGTGAAGTATGGAATCTTGAAATAAATCAGCAAGATATGGTTGATTTATTCTTCACTGAAATTGGGTTCGGACTGAAACGGAAATCAGATACATACTTCACGCAAGACCAGCATAAGAAACGTCCTAGCCGATATGACTATATTCCGTTTGCCGCACCGGAAATTCGCCGTTTAAAGAAAGAAAAGGTGCTAACAAACAAGGAATTCAAGCTCACTGGCGGTATCTGCGACAAGCACGACATACATTTAAACCGTAAACTGGTGCTTGAAATCAAGTCCAAACTTCCAGAGGAAGTCTGGTCTAAGTATGACGTGTTCAAGAACGCCGAACCGGACTGCGTATGGACACCTATTACCGAAATTACAAAGTCATTCAATAAAGTGTACGACTTCTCACTGAACGACGATAACTATAACGGTTATGGAGAGACTGAATGGTCGCATTCAGTTGTACATAATTTATTAGTTTGTCAGAACACGCCACAAGGACTTAACCACTTCTACCGCATGTGGGAAGACGCCGTCGACGAGAACACGGCTTCCTACCACGACTTGACTTCTCGCTACGTCCGTTCAGTCGTGAAGTGGAACGAAGTGCCCGGTCGTGATGCCCAGTGGGGTATCGATGAAATGGCTCGTATCGGCGAACAGAAGTTCAGACAAGAATACGAGTGCGAATTCATCGGTTCTGCAGTGACACTTATCGACTATAAGATCTTGCAGAAACTGAAGCCGGACGAACCGCTCAAGATGGCCAACACGCCGCCGGACTTCCAGATGCGAATGTTCCAGAAGCCGATTATCCGTCAGAAGATGGAATTGAACGGCTGGACTTACATCGCGTCAATCGATACTGGCTACGGTATCCGTAAGGACTATCACGTTCTGCAGATTCTTCTTGCAAAGAGCAACATCGACCTCGAACAAGTTTTCGTCATGTCGTCCAATACGGTGACTATCGAAGACTTCTGCGCATATTCCTACCTTGTACTCAAAGGATATGGATTCCCGCCGCTTACTATCGAATACAACGGCCCTGGCGCTCGTACGCTAGGTATCATGTTCAACAACTTGCAGTACGAGAACCTTGTCCACTACGACAACAAGCTTCGCGGAATGTGGGCTACCGACACCATCAAGCAAACCGCCGTCATGCTTCTGAAGCTGTACGTCCAGCGTTTCTACTGCAAACTGCACGACGAGGCGACAATCAACGAACTCATGTCCTTCACGACGACGACAGAATCCGGACGTAAGTGGGGCGCTACTGGCGGAAACCACGACGACCACGTGACTTCGCTATACTGGTGCATCTACTACGCAGCATCGCCGATGTTCGAGGGCGGCAACGTCGAGGAAGTCGACTTCCTCAAGGGTCTCGAACTGGCCTTCACGGCAATCGGAAATACTGGCGAGGAGACCAACCGTGCGCTAGAGTTCGTCCAAGACCAGATTGCACAGCGAGAACAGCTTGCAATAGGCCGTCTGCAGCAACAGCAGCAAGAACAAGCCGAGCAAATTGTATAAACTAGGCATAAACGACTTGGAATAAAATTATGCCGTATGACGAACTTGAACAACTGAGGAAACTCACTCGATCCATTGAACTTGAAGCAATGGCTCAGCCAGACGTCGAACCAGAAGACGACGACTTCGGAGCGACGGTACTTGATGCCGAAATGGGCAACCAGCCATACGACCCCGATCCGGAGGTCAAAGCCTACGAAGTCAAGGGAACCGCTGGACTTGGAAGCTGCGCAACGCCGACCAAGGGTGCAAAGCCCAAGGAAGCCATCTTCGGTTCTCAAGACGAAGAAGCCGAACGCGCCATGGAAGAAGGTCTCGGCCTTCATGTGGGTGGTTTGAGCCTCAAGAAATCACTTGCAAACGGTCTCTCCGAATGCATGGACTTGTGCGACCCCAACTGCGCGGTAAAGTACAATGTCGGCGACTTCGTGAAGCCTACTTGCAGCGAAATCCCGGTCATTCTCGTCGTGAAGTGTACCGACGGTTCCAACATCATGACGGCCAAGCCGACGGAATGCGCTGACGAATGCAGCGACACCGGATGCTGGCCGGAATTCTCCTTCGAGCAAGACGAGATCGAGCCGATGGGTGAAATCAAGCTTTCCGACATCTTCAATGTCATGAAGTTCAACGATTCCGCAAAGACCGAAAGCTTCAACGGCGGAAACTACGATGAAAGTCCTATGAAGGCGGCACAGAAGGGCGCTAGCGAAAACATGCGCGACAAGAAGGCAGCCTCGTTCGACGACATCAACGAGTTCATGGAAGACGTGTTCGGCCCAGTGCCTGACTATACGGTCAAGCAGAAGATCACGCCAGACCAGCCGGAAGAACAGCGCGTCAAGTTCGGATTTATGGGAGCCCTATAATGCAGAAGCCTCAGCTTTTCTTTGATAGCGACTGTCCGGTCTGCTCCGAGTTCAAGAGACTCGTCAGCCGCAAGCTCGGTGATTCGGTCGAGTACGTCCCCATCGGTGCGTACAAGTCGGACTTCGAGTACGTCGACGCGACCGGGAAGAAATTCGTCGGTTCAAAGGCAATCGAGAAGCTGTCCACGGACTTTCCGCAAATCAAGGACTATGTCTGGATACTTCCAGAGAAGCTGAAGGTCACTGGACTCAAGATGGCCTACAAGGTCGGAAGCGTAGTCCGAAAAGCGATAGCCACAGTCCATCACGGATGTAACTGCGGTAAGCACTAAATTTAAAAGCCAGTCGATCGACTGGCTTTCTTCTTATATGTCCGCTTGTGTCGTATGCATTTCTCGCAGCTTGTCGATGGAAGTGTCGACAAAGTCTTGATGCTCGGCCTTCGAAGTCAATGTCTCGTCAATGAGTGAAATGAGTTCATCCTTGTGTTCAGCTAGGATGTTGTACGCGATGTCGTTATAGTCGTCCTTGTAGGAGACTTCGTGAGTCTGGTAATACCTACTGACCCACGGCGCGATGTTGATTAGGATTCTGTCTGGAAGCGATTCGCCGACCGACGGATTGAACGACACGATTCGATTAGTGCTGGCGTTACCAGCATAGATACGGAAGATAGCGCCAGCGACACGCATCATGACACCCTTCGGAACCATCATGCCCTTCTGCGCAAGGATAGCGCCAAGCTGCTTTCCTTCATGGCACGACTGGATGCATCGCCATAGACGCGCACCGACGCTCGCGTAGGTGGTGCGGTCTGGGACTTGCTTGTACAAGTCGAGGATCGCTTCGCACAGCGGCTTGTCGTCACCGCATATCTCTTTTATCACTTCAACCATCGTCATAGACATTTCTCATAATCAACACATACAGTTTATCACAAAAGGCCGCCTTGCGGCGACCTCTTTGCTATAGGATTTCGATTATCATCGGCGCTTTCTCGTACAAGCCCGGTAGCGAGCCAAGCGTATTGTATTCAAACCAGTCGATAGCTTGTTCATACGGATCCTCGTCATGAGAGCAATCCGCAGAGAACTGCTGCGCAAGACATTCGAGGCACAAGCCACGTTCATAGACCGCGACTACATTCCCTGCGTTCGTGTAGTGCGTTCCGACGATAGCCTTGTCCATACCGTCAATGAAGTACACCTCACAGTCGAGCTCGTTTGCCCTCTCGACGATAGCCGCCTTCTTTTCAGCAGCCATTTCATCGGTAATATCGCACAGTCTCATCATATCGCTACCCAATCGCGATCGACTTGCCTTCGAGCGGAGTCCTGAAGCCGAGAACCACATGCAACTGCCCAAGGTCGAACGAACAGCTGATGCGGTTCTCGTCAACAGGCTTCATGATACTGTATACAACGGTGTGCTCGCCGAGAAGATATTCTGGAATGTTGACTTGTGCAGCCCACTTCGTAGCGTCCTTTTTCTTCTTGGTGCCCTTCTTCTGGGTCGTCCTCGCTTCGGCGGACATGATGGATACATGCGTCTCGCGCTTGAACGTGACAGCGACTTCGTTGTTCTGCGTAAGCTTGATACCGATGTTCTCCTTCGGAATACCCGGAAGGTCTACGAACAAATGACATTCCGTATCGGTGATGACGAGTTCGGAGAACGGTTCGGCCAAGAGACCGACCGGGGCTTGCGCGGCCATATTCTGCTGTTGAGGTGCGCCGTTAATCGGAATGTTGATTCCGCCTTGAGGCTGGCCTTGAACATTTGTCTGAATGTAATTGCCTTGCGGTACGCCGTTCGGTACACCAGTCTGCACGTTGTAACCGCCAGCGAACTGTCCAAAGTTGGCTGGCTGCACGTAGTTACCGTTCGGGTTCGGCGGATTGATCGGCGCACCCGGAGGAGGCTGGTGCGTAGCCACGCCGACACCGCGACCACGGTTGGGACGCTGGCCAGCAATCGGATGCGAAGCGTTAAGACGCGCATCTTCTTGAGCCATCTGCTGGATAATCCTTGGGCTGATCGGAGTTCCGCTACCGTCAGCGGAACCATTGCTTATCACTGACGTATAGTCCGGTTCACCAGTAAAAATTAGAGTATCGTTCATATTCGACCTTTGAGTTATATATTCAACTTCCACCTTGTCGCCATGGAACAGTCCAGTTATAAAATTTAGAAGACCCATCACGTACCACAGGAAGCTCGCAACTCGGCGACTTCGTGGAGCCCTCGCAGTTTAGCAAGTGCCTTGGTACGCATGCGGCGTATAAGCTCCTTGCTGACCCTTCGTTCGGAGGATATTTCGCTGACGGTGTCCTCGTAGCCATCCAAGCCATACAATCTTCGTAATAAATTATTCTCTTCTGCGCTCAAGTTGTCTTCCATGACATTTCGAAGGGAATCGCGCAGCAAATCGTCGCCGTGCTGGCTGTCCGTCTGGTCGGACGCGGCTATCGTATCGCCAACAGTCATGTGGCAGTCGCCGTGATCGGAATCGTTCCCAACATACGCCGAGAAAGAGGTCGTCTCTCTTATGGCATTGTCGGCCAGAACGCCGTACTTGAACTTGTCCACGGCCTCGCCGTTCTTCTTCGCGTCAAGGACATCGTGCCTCGTCTTGACGGGGACACGCACCATGTCGCAATTATTGACGATCATGTTCATGTGGCGCTTGACTTCGTAGGCGGCGAACGAACCGAACTTCGTTCCGGTCTTGTAGTCGAATTTCTCGAAAGCCTCCAGAAGGGCGAGCTTGCCTTCTGCGTAGAAGTCGTTGATTGGGAGTCCGTTCTGCTTCTTGTATGACTTGGCGACGGCGAGAACGAATCTGAGGTATGACTGGACTATAGCCGCTTTTATCTCTTGTTTTCGGCGAAAATCCTTGATTCTGTTGTATTCCTCGAACAGTTTGCGTTCTGCATCCCGTCCAAGAATTTTAAACTTCTTAGTCTCCTCTATGAGCAGACGTGTACTGCGATCTTCTTCATGTGTTTTCATCCACAACTCGATGAAAAGCTGATTATAAATATAATACTTTTAAATTTGAATTCCAAATTTTTACGCCATCTTGATAAACTGAACTCCGATGGCATCAATGACAGATATACACGATAGACTTGTCCTGAACCTGGGCCAAGAGGCGTTCCGAAAGCTCGCTGTCGAAGCCGTGGGCAAGCTGACGAAGGTTCGAAAGATCGACGGAAGGAACCGCCGCGTATACGGAGATTTCGCAATTTCCATAGATGCTAGCATGGATCGGCGTAATTTCAACATTTACCGCAACCGATCGAGCATGCTGGTACTTTCCGTCAAGAACGATAACGTGGTGAGCATTAGTTATGAATATGTCTATATCGAAGACCACCTCAAATCATTATTGAAGGAACTGAATGGCAAAGGAACAATGCATTAGTGTCGAAGGCACAGTCACCGAGGAACGTGGTAACGGATTCTTTACGGTAGTGCTCGACAACGGGCACTCAGTCGTTGCGCGGCTGTGTGGGAAGATGGAAAAGCGCAACTTCATACGAGTTCTGACCGACGACAGAGTTATCGTCGAGATCTCTCCATACGACCTAGATAGGGGTCGTATCATCTACAGATACAAATAAAATTTGTTTACGCTGAACGGAAAGCCCACGGCTTCAGCCGTGGGAGTATGTCAAATACGAAAAAAGCCGCACCAGAATCTGGTACGGCGTAGTTTCGTTTTATACCAAGCGTTACTTGGTGCTGGACTTCTTGGCAGCCTTCACAAGAGCCTTGTAGGCAGCCTTGAGTTCCTTGAGCGAAGCCTTCCACTTGACGAGGCGTTCGTCCTTGGTAACTGGCTTCTTGAGCTGCTTGAGCAACACAGTGCGGCGACCGATCTGGCCTTCGAGCTTGGCGATTGTGGCTTCTGCACGTTCAAGCGGCGTCTTGCGCGGCTTGCGTTCCTTCTTGGCCTTCGGAGCTTCCTTGGCTTCGAGTTCGGCAATCGGCTTCGGCTCGCATTCAACGGTCTTGCAGTTTGCCCACGGGTCTGCGATGGGTTCGACAGCGACCGTATTGGTTTCCGTCACCACGAGGGACGGCGGCTCGACAACCTTCGGATCGTCTTCGACAATGGTCGTAGCCTTTTCTTGTTCGGCTTCGACGACTGGTTCTGTCGGAGTTTCGGCGGTTTCAGCCGGGGCTTCTGGTGTGGCTTCGTCAATCGGCCAAGTCACGTCGATGACTCCAGTCTGCTTTGCCTTACGCCATGCGGCGATCCAGATGACGAAAATAACGATGGTCAGAACGACCGCGATGATAGCTAATGTCATTTTTGACTCCTTTTAGTTAGCGCTAACGAGAAATAAATTATTTCATATTAGTGCAAAACGGAACAGTCATAAACGCATTAGCCACCATTGATCACTAGGACGCCTTGAAGTTGTATTCCGGCTTGATGACCATGTCTACCGTGCAGAGGTCGCCGATATTGTCCAAGATAGCTTGGACTGGCTTGTAGGCCATCGGGCTCTCGTCGATAGTGCTAGTACGCACCGAGGTCGAGTAGATGCCTTCCATGGCAGCCTTGAAGTCTTCCATGGACAGCTTCGCCTTCGCATCGCCACGGCTCAGTACTCGACCAGCACCGTGCGGCCCGGAGAAGTTAGCCGCAGCATTGCCCTTGCCAGTAACTATCAAGGAGCCGTCGCGCATGTTCATCGGAATGATAGCGCGTTCGCCGTTCTGCAACGAGATCGAACCCTTACGGATGATCTTGTTCTCAACGTCGACGTAGTTGTGCAACGTCGTGAACTCTTCCATGATGTAACGGCGCTTGATGTCCATTCCGTCCAAGATTTCCTGGAGCATCGCCTTGCGATTCCAGTAGGAGAACTCGGAACAGATCTTCATGTCGTTCAAGTAGTCATCGACGTCGGTGCCTTCCAGCCAAGCGAGGCTAGCCGGATGCTGGGTCTCGTCACCAGTCTCCTTGCGGTTACGCAAGTAGCGGTCGATAGCTCGCTGCTGGTGGAACTTGCATACGACCTGTCCCAAGTAGCGTGAACCAGAGTGGATCACGATGTAGTGGTCGCCAGCCTCGTCGACATCCACTTCGATGAAGTGGTTACCTCCACCCAAGCTTCCAACGCTGTACAACAACTTGTGACGGTCTGTATCGGCAATCAATCCAGACAGATCAACGTTCTTCGCAAACTTGTGCAGGGTCTTACGATGGTTCATTCCAGACGGAATGTTCAAGCGAATGAGCTTGTCCAAGCGCTCGTAGTTGAAGTGGTAATCTTGAGATACCTTGCAGACCAGCATACCGCAAGCCACGTCGACGCCGACCAAGTTCGGCACGATCGTATCGGTCACAGTCTGCGTGTACCCCACACACGCCCCAACTCCGGCATGCACGTCGGGCATAATCGCGATCTTAGCTCCTTTCATGCACGGCACCGACAATAACTGGACGATCTGTCCATAGGACGCACTGTCCAACTTATCATATCCGGCCACATACACGTCAGCCGAGCAATACTTTCCATCAATAGTAATCATATAGCCTCCATTATTTTCTGTTAAGCCACCGAGGGTCAAGAAACCCGGCAACATATCCATCTGGACATTCATAACAAAACTTATTTTTTATACCATTATTATACCAATGTTTACCCTTACTAGCAGCCCCTATTTTAGATCGTCGTACCTTTTCGGTTTCAGCATCAATTTTATTATTATGACCAGGGCGAAATCCTTGTGGACATTCTAAAGCAACGACATGCTGTACGCCATTTGTGTAATGATGTTTACCATACATGGGATTATTTTCTTGAAATTTCGCTAACTGCGGACACTTCTTACCCTTATTCCAAGTAACCATGCCAGCCTCATACTTCGCTTTCAAGGTATCCGAAATCTTTTTTCGATACTCATCAGTAAAATCTCTATGCGGAATATCGATTAACCCAGCAGCATATTTAGCTTTTAACGTCGACGAAATTTTCTGACGACTTTCTTCCGAGAACGTATGCCCCTTTAGCGTTTCAGAGATGTATTCACTAGCAAGCTTCTGTATACATTCATATTCTCGACTCGAAATATAGCATAGTTCAGTTGCTCGATACACTCCACATAACTGTCGCATCGCATACGCCATTTGACGTCCCGGATAGATTTTATACAATAATTTATGACATATAAAATGTTCACGAGCCGTCAACGCAACTTTATTTTTACGAAGTCGAGCATATTGTGGAAATAACGACTTTGGCAATATGTGATGAAACTCATAATAATCACGACATATTTTCCGCTTTCTAAATGAATAACTTGCTGGACGTAAGCCAGCCATCTGTTCATTCTTTGCACGTCGTATAATCTGTATATAAATATGTCGATAATTCATTTCAATCGCCTACCAGATATAAAATTATTTCAAATTATATAAACTACATTAGCTATGGCAAAAAAGAAACAGACACAGAACGAGCTCGAAGAGCAAGTAGAAACCGAAATTCCGTCAGTTGAACCGGAAGTGAAGGCTGCTGAGGTAGTTCAGCCCAAGGAAGCCCCAGTAACGGAAGCTCCGAAGCCGTCCACGCCAAAGAAGCGCATCCGCATTCGCAAAAAGGCGACGAAAAAGCTTTCCGCCGCCATCATTTGCATGGATCCGTCTATTCAGCGCTTTATTTAACTAATTAGCCATTCTGAAAGACTTGCGGCATTACGTCAGTTTCATCTTCTTCTGATTCGTCAGAGGCAGCTGGCTTCTGTTCATCGTACAGAGAGAACGGTTCAATTTGCTTGAACTCGATAGCGAGCGGCGAGATGAATTCCTTACCATCTTCGTCGATTTCGGTATGCTTCAAGTACAGTTCGTCGAAGCGCTTGTCGCCGTCGAGCTGTTTCTTTTCGAACACCAAGTTAGCTTCGAGATACCTCTGCACATACTTTTCACCAGTGACTGGATCCTTCAGCTTCTTCGTCTTGATGTTGACCGCGATCGACTTGAACTGAACAGGAACCACGTCTTCATAAATCTTGAGATTCATGCAGATATGATAATCGTCAAGAGCGTGGAAGCGCTTCGTGTTCGGGTCGTCGTCCACGTTACGGATAACCTGGAGATTGGACACGGCATCGGTGGCCTTGCCCCAACTGGCGAGAGCGTCGAGGATGTCGTTGATCTCGTCCGTGTCGCTGCACTTAACATTCATGCGCTTGAATATTAAGCCCTTGCGCACTTCGGTCGAGTGTTTCATGATGACGCCGTTGATAGAGAATGAAAGCTGTGACATAGTGATTTCCTTCTAAGTTAATGGCACACAATATAGCAAAGATTAGATAAACTTGCAAGTACGAGGTATTTTAATGGCCGACTTGGTAAAAACACTACTGGAATCACACTCATCTGCCTTCAACCAAGGGGTTGAAGCATTGTTCAATACGCTGTTCGAAGCCGCTGGGCCAGTCCCCGTCAATTCGCATGACGCGGTCGATATCCTCGCCCAGAAGGTTGGCGAGAACGTCCACAAGACCGAGAACGGCGCTGACATCGTAGGACTGGCTGCGCAAGCTGGCATGGGCGACAATCCGCTTCCTACCGACGAGGACAAGCTCGTCAACGCCATCAACAACGACGTGGCGCAGAATGTGGAAATTCCAGACCTTCCCACAGAGAAGGACATGCCGGGTCTTCCAGTTGGCGGAGGCCCAGCGGCCCAACAGCCAGAATCGCCAGAAATTGGCGGCGACCTTCCAGAAGACGACAACTCATTCGGTGACGAACCGTTCGAGGATGTTTCTGAGACGCCTCCGCCAGACGACTTCGAGCTTCCAGACATTCCGCTGGACGACATCGGAGGAGAAGAAATGGGAACAGACATGTAAGACAAAGGCGACCATCTGGCCGCCTTTCTTCATATCTGCACGTGGTACTTCGCGTGTTTGTTCTTTTCCTTTCGCTTCTCCGCCTTGACGATTGCGCGTACCTCGTCCTCGGCCTCCTTCTCGCGGTTGTGGATTCGCTTCATAAGGGCCTTGCGGACATCCTTGTTGTATTCGAGGCGCTTCGGAGAAACATTACCTTCCTTGATGAACTTCTCGACATTGCCGATGACCTTGCCGACCTTCACTTCTTCGTCGTTCATCACGTTCAAGGCGTTAATACGAGCAGTCGTGTTTTCACGAGCGGTCTTCACGGATGCATCGATTCTATCCCAGATTCCGTACAAGCTGTCAAAGTGCTGCGTGATATAGGCGTTCAGTCCAGCCGGAGACATCGGCGATTGGTTGACTTGGCCTTCTGGAACCCAGCGGTCAGCCTTCCAAGACTTTCCTTCCACATGCACCGGGACGATCTTCAATCGACCGTCGGCGTTGACTTGGACGAGTGTCATGTGTTCGGCGTTGGCGGCCCAGTTGATGCACTTGCGCTTTTGGATGCCATGGTCGGAATATGCGAGGCTCACGGTTTCGTTGCACTGGAATACGACTCCCCAGTAATAGTCCTTCGTCTCGCTTGGCTGCAGTTCGGAAAGCTTCGTAGTATACATGTATCCATTACGGCGGCCACCCACTTCCTCGGTTTTCGAGTTCGTGTCTACCTTCCAGAACGTATTGATATTCGGCAGTCCGTGATACACTTGGGTTTCACAAATAGAACGAGCGTCGACTTCAGCTTGCATCAAGTCAATGTACCAGATTCCTTCCGGTTCCTCGATAGGGTCTTTCGTATGGTAGAACAAGTTAAGCGTACCGTTAACAAAATTGATCCAGTCCTCGTCCTCGCACTGGAAGTCGAACTGACCAAACCATTCGGCGTACTTCTTCTGCGCTGCGGTAGGAAGCTGGATGACGCGAGAATACTTGTCGAAGTCATGAGGGTTGAAGCCGTCGTTGCGGCATTTGTTCATGATCCAAAAATCAAGGATGATGTCCTTGTGCGTATCCCACGTAATACCACCGTTGATATAGTTGATGAGACGGATTCCAGCAAGTTTCTTGGCTTTCATGCGATGACCCTCGTTATGACATCAGTTTATCGAATTCGGTTTCAAGCAAAACCGATAAACTATGTTCTAAAGTTCACAATTACAGGTGCATCATGTACGAACTATTCGATTTACCCAACGAGAAGGAACTCGCCCAGATCATGCTTGAAGGCGCGAAGAAGGCAAAGAGCGAATCCAGCGTCGTTGACACCAAGGATATCTTTCCGTTCTGGACTCCGCCAGGTTCAGCAAAGAAGAACGTCGCTTCGCCGGACAAGACTGGCGCAGTGAAGGTAAAGCCAGCTGACTTCAAGGCAGTCGACACGGCTACCGCATGGCATGAATTCCTCGGCAACCTCAAGAAGTCCACTACGCACAACGCCAAGGATTCTGGCAGCTTCGGCACAGTCACCGTCGAAAATGGCAAGTCCGTTCCGAAGCCGGATGACCTCATCGGCAAGGTGAAGGCCCTCAAGGAAACTCAAGTTACCGACATGTCCGGAAAGACCAAGGCAACTACCGAAGAACTCGGCGTGTTCAAGGAAATGGTCAAGTCCAACGCTGCAGAGCCGAATAAGGACAAGCTCGTCGGAATCGTCAAGCCGAAGACCGCTCTCGGCACTATCGCCAAGAAGCCGAAGTTCGACGTTGACGCAAGCGCCACGGTCGAAGTCAAGAACGAAATCCCGGCAATCAAGGACGTTGCGAACAAGATGTCTCCAGACAAGACTGGAGCCGTCAAGGTGAAGCCAGCCGTAGACATCAAGGGCATCAAGTCCATCAAGGACGCTGAAAAGCCGGAGCTCTACGACAACAACACCAAGCCGCAGTACGTCACCGTCGAGAACGGCCAGAAGGTTCCTACCGCTCCGTTCAAGAAGGACACTCGTGTTGACGGCTCCGCAGTGACTGGCGCTAACAAGAAGACCGCCACTGCAATGACTCCGGACAAGACTGGCGCTGTCAAGCCCCAGAAGCTCGTAACGGCAAAGTAATATGGCAAAGACAGATCCTTACTACGACGAATATGCCAGAAGGTTAATGAGAAACCCAGTCCCTGTTCATCAAGGGTTTCTCCGCCTTCGCATTTCCGAACTTCCGGTCAACTACCAGGAGCGTCGTAAGTCTGTTACCGAGCCATACACGACCGATGCCCAAGAGACGATCAACGCGAACATCAAGGATTGGGTATGCCCTGGACTTACGTGCGCTCTCGCTAAAGAAGGCCACTACAAGTTCGTCACGAGGATACCTACCCAAGAGGATAACCAGTATGACGACACCATAACGGTGAACATGCTGGCCGACAACCGTTGGGAGAACTATTGGGCAATCAACCGATACATGGACGTAGTGCAGAGCGGCCAGACCGACGCCGACCCAGTCAGGGACATCCGTCACCGTGTCTACGGCATCGACCACAGATACCGCAACCGCCTCACTTACATCCAGTGGATCGACATGCACTTCGCCGACGACGTAGCGCAAGAGTACATGGTTGTAAGGTTGGAACGCTGCAGAATCGCAGCACTCAGCCAGATGAACCTCAAGCCGGGAAGCATCGAGCCAGCCTCTTTCAACCTATCTATCAACTACGAAATCCGTCGAATCATCCGCATGCCAGACCCTAACGAACTGATGAACGCAATCTGTATCGCCCAAGGCGCAGACTCCTACTACTAGAGGTAACCCATGGCCGACAAGAATAAAAATTACCAGCAAGGAACTTCGTCTGGGATCGACTCGTCCCATGACGCTATGCTCGCCTTCTACATGGAAAAGTTCTATGCGGCAGCACGTGGCCACCTTGTCAACAAGTACCACGTAGGGTTCTGGGGAGACTACGTCGCCGAGGCGTTGCGCATAATGGACAGAAACTCGTACTCGGACAAGTATTCTCTGACCAACACCAAGACGTTCAAGAACACTACGGACGCTTGGCTGAAGGCTGCGTTCAACCAGTGGGCCGACCTTTTCTACGACCGCGACACCCACGTACTCAACATGTACTGGGCGGCGACTTCGGTCAAGATTGGCGAGGCACAGTCCAACACCGTTCCGGTCGCCGGACTCGATACCACTAAAGGCATGAAGTATCCGCTTATCCAAGGCGACAAGGGCCCTCAAACTCTTACGCTTACGATAGTGGACGATCCGTATATGATGTGGTATCAATTTTTCAATGCTCTGTACAATGCACAGTTCAGTCCACTCGTACTGAAGACTCGTAGCACTTGGCACAAGATCAATATCGCCGTAGACCTTTATTCCGACGCCACGACCATCATGCGCAGCAGCAATGGCCAGCTGGCTACCGAAGCCGGGCCTTACATCACCGATATCAGCCTTAACCAGATGTACGAATTCAACTCGTCGGTTCTGACGAAAGCACCTGACATGAAGATGGGGTTCACCGAGGACAAGCCGTTCACCTTCACGGTATCATTCCAATATCCAAACGCTTTCCAAGGCACCTTCAAGCAACAGCTCCGCTACTTGCGCGACAATACGTGCGACGGTACTGACGTGACCGCGTACGACGCCGTAAACAAGCGTCTGAAGAAGCAGTTCTTCGAGGACGACTACAGCAGACTGAAAGCTTCAAAGGGCGTCTACGAGGCGTTCAACGAGAAGGAATACTACAGCGAATACAGTCAACGGTACTTCACTTCAAAGAATTCATAAAAAAGGCGGCCAGATGGCCGCTTTTCTCATTTGATCATCGTAATGACTCGCTGGTTGATATCCAGTATCTTGTTCTTGCCGTAGAACTTTATCATGTTCGCGTAGGTGTTGTACATCTTCGCATTAGTCCTCGTTAGCGGCAGTTCAGAGATAAAGTCATTGTAGATTGTCGTCATGTGAGTGGCGGTCAGCTTGTAGGCCATCTTCCCGATGACGTTGACGCCCCAGAAATCCTCGACCAGCGGCGTATAGAAGATACCGTCGCCAGCGGCGGAAATGGCAGAAGGAATCTTGACCGGATCCACCGACATCCTCACTCGGTCGAACATTCCGCAGATGTAGTTCATGTAGGAGTCTATACGGTTGTCCATGACAACCAGAGTCTCTGGGAACTCCTTGTCCATAATCATCTTGCTACAGACCTTGCCGGAGACCGGAACCACTTCGATACCCTCGGCGGCAAGAATGTCGTTACAGATTGACTCGAAGGATGTCTTGGGCTTGTAGAAAGTCTCGGTGTACGGAACTTCGAGAAGGTCGAAGGAATACTCGTATCCGTAGCCGATCATCGTCAGCTTGGATACGTTGATGCCGCGCCAGCGAGTAGTACTGAGAGCCTTGCCGAAGGTATCGACGAACTTCTTCGGCATACCGTTCTTCATTGCCGTAATCAGCTTCGAAGGAGTATTGCCCTTGTCCGCGTGGAGCTTGGCGATAGGATCCTTTCTGAATGCGTCGCACACTTCCTTCCATTCGGACTCGTCCTCGAACGAGTTCTTGTTGAGAGGGAACGCGATTACTCCGTTCTTGGTATTCTTGAGCTTCACCTTGTCATAAGGGATGTACAGATGGCGCGGATTATGGTACTTCTCGAACTCCAGCTTGATAGGAGAAATGGCGTCAAGCATTTCGACGGTGCGAGCGCTCACCATGTCCTTGTAGGTGTCGAGCGGTTCGCCCAGCCTAGCCGTAGCCAAGAAATGAACATTTTCACCGTTGAGCTTACGGCGAACTGCTTCAATTACAGAATCAAGGCTGTAGCCAATTATGTAAGTTTCATTACTCATGCAATTTTTCCGTCAGCTTGAATGAAGGGAAGCACGTACTGTTCCAGCCACTTCGCGCCGGGGAACTCGAACAAGATATCGAGTATTCGGCACTTCTCGTCGGCAAACACGACCGCTGGCAACTTGTTCATGCCCAAGTCCGTATAGATCAAGTTCTTGAGCGGTTCTGGTTCAACCACCGTGCGGACGCAGCGCACCGGGTCGTCGAAAAGGTTGTACTTGTTGAACCAAGCGAACATGTCGCTGAAACTCTGCTTGCAAGTGGGACACATATTGTTCTCATCATAGAACAGGAACACCCACATCACCACACGCTGACGCTTCTTGACGTCGCTATAGGCGTCTTGACCATACTCCAGTAGTCGCTGGCTCAAGGGCTTATATTCGCCGCTGATAAATACGCCATCGCTGCAACAGACCGACATCGCTGTCACCTTCCAAAGTTAATGTTTAAATTACATCTTTTTGAGAAGAACGCGCCAAGAAACATGCCACACAGCGCCGCTATGCGCTTGGGAACCTTTTATGTTGCGTATGATAGAAAAATAAATATATAAACTACTAAAGAATAAAACTTCGAACCATGTTTCAACGCGCCTACAACGTCAGACTGTATCCTAGCAAGCAGCAAGAAGTCTTGCTATGTAAAACTTTCGGCTGCTGCCGTAAGGTATACAACTGCATGTTGGAAGCAAAGATAAAGTCGTATGAGGCAACCGGAACGATGTGTCGGTCTAAGCCGACAGATTTCTATGCCGAGTTTCCTTTCTTGAAGGAAGTCGACGCACAAGCGTTGACTTCCGAGAAGATTAACTTGCAAGCTGCGTTCAAGAACTTCTTCGCTCGAAAGGCCGACGGATTCGGCTTTCCGCAGTTCAAGTCGAAACATAAAGACAAGGATTCGTATACCAGTTATACAACCAATCACAATATTCGAGTAGAAGGCAAGAAACTCCGCCTACCGAAGGTAGGATTAGTTTCCTTCCGCAACTACGAAGATATCGACTGGTCTGCAAGGGACATTAAACACGTGACAGTGACACGGTCACGTGCCGGAAAGTACTATGCGTCGATCCTAGTCGAGGAAGCTGTGCCGAAAGCACTGCCGATGTCCGAATCAGAAATCGGAATCGACCTCGGCATTAAAGACTTCTGCGTTACCAGCGACTGCGAAGCCGTCGCGAACCCTCAGTTCTTCAAGGAAGCCGAAAATCGCATCGCTGGCCTTCAGCAAGCTTTCGCCAAGAAGCAGAAAGGTTCAAAAAGACGCGAGGCGTTGCGCTTGCGCATAGCTCGCGAACATGAAAAAGTTGCTAACCGAAGGAAGGATTTCCTTGACAAGCTGTCTACAAGACTGATCCGCGAGAACCAAACGGTTGTAGTCGAAGATTTGGACGTGCGCGAGGTCGCCGAAGGCGACCACGCGAAGTCCGAGCATGATACAGCGTGGAGGATGTTCCTGAACAAACTACAGTACAAGGCTGAATGGTACGGACGAACCATTGTCCGAGTCGGGCGATGGTTCCCCTCAACTCAACTTTGTCATCGATGTAGTTACAGGAATATGTTGACCAAGGACTTAAACGTAAGGTCGTGGACATGTCCGCATTGCGGCACATCCCACGACCGCGACGTCAATGCCGCCATCAACATTCTTAATGAAGGTAAAAGATTAATCGCCGCAGGGACTGCGGTTAAAGGCGCGGGAAACAACGATACGCAACGCGAAATTCACCGTATTTAGGCGGTGCATAGTTCATATAATTGTCGATGAATCAAACAATTTTCCGGTATTTTTCTCGGTCGCTATGAACCAGTTGACCCCATGCATCCTACACCATTCGGAGGCGGCCTCCCATTTGGCTAGGTTCACGATAACGTCCATGACCTTCTGGTCGTAGTTGGCCTTGCGCTTGTTGTAGCGCTCAAAGGCTGCAGCGTCCGACCCAGCCTTGGGCGGCTGGGGCATCTTGGGCTGGACAGCGTACGAAGTCGGCTTAACCTCTATGAGCCAGCGGTTGACCTTCGTAGCGCCTTCCGGAAGAATCTCCAAGTAGATGTCCGGATGATAGATGGACACTCGGCCATACTTCGGAGACATGTAGGGAATCTCGAACACCTTCGGTTCATAGGCCCAGAAGGTGATGCGAGGGTTGGTATCGCACACCACGAATATCTTGCGCTCCCACGCGGACTTGTAGTACGGCATGGGCAGATTGGGCATGTACTTCTCTGGATGCAACAGATTGTAACGACCCTTGTGGCAGTCAGTGTAATAGTTATGCTTCGCCATGCAGCCTCCTATGACAAGGCAGCCGCGTACATTCTCCGATAGTAAGTCGCAAGAGGTTCATTCGGATAACGTACAGTAAACTTGTACCCAGCGATCTTTTCCGTGCGAGTCTTGTCGAAGTCGTCCGGAATTGCATAGGTAGGCTTAACCGATTCCGGCAAGTCTGGGTTATCGACGGTCGGTAAACCAGTAGGATTCTTGACAAAGTCTGGCTGACGACCGACGTAATCGGCGGAACGAGCGCTAGTCGTATTGCTGCTGAAGTCGGAACCCGGCCTTTCGATTTCGCCGATGTTGTCGTTCATGTGGGACACGTAATTCTTGCTGACGGCGTACTTGTTTCCAAAGCGCACCAGCTGGTACATCTTCTCGACATAGTACGAATCCTTCTTGCTGCCAGCGACCATGCTGTCGGAAATGCTCATAAGGATGTTCTCGTCGCGTTCGGTAATCTTCTTCGTACCGACGTTGACGGAGTTTTCCGTTTCCGGAGAATAGGCGAAGTTGACCGCGTCGGAGAACGAGCTCGGCTCTTGGTTATCATCGGTCGGCATCATGTCCTTCATGCTGATCGGACGCGACAGTTCGTATTCCTCGGCCTCTTCCTCGTCTGGGCTGGTATTGTCGTCCTTGTTCTTGGACTTACGGAACCAAGACATGAGCAAGTCCCACGGAGACTCGTTATAGAGCTGGCGAAGGACGCTTTCACGCGGAGTCATTCCGTCAAGGTCAACGGCGATACAGCAAGTGTAGATGTCAGCTTCCATAGCGCGACGCCAATACTTGTCGTCAAGACGCAAGTCCTTGTACAACTGCTTCGTCTTGTTCTTGATCTTTTCGGACAACGCTGGGCAAGCGACTTCGAGGCACTTTATCCATCCACGGTAAGTGTTGATCATATCAATAACGGACATGCCCAAGAATTCCTTGCCATTGTCGTATTCCTTGGAATAAACAAACAAGCACTCGAACGGGCCAAGTCCTTCGATAAATCCAGTCACGTTCATCTTTGAACGGAGCATGGACACATACTTCTTCAACAGCCAGCGGAACGGCTTGATGAGCAAGTTGAACACATAGACAATCCAAGACTCGATGTAGTTGAAGGCCAAGTCGATGTACCGACGGACATACTTTGTAAGCAAGTTGTCGATGGCAAGGCTCAACCCAACCGGGGTCATCAATGAGAACTTCTGTTCAAGGCAATACTTCACGGCGGCAGCGTTCGTGGTAATGTCACGACCGTTCTCGTCTTCGGTACATCCAGTCAAGTTGGCAATGATCTTGCAGATGCAAGGGCAGTTGTGCATGTGCCTCAGCAAGTCATCCCAGTTGATAGAAATAGAAAAGTTAATCGTATCCATTATCTTGTCGCGCATGGCATTGAATACGTCAAGTATGCAGTGCCTTACGGCTTCGGTAATGGACAAATAGGCATCTTCCAAGCGAGTACGAGCAGCGTCAATCTTATTGAAAAGGGCAAATGCAGTCTTGATGAAAACGTCCAGCCAGCCATCGATCATTCCTCCCCAGTTCTCGATGAAGCTGCAGATGTTCTTCATGAAATCCGGTTCCTGAATGAGCTTGCTGATGTACGCGCCGCTGGTCACGCCGTTCATGGCGTTCTTGATCTTGTCGAGACCACCCATGGCCGTACCAAACAAGGGCACGTTTTCCTTGATAAAGTCAAACAGCATGTCGGAGCAGTCGACGGCGTTCAGCTTGCGAGTGCCGACGTCAATAGCCGAAGCAACTTCCTCAACCGCGCCAGTAAATTTATTGACGGCGCTGTCAATAGTTGTCATGAACGACGGCTTCGGAGTCGACTGGGTAGACGAGTTAGTAGGGGTCTTGTCGGCTACGACCGCACCATTGTCGGTGCCGCCTGGAGCAGCAATATTCTCAAGTTTCGCGCAACCGTCCTTAACCGCCATTGTAGTCGTCTCCGTCAAATGTAGGCATCAAGGCAGTCGGCTTCGGAATGTCAAAGTCATTCGGCGATACCACCGGAATGTCGTCATTCTTGGCCTTAGCCCTAATATGCGTAACAAGTTTATCCAGTATTCCAGTCTGGTAAGGTGTCAAGCTGTCCGTCGCAGAACCGATGCACATGATGATGACCGAGTCGACGTTCGCCTTGTCACCATTGATAGTGGAACCGCTGTACACGCCACCATCATCCTCGATGTCGATGAACTGCACGAAACCGCTGTTCTTGAGAGAATCCTTGTCGTTGTTATCATCGGAAAGAACTTCTGGCTGGCCAGCAACCTTACCGACAAGGTAATGTGCCGTGCTTGAGCTTTCCATGAACTTCTTGGCCATGATCGGGAAGCACTCGCCTTCGGAATGGCAAACGAGGATACGCTTGATTTCCTTGCCGTTGCGTTTGATCATCTGGTCAGTACGTTCCATCGGAACCGTATCAACGACTTCGCCAGACTTGTTGATAATGTCAATCTTAGGAATGTCAGCTTCAGTCTGCGGCTGCTGCGGAGAATTGCCAGTTTCAGTCGGCTGGCCTTGTCCGTTGAAGGCGTCAATCGTCGCTTGAGATATGTGAGATATCGTAAGATACTCGCTACCTTGCCCAATGCCGCTGTTTGCACGGTTATGGCCTACTGGCATACAAGTGAAGATGTCGATAGTGCCTTCGGTCAATACATGCTGCAGATTCTCGCCAGTTCCTTCCTTCGCGCCCATACCAGCTTGCGCATGCGCGGTTCCAGACTCGTAAGTGACAAAGCCAGACGCATCCCAAGTGAAAGTCGAGTTGTTTCCAGGATTCACTATGTCGGTGATGTGCGTCTGTCGATTATGCGTATAAAAGAAACCGTCTTCGCCGAGGTTGGCCACGGCAACGTCTGGATAATATTCGGTGAACGCGGCTGGAGCCACGTCTTGTGTCTGCGACATTCCATAGTAATACCCAGAGTTCACGTCGCCATGCATGAAACGGATCCGCAGATAATAGCCCACTTGAGGAACTTGCTGAATACCAGTGGTAATCGCCGGATATACGTATGGCTGCTCATCGTCTTCGTATTCTTCGGTAACGCCAAGAATCTTGCAACGCACCGCGCCACGATGGTTGATGTCGTTGCTTCCGCCGACAACCAATCCGATATAGTCTTTATCTGGCAGCTGATTAAACATTACTTCTTCTCCGATTCAACGTTGCATGCCTTGGCGATATTTTCAAGCTTCTCGCTAGTAGGCTTGTAGCCTTCAATACCAATGGACTTCGAGCCGAGCAGCAATATTGTCATGTAGTCCGCAGACTGGTTCGGAATCTCGTTACCGAGGGCACCAGCTTGCGTCGTACCTTCCTTGCGGATTTTCTTCGCAAGCACGATGTACTCGTCGGTATAGTTCATGTCTGGGCCGCCGTTGTTATCGAGCTTCAATGCACGGACACACACGGTACTACCGACGGCTGGGCCGATGGCGTTGTAGACACCGATAATCATTATCTTGCTGTATTCGGCATAGATACGGTCACGGATCATCTTGGCGACCGGATAGGACTTGTGCGTATTCAATGGGAAATAGTCGACGACCATCATCTCACCGAACACGGCGTTCTTGTCATCGACGCCATATTCCTTACGAGCAGCCGCGCTGTTCTTCGCACCATAGCTAGTCACAACATTGTCAAAGCATTCGCCGCCGCACTTGGATACATCGGCCTTGCCTTCGGACGTGATATTCGAGAACACCACGTTTGGGAAGATTTCCTCGATGCGTTCACCCTTCTTGTTAGAGCGTTCCTCATAGCCATAAAGCCACAGACGGCTTCCAGTATTCGGATCGGAATACTGTACGCTGTTAGTAGATGCCAAGGCGTCTTGAGAATAAATAAGCGCTTGCGGCTTGCTGTTCTTCGAAGACACGCCCAGCGACGAGAATACAATCTTCTGCGAAGCCTCGTCATAAGTCCAGAACAAATAGTCACCATTGAGCGCCGAATGCTCGACGGTATGAACCAGCATATCTTCGAGGTTCGCGTTAGTGTATCGCCAAGTCATCGTATCGGTCAATCCAGACGCATTCGCCATCACCAAGTTGGAATAAGGAATCTGCTTGTCATACGATTTCAGCACATCTATCATGGCATCAAGGCTGGTGCCAGTAATCGCCATCGTCTTGCGCTTGAGCGTTTCCTCGGTCGCGCACACCCACGTAACGGACAGCTTGGTAGTAACTTCGTTGATAGTAATCTGTGTAGCGTTCAGTACATAGAACGAGAAACCCTTTCCATCGATTTCCGGGATGCCAGTATTGAGGAACATGAAGTGTCCGTAGCAACCGCTATCGACCTTGTAATTTAAGTCGTCGGTAATCATGACCGAGAAGTTTCCTCTCGGCATGCCGTTCATCGGTATCGCCATTTCCATCGAATGGACTGTCGATGCGTCAAACGCTCGATCCTTAATGGTCAATGCAATACTAAAACTTGGGCCGACGCGATTAGCCATTATTCATCCTCTTTAAGCTCATTATACTTTCCGTACCAGTCAACGACGCTGTCCGGAGAAGGAAGCACATAGTTTCGGTCGCCAACGGCTTCCGTGATGACTCCGCTGAACGGCTCGCTATAGCCCATCCAGTCGTTGTCACCGAGCACGACGGCTTCCTTCGCCTTCTTGAATTCCTCTTCCAGCTCGTAGTCGCTATACCCCTTCAAAATTAGTTCATTACGGATGCTTTCATCGACTGGGCGGATAGTGCCCCTCAAGGCCATCGGATTGCGTATCTGGTTGGCTGCGGCGAACGCCTTGTACATCGTCGGTGTTCCGTACAGATCGCCGATCACTCGGTCGAGACGGCCATTCTTCACCATAGGCACGTTGAACATGCCAGCATAGGTGAATTTATCGTCCCTTATTCTAGGAAACTGTTCCTTGGCCATATCCTACCTACCTTTTCTTGTTCTTCGACGGATTGTTGTTCTTGCTGATACCACCGTCGTTCTTGTTCTTACCAGACTTTCCATTCTTGCTCGGATACTTGATGAACTGGCTGAACACCTCGTTACCAAGAATAGAGATAAAGTCCTTGGTCGGGCCCGGCTGCATCCAGTAGGACACTTGAACCTCGGCGTTGATGAATACTGGCAAGTGAGTTCCATCCGGAGAGATGAACTGTTCGTTGCTGGCTTGAATCCTAACGCTGTTAATCACCATCGGCTCGAAGTCGAGGTAGTGACCGATGCTCACGCGCACCGGAAGCGGGTTAGCAGTAATCTCGCCGCCGAAGAAAGTATTTAAGTTGTTATAAATGTCGACGCCGCTACCAAGCACCTTGTTGATGACATCCTTGACGCTACCAGTTTCAGCCTTGCCGCTATTGGACGAAGACGAGTTGCCTTCCTTGTATGACGAATCGCCGCTGGAATAATATCCAGACGTTACGTCGTCAATCATCTTCTTTGCGCCGTCCACCAGCTCGCTACCAGCATTTACCAAGCCGTTGATCATTTCATTCACGATGGCTTCGCCTTGCATATCCATCGGACGAACGTAGGTCATCATCACGAGTCGCTTCAAAGACTGACGGCACATATCCTCTTGTTCCGGCAAGTACCAGCGGAACTTCAACGGAAGCGTGGCGTCGATCTGGGCACCAGTGAACTTCTTGATAGTCATGCTACCAGTGCAGTTGTTGTTGACGCCAGACAGTTCCATACCAACTTGGGCGACACTTTCGATACCGCCGAGAACACTGTTGGTCGTGCGAGAAATCGCCGAACCGATGCCAGGAATAGCACCGAGCAATCCAGCGTTTCCACCGCCACCAGTAAGAATCGTATTCATTCGAGCGAAGCCGCTCTTATTGCCACCCGGCTCGTTCCAGTTGGCCTTCACGCTGAACGAAGGGCCATTTCCAGTATCCGCGTTGAGGATACCGTAAAACGGTTCGTACATGTCGTAACCGCTTTCGAGTGAGATGGCGTCAAGCATGGTCTCGCGGAACGTATCGAGAGACTTCTGAAAGCCTCCCATGTATGCGCGGCGAGCCTCGCCGTCCAAGACTTCGATACGGCACACGTTCGGCTTAGGAAGACGCTTACTCATCTTCCCAGTAGTATGACCTATTCGCTGTACATATTTCTCATAACCAGTGGCCATCTATTAACCCCCAAACAGTTTACCGTTCATAGCCTCGGCAGCTTCCTTGGCGTTCCTTGCGTTAGCCTCTTGCACTTCCGGACTCAACGTGGCTTCCTTCATGCCTTCCTTTACGCCTTCCTTGATAGCGTTCAAGCGATCGGCTTCGGACATCGGCTTGTCGTCCGGAAGGTTCGGAACAACAGTCGCCGTAGGAGACTTGCTATTTTCCATAGATCCAGCGGCCTTCGGAACATAGAGAGCAGCAGCGTGACCGAAGCCACCAGCAGCACCGCTGACCGTCTTCACGCCAGCGGCATCGTAACCAAGACCCCTATTATAAGCATCAGCAACGCGGCGAGTAGTCTCGGTCTCGTTACCGACAAAGTTCTGGACGTTGGCCATCAGACCAGTACCGATACTGATGTCGTTGGCGTCGCGTCCCTTCATAAATCCAGAGCCAGCGCCCTTCAAGACACCGCCGATTCCCTTACCAGACTGGGCAGCCGCAACGGCTCCACCAACCGAGTTCACGATTTCTGGAATGAGGAGAGTATCGGCGAGCGTATCGACAAGGCCAGCACCCACAGTAGACATCACATCAGTAACGCCGCCACCACCCTTAACTACCTTGTACGTATTAACCGCAGTATCGGCAATACCAGCAGCTGCTTGGATCAATGGGAACTTCTTCGCGAGCTTCGCGCCAGTCTTGGCCGCGCTTACGGCAGCCTTAACTACTCCAGAGTTGGCCACCGCCTTCGCGGCTACCTTGGCACCAGAAGCGACGGCCTTACCAGCGCTCTTGATAGCAGAACCAGCCGCATTCGCAGCGCCAGAAATCTTGCTACCAATACTCGTGGCCATCGACTTGAAGAAACCGCCAACCTTGCGAGCAGTATCGGCTACCTTACCAGCAGCCTTACCGACAGCGCTTTCCTTGATACTCTTCATCCAGTTGCTCAACATGCTCGTAAAAGACGACTTCAATTCACCAATCTTCGACACGCCGTCAGTAAACGTGGACTTCAGCTTCGACCCAAGTTCACTAACCTTCTGAATACCGCCAGAAACCGCATTCTTCAACTTTGTACCAAGTTCGCCAACCGTCTTACCGATCTTACTATTACGCAGCTTGTCCCAACCAGCCTTAATGCCGCTGGCGAAGGACTTGCCGACAGTCTTCCACATTTCGGCGAACTTACTCAAATAACCATAAGCAAAACCAACAGCACCACCAGCGAGGGCGGCAAGGAACTCAGACAAACTTGTAGCGCTGTCACCGCCGTTATTCGTGGAGCTGTTCTTTCCTTCGAGATACATGTCGAGCGCACGGCTCAACTTAGGCATGACTGGACGAGCCGCCTCCTTGTAGAGACGGTCTTCTTCTGCAGCTTGCGCCTTCTTGTTAGATTCTTCGTAGTTCTCCTTCTCGACCGGGACTGGAGAAGTCATGGCCTCTTGATAGCCTTGGCTTGAGTCTACTGGAGACGGCGTAGGAGTTTGTGCGGAAACGGAATTATTCGCAACCGCGAAATTCTTGAACGCGCTACCGACCGTACCAGTGTTCATCGGAGTCGAAGAAGTCAGCGTCATTTCGTTCGACGAGGCGGTAGCTTGTGAAGCGAGCGAACTGCCCACCATCGGGGAACCTTGCTGCGTACTCATCATCGACAGCGACTGGCTCATAGAAGCGAACAGTTCAGTGAGCTTGTCTTGGTTTTGACGCATGGCATCGATATTGTCGGAAACCTTGGACATAGGATCGGTTTCCTGTCCTTCGCCGACAACCTTGACATGCTGCGCAAGCATTGCCTCGTGTTCGGCCTTCGCCGCCTCGATGGCATCACGTGCGGCCAAGGCGCTCATGACGCCTTCAGACACCCCTTGCTTCAAGAGGTTTTCAAAGCTCTGCGTCGATACATTTGATAATGTCTTAGCCATGGAACCACGATATGATTAACTATTGCTAGTTTATCAATTCATAGGCACAGAAAAAGCCGGATTTCTCCGGCTTTTCTACATCATGGGCATGGAACTCAGTTCCGTTTCCGTTTCGTCGTCATCCACGTGGTTCAAGGCGTTGTACTTCTCGATGCAGTAGTTGAGCAGTTCCTTGAATTCCGGGAAGAACATCTGGTCGCAATCGTGACAGCTGTTGTGCGTCATGTCTGACACGATGCACTTACAGCGCATAAGGTCACGATAATCATAGACCGGAAATATAGACGTCGAGACGAAAGGGATAAGGAATGGTAACCTCCTTCTTACAGAACGGACAAATTATCTTTGCGGTAATATCCGTCGTAAGCGAGGCTCCGTCGACTTCGTCTAAGAAGTGCTTGGCGGCTGCGTAGCCGAGGTTTCCGAGATAGTTGATCTTGTCCACGATGTTGTCGATACCCTGGATTTCCACGATAACGGCAGAGTGGAGAAGGACTTGCATCTCGAACGGCATTTCCTTTCCAGTATCCTTCAGATACTGGGCCAGCGTCTCGTTGACGATTTCTTCGTGGTAGCGACGGCGGAGATATACGTCACACTGGCGGCCATCAGCAAGATAGAAGGAGTAGCATCCGTTTGCATGCTTGGCTACGATCTCGCGCAAGTTTCCACGGATCTTGAAGTCCATGTTGTTGAAGAAGACTTGGATCTTCTTGTAGTCCTCTGCAGTCTGGGCGACCTTGCCGCAATCTGGACACTTGTACGGTTCCCACTTGTCGGTAGGCGGCACGTAAGGAAGCGGGTCTTCGATAGTGGACGCCCTCAACCAGTGCATCATGTAAGCCTCGTCGCACTGGAGCACGTTGGAGGCGTTGAAGCCGTCATCCCAACCGCCGTTGATGCGACGGTCGAACAAAGTATTGACCGTCGTCGTGATGTTCTCATTGTCCATGTGGTTCAACATGAGAATATCCATGAAGGTCAAGGACTGGCCCATGAACGGAAGGTCATAGAGCATACCTTCGGACGGAAGTCCACGAAGGTCACTGAAGTTCGTGACTTCGTTTCGAGGGAACACATGCTGTTGCCGGGGCGGCTCTGCAATTTGTTGACGCGGCAACTCGGCCATCACTGGCTTAACAATCTGCGTCGGCTTTTCAGTCTGCTTGGGAGCGACGGTCGGCTTCGGCTGCTGTTTCGGTAGGACGGCGGCATCATCATAACGAACCTCACGAGGAGGCTGTCTGAAGTTCGGCGTGAAGTTCTGAACTGGCGCTTGAACGGCCTCGTTCTGCGGAATGTCGCTCAGTTCGACCATTTCGGTTTCTGGAACTTCGTCTTCCGGAGCTTCCATCAATGACTGCATGTAGCTGTCATAGCCCACTTGGTTCATAGCGGCATCGTTGATCGGAGCAGCTTCCTCGACTGGTTCCTCGACCTCTTGCTGTCTCAGCACGGTCGGAATCGGCTGTGTTGTCTGGACTGGTTGCACTGGAGGTACAGTCTGGATAGGCTGCTTCTTGACAAGACGCTGCTGCTTGACCATTCCTTGCTTGGAGGCCATGGTCTGGGCAGCTTCGTGAAGTCGCTTGTTGTTCTCGCGCATAATTTCTGCGGGGTCACGATCAATCGCTAGACCGTGATTGTTCGCGATACTCTGCTTTGCGCTCTGAATAAATGCCCTGGTCTGTTCATCATACTGGGGCATGGCGTTAGCTGTCTGTACGTACGGTTTCTTCGGCATTCTCAACCTCGTCTGGTGGACGATCATCTTCGGCCACTCGGTAAATGTAGCGTGGCCCGTGATACGGTTTATCATTTGAAAGGACAAGGTCAACAGTCTCGCCGCCGTTGCTCAAGCACATGCCTTCCGCAATCTTCTCGGCGGTTTCGTATTCGGCGTAGCTAGGACGAATAAAAGAAGGAGCCTCTACGGAGAGGTCTTCGTAGTTGGCTCCCTTTTTGAAACTGGTGACGTCGTATTTTACGACCCAGAAACTCATTGTTTCTTTTCCTTCTTTTCTCGCTTGGCCTTTTCAGCCTCAGCCTTTTCGGCCTTCTCGCGTTCCTTCTCGGCCTCGACAGCGGCCTTGACCTTGGCAGCGTAGGCGTCGGAGAGCGTGTGGCCAAGCATTGCGTGGAAGTAGCCGCCGATGATCTGTTCAGAAGATACCGTCTTCTGCTTTAGTAATTCGCGCTGCTTCTTGTAGGCTTCGTCCCAGTTGACGCAGATTCTCCAGCGTTCGATCAAGCTCTTGATCGCTTCTGGCGTATCCGTGTTGCTGAACTGGAGGTTGGAGGCCACGCAAATGTGGTTGGCAGCCGTGAACGGAGAGCCCTTCACACCAGCGATAGTCACCGCACCTTCGGCGACGGCGAGAACGTTGTCCGTATCGGCGTTGCAGAGTTCGTACGGATTGTTTTCGATATCATCAGGAATACAAGTGATGACAAAGTCAAAACCCACGTCACGCTCAATAGCCATTGTCGACGCGAAGTTGTTGAAATCCACGACTGGGCTTGCCCAGTGCTGGATTGTCGTAACTTCTGGTTCAGAACCGTCCGGAAGCTGTTGCATCTTCTTGTAGATTTCCTTGCTCAAGCTGCCGACAGACGACACGGTAATCTTGTAGTCCTTCGTCACATTGTTCATCATGATGAACTTCTGGACGTTCATAGGAATAGTCGTACCCTTGATGAGGATCTTGGGACGACGGATTGTCGTGGCGTAATGAGAAGCACGAGCATTGATACGGTGCAACGGATACATCGTATCGTTCACGAAAGTATTGATGACGACAACGTCCTTGTCTTCCGGGATGAGGTTGCCCTTCTTGAGAACCAGCATCATGTCGGCAGTCGGAACGACGATTTCATCAGCGATGATCATTGCATCTTCGACCATGCGAGCGGTGAACATGTTAACCTGGCGGCCAGCCGGGGCGTCCCATACGAATTCGTCGAGAGCGTAGATCACACGCAAGCTGAGGTTGCGCATAATGCGGCGCTGCTTGCTTTCAGCTTCGAGGTCTTCGACTCTTGCATTAGTCGGAACTTCCATAGCACCGCCGCAGATTTCGTTTTCGTAGGCTTCAAGGGTGCCGTTGAGGTTATGGATGAACTTCGGATTGGTCACGTTGTCAATCCAGAGTACGTTGTACTTGTGCAAGTCTGGCTGTTCGCGAAGGTATCCGTTACTGGTCATGGTCGTGACGGTAACGTCGGCCATGGTACGGTACACGTTCTTGAAAAAGTCCAAAGCGGCGTAGCCACGAAGCGGAGAGAGTCGAGAATTGCCGTCAGAAACCAACAAGATGTGGAAAGCCAACTTCTTCTCGGTCTTGTCGTTAAGGATGTCGTTAATGCGCTGATCAATCTGTTTTTGGAAATCCATACGAAATTCCTAATGAATGTTCTCTTTTGAATTTTAAATTACTTTATTTTCGCGTTGTATTCCTTGAGATATTCAAGGGCAACTTCCTTCGCATCTGCGCCATTAGAGAGTTCTGGCAAGATCTCCGGATGCTTTTCGAGGTAAAGCTTCGCCATGCCGACTGAATCGGTAGTCATGAGCTGCCTTGCTTCCTCCTCGGTCTGCGGCGTATCGGCTTCGCCTTCCTCGGCTGGGTCTTCGCCGTAGTACACAGTTTCGATGTAGATAGGCTTCTTGTCCACCAGATAGCCCTTCAAGTTCGCGGCATCGTCATAGGTGCGCGTCTTGTCGGTAGAATAGCGGACGATGCAGTTGGACATGTCACGGTCGAAATCTGGGCCCAGTTCCGTATCCACGACGTCGACGAAAGTCGGAGAAATCGTATTCTCGACAAACGCCAGTTCGCCAGTCGCGTCGTCATAGATGTGGTATCCAGCCGGGATGCCGACATGGCCAAATGTCTTCTGGAACGGAGTACCGACGTAGCAAATCGTGCTGTAGTCGTCACCGATGACCGATCGGCAGTGGTAGTGGCCACTGATAGTCAGCTTTGCAGCATTCAAGAAGCGCTTGGGATCGAAGCCAGCAGTCGATACCGTCTTGGCTTCCATCTGGGCTCCAATCATGTCGAAGTGGCCTACGATGATGTTGTCGTCAATGTTGCCACGAGACATCTTGACGAGCCACTTGTTCACGCCGTCAATCTTGTCCTCTTGGATCCACGGAACGAAATACCACTTCTTAGTTCCGATGCTAGCGAAACCAACCTTGTCGATATAGACATTCACGTTCGGCAAGTTTTCTATAAAGCGAATCTGACACACGTCTGAACTGTTGTCATAAAGCATGTCATGGTTGCCAGCAACCACATAGCAAGTGAACTTGGAAAGACGTTCCTTGAAAAGGCGGTAAACCTTGTCCATCACGTCGGATGCGATGAACCTACGGTTGTCGAAAATGTCGCCAGTGAACACGACGGTATCTATGCCACGTGACTCGAAGTCGGCGATCATCGACTCGACAATCGCATGCTGACCCTTCGTAAGTGCGTTGGTAATCGGTGCCTTTGCAGTCGTAAATCCGTAGTGCAAGTCACCTACAATTCCGATTTTCATTGTTCTTCCTTATTCTCTATCTGCTTGGTTTCTACGCCGATGCGAGCAAGCTCACGCGCCTCGACTTCTTGGCGAACCTTATCTTGAATATCGGCCTCATTCTCCTTAGTCCAATGGGCGATAATCTTGTTAGCTTGTTCGGGGCTGAAATCAAACTCTTGTTCAGTGACATCGAGTTCGCCAGACTGAATCTTCTTTTCGATGTAACGGTCGTTCTCTTCACGAAATTCCTTGGTCATCTTGTTCAAGTCAGCAAGGGACTTCGTGACGGCGGCGCACATGCTTGCGCAAGCGGCCCACTGCTTGTCGCTTGGGTCGATCTGGCCTTTCAGCTGTTCGTACATGTAGTTGAGCAAGTTCTTCTGCATGTCGTACAGCTCGTGCGCTTCCTTACGGATCTTGGCGCGGTCGGCCTTCAAGACTTCGTCGTCGATGTCCTCGGCATCACGAGTGTCAATACTTTGTTCCTTAAATGTAACCATTTCGGCTTGCATTGCCAAGGACTTCGTACGCGCAATAGCGTCCTTCGAAGCGGCAAGAGCTTCCTTCGTAGAGCCTATAGGAAGCTGCAGAGTCTGTTCCAGCGTAGCAAAAACGTTCTCGTCATTTTGTTTCTTGGACGGCTGGATGGTAGCGTCTATTGAAGCCGATGCGGCTGACAGGTCAAAAAACGATGTAGGATTTATTTCACTCATAACGATAAAATTACTTCATAGTCTTGATCGGTCTCAATATGCCAGTTTCCATGCCATACTTGGCCGCGTCGACGATATCCTTCACATTGCGAGGGAAGTATCTGACGTGTTCTTGGCATTGCTCCAAGAACTCCACATACAGCTTCTGGTTCTCGTATTCCTTGCGTATGTCAGACAGTGCGGCGTCGCCGTCAACCATAATTTCAATACCCTTTTGGGTTGGCTGCCACTTCATTCGGTTTTCGCATATATCCGTATAAACGGCGCGACGTTTCTGATTGAAAGTTTCTTCGAATGTACGAAGCTTCATCTTTTCTTGTAACAGCAAACCACAAAGTTCGATACCAGCCTCGCCCATGTTGATTGCGGCATTGTTAATCATCTTACCCAAATCATAGTCGCCGTTCTCGTCCGTACAATCCAACGTCTTCATGAAATAATCACGAAGCGTTCTGATATGTTCGTTCTTGTCGGTTTCTTTATACAGTTCACTTTGCGCGTTCATACAATACCTACCATCAGGCGAAAATATAGTTTAGGTATGTTTGAATTTCAAATTCACAAAAAACGGCCCCTTTCGAGGCCGTTTTTCACATTTTTCCCAGCTTTAAGGCTAGATAACCTTGTATCCAGGCGGAATGTAGATGTTGAAGCGGTCGTAACGGAACTTGACCGAGAACGAACCCAGCTTGGCATCTTGATAGTCAAGACCGAACTGGGAAGCGTCCACGTGCTTCGGCCATGCGTTGACGAGCAACACAGACAGAGTCACGTTACCGTACATCCAGTCATACAACTCCAGACGGATAGAGGCGTTACGCATCAATCCGGCGTAGACGTTGTTATGGTTCTCTTGCTGACCGAGGCCAAGATAAATCTTGTTGTTACCCTCGTTAGCGGTACGGTCGGACTCGTGGATCGCGTCGTTCGTACCAGTATTCGAGAGGATACCTTGGTTGAAGCAAGTCTGGTTCCATGCCATCATCATTTCGTATGCTCGCATGTCTTCAAGCAAGAGGCACTTGATGTCCATTTCGCCAGCGAGGCCGTCTTGCTGGACAGCGAAGTACTTCTGGAAGCCCATGTAGTTAATGGCAGCATCCTTGATCTTCGCAGCCGGAACCTTCGCTCCGCCCTGCACATGCAGAGCGAATTCGTCGGAACCGCCTTCTGTACCGAAGTGGACACCGTTGGTGCAGTTCACGCCGACGAGACGGAAGATGTCCGTCGGAATGACAAGACGCCAACGAGTGCTACGTTGAGGGTCGACAAGGTGGTCAATCGCACTGGCGTAGAACACCTTTTTCTTTTGTTCTTCACTAAGAGCCATAGTTATTTACCTCCCTTTAAGCTTGCAGAACGTCGGTTGCAATGTTCTTGCCATTCTTCTGCGACTCAACGGTGGTACGGAGGATAATCCAACGAGTGGACTTCGGCGGCAAGAGCTTCAGATCGACGATCAAGAAGTTCTGGTCGATGATTTCCGGAGTATTGTTGGTATCGTCGCAAATAACCTTACCATCGATCAATCCCGGCGGATTCTGGCGCTTAATGTTGTTAAGCTTGTCCTGAAGGTCGGAAGTAATCTGGGCACGGAGAATCGTAGTGTTCAGCTTGAATACCTTGTGGTCAAGGTACTTGTAGAACGCCTTGTGAATACCAGCAACAAGCATGGTCACGTGGATCTGGTTGAAGGCCGTATCTTCCATCTGAAGGGTGAAGTCACCCCAAATGCGGATGCCGTCCTTGTTCACGCGGGTCGCGTTGACATGGATGTCGCTCAACTTGGCATGGTCACAGTTCTTGTCTTCAGCGTTGTAGGAACGAGTGAAGCGTTCCTTGGTGCCCCAAGCAGCTGGCACGAATGCTTCATCACCAGCTGGCGGAATCCACCAGACACCGCCTTGACGGTTAGCAGTAATAATCGCAGCCAACTGGACGGACTTCATGCAGTCCACTTGACTTTGAGTGTAGAGGGAATCCTGGAACACGCCACGGCCATCGTAGAGAGCGCCCCAGCGACCGAGGGAGAGACGACCAGCTTCAGTCATCTTCTTCACAGCCTTCTGGATATCCGGTTCGTAAACACCGTCGAACACGCAGAAGCAGTCCTTACGGTTTTCGCAAACATTGATCATGGCTTGCATGACTTGCGGATTGAGCGTTTCGTTCTTGCGAGTGAACGGTGCGTTGATCGCCACACCAGCAGCAACGAGCATGTCGACGTCGGAAGCGTCCTTGTTCACAAAGAGGTTCCAGACAGTAGACAGAGTGCTTCCGCTGTTGTTGTTCTGCGGATCGTACGTCCACACGGCGTCGTTGAGGATAGCCGGGTCTTCAGGGTTGTAGGCGATAGCGGTGTAGCTACCGTTGAGAGTACCGTTCTGCACCGTCTGGGACAGATCATAGGAGTTGTTCTCAAGGAAGTAGTCGAGCACACCAGAATCGTTCAACACGAATTCGAGGCCGCTGTTTTCGAGTTCGTACTCGGCGGATTCTTGAATACCGAGCTGGCGGTTGTTGTAGTTGTACGGAACGATAGTACCGTCGAACTCGTAGAGCTTACCGTTGAAGCGATAAGAAATCGCGAGGTACATACGAGCGACCGCGACACCTTCGTCGGTCAACGTAAACACTTGCATCGGGTTGCCGTCGTAGTTGATATCGAGGTACTGGGACTTCGCAAGGCCGAGGGCCATGAAGTTAGCACCAATATCGGAGTCGGCGAGAACCGTCGGAGACTTTTCGACGTCGTACTTGAACGTGCTGGAAGCAGACACGATGTAGTCCTTTGCAGCCAATTTCGCAAACGGATTGGTCTTCTGGTCAGCCTTGCTAACATACATCGAGTAGCTAGACACGACATACATGTCGACCACGTCGAACGTATAGGCAGCCGTGTAGGAACCCGCTGTAATCTTATCGAAATACAGCTTGTTGCCATCAACAGCCGTGACAAGAACGTCAGTCGTTACATTGCTAGCAGTAAGCGAGATGGTTCCACCAACAGAAACCGCTGCAGCCAACTGTGCGTTTTCGATAAAGCTACGAGTTGCGACAGCCGGAGCATCCACAGTTTCATCGGCAACAGTCACGCTCACATCGGCAACAGCAACCGTAGTTGTCGCGTTGTAGATAGTAGCGTTAGTCGTGCTGAAGTTGATCAACTGGTAAGAAACCTTAGCCGTGTCAAGTCCAGACGGAGCCGCATTCAGTACAATCGAACCGTTAAGAGGATTCAAGTCAACAATCGTGAACACATCACCGCTGAATGCCTTACCAGCAGAAACAGTCGTGTCCGTCGTCGTGTTGGAGTTACGAACAATACCAACCAAGTCACCGATTGCGTAATCGTACACAGCGCTCGGATCAAGCGTGATCTGCGTACCAGACACCTCAACAATGTCGTTGGTCACAGGAACCTTGCTGTAGCCCTTTGCATAACGAATCGTATCGGAAACTGCGTTTGCAACGTAAGTCCAAGTGTTCTTGGTCGGATCAGAGCCATTTACAGCCGTGATATCAACCACATACACACCGTCGACATCAGCCATAGACAGATAGTCGATTGCAGTCCAAGAACCCGATGCAGCCGTCCAGCCATCCGGTGCAGCACCAGACACATTGTATTCACCAGTCGTAGAAGTTTCAACAACCTTATCGACAGTGAACTTGTAGGTCTTTGCATCGTTGCCAGTTCCAAGAGTGATGACGAGTTCGTCGCCAACCGTAACTCCATCAACCTTCAAGCTTTCAAGAGTCAACACTTGGTTAGCCACATTGAAGGACTTGCCAGGGCTTGACTTGAATGCGTTCACACCACCCAAGAAACGAATATCGTATTCTGCACCATCACGGTCAAGAATAGTAATGATTTCGCCTTCGGTAACCGTCTTGCTCGGAAGAGAACCAGTCGTCGTATCACCCCACTTGAGCGTGGTGAAATTCTTCATGGTGTTTCCAGCAACGGCAGTCTTGATGTTCAAGTAGTCGAAACCATCAGCAATAGCATTTTCGGCGTCATTGTAGATAATGACGTTCGGAAGGCTAGTACCATAGCTGCCCTTCACATCCAAAAGAACCGTCTTGTCGTCGATATTAAGAACCGTAGCCGTTACCGCAGCGTACGAAGTACCCTTCGTGCCGTACTGGTCAAGCTTCTGGCTCGTTGCCGGAAGAAGTACATCTTCACCAACAACGAAAATCGGCTTACTGTTGAGCAAGCACTCAATCTGAGTCGGAGAACCAGCCACACGAGAGGCGCTGACAACTTCATAACGGTCGAACGCACGGTTAGCATAGGACGGGTCGCGGTTCATAATCGAGAACAGCACCATATCAGTGCAGTGCTTGTTATCGAACAAACGAGATTCCAAGCTATCCGAGTAGTTCTCGCTAGCGTCTACGCCGAAAGACACGTTGTTGTTGCTTTCGATAGTTTCGGCAATGTTGTTAATCTTACGAGTAACACCGAATTCAGCAGCGCCGTCGGTCTTGAAACGAGTCGAAGCAAAGTGCTTCACCTTGAAAGAAGTCTCAACAAGCGGTTCGCCAGTCTTGCGGTCTTTTGCCCAGCAGTTTTCAGCGCCATTACGATACAGAGACGCATTCTTGTCGAACGCAACCACGAAGGCGTCGGTCTTCAGATCACGCTTGTATGCATCGGTGCGGCTGATTTCTTCGCCATACGGACGAACGAACTCGACCACGCCACCAGTGGTCAAGACCGCGTTGGCGGCGTACATGCCCTGGTTGTATTTGTAGCTCTGGTATCCGTAACCCAGCTTCACACCAAGTTCGCCAGTGTTGGCCACCTGGATGATCTTGTTCAGTTCACCCTTGGATGCATAACCAACGATACCAGCGACAGTGAGAGGATTTTGCACCACCGTATAGGCGGAATTATCCCTCAGCTGAATTCGCACACCTGGAGCATAACCCATTTTTGTTGCCATAGATTAAACCTCATGGTACGTTCATTTTGTTTCAAGTTTATGCTGTGGTCACGATTTTTTCTGGCGCACGGTATTGATAAACTGCAAACAGCGGAATTTGAGGCGCAAATGGAACATATTTCTGGAATTTTCAACATCATGCTCAATGAGCTCAAGGCTAGGAAGCCTGAAGACAAGGCTCTAATAGAGGCGATGCAGAACGAAATCGCCAACAAGGTACAGATTATCTCGCCGGAGACGAGGAAGTCGCTTCTGCAGTTCCCTATCCAGTTTACCCAGAAAATCCGCATAAACGGTCGCGACTGGACTACCCAGCTGCACAAGTGGGCCGATTACCAGCTTCACGACTTGCTCATGCTCGACCCTATCTACCTCACGACGACCGATTCCAACAACGACTGCGTCCTCAAGCACCTCGTTATGGCCGCCCTCGGACTCACGATGACAAGGGTCGTCAACTATGAACTTATCGAAGAACTGTTCCAGAAGGACATGAACTACGCCGCAATGACCGTCGCCGGGGATCCGGAATCTACCGAAGCTGGAAACGCTTGGTACGAACCAGACCTCGAAGGCAAGAGCGTAATGGAATTTATGTACGATTTCGCCGTCGGCGAAGGCCAGTTCCAAGGCAAGCCGCGTGACGAAAAGCTGCTCGGTATGTTCGACACCTACGCCGAACGTGCGCTTACCATGCCGGACGAAGACCTCGAAGCCGATTTTGACGAGAACGCAGACCCAGCCGAAGACCAGAAGGCCGTCATGCAAGCAGAGGCCGAGCGCGAAAACTCAAACGCTACCGATCCCAACGACATTCCGCTCGCCACCGACGGCACTCAGAACGAAGAAGGCAAGCAGACCGAGACCATGGATTCGGTCAACGGCGAGGCTACGGTAGATGAAAATGGACAAATAGCTCCGCCCAATCAAGGCGAAGCTAATCAACAAGACAATTTGTCAAAGGTTCTAGGAGTTCTGCTGAAACTCTCCAACAGTCTCGGCTAGCCGTTCCTTTACCTTTTCAACTTCCTTTCCCAAGTTAAGCTCTGGTTCGACATACTTGTCGACGCCGTCCCTCAGCATACTCACGTTGATTCCAGCGTTGATGAAGCTGACGGCGGTATCCTCGTCACAGCCAAAGCTCTTCATGACGAGGTCGATATCACTTCTTTCGACGGACATTCTTCTTTCCTTCCGGCAGCTTGCCGTTTACCTTGTATTCATACGCTTCGTTAATCAGCTCTGGGTCGATTTCCTTGTTGCGGATCATCGAGTCCGCTGACGAGGCGGACGTTTCGTAGACGGCCATGACTTGTTCACGGAGCTTGTTCGTGGCGGCAATCTCGGTAGGGAATGCGCGAAGATACCCGGTGTTGAGCTTGCAGCCGTTGAACGCCTCCATCACCTTTGCGCGAACCTTTGTTGTAAGTCGGCTGAACTCGACCGTGTTCAGCGCAAGCAGCGACTTGTAGATGGACGGAGTCATGGACAAGGAGTAAATCGCCGCATAGGTGTCATGCGAGGCGATATCCTCCATCGTCATCTTTCGACCAGCTATGCGGTCTTGAATGAATTTTTCGTGATCAAACGGCATACTTCCAATCCGGTGCGTACTTCTTGAGAATCTGCATTACGTTGAGCAAGAAGCCCCACAAGGCATACTCTTGGTCAACTTGGTGGTTAGACTGGTACATCGCATTGGAAAGAGCGACGCCGAACGGAATGAGCACTTCGTCTGGAAGGCGGTCGATTGCGTAATCGCCGAATGAACGGTACACGCCTTGGCAGAACGTGATGTTCTTCGATATAAAGTAGCGGAGTTCGCGCACCTTGAAGTTGACCGTCATGTCGAAAAGAGTTTCCGTATTGGACGGAGCCATGCTAGGCATCGTACCGATAATGCTGCCGCCATTTTCGAGGAACGAACGGTGCATAGTGGCGATCATCAAGCGGATGTCTGGGTAGCACTCGTTGATGATGTTGGCGACGAGGAACTTGTCCACCGTGCCGCCCTTGGCATCGCACTCGCCCTTGGCAATCTTCATCAAGCGCTTGTGGAGACGAGTCTTGTATTCCTTGAGTTCAGCCTCGGCGTCTTCCTCGTGTTCAAACTTTGCGCCGAAGTCGATAGCCATACAGCGAGACTGGATTGCTGGCGGAATGCGCCAGAGTTCGTTACACGTCAAGATGAATCGTAACGTGCTGGAAGTATCCTCGATTTCGGACTGAAGAACGCGGTAGAAGTCGGCTGGCTTGTTCGGCTTGTCGGCTTCGTCGATGATAACGAACTTCGGCTGTCCATCCGGAGAGCTGTACTTAGAAAATTCCTCAATCTGGTCAATGATTTCGGAGTCACGCTTACCGAATAGGAACATCGACTGTGCGCCGATGATCTTCGGAATGGCCTTTGCTATAGAAGTCTTGCCAGTGCCCGGTGCGCCAGAGTGAAGGATGTAGTTGCCGAACGAATTCATTTCGATAGCGTTCTTGAACAAGTTCTCCACGTTGCGGTGGAGGATGATGCTATCCAAGTCAGTACCACGGTACTTCTCTTCCCAAGGAAGGTTGCTGTTGATGGCCGACTGCATATCGGCGGTAGCATTCTGCTGGTCAATTACGTTGAACATTGATAAACTCTCATGTATGAATGTTGAATTTGTTAAATACCTTTCTTCGAAGAACTCCGAGCCAGCACGAGCCGCTTTGGCGCTCTATGAGCAAGTGTGCAGCGATGTGAACGCTCCGCTTGTGTCGCCGGGCCAAGCTTGTTGTACTCAGTCACTCGACGAAAACGAGTATTTCGACGAACCGACAATGAGCGACGAAGCGCTTGAAAAAGTCCATCAGGCGAAGACTGGGTGTCGACGAGTTCTCGCACCATCAGCTGGACGGACGTCACTCGGCATAATGGGAAACGGATTCCCCGAAAATGTATGCGCTTCGAGCGGTTCTTCAACTTAATCTTTCCTACTTTCATAATCTCTCCTAGAACATCGACAGCATGAAATCGCTCTCGTCGTATTCGAGGCGTTCATCCCAGCCGACGGCTTTGAATAGACGGCCAAGCACTTGAGCCACGCAAACCTTCCAGTGTTCTTCCCAGTCTGGGTGGAAGATTTCGAGCAGACGAGGCGGACATTTATCGCCAGTATAGCAGATGATGCTAACGCCAAACAGACGGTCGGCCTTCTTAATGAATCTGATCTTCGATCCAGCGTACACTGGTTCGTAAGGGAACTTCGAGAGTTCCGGGTCATTCTGGATAAGGTAATTCCACACAGCACCAGCCTTGACGCGCCAGTCAATCTTCTTCTTTTCTTCTGCTGGCATGCTGTCAAGAACTTCGAGCGGAGGCGGATCATTCTTGACGCCGCACGGACATGCGATGTAGCTGAAATTCTCCTTCTGCACGGAATCGAAGAATTCCTTCTTGATTTCGAGCAAGCGGTTACGCACCGTCGCCTTGTCCATGGTATCCATCATCAAGTCCACCATGTCCATCATACGATCCTTACCGAACAAAGCTGTAGAGCTTCGTACAAGTTCAAGACCAGTGATGGCGTATTCTGGCTTGACCGCAAGAGTACCCTTGACCCACTGCTTGTTATCGTCCTTGTGACCCAAGTCGAGGTAGACGATGTCTTCCATGCTTTCCACCAAGCAGATGTACTTCTTCTTGGCGGTCACGATAGCCTTGTGGATGCACTTCTCTCGCTTTAAGAACAACTCGTTCGTCAAGTAGCCCCACTGGTTAGCGTAACTGAGCATGTACTCGTCAAGTTTCTCTTCCAAGATGCAAGCATCAAGGATTCGGCAGAAGTCGGTAAGTCTGTAGCGGTTGTAGATGATGCGGTAATCGCCCGTCATGAAGATACCGTCGGCGAAGGTAATCTGCGCCTTCGTCCATCCAGTCTTTTCATCTGGTGTACGCATTTCCGCGCCAGTCCAATTTTCCTTACCGTACTTCGTGCAGAGGCGGTTGAACGCCTTCTTGGAGTCGAGTTCGTGGTCGTTGTCGAACGAATAGCGTTCCACGATTTCGTGCTTGTCGAATACGATGACCTCGGTGCCAGTTCCTTGCTTCAGTCGGAACTGTTCATAGATGTCGCCGAACTTCACGAAGAAGGAGTCAGTATCGCCGTGGCTCATGCGCTTGTAATTCACTTCGCCTTCGGCATCGGTGAACGTACCGACAAGTTCTGGGTCGATATCCGGCTCGTATCCGAAGACCTTCTTGAATACTGGGTCGCTATGGATATCGTTGTTGATGTATTCAGAAAGACGTGCAATCGTGTACTTGATGAGGCGCTGGCCGTAAGCGGTAATGGAGGCGGCATTGTCCACGTCGTACAGAGCAAATAGTTCAGAACCCATCAAGCCATACAGAGAGTTTCCAAGCACCTTGTACACTTTCTGCATCATATCATAGACGCCAGCCATTTCCTTGTCGCCGTTCTTCTTGGCCTTCTTCATCTGCTTCTTCAAGTTGGAACGACCGTCGAACAGAAGCCTTGTAACTTCTGGCACGACGCCGACCTTGTCCTTGCGGAAGTAGACTTGGTAGCGACCGTTATGATCCCACGGAGACTTAATAAGATTCTTCTTTTCTTCTTCTGTAAGCACATAGTCGATCGGGAACGTGACCTTCATCTCCGGTGACGTGTTGAACGTCATCATGATAGAAGGATACAGCGATCGATAGTCATAAGATACTAGGTATTCCTTGTAGCCCGGAACAGAGTACACGAAAGCGCCAGGGAACACTTCCTTGTGCTGCTGGCGATACGGCGGGAATGTACGGTTCGTGTGGTGAAGATGATCCAGCATGAAGCCAGTAAGCATCTTCTTGGACGAGAACACAGACGAGAACGGAACACGAGCAGCGGCTGCAGAAGTAACCGCGAGGCGGAACATCTGAGCCTTAATTTCAATCTTTACAAGGAGCTTGACGTCTTGGAAGTTATACAAGACATAGTCTTCCCAGTACTTCTGCCAAGACAGATAGCCGTCTGGAAGCGGAGCCTTGCTCTCACCAACAATCTTTTTACCAATATAATCGAGTTTGTATGAAGCCTCTTCAGAGAAGGTGTACTTCTTGTAGAGTTCAAGGAAGTCAATAACTTCAGTACCGTTAATTACCAACTCGTTCTTGGCATTCAAGTATGCGCGTTTGTTCTTACCGCGCATTCTGGATAGTAAGTCGAGCGAAATACGGTCTTTCGGCGGAAGCTTTTCGTTAACTTGCTTCAGTCGATTGCAAATGTAAACAGTATCGAATCCGAAGTTCCAGCCAGACAAAATGTCGAGGTCGCTGGCACCAATCTGGAATAGTAACTTTGTAAGGAGGTCGGCTTCATCCGTACAGAGGATGTACTCGCCATTGTTTTCCTTTAGGAACTGCTTGCCCTTTTCGGAAATGTCCTTGGCGACGCCGTAGGTATAATACTTGTCTTCTTTGGATACGTAGAACGTAACGACATTGATAGGATACTTCGCTTCGGTCGGTAGAGAGAATCGGCCAGTCGTGGCGTTTTCAATATCGAGGAAGCCGAGGTTGATATCCTTCATGTCTGGGTGAATGACACCCGTATCGGCATAATGCTTTTGTAAAAATCGGCCACGTGGGTCAATGTCGATTTCCGCAAGGTGATTAGTCGGCCCAGCATGGTTCTGCTTGATGGCCTTCTCAACTTCGAATGCGGACACTCCGTTGGCTGGGGGAACTTCTACCTTGTATACATCCCTATCCCAGATGTCCTTCATGCCGCACGGCTTTGCGCCGTATTCACCTTGCTTGTCGGTATAGAACTCATGCACCGATGGAACGGCATCCATCGTGCCGTCCGTGTACCAAACGTACATGCGGTCGTTCTCCGTATCATGGAAGATCGAGCGCCACATAGGACGTTTTGGTTTTGCTTCTTCTGGTGTAATCTGAGCCATAGTAAGTCTAGTTTAACAGTGAATATGTAGCAATAAACAATTTGAATTGCAAATACAAGAAAAACCGCCATTTCTGACGGTTTTCGTAAGGAACATCAGTGTATGAATTAAGCCTTCGGCTTCAGATAGGACGAGATCTTGTCGAACTTCTTCAAGACCTTTTCGGCGTCGGCAGCAGTCTTGGAGTCAGTGGCCAAAGCGCGTACGCCCTTCTTGAACAAGTCGATACGCTTCTGGAGCTTTGCGTTCTCCTCGAACTTCTTGTTCTTATCGGCACCGCTCTGGTTGCTGGAAGCTGCAGACTTGGCGGCGCTATCGAACTTTCCACCCTTACCAGCTTCAGGAGCCTTTTCGGCCTTCACTTCGGTATTGGTCTTGACTTCGGTAGTCTGGCCCTTGTCCTTCTTTTCCTTGGCATCGACATTCTCGACAACCTTGCCGTCGTCCTTCTTCTCGCCAGTCTTTGCCGGAGCAGCCTTTGCGAGCTTAGGATCGGAAGCAGTCTTGGCCTTGCCAACCTTCTTCTTGTTTTCATCGACGCCGTCGCCGGAGCACCAGCTACCAGTGTCGATCTTGTGGCCGTTGAAATCGAGGATCGATTCTACAACAGGCTTGGGATTGTGAACGAGGCTGTACGGTTCGTCATCGATCGGTTCTGCAGCAATCCTATCGAATTCGGCCATAAGCGCTTCATTTTCGAATACATTGAATGACATAAACACCTCATGAGTCGTGTTTTTGCCCAATAGTTTATTATGTGGCCAAAAAATATTTTTTCAAATGCAAGCATTTCGATAAACTGCAATTAGCTATCAAGGAATGGCACATGGACGATACAAAACCATCAATTATTGACAAGTTCTTAGACCAGAAGACGACCGAGTTCGACAGCGAACAGCCGCCTAACATCCAGCACCTTGCCAAGATATCCGGCAAGTCTCCCAATGCCGTTAATGTCGAGTACGATCAAGAAGTGCGCAAGCTGGAAAAAGAGCAGATGCAGAATCCACCAGCCATGACCAACAATACAGACTTGGCGGCGATGGCTCGCGTCAAAGCCGTAGACAATCTGGAAGACCAGTACAAGTCCGGACAGACCGAAGAATCTGACGAAGTGACCTATGACGAGCTCGTAGGGGACATTAACACCGACTTCGGCCAAGCCCCAGCGGCAAACGAATTCAGCATGTTCACGCCCGGTGAGCAAGATACAGCAAACCAGATGTTCGCCGATATCGACAACATCAATGCGACAAACCCATACGAAGAAGACGGATTCGACGACGGATTCGAAGAACCAGAAACGGCGCTCGATTCGATGGACGGTCTTGCAGATATCGCAGAAAACGAAGACGGATCCACTACAGAAACTATGCCGAACGACAGCGCACCAGAGACACCAGCGGATGATTTTGATGCCGAAATTCCGGACACCCCAAAGCTCGAAGGTATTGACGACGTAATCAAGAAATTCGGTAAGTACGCGGCAATGGGTACGTTAGCATTCAACGTAGCAAACGCGCATGCCGCACCAAGCGACTTCCGACACGAGACGACGTCGCCAGACGGCAAGTCGACTACGGTATTAGCCAGCAATACACACAAAAATCTTTGGCAAAACCAAGACTACGAAGACCGAGTCATGGAAATATTCAAGCAACTCAAACAGCAGCGCATTGATGCTGGTAAGACGTTCAACGAACAAATTCTCTACAACAAGGCGCAGATGTACGCGCAAGCGGAGTTGACCACGGGAAAGCCGTGGAATGGCAAATAAGAAAAGGCGGTCGATTGACCGCCTTTCTCATTACGCTGAACGATTAAGCGTTGTAGGTACACTTCCTCAAGAACATACCGTTACCATAAGTCATCATGGTACGGCCATTCTCAAATCCGTGCTGAAGCACGAGGTCGGGGCAACCAGAATTGCGCACCATCATCGTGAACACGTCAAGCGGAAGGACGATTTCGAAGCCCGGCTTTTCGACTTGGCAGTCACCAACGCTGATGTTGACGTGAATGCGTTCGTCTTCCAGACCTTCGATACCGATAAGGCCATCTTCGATACCATAGATGCGAGCCTTTCCAGTCGGATTGACATGGTTGATTTCGAAGTACATACCGATGGCAGCCGCGATAGATTCAGCCTTGATGTGGAACACACGCTCAAGTCCATCGTTGTTGTATGTCTTCAAGGTGGCATCACCGATGTCAGTTTCGAGAGTAGCGAACATACCAGAAATACGGAGCTTCTTGTTCTTAGTATCGAGATCGATAATGACATTGAGCGACAAGTCAAGGTCAAGCGCATTCACGAGAGGAATGGCCTTAAAGATCTTGGCTGGAATGCTGACGCTGAAGTCAGACGTATTGTCATACTGCTTTGCGCCTTCGCTGTTGTCGTTCACCATCACAGTATTCTGCATGGCGGTCGCAATGGTGCAATGTTCATCACCAGTTCGGTAAGACACACGACCATTCTTGCGGTGGATTTCGACAGTTTCGAAATTGTACACGCTGTCGAGAATCGTGTTAAAGGACATCTGATCCATTGCGATACGGACGTTGAAGTCGTCATCGCTGGCCAGCTTCACTTCAAACGGTTCGCACGGATTGAATCCGATTTCGAGTTCGAAACCGCCGATACCATCATTGAAGAAAGCACCTAGATAAAGCTTGCCTTCGCTGACCCACAGAGCTGCAGTCTTTTCAGCAGTGCCCATCAAGTGACGCACAGCGTTGCAGAGGTCGTAAATCTTGATGAACACTGGGCCATCAAGTTCTACGGAAACCGGAAGAGCATCCATCTTCACATGGATACCGCTATCGGTGTCAATATGGAGCCAGATCTTGTTGTCCTTCGGATCCACCTTGGTTTCGAGCCTTGCGACGGTTTCCGTATCGAGCAGAGACTGTTCGATAAGGGCAAGACCTTGTCCGAAACGGCCTTGCAGCACGAACATGGTCAACGGCAAATCTTCGCCAGTGGACACTTCCTCGGCAGCATCTTCGGTCGTCGGAGCCAACTTGTTGAAGTCTTCAAGCATGCCGTGAAGCGAGCTTGCGCGAACTTTCTCGTCTTCTGTTATTTTGAGTTCACTCATAGTATGTTTCCTTTTGAATTTTAAATTACATTAAAAAGGCCGCATCGCTGCGGCCTCTTGAAATTGTGTCGTTTCGACTAGATGTTGGTCAGCGAGGCAGCAGACTCTTGGGTCTTGTCAGCTGGTTGCTGGGAAGGGCCGACATCGGCACCCAGCTCATCTTCTTCAGTGCCGAACGCGAAGTCTTCGCCTTCTGGCGGAAGGTCGACTTGTTCACCGCCAACTTGATCCATCATCGCGCCGAACGAACCATCGTTCATGAAGTCGTTCGACGCGGTAAGAGCGCTAGGATCAGCCGGAGCATCCAAGTCAAATCCGTCGGTGGAGGCAGCAGCACCACCACTACCGAATGCGGTTTCACCCGGCAATGACAAGTCAGAAGTGCTCATGTCAGACGGAGACGCAGTCGGAGCATTCATTGCATCTGGGAAGATTTCAGTGAGCTTGTCGTTAAACTCGGTAAGCGAAACATCGGCAGTCTGCGGGTCGTCAAGATAATCCAAGAATTCTTGAATCTTTTCTTCAGGAACTTGGTTGCGCTCCAGTTCTTGGAACTCCTTGAAGAACGCATTGAACACATCCTTCGGATCCTCGTTCTTCATCGGCTTCGTACCGTTATAGATTTCAGACGGACTCAGCGAGAAACCACGTCCAGTCTGGCCGCCTTCCTTGGCATCTTGAGACATCTTCTGAGAAAGAATCTTGCCCAATGTGTCAAGAGCTTGATGGCTGACGCTAGACATGTTGTCGAAGATTGCGCTCTTCATGTCGACAAGAGCATTCTTGTCATCATCGCCGCCATTGACATCGCCAGCGCCAATGGCGTTGTTTTCCATGCCAGGGATGTTCTCTGGAGGAGCGATGTCTTGTTCTTCGCCGTCCATCGCGAACGCTTCTGCGCCCGGTGCTTGTTCGCCATCTTCAAGCAAAGTAACAGCGTTACACATATTCAACAGCTGCGCAAGGCCGCTGTCCACGCATTCGTGATAAATGGAACTGTCGGTGGCCATCCATGAATTGCTGGCGTCCTCGGTTCCGTTGCTAAGGCCATTCAATGTCTGCATCGTATCGAGATCGTTTCCGACGTCGTAAGTGTTGTTGGAGTCGATAAGTTCGTCGCAAGTCTTCAAGATTGTATAGCCGAAGTTGTTGACGAACTGAGGACTCTGCAAGGATACTTCGTAAAGGTTCGACAGACCAGTGTCCGAAGTCAGCTTCACGGAGATATTTTCGTTTTCGTTCGGATAGAACAGCTCGACAAGCATATCATGGTCACGACGGTTGATGATGAACTTGCAGTGAGTTTCCTTCATGTCGATACTTGCAAGGTTCATGCGCATGCCACGGTAGGCGGTATTGGTCACGGCTTCCGTAAAGACCTTCTTGTAGAGGTCGCGGGTCGTAATCAAGTTCTTGCCATATACCAATGGCTTGTTCTGGTCGTAGGTACGGTGATCCCAGTCGTCGCCATCTTGGGGCTTCTTTACTGGGTCTGGAATCTGCTTTGTCAGCATCTTAATCACTTTCGTCTTTGAAGGAACTATAGGGCCGCTCTGCGTGGTCACGTAAACATAGTCCTTCATTGCCTTGAGAAGCGTATTCTTGTCGATCTGGGTTCCCATGGAAATATCCTGCATGTGCTTGCTTTTCAGTTTATACAAATGCAAAAATGCGGCGAGCGCTGACTCACCGCATTTTGTACCCATGACATAAATTTACTGAACCAAGTCGAACTGGGAATAAGCGCCAGCGGAGCATTCAGCCGCACCCATCCAGAGAGTCATCGGCTTTTCTGGATCGGCACCAGGGATAAGCGAAGTTGCCTTGAGGGACATCTGCTCGACACCCTTGAACGATGCGTAGGTGATGTCGATGTCGTATTCTCCGCCGATGCCCTTCATGTAGTTGAAGAGCTGGACTGGGAACACGGTGACGGTGCCCGGTCGGAAAATCTTGTGGACAAGCTGCGTATCGATGCCGCGAGTGCATGTCGACGGTACGCAGTAAGTAATCTGCTGAGACATCTTGCCCTTGATGTAGAGCTTGATGCCGCCGTCGTCGATACGGAGAGTCACGAACTCGCACGTCGGAACCGCACGGAGCTTCGTAACAAAGTCCTTGACCATATCCTCGGAGAAGTGCATTTCACCGACCTTCATCATAGGGTCGTTATCCCTAGTGAACGGAATGTGAGAATGGCCTTCCTTGAAACAGCTGGGGTCAGCAGTCGGCGTACGGCAAGTGATACCGCCACCAGAAAACTTGATGTACTCGTAACGGCGACCAGTAATCGACGTGTCTACGGACAGTTCAGCCGTGCCGCGCTTGGGGAAGTTGGCCAGTTCCGCATACTTCACAAATTCATTCAGCGAGAAGATGTTGATGCGGTTGGTATCGAAATCCAAGTCTGCATCCGATGCAGCAAGGTGTGTCATCATCGCCATGTCTGGAACGCTGATGTGGTTTCCCGGAATACGGCCCTTCACGTTACCCTTGAACATGATGACGCATCCAGTCTTTGTAATAGAACTGATGTTCTTCAAGATCTTGTAGAACGGTTCGCTAAAACGAATGCCTACCGCTGGTTTTTCAATTTCTTCAGCCATGTTTAAACCTCGGCTATCAAATATAGTCTAAATGTATTTTGGATTCAAATCGCCCTTCGTGACCACTTTTTTGCCGATTTCGACGAATTTCGGCTCAAGCTGGTTCCACTCAAGCGGCGTAAACGGAGCATTGACATCGACACACCAGCTGCAGTCAACCTCGATCTGCTGCATGCGAGCCTCCAGACGGTGCATCATCATGGAAACGACGTATGGTACGCAGCCCCTACCGTCACCAAACTTATACAGCTTGCCGAAGTTCTTCAAGATGGGAAGGTAGCCGCCACGGATAGCGACGAACGGCCCGTCCAGAACGGCAACGTCATGCGAACCAGTGACAGACACGGTTCCAGCAACACGGCGGTTGTACATTCCGTCCTTTGTCGAATATTCGCTATACATGCCATAGGTATTAGGGCAGCGCATCCAAGTGCCATCCGGCAAGAAATTCTCATAGCCGAACGGAGCGACAGCACCTACATCGCTAGGGACGGCTTCGAGCTTTTGTATGAACGACGGATCATATATCAGCGAAGACGCATGGGCAAGTACAATCCAAGAAGGCGGAACCTTCGGATTCACCTTGACAATCTTTTCAGCGACACGAGCGATGTTGAGGAATATCGACATCTGCGGATTGCTCTTCTTGCACATCCTTACTGGCTGGTCACTAGCCAAGTAGACAAGTTCATCACGACTGGAGGCATACTTCTTGTATGGAACCTTGACGTCGGATCCCTTGCGCCTATAAAGAATGGTAATCACGCACGGCGTCTTACTGTGCTGCAAGATCGTGTTATTGTCAAGACGGATTGTCTCGACCGGGCGGATACCCAGAGCCTTGCGAAGCTGGTTCTTCTCGCCTTCTTCCTTGGCGCGTTCCGCATATACGGTACGCCTACGGTCTTCTGCGCGAAGTTCGTTTTCGTACAAGGCAGCCTTGATGGCGACTTCGAATTCGTCCATCACCGGGGTCTCCCATACAAACTGCTTGGACGTCTTCTTACGAGTCTTCGCAGCAGCCACTCCAGCCTTGTGACGCTTGTAATAGGCAGCACGACGGTTCGTCTTGTTTAGCTTGTCCAGATGTTTCTTCTGGAATTCGGAGAGTTCCATCTTCGGATCGACATTGACTCCAGAAGCGACAATGGCGTCAACATCCTCTTGAACCCAGCCCCACATCGGATACATCGGCCAGCCCTTGGCTTGTACCTCGGCACAATGGGCATTGTACTCGTCAACCGTCATCACGCAATAGTCCTTCGACTTCTGAATGTGCATCAGCTTGGGAGGAGCAACGACGCGGCACTTACCGGATATCAAGTTGTCAATCCAGTAATTGCTCTTGCCGAACTTTGTACGGATAGCGAAACGGTTGTAATACGGCTTGCCTTCACAATAGAAATAACGGCGGTTGATCTGGTCGCATAGCTCATCGAGTTCGGACTTCTTGAACAAATTCCTCGTGCGAGCGCCAACCTTGACTTGCTCTGGATGCAGAAGCTTCATGAATATGAACTTCGTTAACGTGCGACGAGAAATCTTCATGTATACGCAAGCCATGCCAGTAGTCAGCACGTCTGGAAGAGGCTCCTTCTTTATCAAACGGCTACCTTTCTTTACGGTCTCGTTGATAGAGTCGTTGACATACTGGATGATGTTCTCACGAGTCATCCACTTGTATCGCTTGCGGCCAGTCGTACTGTGAATCCAGAACGCGATGTTCGCCTTGCCAGCTCGGCAAGCTGCTCGGAGCTTTCCCGGTGTCGTACCGATGAACGTAGCGCTGTCCTTGACATTTAGAGTCTTGGGAAGGAACTTGAAATTCTTGGACGGCACGTAGTTCTTGAGGAACCAGTCGTAATCACGGAAGTAGACGAACTTGCCGTAATCGTCGGCTGGCTGTTCCTTGATAATGCCCTTTCTGACCAGTCGCAGATACGTCATCGGACTTACATCCAAGTCAGCGACGATTTCAGCCGGACGGATCTTTGCGTAAGGGTGCGTAGTGCAAGGAGGTTTCAGACCATAGGCTGAAAGCTTCTTCAGACACGCATCGTAACGGTATTTCTTCTGGCCTTGATAATTGACTATGTAAGGTATCCCATCAAAGAAACCCATTCCCTTCAAGTCAGAAACCGGACGGTCAAGATACTGCGCAATCTTCAACGGCTGCACATATTCATCTATACCCTTCTGTTTCAACGCACCAAGAGCCATTAGAACCACACCTCTACTTTCTGTTTTGCTTGCATCTTCTGTACCAGCTGCAGACGAGTCTCGCGCTGCTTCTGGCGTTCACGTGCGGCCATGTCGCCGCGTTCGAGAGCGAAGATAATAGCCGCGCCTTCTGGCGGCAAGCTACGACCTTCGATAAATTCACTGGAAACGTAGCCGTCGTCATCGACTGGCATCTCGCCAGACAGAACGGCTCCGTTGACATCCTTTTCCTTTATTCCAGACCAGTTGAACCACTTGTACCCCTTCTTGACGGATTCGATACGAGCAAGTTCACCAGCGTTGTCGTTATCCCAGATGACCGTACAGTTTTCCTTGTGCTCTGCAATCTGCGGATTGTCCGCAATGACTTCGTCAAAGTGCGAGATGCCGCCGATGGCGATAGCATTGCGAATGAACGTAGAGTCAATCGTTCCTTCCAAGATGTAGAACGGCTTGGTCACATCGAGGAAGTCGATGTTGTACGCTTGACGCTTGACGCCTTCGAAGTTTCGATAGCGCAGCTTGTTATCGGGGTCTAGCGCACGAGCGTCGAACTGCGTCCACGCACCGCCGTACTTGTAGAACGGAATGATCAGACGGTTCTTGAACTCGTTGCCGATCGGACGTCCTTGCTCGTTCAGCACGAGTCCGCCCAAGTCGTCGCGCTTCAAGAACTGGTCGCCTTCCTGGCATACGAACCAAAGGTCATACACTTCTGGACGAATGCGGCGTCCTTGACAGAAAGCCACTGCTTGTTCCGCGAGAGGATGATGGTCTAGTAGAGAAATGAGTTCGCCATCTTCGAACGGCAAGTCGACTTTCTTCTTGGGCAAGACTTCTTCTCGCTTGTCGTCAGACCTATCGCCGTCGAAACCGAACAGAAGCATTCGCTTGTATGCGGCGTCGTCATTCTCCTTCAAGTATTTCATGAAGTGCATGCTCTGTCCGCATTTATAACAACGGAACAGCCAACGGTCACGATAGACGTAAGCCTTCTTCTTGTTCGGTCTTGCTGGATCACCACAGAACGGACAAATGAAATTATAGTATTGGGACTTCTTCTCTAATGCGAAAGAGTTGTCGCCGAATTCAGCTTCCACCGCTTCTTCCAGCGCCGCATCAGGAATATTAGCATAGGAAAAGGACATAGTAAAACCTTAAATAAAGTGGCGCTCAATGGTTAGTCGAGCGCCACAGTGCCAAAGCCATTTCTAGCTGAAAAAACGGAAAAGACTAGAATGGCAGTTCGGTATCGTCGTCATCGCCTTCTGGCAACTGGTTGGCCATCGCAGCGGCGGTAGCGGCCTGAGCGGCAGCGCGACGTGCGGCGAACGCATTGTTAGCAGCCGGAGCTTCTTGTGCCGGAGCAGCGCTAGCGCCGCTTACGAGCATTTCGTCTTCGTCTGGTTCCTTTGCGGGGGCTGGATCCATGTCGGCGGAGTTGCCGAGGAAGTCAGCACCAGCAACCTTGGTAGTTGCACGGTTGGCGTAATTCGGATTCGGAGCCGCGCCGAAGCTAGCGTTGCTGGCCGTGAAGCCACCTTCGCCATCACCAGCGGACTGAGCGTTGGATGCCTTCTCAAGGAATTCACGCCACTTAGCGGCAGCAGTTGCTTCGTCCGGAATATCGGCCAAGAACTTTGTTAAGTCATGGCAGTTATTGAGGATTTCGAGCATTTCTTCCTTCGTGTCAGCGAGCGGAGTCGATTCTGCCACGTAGTCAGAGCCGTCGTAAGAAGTCATGTTCTTTGCAGCATCCCAGCTGACAATAACACCAAAGTCGACACCCTTGGTCGGAGAGTGAGGAATGAACTTGCGGCGTTCCTTCTTCATCTTGGCCAAAGCGCCCTTGGCTGGGGCACCATTTGCATTCTGGACTTCAGCTTCGACACTGTCATCGAACGGGGCTCGTAACGTGCGTTCCACAGCGTCGCTGTGACGCCACACGAGAACCTTACCATTGTTGGCAGACTTGTTATCGTCTTCACGAACGAGGATGTTCGTATGCCATTCCGGACGAGCAGTCATGCCAGTCCATACCTTGAGGTGCTTGTCACCCTTTTCGTACTTCTTGGCGAGTTCGTTATAGCGATCCCAAATTGCGCGGCAGATGGGGCAGTCCTGGCCCGGTGTGTTACGGCAGCACTTCACTTCCATGTGAACGCCATTCAACTTGAGGTGGTGATAAAGAACCTTCACGCTCGGATAGGTCTTGTTCTTGACGCCTTCGATACCTTGCGGCAGAAGACGGATGATTGCGCTGTAGCTAGGATTGCGCTTGCTCACGCTAGGCTTCCAGCGAGTCGGGTCAACTTTGCCACCAATCGAAGTGGCTTCGTCGAGGTTGGACACGGTGTCGATGTCGAGATCGAGAAAATCGGCATCAGCTTGGGTATTCTTGGTAGTCATGGGGATTACTCCTTGGATATCATTGGTTTAACTTAGGGTTATTTATGGTTTAACGTGTTTTGGTGATTTTGTTGTAGCTGACCACCAACAGCTGGACAAATAGTAGAAAGAATAAATTTGAATTGCAAATCGGCTATTTTGACGCTTTTTCGGCGCTTTCTTTGTTGTGAGTCAACAAGAGCATTGCGTCATGACGCTTCAATGCGGCATCAACTTGTTCTTCGAGGTTTTCTGGAAGTTCGAAGTCGAGATCGTCAAGGTGAGCTTCCTTCAATGAGGCAGTCACTTCGTCCATCAAGGAATCGAAATCCCATGTCAACTGCTTGGAAATTACGTTGTTGATAACGCAAAGATCGGAGAACTTCGCGGCATCACCAACCAGCTTCTCGTTGTCGACTTCTTCCACATTGTTCGGATCGAAATCGTCCTTGATATGCAGAGAACCGTCTTCATCGATGTCGAGAACATTTGCAGCATCTTCGTCGGTCATGGCAGTTTCTTGCTTGACTTCCTCGTCGTCGCGAGCGTATTCTTCAGCAATCTGCATGTAGCTTTTGCCGATGAACGGATTGCGCTTCTGCTGCTCCACGAGCCACTTGTTGTAGGCTTCGGTACGAACCATCACGCCAGTACCAGCGCCGCCGAAACCTTCTCCGTCCTTACCGGAACCGGAGCCGATGTTCACGATGGCCTTGGTAAGTTCATCACGCTTTTCGAGTGCGGTCTTTTCGTACTCGGCGTTATCCTTTTCGTGCTGGTCGACAATCTTCTTGTACTTAGATCCAAACTTAAAATGTGACATACAAAACCTAAAAACTAATCGTTCAATCCCGCCATAATAAAGGCTTCTTCTTCTGGATCTTCTTCAGTAAGTTTATCAAGATACTCTTGCGAGAGCTTGATCGGCTCGCTGATTTCTTGTTCAGATTCATCGGCACGAGTAGCGGCGTTCTCGATATCCGATTCAGAAGCGTTGATGCCAGCCTCCTTCGCTACCAGCAGCTTGATATCCATATCAAGCATCGCCGCCAGCTTATTCGCGTCCACCATCTTCTCGATGGCGACCAACAGCTGCATCATGCCAAAGTCCTTCTTACAAAACTTGTTGTACATCCACCAGAGGCCAGCATTTATCTTCTCGCTGTACTTCTTCAAGGTAGCTTCGGGCATGGTAAGAACCAAGCAAGCGTCACCCGGAAATCTCGGTGTCTTCAAGTATTCATCAAAGACTTCGCGAATCTTGCCGTGTCGAGAGTCATCCAGTTCGATGTCCTCCAACTGGACAACTTCTTCATCAGCGTCGTCAGTTAAATATTTCCCCAGTACGTCCATAGACATTTCCTATTGGAGTTACTGGAGAAATTACTTTAAAACTGGCTGTAAATACTCTGCATGCTCGCTACGGCAGCTTGCTGCTTGTCGTTCAACTTCTGGCCTCTAGGGGCACCGCCACCACGATTTCCGCCGCCAGTACCCACACGGACATTCTGATTCATGCCACCAGTCGCCTCGGCAGCGATCTGGGCTTGGGTAAGGGCATCGGTGTAAGCGGCGATATCGTCCGTAGTTGCGTCATACCAGCGCATCGTATTGTAGTCGTACTTCGTGTAGAACATGACTTCGTTTTCGCCGAAGCGGTTCTTCTTCACGAAGTTGGCGTACATATTCTGCTTCTTCAAGAGGTCGTCACGAGTAATCGTAATCATGATGTCGGCGGTTTCAGCAAAGCCAGCTGAACCAGACACCGATTCGAGACCAGCATCGAGCCTAGAGTAGCCAGAACGGTTGAACTGGACTGCGGAAATGCCGACCATGTTGCGGTCGATGCAAAGTTCGCGGATCTGTTCGGCCTTCTCTTGGCCATCGAGGTACATGCTTTCCATCGTGCGGTGAGTACGGTTCGGCTTCATGATGCCGATGTAGTCCACCACGAGGACATCCGGATTCTTCTTGTAGATGGAGTAGAACTGGTCGACACGAGCTTCGATTTCTGCCGGAGTCGTAGTCGTCTTCATACGGATAACCTTCAAGCGGCCAAGGCGCTCGACACCAGGTATCTTCGTATTCTCGATAAGCTTACGACATTCGTCGACAGAGAGGTCGGCCACTTCGTACTGCGGCACACCAGTAAGGTTGGCGGCAAGACGACGCCATACGTATTCTTCGGAAAGTTCCAGAGAAATGTAAAGCACGTCGTAGCCGTAACGTATAAAGTTACAAGCATCGGAACCCATCACAAGCGACTTACCGACGTTGGGCTGGCCAACGAACAAGGTCATCGTCTTGCGAGGATATCCACCAGAGTTGGGGTCTGTCTTGACTTGAGCCGTGTACTGATTGATAGGGCCGATTGCGGAACGAATCGGATGTGACATTTCCTTCAATCTGCGCTGTGCTTCCTCGATGTCTTCGACGAGGTCGAGACCCAATCCCATGTGGAGACTGAAGTTCAGCCTATCACGGAGAACTGGAAGCAAGTCACGGATTTTCTCGGTATCATTGTCGTACAATGCAGTCGCGGCATCGCGCAACGCATTTTCCGTCGCCTTCTCTTGATAGAAGTTTTCAAGCAAAGTAATGACGTAGTCCTGTTTCATGTACGGAACTTCGGCATTACAGATAGCAAGCAGCTTCTGTCGAGCAGTTTCGCTCAATCCGCTGTTGGCGAGACCGACGATAAGCTCTTGCGCTTGCGGCCTACGGTTATACTTGCGGATGAACTTTCGGATGATACCAATAAGGGTTTTGTTCGTAGCATCGGAATAGAGCTTGTCATCAAGGAACGACACCATCTTAGGAGCTATGTCGAAGTCCATAAGATAAGTGCGGAGAACAAGGTCTTCCCTAGTCAAATCATATACAGCAGCCATAAGTACTCACAAGATAACGCACCCTTTCGGGTGCGATTGAAACAGCAAAGATTAGTCTTCGCCGTTGACTCCCTTGCGCAAGCTTTCAGCCTTCGCAGCATCGGCGAGATTCAAGTCTTCGATTGCTTCGTCGATTTCGGAATCTTCGACTTCTGGAGCATCGTTGTCTTCGGCAGAACCGAGTGAAGGCGGACGGAACTTGTATTCCTTCTTCACGTACTCGTTGATTTCTTCGAGGATAGTGCCGATGTATTCCTTGCGGTCAACCTTGCTGGCAAGGCAGACGATCCAGTCCTTCGGATCCTTCTTCTTGTCCATGATGACGTAGCAAGTCTTGCGAGTCTTCTGGCCGTTACCGTCCTTCGGCATCTTCTCAACGAGTTCTGGATACTTGGAAGCAGAGAACTCTTCGATGAGGCCAGCGTCGAGAGCGACGTTGTGCAAGCCGTAGAACTTGTTCAGACCAGTGTTGTAGTCAAGATAGAGCATGGCGGTCTTCCTGGGCTTCACCATACGGCTCTTGAACACGGTGGCTTCAAGGATGATACCCTTGACTTCCTTGGTGTTGCGGTCAGGCACGTCGAGAGTCTTGCGCATCGTCAAGATGACGGAAGCGAAGTACTTGGCACCTTCACCGTTAGCGATGCGCTTCGGATCACCGTAGCCATCGGTAGCCATGTAAATGTGGTTGGTAATGAACATCGGAATGCCGAGGTTTCCGCAGCGGTTCGTGATGTTCGTGAACATGGCCTTGACCACCTTGGCCTTGGTCATGTCTTGCTTGAGTTCGCCCTTCGTGGCGTCGTTCGTAGTCTTCTTGGTAGACATACCGCCGAGAGAGTCGAGAACGAACGCAACCTTACGTTCATTCTTCATCTTCTTGCCCTTATCGGCTTCGAGAGTGTCAAGAAGTTCAGCAATAGACACAAACACGTCCTCGGCAGTCGTATGCTCTTGGACGAGCTTGAACTGGTTCGGATTGAAGCCGTTTTCTTCTATTAACTGGTCTTCATTGGTTTCGTGTTCGGTGTCGTAGTAGAAAATGTAGTAGCCCAAGTCCATCAAAGGCTTGATGAAGTTGTTCTTCATCATGTAGGACTTACCGGAGCCTTGTTCACCAGCGGCCATGAAGAATCTGTTGAGATGGAAGCCGCCGAAGATGTCGCCACATAGTAAGGCGTTCAGCATGTAGGAACCGGAATCGGCGTAGCCGTATTCTGGATGTTTGACGTTTGCGTCCGCATAACGGTCGCCCGTCTTGATTTTCTGGAAGAAGGAGAAATCGGGTTCAGCTGGGTTAGTTTTCTTTGTTGCCATATAGCTATTCCTTATGAATAAGTGTTATTACAGTATGCCTAGAAGCGGCTTATTGGATAACAGGTGAAAATTTAGTTCAAATCAATTTGAATTCCAAACTGGCTCAAAACCGTAAATTTTGGGCATTTCCGGTTGGGAGCGCCAGTAAGTTTATACCTCCTTCCAGAGACTCCCACGCATCGGATAGGCTCATAATGGGTGTCATGAACACATCCACCTTGTCGAACTTGACCTTCGTCCAAGGGAACTTCATGGTCTTGATTACCAGCGGTCGGCGTGTGAGTATAACGTACGGATTGAAGTCGTTCAACTTCTTCGCGTCGTACGTGCCCTCGATATTCTGCAAAGTCAGCATCGCGACGTTGTTCACTACCCCGGTTAGCTTAACAATGGGGGCAGACTCCTTGAGTTCCACGAACGCCAGCGTCTTGTTCTTGCCAAGCGTCATGAACAATTCCTCGTACCGATGATCCTTTATTACGGACAAATACTGGCCGAGGTCGAAATAGCCCACCAGCTGGCGATGCTTAGGCATCTGGTAGCTGGTATAGACATACCTAGCGATAACTGGCTCATAGAGCTTACCGTTGTTATCACCTAGATGCACCATCATATTGTAGATGCCCTTCAAGTCCTTTCGGCCATACTGGCGCAGCGAAAACGTACGTTTGGCAGAATCGAGTATGCGCAGATTATGCTCCGCGCCCAGATAAAACCGAGACACAAACGGAAATCCGCTTATATTGATACGAGAACTAGCCGGAAACGTATTCAATGCGGTAACCAAGCCACTCGGCGTACAGTCGACAGCCTTCACATAGTTATTGACGACGTGGATATCGACAGTACGGCCATCCAGTCGTACCGACGGACGGCTGATACCGAACTCATTTACATAGGGTGTATCGCTCTTGACAACGTAAGGCGCGAGCTGACCATTTTCAACCATGCCGAACTCGTCGGCTACTTCCATGTAGTCGGACAAGTAATTGTCAACATACACCACTTGTTTGGATCCGATCGTCTGTATGAACATTAGATCTTCCTACCACGGTTCTTGAATGGGAGCCGTATCATCTCGGTACGAGCCGACGGCAGTACGACCGCTAGCAGCAAGTAGTACAAGTTCTCGCTATCGTCGAACTCGCAAGAACTCTGGTCGCCGTCGATAAAGACGCGAGGCTCGTACTCATGAACCTTCTGGATACATTCTTGGATAAGAGTCAATCCATCATCTTGAGAGCCAAGCTTGAACAAGCGCTGTTCGATGCCAGTGCCGAAGTTCTGACTGAACAAACGTTCACCTGGGTTCGTCAGCAAGATAGAGTAGACGTTCTGAATAAGGCTGGTCTCGTCAGTGACTTCGGTCATGTTGACGAAGCCCATGTCGCGGTTATACAAGGCAGTACGGCCAACCAAGTCTGGGTCAACAATTCCCGGCTTCAACTTCTTCGCCAGCGGAACGCTGCGCTGTACAGATGAATTGTCCACATAGACATAGGCATTTTCATTGGTCAACGGAATATGCTCAACATCGCTGCGCTTACGGTAAACCATAACGCTCAATGAACCGCCTACATCGTCTGGAACGACAACATCGAGATAAGTCGAATTGCCAGAAATAATCGGAACAAGCTTCGTACCGATCTCGACTTCATTAGCAAAGATCGACGTACCGAAATTATCGCTATCAGCGTATTTAGGAGTAATTCTCAATACTTGACCCGGTTCGGCAACTGACGAAGATAGCGTAATGTCAAACGGTTCTGGGTTCTCACTCGATTCGCCAGCCGTGAAGATGATATACGGCCTATTCTCGGTAACGGCGTTGTTAGTCGATGCGAATGTCACCGACGGTTCACCTTCGCCAATTATTCTCAACGCAATCGACGGCGTATAGGATGCGGTTCCAGACAACCACTCACGAACAATCACCGAATCCAGCGTAATGCCAACCGTCTTGTTGTAGCAATCTTCGGAAAGGTCTTCGCTGCTTGACAAAATGGCGGTATTATCCGGTCTCTTCAACGGATTCAGAATCTTGACACTACCAATCGGAATCTGCGTCACATGCTTGACCATTTCGTCATAAGACATGTTGGAGTTCCATCCAGCAGTGTCCATCTGGTACACCATCACGATAGCCTCGCTGTAATTCATGTCTTCGACATACAGCTTCAATTCTGCAGTAGCATCGTCCGCGCCGACAACCGAGTTCGGAGCAAACTGCATACAAACGATAGACTCGTGCTCACCACCAGCGCATACCAAGGTAGTCTGGTTTGTATGGTTCACATCATCAGCATCATTCACGACATAGGTATCGACCGACGGATTAACCATTTCAGTCATTCGCAAATGGTCGCCCAGCAAGGCATTAGTAACCATAACGCCAGCGCTAGGAGCCTTACGCTTACGAGACGATACAAATATCGGCCAGTTCACCGGGATGCTCTTTGACGGAATTCTAGGACAATAGACCAAACGCGCCGTCGCCATAGAGTCTTCAAGAATCGCATCGACCTTCACGATAACACCATGAATGTCAAGTACACGACACATCACATTACCAATGCACAGCTGGTCATTAACTTGCAAAGAGGAGCTTAGTGCAATACATGAAAAGGCAGCAGTGCTATCACTTACTTTATTCAAAGTAACGTTACCGAAGTCGTAATAGCAGACTTCCCAAACGGATGCCGTGTATCCGTCAGCAGATATCTCTTTAGAACCCTCGACGGTCGTATAATGTCCAATATCGTACTTGTATACCGTTCCAGACACCTTCGACACGCAGTATGTTCCGCAAATCCTCAAATCGTCTGGGCCAAGGACATGCTTCGATGCAAGTTCGGCATTGCCGATAGTAACCGCCGTACCGTCCGCGATTTCGTCGGTATCCAGCTCAACAAATACCTCGTGGCTCTGAACTAGGATTCGTCTGACCGCGATTTCATACATCTTGCGTTCGACCAAGATGTTCATCGGATTAACCGCGCTCATAATTGCGGATTCTGACGTTTCCGCAAAATTGCCGGAGAACCACCACATGTTTTCTCCGTTAGCTAGCGGTACAAGCAATTCCGTATTGAACTTGTGAATATCAATACGAGGCGGCCTAAACTCGCACATCCAGTCGTCATACGCAGTACAAGGAGCATCGACGGTAAGGCCATAACCTTCCTCACCATTATACTTCTGGCCGCTATTATACATCATGAAAAGTCGAGCACGATATTCAGACAGCTCATCGTCAGCGGTAAAGTTGACGGAGTATCCGACACGCTCATTCTGTGTTATTCTGCGTACATCCAACTGCATAGTACAACCTTCTCTATTCGCGAGCCATCATCGCGGCCATCTGTTCTTCGTCGAACTCATCGCCAGATCCACCGCCCATACTATAGGTCTCGACATTATCATTGGAGGACAAGTCAGCCACTTCTGGTGCCGACGGCTTTGCGCGTAATACCGACTTGTCGACGTCGACAGTCTCCGCCGTGGTTTCACCCATGCGGAGCGTACCGTAAGCTTTGTCAAGGATGCCCGGCAGCTGGCTATAGAATGCTTGCAAGGCGTTGGCCATCTGCGCAATCTTCTTTCCTTCGCTGGCGTTTGCATAGAATACCGTCTGAATCTTGTGTTCCAGCATAACTCTGGTTGTCATCGGAATCACGGCGATCTTGAACTGGCGAACGTTCTGACTACCGACATGGCACACGCGAATCTTAATATTCGTGTCAAACAACGCGCCAAGAACTTGCGTTACTTTCGTAATAGCGTTAAGTCGTTTCAGCCAGCCGTATTCGTCAGAATCATCAGTTGGTGCCGCATCCAGCGACAACCCCAAATTCGTATTGGACACAAAGCGAGCAAGAGAATTATACATAGATAGCGTCGTCTTATTTAACGAAGCCATCGCAGCAATCTGGTTCTCGTCGCCACTCGTTTCACGCATCATGTCGGAAGCGTCATTCAACTGTTGCGCAAACGCCTTTTCAACCGTAGTCGTACCAGTAGACTTCGAAGAACTGCCACCGACAGATTTTTCGGTCGATACTAATTTGGTCTTAACGGCTGAAGTCAAAGTAATATCGTTATAGAAATGCTGACTTTCTTCCGATCCAGTCTGGGTAAACAACTTATCCAGAATTTCGGTCTGGATGTTATCCAAACGGAGTGCATACGGAGTATTAGTCACCCCAGCCACAATCGTCGTCTTACGAATACCATACGCTGGCAGCAACGTTTTCTGAAGATACTGCAAGCCTTTCAATCGGCCAGAAATGTACGATACGCCATCTGGACGTTTCTGTCCAAGCTTGTAGCTGCACAAATAGCCATCTTTATCCAATTTGTTTGCAGCCTCTGATTCGTCCATGCCGCCACGCATATAGTCATGGATTAGCGCAGTCGGGAGGAACCAAGCAGCTTGATCATGTATCTTACCACCAAGAGACAACGTACGTTCAACATTCGTATTAACCCGCTTGTCATTAGTGATTACTGCATACGCACTGCCACTTCTGTTGTAGAACGAGTCATCACCATTACACGACTGTATGATATACTTGATAAGCTGATCCCACGATTGTTCGGAGTCATATCGCTGCATGTCGCTGTCATGCTTATTTTGCGTCAACTCAGAAGACGGATTCATCGCAAGCTTGTGTTCTATCTGGGAAAGAACCAGCGGCTTCAATACGGCTTTCAATTCAGATTCGAAAGCTTCCGCGTCACTCTTTATACGACGGCGAACTTCTGGATTCACGCGAGCGTATTCAGTAAGAGCCAGCAAGTCAAGGTTGATAGCCCATAGAATCGGATTATCTTGTTTTTCTTCGGTGTGCTTCATAGCCATAACACTACTCCCTTACTGTGCTTGCGCCTTGGCCTTCATCATTTCGGCCATCTTCTTCTTTTCGTCGTTGATGACATTCTGAACCGCGTTAAACTGTCCCAAAGGAATACCGCCGACGAGTGCGACAACACCCGGCTCACCAGTTTCGAAGTTCTGCGGTTTCAGTATGGAGCCGACCAGACCTTGATAGTACAAGAAACCCATCGTTGCACGTTTCTCATAAATTTCTGCGGGGTCATTCGACTCACGGCGCATCGTACCGACATGTCGAGTATGAGTCTTAGTGATTACGTCGTTTCCAAATTCCTTCGCAAGGTCTTGTACGGAAACCACTTCGGCCACATCTTGTGTATCTGTCGGGCAATAATACACCATCGTCGCATTCGGCGACTTGTTCGTAAATTTCAACTTCAATGCGGTAGAAAAATCCGACAACGAGAAACTAAGCTGATAGCCATCACCGAGTACAATCGGCTTAGGATCGAGCATCTTCAGCTGCTCAATCACGCTGGCTGGATATTCCCACTTATGCGTAAAGATGTTGGCGAAGTTGATCGTATGGTCATCATCTTGTGCGATAAGGTGCTTATGGATAACGTTGAAGAACTCTGGCTCGATATTCTTTACATAGTCGAGTTCGTTACAAGTCAGTGGGCTCTGCTTGATGATTTCGACGACACTGGTGTTGGCAGTAATGCTTGCAGTAATTTCATTCACTTGGTTAAATAGCGAAACAGGTACATAGTGTGTAAACAGCATGCACCTAGTAGACCAGTCTGGTAAATTGAAATTTTGATGCTTGTCAGCAGTACGCTCGCTCAGTTTCTTATAGGCGATGTCATAGGACGCTTGAAACTGAGTGTCGTCACTAATAGCTTCACCGTACTTAGTGATTCCGAATACTTTCAGCAGCTTCGCCCATGTTTCGCCGATGCCAGAAATTTCACCCTTCATAAAAACCCGCGCAATTAGATACACGCAGTTTATCGGTTTTTATAGTAGATATTCTGGCAAATCGATCAAAACTGGTACTTCGTCGGTGTCGGTATCTTCATCTGGATTGACAATGATACCTGGGGATGTGTTGTCGTCGGCGGGGCCGTTAGCTTCCTCGTCAAGCTCATGAAGCATCTTCATCAGCATGGCGTAGCTTTCCAGATACTCGTCATCATCGACAACCAAAGAACCTAGCGGCAGCCTTCCAGCGGCGACATTGTCTTTCGCCCTCGTGTAGTAGCGAGCGTCATTAGGCACCCAAACGTCATACAAGAATCCGTCCGGAGCAGCTTGAGTACCTACAAACACGATGTCTGGGTCTCCGCCGACAAGGATAACCTCGCGACCAGCTGGGACTTCCTCTTGCTTCGTAAAGTCACGGTAGGTACGGAACGTACGGCTCAACAGCGGTTCGACCGCATATATGTCGTACAGATAACCGCCAGGTAAGTACAAACTACCGATCGTCATGATAGTGCCGCTTTGAATGGCAATCTTCACCAAGTTCGGATCCAGATCGGCTGAATCGAACATAGGCGACTTCTTCGCCCAGTCAAGAACATACTCGTTCACGTTGACATTGTTATCGACGTAACCAAGCGACACAACATGGTTAAAGTCGGAACCACTCAAACCAGATACCAGACGGTTGATGCCACTATTGAACGCGGCGTCATTCTCGTCAATACCTTCAAGCGACAGATGAACTGGCATGATGTAAGGAATTCCGCCATAGACCATCAGATAGGTCAACTCTGTTCTGGCGTACATTCCCATAACGCCGCTTGCGGTAAATACCTTGACCGCTGGCGACATATCCGGGAACTTTTCCTTTAATTCGGTAACGTAGGTCTTGAAGTCAGCAATCATATCCGTGCCGTCGATATCGGACATGTAGGCTACGAGCTCTCGGCCATCGACACGAACAAGGCCAGTGTCGATATATCCAGCATGCGTGGCCATTCCGAAAGTATCTGCGGCGGTCTTGAAGATGTTCTTGGCCTTCGTACAAATGTATCCACGGCCAAACCAGCCAGCCATTCGAATGGCCGACTGTTTAACCTTGGACGGAAGCCGCTTTACGTACCCAGCGGCAGATTTGATCTTAGAGGTCAGCCACATCGACAATGAGACCCAAGCTGCCCTTGACTTCCTCATACATCGGCTTCATGCTGGGGACGCGGATGGACGTTTCTTCAAGATTGATGATCGTGTCGGCGATAGCCTTGGCGATTACGTCCGGCACGTTAGCCGTATCGTATTCCATTTCGAAGTCATTCTTCACGACAATCTTGCCCTTTTCGTCACGACCGACGCCAGCCTTCTCGTAGTCTTCGTCAGACACGGTGATGGAGTCGATGAAGTCATCAAACTTGCAACGGATAGCCCATGTGCAGCCAAGCTTCTGGGCGTTGTTGATGATGTTGATGCGGTCAGAAACCTTCAGCTTTACTTTCTTGTTAGCCATATAAAAACCTCTCGATGTATCAAATTACATCATTTATTCTTGAATTTCGCCATTCTTGCGCTCTACGCACATCGTCCGGAGAACGGTCAACCGTGACGGAAACGGACAAATCCACCTTACCGATAGTCTTCCTCACCGGAAGATGGTCAAAGTCCTTCGGTTCCAGCGTCAAGTAGGACGACCAGTTACCAATCGTCACCACCTTCGTCACGCCAAGTACGATATCTTCTGGATAGACATTGACGGTGACTGGAACGGCCTTGATTGCGGGATCATAGTTTATACCGTTCACTGGGGTAACGCTGAACGAAATCATCAAGTGACCGTTCGTGCCGCCGTGAAGTCCACTGTTTCCAGCATAAGGGACTCGCATCTTTAGGGCACCCGATACATAGCGGATGATCTTGGATACGGACTTCTTAACGACACCAGTTCCGTTACAGACTTCGCACTTGTTAGCCTTGAGCTTCTTTTCGCCGTTGCACTTGTCGCACTTGATTTTCTGACCAGCGATAACGACGTAGCCATATCCGCCGCACTTGCCGCAAAGGTGTTCGACACCGCCGCCAGTTCCGTCGCACTCAAGACATTCGGCCATGCGATTGAACTTGATCGGCATGGCATCTACGCCGCCGAGGAACACATCGACCGGAATCTTTACACGGAGCTTCACATCGGTTCCGTTCTTCATCTTCGGATCAACAGTAGGCGCTTTGTGGAAATTCTCGGCTACGGTAGGACGGCCAAACACTGAAGACAACATATTGAAGTCGGCAACAAACGCATTCTTGGAATCATATTCCTTGCGTTTCTCCGGAGTATCAATAAGATGGTAAGCCTCGTTAAGCTCGACCATCTTCGAGTCGTCACCGTTGTTCTTGTCTGGGTGATACTGGCGAGCAAGCTCCTTGTACTTATGCTTGATTTCATCGTCAGTAGCGTCTGGCTTCACTTGCAATATGTCATATACACTCATTTTCGACCTAAATGCGCTAATCAACTGATAAACTACTTTAAAATTGCATCGAGACCACAAATGGACGGATTCAGAATTCTTATGGAAGCCGCCACCAAGAAAAGGCGGAAATCTATCGACACTACCAAGGCCAAGCATCCGAAAGTTGGCTTTCCCGGCTACGCATTCGGAAGCAACCCAGGTGACCGTCCGAACGAAACCGCGTCATTCCAGCCGACACTAGGCGACGGCCCAGCCTTGCCAGCGACGACTACTACGCATAGCGGTGGTTACTGCGGCGTTGTCGCTATGGGCGGTGGCGGCGGATCGGTCGCCCCAGTAGTCGCATTGACTGGCGGAGACGGCGGAGATGGCGGAGCTGGGGGAGCCACTGAATCGGTGGAAGCGACACAGATCAACGCAATCATCGAATCTTACAAACAAGCCAATCCGTCGAACGACACCATCGGCGAAATCCAGAAGATGTTCGAAAGCGCAAAGAACGGATTCGGTATGCTCTACCATTCATGCGACGGCACATCCGCACTTGACATGGTTCCAGCGACCGACGAACAGATTTCGGCACTGGCGGCAACTTGCGAGGCATCACTAACCGCGTTCCGAAATTATACTGGGCATGACTACATAAATTGGCGCAAAACCCATTAACAGAAAAGGCGGCTTAAAGCCGCCTTTCTTATTACATGTCCATGAAGTCCAGATCAGCCGCATCATACTCTTGAGCTTGCTGGACGACTGGAGCCGCCGCGCTAGCTTTCCGCTTCTTCGGACGCTTCTGCTTCATCGGCATAGAATCAATCATTTCATCGCCAGTCAATTCTGGTTCTGGATTTGCCTTCGGTTTCGGAGTCGGCTTTGGCTTAGGTTCCTTGACCTTTGCTGGCTTAGCTGGAACATTCGCATGTGGTTTTGGCTTTGGTGTTCCATTGGATTTGCCACCAAATGTACGTTCGGTTCCATCCGCACCAACTACGGTACTGGTAGGTTCCTCATTATCGCCATCGACGTCGTCGATATTTTCCTCGTCAACATCAACAGTTTCTGCACCATTAGACGAATGACCCTTACGGCTAACATCACGAATGTCATACGAAACGCGATTACCAGTAGCCATGTTAGTGTAGAGCTGCTTGAACTTAGCCAACACGGTTTCGGCAAACTTCGGATCATTAACATCGATGTCACGAGGCACTGACGAATAGCACAGCGCGTCAAACATACGGTCAGTCATCGAGCCAAGACGGCACTTAACAAGTCCGTCGTCACGGCTGACATTATATGCCTTGCTGATAATGCCGACGGCGGCATCCAACAAATCACTCTTAACCGCACGAGACTCATCGGCCCTTTCTTTATCGACGGCAGAAATCATAGCGTCATATTCTTCACTAGAGATACCGCCAGTCAACGCATCAACAGAAATCTTGAAGCCGTGAACTGGGCCACGCTTATCCATAGCAGCCGACAAGCACAGAGCATCGTAGGCTGGAATTGTAAACCAACCCAAATTGGTGCGAACCATGTCGCCATACGGCTTCACGTCAAACGACTTTGCGATAGCATTGGTTGCATTAGATACAGCCACGGAATCAATGTTATCCAACTGCGAAGTACGTTCAAGAAGCTCAATGAAGGCATCGAATCGTACGCCAGTAGAATAGAACATCAAGGCGGTGTTAAACGCATCGCATTCGTCATACGCCTTGATCTTGTGGTTGATCTCAATCGACATCATGACGATATAGCGGAACGTATTCTTGTCAAGCGACATTCCCGGATACTTCAAGTGTACCATAGCGCCGTTGTACTCGACAATGCCGTCATCGCGAAGCGCTTTAATAACGCTGTTCACGTCGGAAGCATTTGTCGGCATCGTTACGGCATAGTAAGGATTCATGCGCAAGTGGCCAACACGCTTCCTTGCCGCCTCGCTAGGCATTACACCAGCGAACGACAAGATGTTGCCACCCTTCTTGAGGGTTTCCATGAACTGCTGCTTCAGTTCAACCGCACGTTGCGCCCAAGTCTTGTCATCGTCCATACCATTGACGACGGCATTGAACAAGCGATTGATAGTATCCTTTCTCGCCGTACTGGTATCGCCCCACAAGCCAGTCGGCACACCAGTACTCGTTTCGATTCTCAACGTATCGTTGATAATCCGAACGACTTCGGCATATTTCGGATTGGCCATCATCTGCTGCTGGGCCTTTTCATTCTGGCAATACGCTTCGACACATGACAGCAATTCATTCGGCGTAAGTTCTTCCGGAATCTTAGAAATGATATCAGCAAACTGGTCAACCCAGTCATAGTCGACACGAGACTGTTCGCCAGATACACGCTGCGGATATGCATTGGTTTCACCGGATACCATACTCATCGTATCGAAATCCATATCGACTTCATTTTTCAACGAGTCGCTTACGTAGCTCATGACATTAGCACGACCAGCACGTTGACCAAGGGACGTGCTTACCGTGATGACGGCAGAAATCGGAGTTTCCATGTCATCGCAGATTCGGTACAAAGACTTGATGGCTTCTGCAAGGAGTTCGGTAGCAGAATTCTTGTAATCACTGTTGAAGTTGACTTCGCCCAATTCGTCCACCGCACCATACGTATTCACGAGCTTGTTAAATACGTTCATGCGAAGGTCATGCGCCAGCGATGCCATGTCGTCGTCCTTATACACATGCTGCGCGTCGCCGAACACAAGTTCAGAAATCGTCACCGCATCTATACCAGAGCCAGTACCTGGGGCAACCTTAGATCCCTTATCATTAAATGCCAAGGCAACGCTACGTTGGTCATTGACAATTTTATCTGCAGTACCGACCGAGCCACCATGCATCAACGAATAGGATCCGATATCCGTACCATTCTTGGCGGCAGCATACACACTGGCCAATGTCGGATAATTCTTATCACCCTTGCGCTCATCATCCATCAAGGCACTGAGCAATTCACGCTGCAGATCATTACTGCACAAGCCCTTCGCAAAGAGCAAGGAGCCCTTCAACGAAGACAAGGTAGAATGGAATACACGCTTTTCAAGTTCGTTAGCGGACACTCGCTCGTCACGCATGATTCGATCATACGTATTGAACGCCTTACCAAGCATATAGGCATACTTGGACAGTTCCATGTTTTCCGCCAAGTCAGCCTTGACATACGGCAAGTACGCCATACGAGCCTTGGCTTCCTTGGTATCGGTCTTACCAGTAGCGGTACTTTCCTTGGCAGTGTCCTTGTCGCCAGCACGAAGTAAGGAACGAGCGAACGAATCGGTAGCCTTTCCATACTTATCAGACGGCGACGCCGGAGAATCAACCTTGTTCATTCCACGAAGAATCGGCAGCTCGGCATTTCCTTCAAGACGATCCAAGAACTTATCGCCGATGTCGGTAATAACTTTCACGATATTCGTAAATAGCTGTTCTGGATCGGAATCCGCCTTGACGCTGTTGTAGGCATAATCGACCAGTCGAAGAGACAGCGGGTTCTTACTGAACTTCTCGACAGTATTACGCACGTTAGCCAACACATCAAGCAACTCATTGTATTGCGTTTCAGCTGGCTTTGTCAAGTAGTTCGTCAAAACATACACAAGCTGAGCCATTACACTTTCATCGCTGCTCGTATAAGCGAACATACGCTTCACGGCAACTCCGTTATTACGGGCGGCTGCGGCATCGTCGTTAGACGCATAGTGTACAAGTTCATTGAGCGCGTTGACGGCGATCGAATAATCCTTCAATACGGTCTTCATCTGGTCAAGCGTAACTTCATCGTTCACCATAGCATACAGCAATCCTTGATATTCTGGATGCTGTGAAATCAAGTTGTTGATTTCATCTTCCGATGCATCAAGCTGCTTCTGCGACTGTTCCATTCGCGTCAAGCACTTCGCCGCATGCTTACGATAACCCAGCTTTACATTCGGATGGCCGATATAGAACTTGACCCAATCAGCAGTATCCCAGTTGTCAGACTCTTGCGGAGCATCCGGAAGATTCATAGCATCAGTCATGTAATCGCCAAGTTCAGACGAAGATTCAGAATGAGTCGTCGCGGCACCTTGGTACTTACTGAAAACTTGAATCACAGACTTGAGGCCATCGACAGATTCTTCGGCAACATCGCTAGACGGAACGATATCAGTCTGCGCATTGTCTGCGTCGAGCTCGGCTGTTTGAAGCTTGGCATTCAACTCGTTCTGCGGTGCCATTGCATTTAGTTCAGCAAGACTCTTCTCGCCGCCTTCTGGAATATCATAAGTCGGCGGAATTGCAGATGCACTTTCCGGTTCTTCGACATTGAGCTGCTGACCAGCATCCAGCAAGGTTTTCATCACTCGGACATATTGGTCAAATTGGTTGATACGCAGCTTTTTCAAAGCAGTCATGTTAGCGATCGAATTACCCGGCATCGTATTCGCAATGGCGTTCACCACGGCAAGGATATCGCGAGTAGACAAGTCGCTAGTATTCACGGCGTCATTCAGTCGTGAACGCAATGTTTTCAAGGATGCCAGCTCCGGATTGTCCGTTAGCGAATTAGTCATCGAGTCGGCAAGCTTACTCAAATCGTCGACCGCATTCTCGCGATCAGCAATCAAGATTTTGCATGCATTGATAATCTTGACAGAGTTCTCCGGCTTCTTCGCTTCGGCGGTCTTGTTTGCCGCATTCGAAATGCTATCGAATAGCGCATTCACTTCGGCGCTAACTTCGCGATAATTAGCTGGATAGAGCTGCTGCACAATCGGAGCAACTGGCGAGTCCTTATGCGAATATGCATAGCGCACAAGACGGTCGGACATCCTTACGTAATCATGCAAAACGGTAAGAAGGAGCCACGGCATATTACCAGCGCTATACAAGCGAGCATCCTTATAGGTGCTAACCACATCGCAAAGCACGGTGATAAGTGCAGAGTCTGCACTTTCAACCATTGCACCACTCATTTTAGAAACGAAACCATTGATCGCTTCGGACTTACCCGATACCAAGGTCATTAGCTTCGGCGCATAGTTGTAAACGGTTTCAACCGAAGCCGAATAGCGTCCGCCGACGCTGTTCGCAAATTCACTGACAGCCTTAGTCACGTTACTACAAAGCACACGAGTCTTTGTCAGAAGTTCAGACAAGTTAGTTCCTTGAGAACGCTTGTACACACTATCGGCCAACAACGTACGCTCCTTCAGCGAAGCGCCTTGCGGAATCAAGTGCGTATACACGAGCTTGTCTACAAATTTCGAATTGCTCAATGCCATCGTAGCTTTCGCATGCTGGCTAGTCTTGGTATCCTTAACGACATTGGAAGTCGCGTCGATATCAAGCAACTTGTTTACCAACGGCGACACTCTCTCGGAGTCGTCCATATTGCCATTCTTCAAGTACGAGTATGACTTGAGACCTTGAAGCATAACCCAAGATGGGTTTTCAGAAATTCGGACTGGAACCAACCCAGAGCTGATGTAGTCCTTGTAGTGGTTACGAATTTCCATTCGAGGAATCGTATCGACTACACCAGAGGTGCCAGTAATACTATCGTCATAACCGACAACGAGTTCTTCGTTCTCTGGATCATACCTAAACAATTTCGTAGTCGCAAGACCAGCCGCAGTCAAACCTTCCTTCTTCTTACGGTCATTTGTGCTTTCCGTACTAAAGATAGCGACGGCGCTAGGCATCTTGACGGCGTTAATCGAAGTGCCGTCAACAGTCTTACCGGATACAGAGTTACCGCCAACAAAAATGATATTCTTGGCCACAGAGTCAAGCGCATCGCGGATCGCCTCGACGGTTTCTCCATCGACTTCATGCAATCCAAGACGAGAGCAGAACTTCGCGAAATCTTGGTCATACACATCGTTCTGTTTCGGACGGCTATCAAGCGCATCGTAGTATTCTCGCAGCATACCAGCAAGTTGAGTATGCAATCCGATTGCCGTATCAGTGCTAGTCGCGATGGAAGCAATTCGATCACAGAACTCATCAGCAAAGTCAGCTGCAGACGCAGCGTCGACTGGATCCGTAGACATCGGCATGCCGACATCCTCGAACATCATTTGTAACACGCGATACACCAGCTTCGAAGTCAGTCCGTTGTACTTCAAATGACGCAAGAACTCAACAGAGAATACCTTGATATAAGTCTCGCAAGTACAACCAGTCTTATCGTTGAGCACATTAGATTGAGACGTCTCGTCACCGATAGTGCTCATATCTTTTTCGATATAATCGCCAGAATTAATTTCATCGCGGTCATTGACTTTAGCATTATCGTCAATTTCATCCAGCGAATCCGTCATTGACGACAAGTCATATTGAGGCGCATCATCCTTTGTTCTCCAAGCGTTCGCGATCAGATTGTACAACTGGCGCACCATGGAATCGTCTGGGTTATACCAATGAGACGGATTTTGCGCATTCGGACTTGAAGGTTTTCCAGCGAAATCCTTACCGTACAAATCACGAGGGATTGCATAACAAGCAAATAGCAACCAAGCGGCATTTTTGGCATCTTCTTCGCTAACGCTCTTCGAAATTCCAGTAACTTTCAAGATTGACTGGACGGTTTCATAAATCTTATTGATCTTTCCAGCAACGACACCAAGCATACTGTCAACCGTATTGCTGGCAGCATAATCTTGTGACAACGGCGTATGACGGCGAGTCGGGGTCAGATTGTAAATAGTATCCTTGATGACTTTCGCAAACTTAGTGCCAATCTTCTTGAACGGGTTAGTCTGGCCAACTTCGTTCTGGCGATCGATCAATCTCTTCATAACGGCAGAGGCATGCTTGAACATACTTTCGTCCGCCAAGTTCTTCAAGTACACAGCCAACGGATGCACTACAGACGCCATCTCGTAAATATAACGACGGCGAGAATCTGGCCTCGTATTGTCACGAAGACCGCTGTTCCAACCGCCATCCTTCTCGACCATGTCGGCAACCACATCAAGAACAGCGCCGACTTCCTTATCGAGCTTGTAATTAGCCCACGACAATTCGTATTTAGTATTATCGTCGCCTTGAAGCTCCTGAACTAGACCATAGAGTTCAGACAGTTCTGATGAAGTACTAACCACGTTTTCAAGCAATGCTTCGGCCATTGGAATCACCCATATTTAATCGGCAAATAGTTTATCAATTTTCGCGAATAAACTACGATATTTTCAGCAAAACTGATAAACATTAGCTAACGAAGCGAGTCTATGCCATGACATTCGATGAATACATAAATCCCAAGCTAGCCGACATTGAGAAGCAGTCGATCAAGGACACGATCGCTGGGCTCAAGAGTTTGGTCGCAAATCCAGACAACGTTTCCAAGGACGAAACAAAGTTATCGGCTGCCATCAATATCGCAAAAATTTTGATGGGCGGAAAAGGCATTAAGCGCAATGACACCGTCATACCGCCAGAGCAAATATGGACGGCGGTCAATAATGCGCCACCAGCACAGCTAAATTTCTTGTCTAAGCCCAGAACCGAGAAAGACGCCGTAGCGGCAATGGTTAAGAAACTTCAAAAGGCCGCACCGAAGACTGACGTACTGGCAGCAGATTCGTTGCTTGACGACAACCCGGCAGCAGTCGCCGACAATGATGCTCAGAAGGCTGAAGAAGTACAGAAAGCCGAAGAAGTACAGAAAGCCGAGGAAGCACCGAAAGTCGAGAAAGTACAGAAAGCCGAGGAAGTACAGAAAGCCGAAGAAACACCGAAAGTCGAGAAAGTGCAGAACGCTGAGGAAGCACCGAAAGCCGAGGAAGCACCGAAAGTCGAGAAAGTGCAGAAAGCCGACTTCGATCCGTTAGGCGTGTGGGGTGCATTTGATGATCCAGACTTAAATATTGACGATGCTGCACCTTTGAGCATAAATGCAGACAATACTCCAGCAGTAAAGTCCGGGCAATTAAACGACAATTCTCAAGATAATACGCTTGTGGTTAACCAGTCGTTGCCAGCAGCAAATCAAGCGGCAGCAACTCAAACAGCAGCTCCAGCAGTGAAAACTCCAGCAGCGAAAACTCAAGCAGCGGCAATTCCAGCGGTGAAAACTCCAGCGGTGAAAACCCCAGCAGCGGCTCCAGCGGCAGCACTGCCGACCGAAGATATTCACCAGCAAAACGACGATCCGGATATCCCAGACACGGCAGACCCAAGGGACGAATTCAGCGACCTCTACGACGAAATCGACAATCTTTCGATCTCGGCAGAGCAAGCCGAAGAAGCCAAGAAGTATGCCGACCTGGTATTGACCGAGCCTAACGACTATCCTCGCGAATACGCCATATTGTCTGGCGGTGCTTCCGCAAACCGTACCAAATGTGTTAAGGCGATGCTAATAACCGCCAACAAGCGTATAGGATATAAGGCCCCGGTGTCCAAGCGTGGAGACGACAAGCTCGACTTCCAATCTGGTGTGGTATCCCAGTCCAAGGGTCGCCCTCGTGTTGGAGCGTCCCTTGTCATGCCGTCTGGTTTCGGTTTGAAGAAAAATGCAGCCATTTGGAATACTCCGGTCATTACCGACTTCGGCTATCCATTCCTCAACTTCAGTAGCGAAGCCATGCTCAGCGTCATAAAGTCCAAGAAAGATGACGAAGCACTCAAGAATAGCAACTTGAAGAAGATGTTTAAGGAAGCGGCCAAGCGCTATGGCGGCATCTGGAAGGCGATCTATTCATCGCCGCTGACCCTCATTCGCCAGATTGCATCCGACGTCGGCATCAAGTGTACACCTAAGTACTTGAAGGTCGATGGTTCAGACTTATTGAACTCCGACTCTGGCGAAAACGTGACGGTCATTCCGATCAAGTATTACAGTATCGACCCAGAGTTCGAAGGATTCATCAACGTACCGCGTGACTTCCTCACGACATTCTACGATGTCATCGACTACAGCAGCACATCGAAGCGCATGTACTTGAAGTACGCACAAGGAATGTCGGAAGAAGAGTTCGCTGAAGAGATTTCGGAAAATCGTGGTGTGCCACCGTTCTACATTCTCGTGCCCAAGCAAGCGAAGTTCAGCAAGTGTCACATTCGCGGCGGTAGCCTATTAGGTTCCCTAATGAATGTCATTTTGGGACGCAAGAAGTGTACGATGGTCAAGACAGTATTCCAAGGCAAGCGCGGATGCCTCGCCATGGAGACCGATACAGCTAACACACTATACGCCGATATCTAGCCATTGTTTCACGTGAAACATCAAAAATCCGTCTTTAGAGGCGGATTTTTCGTATTTAATTGATAAACTAACCATAGATTAAATTCGAGTTTCTGATGGCCACCAACGAAAAGAATCTTCTTGAAAGTGAAAACGATGATAAGGCAATCGCCGCAATCGACCACACCTTGGATATGTGGGTCAAAGATGACGCGCAAAAAGCCAAAATAAAAGAAGCAATCATGTCTTCGTTCAAAGCTGACGCCAGCAACTACGATAAGTTCACCGAGGATCCAGTTAACTATACTCGCGCATACATCGAAAAAGCTACAGAAGCTCCAGCGGAACCAGTACCGACCGATGTAATTTCGCCGAAAGAATCCGACGAAACACCAGCCGATGATGATAATGGCGAACCAGAAACACCAGAGGAAGAAGATGAAATCAAGGAGACAGCGCTTGATAATCTCGCCAAGATCTATCCGGTAATTGCCAAGGAATACAAGCTCCGCTTCCGTAACAACGGCGAGGATGCTGAAAAGCTCGCCGAATACACTCTCAAGATTGTCGAAGGCAGGGGCACTAACGCCGCCAAGTGGAAGCAGTACCTCGACGAAAAGTGCAACAAGGGCACCAACAAGGCGATGATCCAGAATAAGGTCATTCCAACGCTCGTGAAGGCTTACAATGCCAAGGGTAAGGACGAGATCGAACTTACACGCCAAGTCAACGACGAGCAAACCGCTGGTCTCAAAGACCGCAACGGAAATGACGCTGGCCATATAATCGTACCGGAAGGTTTCAACCAGCCGCCTATCGAACTTGGTGACCAAGTGGTCACTATGGACTTCGGCTATCCGGCGATCAACTTCAACAGCACCTTGATCAAGGAAATCGTTGGCGAGACCGACAAGCCGCGCCTCAAGAAGCTCCTCATAGCTCTCATGAACCGTATCGACGGTTCGCCAGCTGGCAAGGCATTGATCAAGAACTTCATCTTCAGCTTCTCACTCACCAAGACCACCAATGGCGTTAAGCGTTCCGAAATGTACAAGCTCATCAAGGAAGCCGCATCAGCACAGGGTATTCCGATGCTCCGTCGTCCGTTGAAGGTAGAAAGCGAACAGCTCGTTGGAAAATCCGAAGCCGACACGATTAAAGTTCAGCCGTTGAACGCAGTCGCCAATCCGAAGAACGAATCTCTCGACTTCCTCGAATACGATCCGTTGTTCGAAGGCTGGTTCTCAGAAAAGGTTCTCGGTCGGAGCAAGGACGAGAATGAACAGCATGTATACGGCAAGCCAGTCGAACTACCATCGGCCTACGTCAAGCAGTTCTACACCGTCTTGGTTCCGAGTGGCCCGACTGGTCTGCACTACTACGCTCGCTACATGACAGATAGTGAACGAAACGCCATCTACAAAAAGCTCGGCGACAATTCCGAAGACGAAATCAAGACCGGAAACCGCAACGTGAACGACATGATTCTCAAGCGCTACCTCGATGAAACGAATGGCGTTCCGCCGTTCTATCTCCTCATGCCGCGCACCAAGCCAACCAAGGAACGTCTCCGCGTCTGCGACGACACTGTCGTAAACGGAAAGGTATGTATCAAGTCGATCGAAGGCAAGAACAAGGATGCATACTTCATGGACAAGGACAAGATCGACTCCGTATTCGAAGCTGGTTAATTTATGGATAAGAATGTACTCTTGAACTGCCTTTCAACTGGAAAGGCCCTAATCGAATCGAACGCAGCCTTCTTTGCGAAGAAGACGGACAAGAAGCGATTCGAACAAGGTAAGAAGCTGACAAGACAGTTCGTCGGTGTATCACGCGCACCAGATGGCAATGCCGTTATCGAATTCCAGGTTCCTTCTCGTAGCGAACCCGGTGTCATGCGTCATTGCTTTATCGACGTGATACCCAAAGATACAAACTTGTTCACACTAGCCCAGACTACGAAGAGGCTCGCTGACCGCGTGAATGTCTTGAAGAACGCTGACGTGCGTTGCTTCTGTTCGTGTCCAGACTTCAACTGGAACGGCATGAAGTACATGATGAAGCACAAGTACGACAGCATGTCTTCAGACCACCACGCCGACAACGATCACGACGACCACGGTGAAGATATTGCACCTAAAGTAAGAAAGCCAGCACTTTGTTCGCACTTGGTCGCTGCACTCGGCGGTATCTTGACCAACGCCTCCGTAATCATGAAGCAAGTTCGTACGGCTCCGCCAATCGAAGAGCAGCCGCAAGAAGAACCGCAGCCTACCGAAGAACATCCGATCGTAGGTAAGGCCGACTCCGAAGAACAATCGAACAACGTAGCCGAAGAACACGAACAAGCTCGTAACGAAGCTAACGAAATGTTCACTACTGACGGCGGCACCATCAAGACCGAGGAAACACAGAAGGCGCTCGACGCGCTTGCAGACAACATCGAGCCGACCGCCGAAGGCGAGACTGACGATGAAGTTCCAGAAGTTCTCGACGACCCAGGACTAGGTCTTGTAGGAAAAGCCGACTCCGAAGAAAAAGCAAACAAACTCGTCGACTATGACGAGCTTGCAGCAAATCCTATGTTCGATGTCCCAGTAGATGACGAGGAAGAAGAAATCAGTGTCGATGACGAAGATGTCATCACCGAACCAATGAAACTCCCTTAATTAGACCAGATAGGTTCAAGCGTCGCGACAGAAATCTGATCGGACGTGTTATTCCATTTGTAGTTGTTGCCGACAACGATCATCAGTATATCGTGCAACACGGATCTCACCAGACCGTTCTTGACCGTCTGTAAAACAGTGTTGATGTACATCTTGTCACACTCTTCACGACTGTAGTCATTGAACCCGGTCTCCTCGTACAACGCGGCAAGCGCAAGAGTTACGCACGGATCCAACTTTATTCCGATCAGTCCCAGCAGATAGATAACAAACTTCGGCAGAGGATGCTTCGCGGCAAAGCCTTTCTTGATGGTAAGGCGACTGCGCACACTGGTAAAATCCATGCTCGTCATTTCCTCAATGTCATCATCGACGTCGCCGTTCAAGATAACAATGTCGGCTACAAGTTTGTCCTTCAACTTGCACACGCCATCTTTTTCGACGGCGGCATGCTTGTACTTGTCTGGAATAATAATGGTACGGATATACTGTGACATAAGCGTTACACCTAGTTACTGATGAAATTAGTTCATTTCATAGTTTAGGCGGCGTTGAAGTCAACTGGCTGGCACTGACGGCTTTCCATTTCGTCGATGAACAACTGATCCGGACGTTCCGGCAAGGTAGCCTCGTACTCGTATTCGTACTCGATATCGGTGTGTGTAGGAATGTCTTGGTTGAGAAGTTCCTCATCCATGATGCAGCGAACATGATCGGCATACTGCTCCGGCACGATAATGGAGTCATGCACCGTGCAGAAATGGCAACCGACTTCCTCGATGATACGAGGGCAGACTTGATCGAACACGAAGCTGCTCTCGATTTTCTGCATTTCATAAGCCAACGCGGCATGGCAATGTTCCTTCAGCGACCACATGCAGTTGTAGAGGTTGGGGAAGTGTTCACGCCAGCAACGCTGAACCGCACCACGGATCGGCTCACGCTTGGTATCGAAGTACAGCGGAGAGAACAAGAAGGAAAGCAATCCCTTCTTTGCTTCGTCACGAGTCAGCTGCCTACCGATATCTTCGTCGGCACTGCATTCGCTCTGGAAGAATTCGTATATCTTGCCTTCCGCCACCAAGTTACGGTAACGGTCGAGCTCGGCTTCCATGCGGCCAAGGACGAGATCCTTGCGGCCAGCATTCCAGATCGGCTTGAAACGGAGGAACGTATCGCGGTTCTCGGTGAGGTCATTGCGATAGAAGTCGATATAACGACGGAACACGGCAATGATGAAGGCCGCTTGAGAAGACTTGATATCGACTTCGGCAACCTTGTCTCCATCGCAGCGCAATGCGGCATGACGGATTTCCTTCTTCATGTTCGTCACGTTCGTATGGATACGGCCATACTTGTCGTGCTTCACATAAAGGTCTCCGTCTTCGTCAAGGAGGCCGTTGAAGCGCTCGATCTTGCAACGTTCAAGGTCGGCATTGTACGGAGCCATCTTGCCGTTCTCGACCATTTCATTCAAGGTAGCATCAGCCACATTCGCATCAATGGAGAAGTGGCTCAGCTCGTCATAGCAAATCGCCACTACTGGATCTTCCATAGATACGCGCTTGCGTTCCTCGAAGGACTTCTGGATACGCTTCAAGACTACCGGAGAAGTGATCGTGTACTTGGACATCGTGCCGCGCACAACGACTTCGGTATTCTTGAGCTTCTTGTCGAGTCTGGTCTGCAGATAGGTAGCGTAGCTGTTCTGGTACGGAGCGCAAAGCCAGAAAGCCTTGCACTTTCCCTTACGGCTGGAGTCACCCTTGATGTAGCTCTGAGAACGGCCAATGAAGCCATTCTCGACCAAGGTGTTGATGGCAGTGATGTAGCCGTCACCGAGGAACTTGTGGAGCAAGGCAGCAGAAAGGTGGGTCTTCCAATACTTACGAGGAATCTTGGGCTGCACAACCATATTGGTCATGAGGTCACTACGGAGATGGCTCGTAACCATGTAAAGGACGAGTGCCATCGTATCAAGTAAAGTCTTGTTTACAGGAGAATGTCCGTTCTTTGTCGTAAAATCGTGACAAAATGACACAAAACCCTTGTAGAGCATAGACGGCAGTTCAATCTTGAACTCAGTCTTAGGCTTACGACGCTTGGTCTTCTTGGTTCGGTTAAGGGTTTCGTCAATCACGTCCATAAAGTTAACAAAACTTCCCAAGTCCGGCAAGTCTCCATTGCAGGATATTGGAGTAAATCAGACCAGCGGTGCTAGTCCGGTTTACTGCCGAGTTTATCGTTCAGTTATACGGAGTACAAAGGTAGACTAAACGAGTTTGAATTTCAAGTTCGACCATCAGTCCTTGTCTCACCCGGCACCACCGACCATGTTAATGTTTCGAAATCAATAAGTCTGAGTATATGGTTTAGTTTACATAATATACTCAGAAAAGGGGTCGAAAGTAAGGTATAAAAGTTCAACGAAGCAGCCAGAGTGCTGCAGTCTTGCCCTACGGACGCCCCATATAGATGTTTCGAAAAATGACTATTTAGGCTAATTTGCAATTCAAATTGATAATGGCTATCTTGTTCCATTATGGCTTACACATCTTGTATAACAATCGAGTTACTATCAATGTTCCGCTGGAAGGAGACTGGGTGGAAGGCACCCGTGTCCTTGGTATCGCCGGATGTGACCATCCGTCTTGCAGCGCACGAGTCTTGCTCCAATAACAACTGGAAGCTTGACTTGGACGTGGAAAGTGTCGAGAACCATAATGAATGGGCCGACCCGTCCTTGCAAGACAAGATTGTTGCCGCCGTCATGAAGCGTTGCCAGCACGACGTCAAGGTCGTCCGCATCTTTGGCGCTTCGCTTCGCAATACCTACATCAACGGTATGAAGCGTTCGAACATGTTCTTTCCGACCGACTTCCGTGTGAATTTCAACTACAAGTACAGATTCATCGTCGCGTTGGAAGGCGAGACCTACGAAAAGCTTGACGGTATTTACTTGGTTCCGTCCTACATCCCGGCACCGCGAGATGGCTTTGACGCCGAGCAGTTCTACAAGTTGTGCTGTTACGAGAGATTTGAATAATGGCCCAGCAACAGACAAATTTCGCACCGTCCGTCGTGCGCTTCGAGTACAATGACGCTATCCAGTGTCATGTAGCCATCGAATCCGAGGACAAGCGACTTGCCTACATGATTAACAGCTTCATATCGGCTGCCATGACGTTCTATGACAAGACGAAGTCGAAGACGTGGCAAGTGTCCGAAGGATTCAAGAGCGCATTCGTTACATTTTACGACCGTAAGTTCCAGTTACTACCGATCGGCTTAATACCGAGAGTCAGCCGTCTTGTCCATGGCCGTTTCGGTTCGAAGATCGAACTGACCAAGGATATCAACGACTTGTTCATTCCGCCTCGCGGAAAGCTGACTAGGAACGACGTCGTCGGTTTCGCCAATACGCTGAACTTGCACAATCGTCTAACTGGCGAACCGATCATTCCGTACGAACATCAGTACAAGCTGGCCGAGCGAGCCATCAACGGACGCCGCATTTCGTTACTAGCTTGCACGAGCGCTGGCAAGTCTCTTGCCATGTGCATTATCGCGAGGTACTTAATATCTCGCGAGAACAAGAAGCTCTTGATCGTCGTGCCGTCCACCAACTTGGTCGAGCAGCTGTTCTCCGACTTCTACAACGACTATGGCTGGGAAGACGCTCGCCGTTATTGCACGTTGATTTACGCGGACTCCGATGACAAGTTGTCGAAATCACAGAAGGAGAACTTGAAGAAGAACAACATTGGCGAAGAAGTCATGCTGAAGCAGATTACCATTTCGACGTGGCAGTCGCTCCAGAACAAGCCAGATTCCTTCTTCGAGTGCTTCACTGCGGTCATGGTCGACGAAGCCCACTCGACTCGCGGCGTCAAGTTACGAGATATCTTGGCCAAGTGCGTGAATGCCATCGACTTCAAGATTGGCGTGTCCGGTACTTTGCCGAGTGACGGTATCGACGCTGGCTACATCGAAAGTCAGCTTGGCCGCAAGGAAGACATCATCAGATTGAAGGAACTCGTCGCACAAGGTATCCTTACCCCAGTGACTGTCCGTTCTATCTTGATTCCGTATCCTCCGCAGTTACGAAAGATGATCTGCCGCCAGACCTACGATGACGAAGTCGCATTCTGCAGCTCCAACACGTCGCGCCAGGATATTGTCAAGCTGTTGATCGACGCTGGCAAGATTACGACCGAGCAGAACACGGTTATCTTGTTCAAGAATATCGATCCGCTTGAAATGATGCACGAGTTTCTTGCAGCGAACTATCCGCAGTTCACTTACCATATCATCAAGGGTGACGTGTCCGTGGATGAACGCGAGGATATTCGTAAGTCGATCGAGTATTCGACTGGCCACATCATCTTGGCAACTTACGGCTGCATGAAGCAAGGCGTCAACATCAAGCTTCTGCACAACTTAATATTTGCCAACCCGGCGAAGTCTGTGTACATGGTCGTCCAGTCGATCGGTCGTATTGTGCGTCCGCACAAGGACAAGAAGATGGCCTATGTGTATGACTTGGTCGACGATGCGTCGTACGAGTATATCGGACGTTCCGGATATCCTATCGTGAAGACGAACTACATGGTCAAGCACTACGATATCCGTCGTTCCTACTATGACGACGACGAAATTCCGGTCGAGGAGATCAACTTCACTGGAATTTACGAAGCCAAGATTGACGAAAATGTTATAGCCGAGCGCAAGAAGAAGGCTGCCGACAAGGCGAAGGCCAAGGCCGAGAAGGCCGTCAGCAAGAGCAAGGCTAAAGTATTCAAGAACAAATTTTTCTTATAAGGTTAATTTATGCGAGGTACAATAACTTATTGGGATGGCATTCGTCGGTTCTTCGCCGAGCGCGGGTTTGACCGGGCCAAGTTGGACAGAAACTGCTTTGACGGTTTCAAGATTGTCTCTGCCGATATTCACGAGCCGCTTGAAGGCTATGCGGTTTTCCGTGAATCTGCACCGGATATCTTTGCGCAGTTCGACCGTCTCGACTGTTCTGTAGACCGTCCGACGGATTACTACCGCGACTTCTTTATCGGTGAATGCAAGCGTCCGCGTGAGGCGCAGCAGTTGGTCGATGCTCTTTATGAAGTTGCCGCGATGGATCCTCCAGAACCAGTATATGAATCCGCTGATGTCGTTCATACGGTTAGTTTGGAAGTCTTGAACGATATTGCTGCCATGAGTGGCAGTACACCAGCAATTAAAGGCGAACCGTTTGTCAATACCGATGGTGAGCTCGTTGTAGAACTGGCTTAGGAGTTATTATGGAATTCAAGTCAAAGCCTCTCAAGAGTTATCCGTTCAAGAACAATCGCCTTCTCGTTATCGACTGGGCATCGCTTTCCTATCATCAGCTTTGGTCAATGAAGACGAAGTCCAGCAAGAAGCAGCTGGGCAGTGTGTTGCCGGAAGACGACGAAATGATCGTCTGGCGAGCAAAGATGTTCAACCGCATGCTGGACTACATCAGACTTTTCAATCCGATGGACATTATTCTCTGCCTTGAAGGCAAGAAGGCATGGCGCAAGCAAGTCGTCAAGGACTATTACACAAAGTATGCCGAAGTCTATTACGATAGCATCGGCTACTATGTCTGCAGCGACAATTATGCCTACCGTGTGACGAAATGCGGCGATACTTACGGCGTGGCCAAGATTTCTCCGAAGGAACGCCCGGTGTTCGAATCGTTGAAGCATCGTCCGCTCGGAAAGTTGCCTCAGCAGACCCAAGACATGCTTTGGGGAATCAAGACGCTCTCTGGAACTCCGGTGCTTCCGTCGTACAAGGGAAAGCGTGGCGCGTCTCCTTGGGAATTCTCGGTCGACAAGAAGTATTGGCAAGCCTACAAGGATGAATACGCAATGGAACTTGCTCCGTTCTTCCGCGCAAAGGCTGTCAAGTGCGACATTGCCGAAGGCGACGACATGATCTATGCCGCCGTCAAGAAGTACAGCGGCGACTACGACGATGTCATCGTCATCACGCGAGACTCCGATATGTCCCAGATCGACGTGAAGAACTTGAAGATTTTCAACCACACGTCCGAGAATTTCGTCGAATGTCTCTATCCGCAGAAGTACCTTGACGCCAAGGTTCTATCTGGAGATACCTCTGACAATATCCGTGGCATGGCCTATGTCGATGCGAAGACTGGCGAGTACAAGCCGACCAAGGCTAACGCCGTCTCCGAAAAGGAAGCCGTGACCTTGCTTGAAAACTGCCCGAACATCTATGCTGTAGCCCAGGCTAATGGCTGGGGCGAACAGTACATGAGGAACCGTACATTGATCGACTTGTCGATGGTTCCTCGTAACGTGTCCGAGGCTATCGACGTCGTGATGGATAAGCCAGCCCCAGAACTGGCTATCGACTGGAACAAGACCAATGAATGGGGCATCCCAGAAAGCAAGGTGGACTACTATCGCACTCTGCAGCAGTTCGGTTTCTTCGCCGTACTCAAGCGCGAAAACGCCAACCCAGAATCGTTCAAGGGCGAACAGCTCGTCCAGAAGGAAGCCGACATGAACCAGAAGCTGCTGGATGATATGTCTACTGGTCTGGATTTCGAGTCGGTTGAAGGAATCTTCGACGGCCCGGCGTTTGACATCGGAATGCTTTAAAGTTATATTTATTGGCGTATATTGAGGAAATTATGGCAGAAACACCAGTAAACGCATTGGTTCGTGTGTCCACGAACAATGAACTTGATTTTAACGAATGGCTCGATTACCATATCGCGCTGGGATTTAACCGTATATTTGTCTATGACTCTGGGAACCACGGCTGGCTTCCGGATGCTTGCCGCAAGCGTGAAGAACATGTCACGCTTGTTCCGCTTGCTGGTAATGACTGGCGCAAGAAGAGCAACATCATCAAGGCTTATGTCGCACAGACTACGGAACCGTCTTGGGCAGTGTGCCTCGAAGACGACGAATTCATCTGGCTTGACTTGAACGTAAGTCGCTCTATCAGCAGCTTCATCAACAAGTATTTCGGCACTGCAGCTTTGGCTATGTCGGTGTACGTGAAGTATCTGTCGTCCGAAAAGCCGATGAAGAACCGTGTCGGCACACTGATCGACTGCTTCCAGCATGCTCGTCCGAATCCGCAAGGTCTCGTGCATCCGTGCTCGCATACGCCGAACTTCACCTTTACTTTCTTCTACGTTCCAGACAATCGTTGCGTCCCTATGCGCGGCCCTCTTACTCCGAACACGCAGTATTGGCGTGACTTCAAGGGCACTGTTCTTACGGAAGCTGGCCTTGGCAAGTATCTCACTTCCCAGCAGTACAATCCGGACGCCTATCCAGTGCGCGGCTACAAGTATGGCTTGAAGTCTGGTATGGAAATGGGCATGCAGCCTGGAACCAAGCCAGTCGGCTATACCGTCCGTGACAACACCATGATCAACGAACGCGCCGCCTTGCTGCAAATTCCGGTCAACGAGGCTACCGAAGAACTGTTCGCCAAGGACGAACTTCTCGTGGAACAGCCGACGTTGCCGAAGCGCGAAATTTCTCCAGAAGAAGCTGCGGAACTCGAATTGCCGATTCCTCTTGGTAAGATCGACACCTTCATCCTTTATGGCTATCCGCTTGAACATGTCATCGACTTCGCTGTCAAGAACGGCTACGAAGATACTCCGGAACACCGCACGGTGGTCGAGCGCGTGTATCGTCGCGAATGTTCAATGATTATCGAGTCGACTCCGGTCTACAAGCGTCTCGCCGAACTTGAAGCCGAAGGTGGCCGCACCGACGACATGATCTGTGCCGAACTCAAGATCAGCTACCCGGCCCTCTTGAAGATGCGCAAGTGCATGTCAGTGCTGAACATCAATGAACACGAAGCCAAAAAGGCAGATGCTGAAGCTGCTGCAGTCGAAACTGACAATGCGCAAGCGAAGGCTGTCGTCGAAAGTTCCGACATGGCCGAACTCACCAAGCAGTTTGACGAGACCGTCAATGCCCATCCGATTTCCAAGGAAGACGAGAAGCGCTTTGACGACAAGGTCGAGGAACAGAAGGCCAAGCGCCGCGAACGCGCAAAGAAGGCTCGTGAAAAGAAGAAGGCCAACCAAGAAGCCAAGAAGGCTGCCGAGGCTACCGAGGATGAAACTCTGCTGAGTGGCGATATCAAGATTTATAAAGATATCTATGCTGATGCGAGCTACGCATTGATTGGTAAGGCATCCGACAAGGCATCCGACAAGGAACCGCCTAAAGAGTCCGAAAAGAAGGAAGACGATGTCGAACTCGACCTTGGTGATACTAACCTTCTGAACAATACCGACCTTTCCGCATTTGGTAATATAGATGCATAAGATTATTTTCAAGGAACTTGAGTTCCGCAATTTCATGTCGTACGGAAACACGAAGAATGTCTTCGAGTTCCGTGACGGCTTGACTTGGCTCAGTGGCGACAACGGCTTCGGCAAGTCCGCCATTGTTGAGGCGATGACTTTCGCCTTACTAGGTGTCTCTTACCGTGGCGGTAAGAAGGAAGAATTACGAAACACGAAGAATGCCAACGACGGCGCGGTCACGATGGTTCAGTTGACCTTCGATACGGAAAATCCGCAAGACGGTCACGAGTCATGGCGCGTACTTCGTACGATTTCTGGAAAGTCATCGACGGTGAAGTTCACCATCGAGAAGCTTGAAGGCGAGGACTGGGTCGTCCAGAACAAACGAGCTGGTTTCAGCCAGCAAGACTTCGAAGAAAAGATCCTTCAGTTCAATGAAGTGCTTTTCAAGAACGTCATAGCAATGAACACCCAAGAGACGCTTCCGTTCTTCATGCTCCCGGCAGCGAAGAAGCGCGAATTACTAGAGTCGATTATTTCTCTGTCCCTCGACGCTTGGAAGAAGGCTAACCACAAGCGATTGTCTGATGCCACGATTTCTTTCAACGTGGCTCAGTCCGATATGCAGCAGCTCAACAACGAAGTTGTCGAACTGAAGCAGATTCACGCTCGCATGGTTGCAGAACGCGCCGAGAACCTTGACCAGATGAAAGCTGATTACGCGGCTCTGGACTCGCAGTACACGACTCTCTACGCGGACTACAGAGGCCATGAAGACACCAAGTTCGATCTCAATGAGCAGTTGAACCAGATCCGTAACGATCTCGCCGCCGAAACCGATATTGACAACGAAATCGATCGAATCAATCGCCAGTCTGCAAAGCTTCCGCAGCTCACCGATGCCAAGGAACGCTATGCTACTGCCGAGGCGGCTTATAACAAGTTACTAGCCGACCACGAGGTCTATGAGCAGACCATGCAAGGTGTCGTTGAATCGTATAATGACATCCAAGAAAAGCTTTCCGATATTCCGTCGGCTCGTGCCAAGGTCGACCGTCAGTACGGCATCAAGGAAAACGAAATCCGCTTACGAACTGAACAGCGTGACCAGTTGACCGAGACGGCAAAGTCGTTCAAGGTCGGTACTCCGTGTCCGACTTGCGGCCACATTTCCGACGAGTCCGACGTCGAGCGTCACAAGGCCGAACTGCGTGTCAAGTGGACTGCGCTCAATGACCAAGTCAAGGCTTTGAAGACTGAGCTTGCCCCATTGAAGGAACAGCTTAGCCAGTTTGATAACCAAGTGGTTGAGTATCGTTCGCAGCTTGACGCATTGCAGCCGAGGATCGATGAGTACCAGTCTTATCTGGACAACGAAAAGACTGCGGCATACACCGAAATGATTACGGCGAAGAACGAAGTATCTCGTCTTGAGCGCGAGCTTGGCAATGTCGACCTCGATTCGCTTTCGGCTCGTCTCGATGAACTCAAGAAGGAAAAGACGAAGTTCCCTGCCCTTCGCGAGACGTACGAGTCGCTTAACGATAAGTACAACAGCATCGTTGCCGCGCAGAGTGAGCTTTCCGGACAGCTTACCCAGATTCGTACTCGTAAGGAAACCTTGAAGGCTGACATCGAACGTGCCGAAAATTCTACCGACGACTCGATCGCCGTCATGGAAGAGAAGATTAAGAAGAACAAGGTCTTACTAGCCGAAGCTGAAAAGAACTTGCATTCGGCCAGCGACACGATCGCTATCTGCAATACTATCACGAAGGTCTGTGCCGACGATGGTATGAAGAAGATGGTGTTCAGTATGTTCGTCCCGGCGTTCAACAAGGCCGTGCAGCGCAACATCGCAAAGGCTCATTTGCCGTTCGTCGTGACGTTCAGCGATTCCATGGACTATACGTTCAAGACTCTGCCGGGTCTGTCGCCGTCCTACACGATGCTCTCCCAAGGCCAGAAGCGCAAGCTCGGTTTCGCTATCTCCATGGCGTTCCGCGACTTCGTGTCGCTTGTCGGAAACTTCAATGTCAACTTCTTGTCTCTCGACGAAGTGCTCGACATTTCTACCGACGACAACTCCATGCGTGACATGCTCGACCTTGCCAAGCTGATGTTGGCCGATATCGGATGCGCAGTCATCATTACTCACCGTGGCAAGGTGGTGTCGGATAAGTTCGACTTCCATCAGGCCGTGACGAATAATGGTCTGTACTCGACGCTTGGGCCCATCAAGCCGATGTGGGAAAAAGAGCAAGAGCCCGCCTAGAACATCGGCCTCGGTTACGGAACTGATAAACTAGGCATGTAACCGAGGCGTTTTCATGGCTGGACTGTTTGACTTCGAACATTATTATACCGAAAAGCAGATTAAAACTGACATCAAGCTAGATGTCAGTGATATTCCTATGAAGAGTACCGCGAGCTCGTCCGCTATGAACGAGGACGGTACGGTTGACGAAGTCAACATGAACGAACTCGTCACGAATAACGTGATGTATCGAATTACTGGAATGACAATCCCGGCTGGCCAGCTCGACGCCAACAGCCGTATCCGTATCGTAACGAGAACCGCCGATCCAGAATCAGATTTCTATACAGACAACAGCTATTATCTGGCCATTGGATATCCGCTTGACGACTTGGTTGAAAGCGGTATTTATGCCATACCGGAATCGCGCTCGGTAATTCAAGATTTCACTCTCACCGTTGGTATGGCAGTTGATAATGTATCTCTGCAAGACATTCGACTTTGTACCGAAAATGCATCTGGGGTCGTAGAAACTCCAGTTGCTGCGCTTACGCTTTCTGTCACGCCGCGTTTCCGTTATATGAACAAGGGCCGTTCGACCATCGACTTGTCATTGACCGATGCGGTCGACCAGAACTTCTGGCATCAAGAAGGAAGTCATTTCTTGAATACGATGGCGTTCAACGCGGTCGGCTTTATGGGAGGACTCTACAAGTCGTCGAAATGGCTCACCAAGCAGTCCGAAGGCCGTACGTCCGCCGTTTACCAGTATGATTCGTTTGTCAAGATGATCAACAATCTTGGCAAGACCGCCAAGGAGAACAATCTTGGTATCAAGACGGTATTCTATGACACGTCATTCGCAAACCCAGTTACTAGAACGAAGGGCATGTCAAACTGGCAGTACATGGTTGCCTTGTACAAGGCAGACTGGACTCGTACCGACATCAGCAAGAGCGCCAAGGTGAAGGACGTATATGGCAACGAGGTGACTAAGTTTGTAGATAAGTGCCGTACGCAGCAGTCGGATCCGCTTCCAGATATTAGCGGCGACGGTGCTACCGCGCTGATTCCTACCGTGTCGGATGTTTTCAAGAAACTGTACACTAGCAAGGAAGATTTGGCAAGCGAATTTACTAACAAGTTCATTGATGCCTACAAGAGCTTGACAAGCATTGCTGGAGTTAGGCCGTTCATGTCTGGTGCGCTGAAGCGAAAGCTCGACAATGCTAGGTATGCGCTTCGCAAGCTTGGTGAAGGTACGCCGCAGATGATGCTCGACTTGGCTTCGTGCCGTAACTTGCTGGCACTATTTGATTCGGAAGGCTACATCCATCATCGCTTTGATCCGAGTGTCCAGTATCCTACCAACCCTACAAAGGCTAACCAAAACCGCGACTACGACCACGGTGTCCGTATGGTGGCCCAGTGGGGCGGCCAAGTAAACCTGGTCACTGGTTTCAATGGCACACTGACACAAGGTCATGTGGCTGTCGCCGATGCTCAATATTATGAAAAGGCGTCGTATTCTAGTGCGCTGACGTATGCTACTGCATCTGACCCTAGATGCCGCAACTGGCAAATATCGTCTTCTGAAATGACCGTGGCTGACATCAAGAATACCTTGTGCGAATATTTCGGTGGCATGTACAACAAGCGAAATGATGTCGAGGAAGGCGAAGAAGGATATACCAGATGGTGGTACGATTCCGAGCAAAATCCTCCGTATCGACTCGAAATTACATATAAGGACACCGACGACTCGATGAAGACCCAAGAAGTGGGTATTGCCGACTATCAAGCTGGTATTGACACAAGTAATATCCAGTCAGTCGCTAACCTTATCGCAGCGGCTAAACGCGGCGATACCCTTATCCTTTATACGGGAACTTCAAGGGCGTTTGTCGACGTCGTGATGAGAGAAATAGCCACACTGATTATGGCGAAGAATAGTTCGCTTTCGTTCGGATCTGATGCGTTCTATGAATGGAACGGAACTTACGCTTCCTTGACTGATAGCACGAACATCTTGGTTGCTGAATGGGAAGCTGCGTCGACGGCTGGGACTGTCGAAAACTTTAGGGATTTCTATCCGTCGTATATGGTGCTTGATGATCTTGGGGATTCTACTACCTATACCATCAACCAGTGCGTTACATTGTCTGAAGACGTGATGGGTGACGCGCTTGACGAAATTGACAATATTTTGTCCGTACAAGGACTGTTCTTCGGCCCAGCGTTTCTGCTGCTGCAGAAACTGAGACTGCGTGGAGCCAATAGCGATTATGACGAGCTGATGGATATTATCAACCGTATCCGTTGGTATCAGATGTATACCCATGAATCGGTATTCGATAACAAGACCTACATTGGTAATCGGCTGCCTTACAATTCGACGAACACGCCGTATGTATTTATGCCAGCTCGTTTCTTGGTTCCGGTGCAGATGTATAAGCGCGTCCGTGTTCGGTATAAGCGCTGGGGACGTACTCGACACAAGATGGTGAAGCGTTCTATAGGAGTTCGCTGGTGCGAAGTGACATTTGTCGATAACGATGTCTACGAGGCATATCCTCCTAACAGCGAGGAACCGAAGCAGTTTTATCCGATTGGAAAGAATGCGACGGTGACGACTAACAACTCGGCAAGCGTCTTTACATTCGATTCTCCGATAGAAGGAGATACGACGGACTTGATAAGTGTCGGTAAGGTTACAAAGTTCAAGACTGGTACTTTGCTGCTGGTCAATGCGGACGGTATCGAAGTCGACGTATCGATTGACAGTGCGTCCAAGTTCACTGCCGATTATGTTGTCGAAGGAATTAGCGGCAGCGTGTTCGTTGTCGGTATCTATGTGCCGCTTGAGAATACGGCGAAGTCTGACGAACGCACGAAGGTTCGTGTCGAATACAAGATGCCGTACATTCCGTATGACGCTGAACTCCGTCGTTGGGCATTCATGCAGTATGGCGCGTTCGACCAAGACATCTACGCAAGCGAGACTCGTGAAGTTCCAGCAATTCCAGAAGAAAAGACTCCCGGCTGGGTCATCTTCAAGCCGACATCGAAGCGTATCGGCGACATGCAAGCAAGCATGGGTATTTACGACGCCGTGTCTATTTTGATGGGTATTCTCCGCAATACGTTCGGATCGGCTTGTGTCGAGCTGGTTGAAACTATGCGCTCTGTTGAAGACCAAGAACTCATCAGTTCTGGTGGCGGTGAAAGCGCGTTCTTGTCTTGGCATAACTACGGCCTTGCCGCAAAGATTTTGATTAACGATCCGAGCACTGGTATGCCTATCGAAGACGGCAGTGACGACTTTATGAAGTTGATCGACGTCGCCGAGGCGTTTACTGAAGCTTGCTATAACGGCGCGTTCGGAAAGCCGCTTAATGTCGTGTGGTGTGGCCGTCTGAAGATTGGTGCGAATAACTTTGTATGGGAATTCTTGCCGATTGGCGTTGGCCACAAGGATGCAATCAAGTTCCGCGAAGCCTTGCTGAATCAAGAAGACCCGGTGGCTAGCCTTGGGTATGTCGATGTTGATGCGAACAAGCTCGTGTACAAGAGCCGTCCGACTGAAAAGGTTCCTTACATCTTGTCGTCCAGCTCGTCCTACAAGAATGCGATTGTAATTAACGGACACCACTATGTAAGTCCGCGCAATATCCGCAATTACGTGACGCCGCATGACTTAGTTCTGATGAACATTATCGAGTTCTGCAACCTTATCAAGACGAAGATGCAAGCTAATGGCTCCTCGCTTAACAACCGTGCCAGCATGTACGAGTGGAAGTCACTTAATGACCGTGCATACAAGCAGCTTCTTCTCTACTATGGATTGACTGGAAGCATCAATGCGGCTCGCGCTCTCGTAAGTGGCGAGTACGTCGAGACTTACAAGGATATCGTAGACCGCAAGTACAGCGAGGACTTGGTCGAAATGGTCAAGGACTTCTTGGGCAACTTGTATTCCGAAGCGAAGGTGTATGTCGAGGATGCCGCCGATGGCGGTGCTTGGCTGTCCCTCAACGACGGTAAGCTCCACTTGAAGACGACCGACATCCGACCAATATATGACCAGAAGTCGAAGGACAACTTCTTCGGCGAAAAGATTGCGCCGCTTGAATGTACTGAACGCGGTCTCTATGTTGATGGCGTGTTCAAGACTGAAGCTGAACTGGAAGCGATGGGCTATCAGCTTGAACGAGTTAGCGACCGCAGCTTTATCGACGGTTTCAAGGACGGCAAGGTTGTCGGCGACGACGCGCTTCTGTTGCATTCGCTCGTGGCTACCCAGATCAAGGAAGAATTCGACAAGCTGCGCGAGCTGTTCGAGAACTATGGTGGCAGTATCATGTACGACCACTTTGCTGACGGCCCGAATGCGTCCATGGCCGACATGGTGGAAAACGAGTTCGGCTTGATTTCTGGACAAGACTTGATCGGTTTCGACGAACTTCGTGCCATCTTCAAGCAGAAGAATATCGAGGATAACGCTGGCAAGTTCTCTGACGGTTCCACGAAGGGCGCTGGCGGCGTCGGCAGTTCTGGCAGTATGAGCGGCGACATCTTCGAAAAGGTCGTGTCAAATGCTGAACTGGCTGGTGTACGTAAGGCCAGCTTGACCAAGGAGCACATCAATGTGACCGTCCAGCAAGGCACGATGACTACAGAGCAGCTGTACCGTGCCATCATGAAGGGTACGATGACCCAGGCTAACGACATGTTCAGCAAATAGAAAACTGATAAACTGCGTACAAACACTTTTCGGTGATTTATGTCCGCACGTTTGCTCATTAAGAAATATACTGGTAAAGATGGCGACTTCGGAACTCCGGTGTCGTCTATCGGTCTGAAGCGCGTTGATACGTGTGTACCTTCGGTGTATAGTTCAGCGGCGCTTGAAAATACTGGCCATACCGTTCCAGCCGACGATGCTTCCGAAGCTGGTGCCTATTGCGTGTACCGTCCGGACAATCCAGAGTGCTATTCGTACTCTATGGAAAGCGTTTTCAAGATTCATCTTATCAAAGCTCCAGATATCCAATTAAGCAACATTCGACTCTATCCTATCGGAGAAAGGCCAACATCACCAACTGCCGCGAAACTTTATATAGGCAACTCGATATCCTATAGCCGCCCAACAGACCAGAAATCCCAAATTGCTCTCAACGATATCTGGAACTATTCTAAGGAGCACCCTTTTTATCTGACCGTCGCTGGTCTTTATGGCCAAGTGCCAGATCCTCGTCTTAGCCAAGAGCAATATACGGTCGAGTACAAGGACTGCGGTTTCGGAAACCTTATCTACATCAACGGCGACCGCCAACCTACATTAACGGTTGCGACTCGAACCCACGGTGACGAAGCCATTGTCTACACGTTCGAGAACAAGTCTGGGTTCCCGATCGAGAACTTTATTGAATTTATCCCGGTGTCACACGATAAGCCGACGTTGGAAGACGCGAAACCGCTTGGCGAACCATACGTTTACCACCCAGCAATCTGTGATGCGAATGGACAAGCGACTAGTGAAACTGATCCGACAAAGATTTGCCTTGTCGTTCTCGATCCGTCGTATCGTTCAGAACAACATCCAGATGGTCTTGACTTGATTCGTGACTATCCGTATGGATTGATCTACAAGCGCCCAGCTGACGAACACCGTTCCAATTTCGGTACTGGCGGCGCTATCCAGATGGTGTACCTCTACAACGGACAGCCGGGAACCTATGGCGAGAATAATCCAGCCTACGTACCGACCGAGTGGCACAATACCACTATCGACGAGAATGGCAACGTGACGACCAATGACAACGTCGATTCTCCGTTCAAGGACTCTGGCAAGCCGACGTTCTCTTTTGATGTTGTCGTTGAGAATGACAACTTCGGCCATACGAGCTATGTCATCAACGGCGTCCGCCGTCCGATGCTGAATTTCGATCTGAACGCCGTCTATGTATTCCATAACCGTTCTGGCGCAAGCTTCCCAATGCGCTTTATCGGCAATCCGTTCTCGCCGATTGCCAACTTCATCAACGACGTAGTCGTGGACGGAGTTATTGTCGCCAACGGAGCTACGAACGACGAAACCATTTATGTAGACCCAGAGGCCGTCTTAAAGGCTGGTAAGAAGATCAATGCCTACCAGTGTGTAACGGCACCAGAATTGGGCAGTTTTGTCCATAATGTGCCTCTGTGTATGTGCGGAAACTACAATTTGTGCCGTGTCGACGGCGGTATCTACAATCCTCTGAAGGCTGGCGAGACCGACTATGTGTACTTGCAGCTTGAAGTTGGTGGCAATGCCGATCCTGGCTATTGCGTACCGGATATCCAAATCGAGTACGACGAAAATTAGAAAATGTGACCATTATATAAACTATTCGGAAATTCGGGCCAGACTGGCTCAATGAAAGGACTTTCAATATGCAGAACAACGCAACAATCCAACAGAAGGCTATGCAGGACATCTTCGCACTTGACGAAGCTGTAGGCCAGTTTGAATCATTCGGTAGCCAGCTGGACTTGGGCTTGCCGACCGAAGAAGATGACGCTCCAAAGTCGTTCGACGACATGCTCGAAGTCAATCCGAGCAATGAACCGATGGAATTTGGTGAAAATTTCATGAGCGAAGGCGACGACATGGCTGACAAGCAGACCCAGAAGTTCGTGGTCGATGAATTTGCTAAAGAAGCCGCAAAGCTTCCGGATGGCAACATCAGCGCCGCTGACATCACTGGTATCTCGGCCATTATCCAGATGAACAATCACATCACTGGTGACGTTCGTTCTTTCATTGACCAGACTATCAATCATGCTGTTCAGGCTCAACAGCAACAGAACGTTTCCGACGCACAGCCGAACGGTACGGTTGCCCAGGATATCGCCAAGACTGGCGACAATGCTGGTGCCGACGTTGGTGCTGAAGCTCCGATCGATGGCGGCATTCCGACCATGGATCCGGTTGATCCGACTGCTGAACCGTCTCTCGAAACCAATCCGGCTGACGGCCTTGACGCAAGCATGACGGCTGACGTTGGCGATCCGCTCGCCGACATGACTGATCCGCTTGCTGCCGACCCAGCTGCTGCACCAGCTGCTGAAGAAGATCCGCTCGCCGACATGACCGATCCGCTTGCTGCCGACCCAGCTGCTGCACCAGCTGCTGAAGAAGATCCGCTTGCTGGCATGGACGCTGGTCTTGAAGGTGACGCTCCAGCCGCCGACGCTGGTGAACCAGCTGCTGCTGAAGGTGACGCCGATCTTGACGGTTTCCTTGATGATGACGGCGACGCCTCCGCCTCCGCTGATGAAGGCAAGGTCGCTGACGACAAGTCGGACGATAAGTCTGAGGACAAGTCTGAGGATAAGTCCGATGACAAGTCTGAAAGCAAGGACGACGACAACGATGAAGACTTCAATTTCGAAGCTATCGCTACCAAGGCTCGCGGTCTTATGGAAGACCAGACAGCCGCTGAAGTTCCAGTTGACGCTTCTGCCGTTGACGCTGGTAGCGAACAAGGTGCAAATGCAGCTGTCGAAGATGTTGGCGGCGATACGGCTAGCACCGACGAACCAGCTATGGAATGTGGTGCCGCTGCCGCCGATGATGCCGAAGCTCGTGTGGAATCAATCGTGAGCGACACTCGCATGAAGATGGCTGTTGCACAAGCAAAGGCTGTACTTGAATCTTATCACCAAGAACGTGAACGTTCCAACACTCTCGCCAAGCTCGACAGCGTCGTGAGCAACCTCAAGCAGAAGGTGCTGACTGAATCTATCGTTGCTGACTACGGTAAGAAGTCTAAGGAACGCGCACAGCTCGAATCCGCCGTTGAAGCTATCTACAACGAACCGGAAGCTACCCCAGCTCCGTCCGTATTCGAAGCTACTATGGATCGCATCAATTCCGCCCTTTCTGCCAAGAAGCCGTCCATCGCGGCTGAAGCTGACAAGGTGATCGCTGAATTCGAAGCCTCCCAAGCAGCTGCCAAGAAGGCTCTCAACGAAAGCGTTGAAGCTCCGAAGGCTGATCCGAAGCAAGCTCGCATCGATTCTCTCCTCGAAGGCGCTGCACACGCTGCAGCTGCTACGAGCGACATCGACCAGCAGCTCAAGGACATTGTGAACCAAGTGAAGAATTCCTAATCTCCATATTGTTCTCCTGAAGGGGCCGTCGCGAAAGCGGCGGCTTCTTTTTTGTCCTTTTAGGCTAATTTAGGAAACGGAAACTGATAAACTGCATTCGTCATGAATAACGGTCATTTTGCAGGTCGAATTAAGAAGTTCGTAGAGGATGCCGTCGAGAAGGCGAAGGGAACCGAGGGGCAGCTTTACAAGATAATGAACGCCCATGGGTTCTACGACGTCGCCGACGAGAACAACGGACTCACAAATTGGCAACGCGCCAGCGTACCAAGTTATAATCAGCACCGTATTTCTGAAATGTGCGACGCAATTGCAGAAATGATCGGCGACATGCTGAGTAACGAGGAATACGGTATCTTGTACCCAAACCTCGATGATGTTGTTGGTAAGCTTGACCTCAATGCGACTAAGACTGCATCTGAAATGCAAGTTGTCCGTGGCGCATTGGCTCCATTGACCTTCGGCCAATCCGAAACCGCAATGCAGTCGATGGGTCAGCTGACTGCCGTCCTCATGGGCGGATTTGCCTTCGACCCGGACATCTTGCCGCCTATCGCGTTGAATATTCCAGGACTTCCGTTGACCTTCGCTAACGCTTATCCGAAAGGTTCGTTTCCGGCTGACTGGACTTTCCTTTATGACCACGAGACCGTTAAGTCGAAAAAGTTTTATGAGGCTGATGACGGCGGCATCGCTATCGGTGCCAATATCAAGCTGAACTTGGGCCAGTCCAGACAACAGATCTTGAAGCTCGTGTTCTCTGTGCCAGATGTTGACGAGAACGGCATGACTAAGGGTGATGCCATCGGCGGCCTTTCTCCAGACGAATTTAACAAGATGTTCGATATTTCGGACAAGACTTATTCGGAGGCGGCATCGGCTGAATCATCAAAGGACACTATCGAGAATTTTGAACTCGATGACGACCAGATGCAGCTTGCGTTCTTCCGCTACATCCAGCTTACCTTGTGGGGCGCAATCAAGAACCCAGACAACTGGGCTTATCTGCACTGGGGATGCCTTACGCACAACTCATGCCCAAGCGCTGTGAAGACTGCAATCTGCAGCTTTATACATACAAATGGTTTCGCCGTCGATCCGAAAATTTGCCCAGAAGCTGGATTGATTTCATATTGCGTGAACATGGGCATGGCTTATCTGACCGGAAGGACGAAGCCAGTATACATGTTCATATTGCCAGACATGACATATCTGGATGACAAGAATCAGAAGGTCACGGCCACTGCGGCGCTTGGCTGGAGCAGCAACAACAATGGAGTCCCAGTCGACAAGAAACTGGCCAATTTGCACTTCACTCTTGCTGCCGATATCTTGTCCCACTTGACCTATGACACGAATCCTAACCGCGTCGAATTGCGAAAGCGCCGTGTCGACGAAGCCAACTTGATCTACAAGTATGTTGGCTTGCCGACGATGAAGTTCAAGGATACCTTGATTCCTTCTGAACTGGCCGCTAACGCGATGGAAAAGCGTGGATTACTTTATCTGGTCAAGGGTACAATCAAGGTTTACGAAAACAAGAACTCGACGCTTCCTTTGTCCGATGCCAACTTCAAGATTGTCAATCAGGCGGAAAAGGGCGCGAACGAACTATCCGACATTACCGTCAAGACCATCAAGTACATTCTCGCGAAGGCTGGCCTTCCGGGAATCGTCGTGACTTCCGTGTACCGTTCTCCAGAAGCGCAGACACGCGCAATGTTCAACAACCGTCAGAACCACGACGGCGGAATCGCCGTTAACTATGCGGCAAAGGGCCGTGCAGTTGACCAGTGCTATACAGACGTGTCTAAACAGTATTATCACGGACACAAGATTACTGATCCAGCGCACCAGAAGCAAGCCAAGGACGCCATGCAAGCCAAGTGCCAAGAATTTCTTGACAAAGGTACGCCAGTTTCGAACCACGGTTACGACCAGACGAAGCTGCAAGCAGTCGACATGGGCCCAAAGAGCAGCAAGGCTTATTTCAGGTTCACCGACGAACAGATGCGAAAGATGAATACGGCTTGCTGGGATGCGTACCAAGAAGGATATCTGAAGATTTACTTGGGCCCAGAAGAATATGGCGGCCCGAAGGTCAAAGACCCGGCGTTCCACATCGAAGTGTGGCAAGACAGCAAGCACAAGCACCCAGAAGGTTTCGGCTCGCAGCCAGCTCCTCCGAGCGTCGACTGCAAGGTGCTTGACGAGAACTTGAAGAACAAGAACACGTGGGACTTGGTTTATGTCCACGACCAGACGCTGGCATAGGAGTAGTTATGGCAGAGATTTACAAGCAAACGAAGCAAGCATTTGACCAAAGCGTCTACGCATACTTGGTGAAGCGTCTCCGTGAACCAGTGGAAGATACGGACGCCTACGGCTGCGGATTCATTGACGAACGCGGCGCGGAAACCCAGTCTGCAAGTACAAATTCTAATGCCAAGTGGGCATACACCGACTTGGACAAGCTCATATTCTTCATGAAGTCGGCCATGGGTTCCGCCGTCGATACGCTTCCAAACGTGTTCGACTGGATCGACTCTCTGGCCATCATGAACCAAGTGGATCTTGTGAAGAATGTTCCGGTCTATCGAAAGGTGATCGGCCTCGTGGAAGAGATTTCGTATCTTCCGGCAGAGAACCGTGGCGAAGGCAAGATGCAACCCAACGCCGATGATGCGAGCTTGACGATGGAACAGCGACTGCAGCGAGCTTTCACTTGCGCCCAGTTCCTCATGCACTGCATCATAAACAACGGCACGGTACAGAGCGAGAACTTCATGACCAATACGTTCGATACCGACGTGCTGGCCGCTACCGAAGCTACCTTCAACATCCGTTCCGTTGGAACATACCGAGATATCGTGGACTTCTTGAAGAAGGGTCGCGTTATCGACTATGCGTCCGTCAAGCCGGAAGGATATGCGCTTGCCGTAAGGATTGCGAAGGCGTTGATGACTTCTGCAGATACGATTTTCAACAAAGATTTAACAAATTCACTGAACGAAGCCAAATCATGGAGGACTCTGTCGACGTATGCCGGATAAGCGTCAAATGTTCAACGGCGTCCCGTGTTTCAAGGTTGACGCTGACGATTTCATGTACATCGCGGCATGCGCCACGATGAAGAAGCGTCTTCTGTCCAAGAATATCAAGAACGACGAGCTGCGTGAGTTCTATGTGTCCTCTCGTACGCCGAAGTTCACCGTTGACTATGATGGAGTACTTTTACAGTGGTAAGGGAAGCTTATGCTAGTTAAGAAGAACAAAGAAAACGACAATATAGCCACAAGGCTCCTTAGCCATGTGAGGGATTACGGTCAGGCGAACGAGCGCGGTGCCATTTTCGACCGAGTGTTCAACCGTGGTGACGTTGTTCGTCAGATTCGCGCTTCACGTAACGTGGTCGGCCAAGGCATCAACCAGATGCTCTCTCCGGACGGTTCCGCCGTCGACGGATTCAGCATGTACATGCCAGCGCTCGGTATCAGCGGTTCGAACAAGATCGATCCGGACAAGATACAGAACGCGATTGCCGAGAACCAAGCCCAGCTATACTGGAAGAAGAACCAAGAACGCGCTCGCAAGTACGACACGGTCGCATCTCGTTCTGAAGTGAACGAGTCCTTAATACAGATCTGTAACGAGGCCGTGTACAAGGACGACGTGGACGAAATCTGCTCGCTCGACATCGACCATGACGCCGCTATCGGCGATCCTGTGCGCAAGAAGCTCGGCAAGATATTCCGTCAGACGGTTCTCCGCCGCATCATGAAGTTCCACCAAGACGGCTGGGAGTACATGAAGTACCTCTTGACTCGTGGCCGTATCTTCTTTGAAGTTATCTACGATCCCAATACTGGCAATATCGAAGGCGTGAACATGCTGCCGGAAGAGCACATGATCATCGTCGTTCAGGACAACTTGATTATCGGCTATCGCCAGATGCTTACTGGTACGATGGCCTCGCAGAATAACGGCAAGAATTATATCGATTTCTCGCCGAACCAGATTCTGTACGCATCCCTCGGCATGACTGGCCCCGGCGGCGTCAATGACCCTCGTTCCATCTTGGAACCAGCGATGAAGCCGTACAACCAATTGAATACGATTGAAGACTCCGTCGTGATGTACCGTGTCCTCTGGGGTTCAGAAAAGCTTGTTCTAAAGGTTGACGTGTCTGGTATGACGAAGGCTACTGCCGAGAAGTTCATGAAAGACCAAGCGAAGATGTTCTCTCGTCGTCTCGATTACAACTCGATGACTGGTGAAGTGACCAACTTCGGTACGTCACCTGGCCTTACCGAACACTTCATCATCGGTGTGGGTAACGGTCGTACTGGTTCCAGCATTGAACGTATGCAAGGCGGTGCCGAGCTTGGAAACATCGATGACTTGAAGTTCTTCAAGCGCAACTTGGTGAACTCCTTGATGGTTCCGCCGGGACGTATCACCGCTTTGGCTGGCGACTCCCAGAATTACTCACAAGGTAAGATCGGTGAAGTCACTCAGGCCGAAGTCTCGTTTGCTCGCCTCGTGCAGCGCTATCAGACTCCGTTCGAGACGATTCTTATTCGTCTGTTCGTGATGGTGCTGAATACTGACAACACGATCGACGACTCTATCAAGCTGCAAGAGTTCTATACAGTGCGCTTCCGCAAGTCCAACGGTTTCCAGAACTTCATCGACTCCGAAGTTTGGACGACGAAGCTCGCCGTGTTCGACTCGATGATGAAGCACGTGTCCTCGAAGGAAAATCCGAACGGCGCTCTCTCGAAGCAAGCCGCGTTGCGCTGGGGTCTGCGTCTCAACGACGAACAGTACAACCTCAACAAGGCTTGGTGCAAAGAAGAGAAGGCCGAAGAATCTGGCGAAGCTACTGGCGACGAAGGCGGTGGCGAAGCCTCTGGCGGCGCACCGGATGCTGGTGGCGGAATGCCTGGAATGTAGTGTTAAAGGTGGTCATTCGACCACCTTTTTCATTTCAATGTAGGTTTTTGGCACTTTTTTCACGGCGTTTTTTGAGACCCCTAAACATTATAACAAGAAACGCCTATCAGAGTAGTACCGCTGGTGCTGCCGAGAAGGCACAACAGAAGGACTACTTATGCAGACTCTTCAGAAAAAGAACCTCTCGAATAAGTGGCGCACCATTCTTGAATCCAACCTTGGTCGTCCTATTCGTACTCGCGCTGAAGCCAGCGTGATTGCTACCTTGCTGGAAAACCAGAACAAGGTTAACCGTGGCGCTATGCTTGAATCTGCCAACGTCTCCGCTGACGTTGCTCAATATCAGCAGTACGCTCTCCCGATGATCCGTCGTCAGTTCCCGGAACTGCTCGCCATGAACACGGTGACTGTGATTCCGACAACGACTCCGCAGGGCATCTATTTTGCTCTTCGTTATCTTTATGATAACGAACCGCTCAAGACCACTGCATTCCGTCGCGGTCAGAAGCAAGAAATTGGCTACGATCTCGTAGCTGACCACACTGGTTTCGCTGGCACTTTCAACCCGTGGACTACTGGCCGTGGTGAAATGTTGTCCAACTACATGGAAGGTACTGGTGTTAACGGTGCTTCCGCTAACGGCAACACTTTCGATCCAGAAGAACCGGGTCTCCTCTACAACAACTTTGGTGGCTCTTACCTCGCTGGCAACGACCAGTACGGTGACCTCTCCTTCAACATCAAGAAGGCTTCCATCAAGGTGATCAGCGGTGCCATCCGTGTTGGTACTCGCGCCATCAAGTCTCACTACACGATCGAATTGCAGCAAGATATGGCTGCTGCTCATGGTCAGGACGTTGAAGCCCTTCTCCTCGAAGGTCTCCAGTTTGAGATCCAGCAGAACATCGACCGTGAAATCCTCCAGGCCATGGTGCTTGTTGCTCAGACTCCGGCTCTCGGTGGTGAAGCAGCAATCCAGATGGACTTGGCTGACAAGAACATCCTCAACGCTGGTATGGGCCGCTGGGCCGCAGAACGTATCGCTGGTGGTATCGTGAATACTATCATCGCCGTATCTCGCAAGATCGCTCTTACGACTCGTATGGGCTGCGGTAACTTCGCAATCATCTCCCCGGATATTGCTGCTGCTGTCGCAACTCTCAACAACGGTATCTATACGCCGACTTACCTCCAGACCGACGCTGCTGTGCAGCCGAGTGGTGGTGTGGCCGACGCTGGTAGCCTCTTGAATGGCAACATCAAGCTGTATCAGGACATCTACGCTCAGGCTTCTTACGCCCTCATCGGTTACAAGGGCCCGCGTCAGGGTGAGTCTGGTATCATCATGATGCCTTACATCCCATATATCTTCTGTAAGACCGCTGGTCAGGAAGATGGTTCTCCGCGTCTCATTGTCAAGTCTCGTTACGCCATTGTTGCGAACTTGCTCGGCGCTGGTCAGTTCTACCGTGTCATCCACTTCTCCAACGTCAACACTGTTATCACTGGCATCGACCTTGATAACATGCCGTGGCAGTCTAACGGTTCGCTCGCTGGTGCTTCGCTCCAGGCTGGCCTCTCTTACGAGACTGTTCCGAATGGCGTGGTGAACGTGCCGGGTGGCCTCTCTTACGAAGACAACAACTGGTAATCGTACTACGTGAATTGCTAGTAAGATAGAAACTAAGAAAGCGACGAAGTAATTCGTCGCTTTCCTTTTTTATGCGTAAATAACAATTCACAACTTATTAACAATCATATAAACTACTGCATAACTGAGCGGTAGTTTTTGATGAATCCCAAGGATAGTAAACAGTTATTGACTGCAGTCTTGAATAATGACACAGCGACGGTCAAGCAGATTGTCGGCGCGTACTTCGAGTCGTGTTATGCGTCAGAGCTGGAGAATGCGTCCAAGGCCATCATGGAGTCTATCGGCAATGAGGGGAAGGCTTTGTATGGCAACTAATCAATTATACGGCGACGTGATTTTCGAAGGATCCTCGGCGGCAATGGTTGACCGCAAGGATATTTTTGGAAATAACGTTAAACGCTTGATTATCGAAGGCACGGCTATCCGCTGTAATATTCCCGGTATTAACAACCGCGCCTATCCGAAGCGTATTATTGAACGCGAAATGAACCGTCTTATCAAGGACTTTGTCGTCCGTGGTCGTCTCGCTGCTTCGTTGAACCATCCTCGCTTGGGCACAGACGGCACCGCGAAGGACTATCCTATTTTTGAAATGGACTTGATGTCCATCTGCGCCTTGATCGAAGACCTCCACATGGAAGGCGACGATCTCAAGGTTCGCATGGTCGTTATGGAAGAGACTGCTGCTGGTAGGCAGCTCGCCGCATTGATCCGTGGCGGCTATCATCCGGGTTTCTCTCTGCGTGGCGCTGGAAGCACCATCGAAATGGGAGACCATGAGGAAATCTCCGACGACTATACGATGATCACTATTGACGTTGTTGGTAATCCGTCATTTGGACAAGAAGCGATTTTCACTGCCAGACAAGAATCTGCAGAGTCTACTGGCAAGGCTCCGTTGACCGAATCTGTGACAGGACCACGACCGCTGGTCGAATCTGTTACGGATGTTATGAACCGTTACGGACGTGAAATCGAACACAACTACAGAAACTTTGTGGTTGGATTTGGTCGTTATGACAAAACTGGACTAATTTCTGCATTGCGAGGCTTCAACACATGCAATTAAGCTCAGTACTTACAGAAGAAGAAATGGCCGGAATAAATCCGGAAATCGTTGCGAAGATCGAATCGGCTTGCAACGGTGAAATTGCCGCCGCCCAAGAGGACAGCAAGGACAAGCAGCGCAAGCAAGTAAACCAGATGCTTGAAGCCGTCTCCTCGAAGGCCGAAACCATGATCGCCGAGGCAGTATCGGAGAATGTTGCGAAGATGAAGACCAGTGCGATTAACGACCGCATGTTCAAGGTTCTCAGCGCAATGTCAGCCGTGCTTGAAAGCGCCGGAATTACTATCAGCCTCAACGGAACGACTTCCGAAGAGACCAAGAAGCTCCGCGACTTGCTGGCTCAAGCCAATAACAAGCTCAAGACGGCCTACGCCGAACGCGAGAACTTGAAGGACAAGCTGAACGAGGCCGAGAAGAAGTCCTACATCATGCGCCTCGTGCAGGGAATGAAGCCGAACGTGGTTCAAGCTGTCATGGCTCACTTCGTCAACTATGACGTTCGCGACATCACTTCCGACAGTATCATGAAGTTCATCGACGGTTCTTCTAACGATGTGTTCATGATGGATGTAGACCCAGAGCGTGACGGAAAGCTCAATATGGACAATGTGGTAAACGCATTGAAGGATATTGACGCCGAACTCGACCGCGAGAACAAGCTTGAATCTATCGACGGCGTGTTCGAATGCGACGAGACCGAGGAAACTCCGAAGACTACGCCGAAGATCGAATCCCTTACCAAGGGACTCAAGCCGCAACGCGCCAATCTGTCCGCTGGCATGGATACGTTGTTCGAGGATGTTAACGCCGAGTACGTTGAAATTCCGACGGACGATGCTTCCGATATCGAAACCGCCATGTCGAATGTCAAGGCTTTCGAAAACCTCGGACTCGGAAAATTTGCCTAATAACCTCCTTGTTGGCTCCGAAGGGGCTCGGTCGCAAGACCGGGCCTCTTTTAGTGTAATTTATCTACCTAGACGAAATGTGCCTAACTGATAAACTAGGCGTGTAGAGGATTTATGAAACAACCAGACTACACTACCATTGCCCCTCGTGGACAGACGCAAGTCAACCAGAACGCGAATCCGTATGGATATTCGCAGAACGGATATCCGCCGCAGAATAACGGTTATCCGCAAGGCGGCTATGTACCTCAGAACAACGGCTACGTTTACAATCAGCCGAACAACGGATATCCTAACGCTGGATACGTACCGCCGAACCAAGACCAGAACGGCGTGTTCATTCCGACACAGGTCAACATCGGTGAAGGTTCCCAAGAGTTCAGAAACGCATATCAGAACAACTTGAACCGTTTCAACGAAGTAAACCGCAAGGTCAAGGAAGGCATCAACCAGAGCGAAGCTGTACAGCGTGTCAAGGAAATGTCCTCTTATAAGACGAAGGTCGAGACCGACTGGAAGGACGACGTGCAAGGTGCCGCCATCAATCCGGAAATGATGCTGACCTTTATCGAGAACCTTTGTGTGTCCTTGAAGAACCCGCAAGAATGGCTTCCGCCCAAGTGCGAGAAGTATTTCGAACCGTTCAGCAAGAAGTCTGAACCGATCGTGCAAGCTCTCAAGAACACTGGCAATACAATCAGAAAACTGTGCGGTATGCCGCTTCCAGAAGCTGCACAGCCGCCGAAGGGATAATGACCTATGGGCACACCGTCAATCATTTTAGGCTACTATACATTTCCGTTTGCTGAAATCCATGCACCGATAGAAGTGTTTGCCATCGACGAGAATGGTGATGAAGACGGTCGTGTCCGTTCAGTTGAACTGGAAGCGATAAACGGTGTGTCAAATGGCTTTTATTTGACACTTGAAGGTGAAGAAAATGTACTGCTTAATATTCCTCCTCTATACGCTGGTGAATCCGAAGTCTATCGGAAAATACCGTTAAGATTTGTTATTGGATATATCGACGTAGACAAGGACGAATTCGACAAGAACGGCCTAGACTACTACGAAGAAGACGACCTGACCTACAAGCGTGTAGATGTCAATGTATTTGCAACTGTCTTCGGTCAAGAACTCCCAACAATCACTTATGTCGAAAATCTGGCGTCTCGTGTTGACGAGGCGGCCTCTGTTGTTGTGCATGGCACGAACATGACTGACGGCTTGAGTATCAAGCTGACAAACGGCGAGACGGAATATGTTGTTCCTCCAGAAGATATCGAATTCGACATAGATGAAGACGGTGTCGGCACGGCGACCTTTACGGTCTATCCGGGAATGCTCGCCACTGACGGCAACGGTTCCGAACCGTGTGCCCAGTACGACATCTATTTCAGTTATGAAAAACAAGTGTTCGGCGATCCGAGCATTGGCTTGATCCGTTATAAGTACGATAGCGAAACCGATGAACAGCAGCGCTATTCTACCGAAGGCGTGACCATCGAGAAGGAGTGTTACCAGACTGGCTCGATGTCGCTTGTGTATGACTCGGTTGACGAGAATGGAAACGCCGTATTGAACGCGGCGGCTGACCCTCGGTTTGGTAAAGACATCTATTTCAAGATTGACCCAGATGCCGAATGTACCGATTACTTCTATACGATGGTGCGCTTGAAGTACAACAAGAACTTGACGCACAAGGCTGGATTGCTGAAGCTTAATGGCATTCAGCTGCTGGACGGCGATGTCGTATGGCTGGCTCATCAGACCATTGAAGAAGAAAATGGCTTGTGGGTGGTACATGCGGGAAGCTGGCAAGGATTCAATCAAGAGAGCGCTGGTTGTGAAATCGACTGCTATCGAGTCCCTACTCCGATGCCAGTCGATGACAAGGTGTTGGTTGATTTGGGAGCTCGCGCAAGCTATCCGGTCGATTATGTGTGCCGTGACAATGTACCATACAAGTGCGGCTCTCGTACGATATGCAATTACAAGGTATCTCCTGGTAATGTGGTCGCGTTGCTAAATCAAGAAAACGGCGAAGACGGAATTTATTTGGTCACTTGCGGCAACTGGGTGAAACTCGCCGATTTGCTGGAGTCCGATGTCAATGGCACGACTGTCGATTTCACTTCAAGGATTATCGTGCAAAACGATATTGATTTTTGTAAGTGCGGCGGACTGTTCCACATTGACTACTATTTCTTGACGCCGTCTTGCTACATGCATCATCTGCAGCGCACCGTTAAGATTATCTGCGCTGGAGCTTCTATTGCGCCGAACGCGGAAGGGCACCAGTTCCGTATCACGGAATACCAGATTAGGGTCGGTGAGGAAGATGCTTTGATTGGCAATAACGGAAGGACGCCGGGTGACCCAGTGAAGGAAACTTGCGTTGTCGATAACGAAGATTTTGATTACGACTTCGGACTGGGTCTTATTGAGCATAGACAGTTTGAACAAGATCCGAAGTGCATCCAGACTCCAATGTGCGATAGTATTTGCGACGTTCCTCGCATCTATAATCTTCGCATGCCAGCTGGCTACAGCAATAGCAATGACCGCAACGGATTTACGATAAAGTTCTGGCGTCTTGAGGACGATGGATGGCATCTGTATGCCTATGTCGCGTCTGGTACTCAGATGACCGGAATGGATTACTACGTATATCACTTGCATGTAAAGGGTAAGGCTACCGAATCTATGGTCGATGTAAATGAACACGACTGGTTCTCCGAGACTACTGGCGTCATTGCTGGCGGTGATTCTGGAGATGCCTTTGGTATATGCGATGATAAGTGGGAATTCCTTATTGGGTACGATGCTGATGACAAGCCAGTAACCAGAAACGGTCTGGACAGCGAGACGCTGTATATGCCGTGGCGCATATCTTGTACTACGAATTTGTTTGCGCATAGCTATCCGCATTCGACGCTGCGTACGACATGCGCTGATATGGATGATGCGGCCAAGATGATTGATGCAGTTGGTGATATGTGTGAAGACTGCAACGGAACTGGCGTCGATCCGGAAACTGGATTGGTTTGCCAGACGTGCGACGGCGATGGAAAGAACCCGGACGGATACCTTGTCGGTATGAAACATTTGTTCGGAGTCGCATATTACACCACTACTATGAGCAAGGGACAGTTTGTCGCTGAATATAACCAGTACGATCCGAACTGTATCTGGTATGTCGTCAATGAAGTTCTTGTTACTGATGACGACGGCATGGACTATACCTATGGCGGAAATCCAATTCACACGCCGTTTGAAACGGATAGAAGCAACGAAAACGAACATGAGGTTTTGAGGAGATAGATTTATGGCATACTTTTCCAAAGAAGAAATCATATTCAAGAAGATTATGTCGTTGGATCCGACCGTCGGTGCGGTCGATGATAAAGCTCGTGCATGGCTTCCGGTTACATGCATTGATGAAGATAATCCGGATCCGAATGGCCGTGTGACGTTAAGGGCACCGTATCCGATTGGGGACGGAGATGTCAATGGCACCGTATGCCCGTACTGCGAAGGTTTAGGACACGTGACCAAACATGAATGTTTGGCTTGCACTAAGGGTTACAAGACCGAGCAGTGCTCCGCATGCAACGGCACTGGATGGAAGGATGCTGAATGTGACGAAGAAGAACGTGAACCGTGCGAAGTTTGTAATGGTGCTGGTACAGTTCAAGTTGAGTGCCCACAGTGCGGCGGCACTGGATTCGTCACCGAGATTTCTGACGATCCGTCTGACGCCGAATGCGAACATTGCCACGGAACTGGCATTCTTGGCGGAGCCGTAGGCGCAATCACTGTAGATGCTGATGGCATAATCACCTTGCGCTATGACGACGTGTCATTGGGTATTGACGAGCATGGCCGTATCTTCGGTCGCTTGAAGGTCAAGGACGGAAAAAGCGGACTTGATATCGAACGAATTGACGGCAAGGACAACGTATTCGTCAAGGTCGATACGAAGTCGATCCGCATTAACGACAACGGATGTCTTGAAGTCGTTGACTATGTCAAGCCGTATGCGGAACAGTTTTCGAATAGCGTCGCGTTCAATCAAAAGGTTCTTTACAGTAGCGATCCGATATCGCTTAGTGATGGCGGTAAGGATATTATTGTCGATGATGCCGATGTCAAGAAGATTCATGTACATCTGTCTGTGGGTATTCGCAATGATGATTATTTGAACGCTACGTCGTGGACTGGACTTCAGATGAATGTCGGCGGCAATCTGTCTGAAATCTTCTGCTGGGATCAGACGATACCTTATACTATTGTGAACTTCGATACATTCATCGATGTGTCCAATGATCGTACGGTTCCCGTATGGCTGAAATTCAAGGCTGGCGCGGTTGAGGACTTCATTCCAGCTGGCGCAACGTTCTCTTGGACAGCCAACGTAACTTCGTGCTAAATGAACTAATTTAAACTTTAACGAAACATTTGGGTTAAAATGGCTAATCGTAACATTAACGGGCCGAAGAAGCGCCCGGCCAATCCGGCTGTATTCGACGAAAAGGGTCGACAGACCGTCGCTTCGATGAAGTATGACAAGATCGACAAGGACTATCTGACAAAGCTCCTCTTGGAACATAAGCGTGATGTTGAACTTTTTGGTAAGGGCTATCCGGTTTCCGACGACTTGGCCACTGCAATTCAGGTGGTTATCAAGAAGACCGCTGGCATGATGTCTTGGCGCAAGTACACGGATCCTTGGAAGGAAGAGATGTATGCCAGGGCCCAGTTCTGCGCTCTGAAGTATTGCCACTCGTTCGATCCGAACAAGATGGCCGAGAACTCCAAGAACAAAGACCCTTACTACTACTTGGGACAGATCGTGTCTCGTGCATTCATGCAGCAAGTGACAGACCTCAAGAAGAAGTCGAAGTACATCAAGTTCACATCGCTCAACGAGAACATTCTCCACACTTGCGTCAACATCGACGAGTATGCTGGCGTCATCGAACGTGAGGAGAAGCGCCAGAAGGACGAGATCAATGCGAACCTCGCTATGGAACACAACAACGTGTCCGACGCCGTCGATGTCCTTGAGAAGGTGGATCCGTACATGGACGACAAGGTAATCGAACTCGCGAAGAGGCTCGTCGACGAGGAAGGCATCAGCGAGGAATCTGCTTGCAAGGAAGCCAAGCGCATCTTGGCCGCACGTAAGCAGAAAGCTGCTGAAGCCAAGAAGGCAGAAAAGAAGTAATTTTAATCATACGCATCTTTCCTCCTAAGCCGCCAGAAATGGCGGCTTTCTACGTTTAAACATTCAACTTAAATCATTTCAACGCGAAACAAGTTCTGTTGAATTTTGATAAACTATCTTCAAAGTCAAGGACAACTACTATGGCTCTAAAGATTGACAGTGGAAACGTATTGGGTATGTACGGAACGAATTTTGATACCCATCCAGACTGGAGACACGATATTTACGTGCAGACCCAGAGCCTCATCCCTGGGGTCATGGACATCAAGTCCGGTAAGGCAGAGAAGTTCGTAAAACGTGCCGAGGAACAGATGTACTGGCATACCGAGGACAAGCTTGCCGAACTTCAAGACAAGTTCCTCGAAGACGATATGGTAAATAACACGCCGGGTCGTGGCCAGAAGAACTATCGCCGTATGGAATACGACATCACGAAGAATCCCAACGGAAAGGGAGCCGAGGAAGACCGCAAGGCCGCCGAGGAGAAGGAAGTTCTCACTAAAGAGAAGCTGATGGACGTGCTCAATAACGTTCGCTATACCATGTGTTCGACTGCGTCCGCTTGGGGCGACGAGCCTATCAAGCAGAAGGACTACCAAGACCAGATCAAGCTTAGGTAGGGGTTTTTCTTCCTTTTACCCTACCTTGGAGGTCGCCGTGAGGCGGCCTCCTTCTGTTTTGGCATGGTTTTTGCTTATTAATGGGCAAAGGAAATAATTTAATACTCAAAAGGAGTTATGCCTATGTACAATAAAATGCCTGTGTTTAACATCTTCGGTGTCGATCCGTTCGACTTCGGTGAGTCCAATGTCGCTAACGGTTTCTGCAATATCGGTAACGAGCTGCAGAACATGGTGAAGGCGATGACTTGTGAGGACGACCAGAAGCCTCACGCCAGACGCCCTAACTTCCGTGCCGAACATACTGATGAAGCCGACATTTTCTACGTGGAACTGCCGGGTGTGAAAAAGGAAGACATCAGTGTGGTCGTCTCTGGTGAATACACCTTGGCGCTGCTCGCCCAGCGCAAGGTCGGAAAGACCGAGACTACGTTCCGCACGGAGTTGGCAAGCGACAAGGACATCAACAACGCCAAGCTGAAGTACGAAGATGGCTTGCTGACCGTCACTATCGCTCCCAAGCCGAAGGCTGTATCTGATGTCAAGAAGCTTCAGATCCAGTAAGTTAAACTATCACAAAGGAGGAAATTAAAAAATGCCGTCCGAAAGGGCGGCATTTTTGTTTCCTTTTTTGTTTTGGTTAGATCTGCTTTGCGGACAGCCAGTTTCTGTAGTAGTTGAGACTACGGCGGACTGTCTGGAAGTTTTCGGTGCCAGCGGCCTTCATTGCATCCATCGTGATCGATTCGAGGAACGCCTTCGGTTCCGTGTCGCCGCGCATGGCTTCGAGCGTGTCGATTGCCTCGAACTTGACGGAGTCGTTTTCGGTGAGCTCGGTATCGATATCGTGGGTTAGGCCGAACGCCTTGATAACGCCTTCCAGCTTCGCCTTGTTGGAGTCAGTCATCAACTGGCGGGTCTTGTAGATGAAGTACTTTTCTGGTTCTGTAGCTTGACGCATGGTCGTTCTCCTAGCTTTATGACATCAGTTTATCATTTTTGTGCGGCGGCGATTTGATAAACTGACCATGTAAGAAAGGGTTCAAGCGATGACACCATATTATTACGTTCGTGAAGTTGAAAAGATTATGATTGCGTTGATGGACGTATTCAATAATCTGCGTGCCAAGAAATACAAGGACATCTCGCGTACGGCGTCCGACCGTACAGTTGCTGTCCCTATCACGACCCACAGCAGCGCGAACTTCGCAAACTTGGTCGCTTCTACGCAGTCGACGCAAGAACCGATGCCAGTGCCTATTCTTGGCTTCCGTTATACCGGAAACTCGCATGACCAAGCCAACATGGTGCAGCCGTGCTATGCGCGTGAAATCTACTCGCCCACGATACAGAAGTTCATCCGTGACATACAGCCGACGCCGCAAGTATTCAAGTTCGAAATGACATTGCTCTGCAACGACATGTCCGACTATCTGCAGATAAAGGAAAACATCGAAGCCTATTTCAACACGTACCGCACAGTCCGTATCAAGGAGTTCGACTTCATCCCGGAAATAGAGCGACCGATTCCGTTCTCGGTCACTTGGACGGATAGTCTCGACGACGAGAAGTCATCGGACAGCAAGGAATACCAGTATTACAAGACGACCTACACCATCGAGGCCCATGGCGTCTATCACCGTAAGTACGAAATTCCGGCGATCATCAAGTACGCCGAAATGAATTTCAACATCAACAACGAACTTATCGACTCGTTGCAAGTGTTCGTGTATCCAGACGAAATCGCGCAGCAGAAGAAGCACTTGTGGGAAACCGTCGAGCCTTCGATTCGCGAGGGCTGGTCGCTGCTCAAGACGTTCACTAGGACGCTTGTTCGCAAGACGGACGAGGACGGCGACGAATACTGGAAGGATGAGACTCGCAAGAGCTACGACTTGACCTATCACGACGAGAGTGACATTACGAAGCGCAACAAGGTAGGAAATGTCGTAACTGGCTACAACCCTATTCTGAAGGGTTACAAGCGTGACGATAATGGCAACATCATCAAGGACAAGGACGGCGACCCGATTCCTATTTACGACTGGGAAGATATCGTCGTCGGCGACGTGAACCGTCCGCCGGAAGTCCCTTCATTCGACTTGATCCACTTGAACTTTGACGAGGATACTTCTCTGGAGCACGACTTCAGCGGACTCAACCGTGACTTCGTCGCGATATCCAGCGAGAAGCGTGAGTTTGTACCAGACATGGCTCCAGGCAACGGCAGCTATGCACCGGACGGATACGCTTCCGAGAATACGGACTGGTCGCAGATTCTTAACTGGTTCGGCGACAACAAGGAAGGAAAGATCGAATCTTCCTACACCTTCAAGGCCACGCTGCAGTTCAAGCACCCAGATGTCGATACGGTGTTCCAGTATCTATACAATCCGAAGGACGTCACTCTGTCCGACGGAACGGTCATCCCGGCGGAAACCGTTTGGTTCGACTGGGGCATACAAGATCACCGACTCTATTTCACATATCACACATCGTCGCAGTATCACCGCTTCGTGAGCGCAAAGACCGACTTCGACGACAAGACAATTTATTCGATCTACTTTGTCCTTTATAACGAAGGACAGAACGGCGCGTTCGGTATTCGTACGAACTTCTCCGACACGATGATCGCTCTGGAAACGAAGGAAGTATAATGTTTAACTGGAAAGAACGGCTACAATCCAAGGAGACAGCAGCCAAGGCCGCCGAAAATCAGACGGTGGACGCTATGCCGCATGCCAATCTCAGTATTCCGAAAGTTAACCGCATTAAGCAGTTCTTTGAGGATCGCCAGTATGACGACGTTCCTTTCAAGCTAGAGGGTATGGCCAACATGAGAGCCGTCCAAGAGGTGCTGCGCAAGGAGCAAGACGACGAGTACATGCACCGTGATGAGAATATGAAAACGTTCAACATCATAAACGAAACTAATAACCAGCATCCTTACGATGCATATTTCCAAAGGAAACGACCAGATGAACGATCTGATAGCTAGACTCAAGGTGACGACGACCACCAAAATCAAGCCGTCTACGGTGAAGGCTAAAGTGCCAGCCTCCATTAAGATTCCCGCGCCGACCACGATTAAGGTTGCGCCGATTGTTGAACCGTCTGCTGGCAAGCCAGTCAAGGTTGACCACGCTCGCGACATGGAGTTCGTGAAGGCGAGCATCCGTAACAAGATGGCTGAATGCAAGGCGAAGGTCGATATCGGTATCAACGAGGACATCATCGCGAAGTACCGTGATGAATACCAGCAGTTCCTCAAGGAACTCGAAACTATGGATTTCAGCTCCATGATTTTCGGACAGCCGACGGCGCAAGCCACGGCTCCGGCTGCGGCCCCAGTGGCTCAAGAGGAAGTTCCTCTTGCCAATGGGATCTCCGTAGGCGAAGAAGCTGGCGGATCCATCGTGATTCCGACTACGACGACTCCGAAGAAGTCTCGCAAGAAGAAGGTGGTGACTGAAGAAGTCCAGACCGACGCTACCGAGGCTCCGGCAGAAGTCGCAGAGGCTCCAGCAGAAGCGTAAACCAAACTTTACTTGGTTTGTAAAGAAAAGTCGACTTGCAACCCAGGTCGACCTTTTCGCGTCCAGATAAGCTATATTAAGGAATTGGGGAGCTTTGATATGGACTTACGTGAACGCAACTTATTGCAGATCGAAGAGATTGAGAAACATAAGTGGATCGAGTCCGAAAAGGCTGGCCACGACTTGGGCGAAGCCGCCCGTATCGACTGGGTGCTCAAATATGCAGCTAAGTGGAGCGAAGAGCATCCAGTGACAGATGATAAACTGCCTACAGATGAAAGTTTGAAGGCAGATAATGGCATTTCAAAAGATATTCCTTGAATCTCTTGCCGACATGTGCGGTTCCAAGGCTGGGCTAGTCGCTGCAGCCTTCATGCCTCGTCAAGAGGCCGCCGACGGTATTGGCGGAGATTACGACACTCTGAAGGATCTCGCCGTATGGTTGCTGGTTGAGAGTAATGTACTCAATCAGCTGCACTGGAATACTGACACGAATCTCAAGCATGAACTGTTGAACGAGGCTTACGAGCTTTGCCGCGACACTGGCGACAAGCTGGCCGAAACATATATCGCACTTACTGGAAAGCCGTGCGACAAGGAATTTCCGAAGGTTGATTCTGGCGTCGGTCTCAAGGATACCGATGTCATTGCGCTCTTGAAGAAGCTCGACAGCCACATGAATGAAGCTTGCGCGAAGAATCCGAAATTCCCAGAGGGCGTCAAGAATGCGTTCGCCGACTTCGATGAAGCCATGACGACGATTATCTACAAGTACAGCCAGTTCACGGCATAAGGAATACCTATGGAACTTATTACCACAGATGACATGGTCGAATACGTCAAGAGCCGCATGGGTTACCCCGTGACGGAAATTGAGATGGTCGTTGAAGAACGAGGCGGCCTTGGCCATATCCATCTGGCCATCAATGATACGCTGCGATGGTTCTACCGTATCAACATGGACGAGGCGTCTTACAAGGATATCTTGAAGATTCCTCTACGTGCTGGTATCATCCAGTACCGTGTTCCAGACAATATCATGGAAGTTATCGACGTGCAGCCTTCCTACGGTAACACGTTCTCTCCGATGATGGCTTGGGACGTCGGCCCCGGTGAATCGCTCATGGGTGTCGGTGGCGCGGGTCTTGGTGGTCTCGGCCAGTTCGACTTGGTGACTTATGCTGGTGCCATCCGCTACCTGAACGACGTTAAGAAGCTTGTCGGTACGCAGTACAACATCAAGCTCCATCCAGTAGACCATATACTCAGAGTCTATCCTACTCCGAAGTCTGACCGTATCGCGCTCGCTACCGTGTACGTGAAGGCCAAGAAGTACGAAGTATTTGCGAACCCGCTGTTCTGTGACATGGCAGTCGCTCGTGCAGAAATGCAGCTGGGAAAGATCCTCAAGAAGGACGATATCACGCTTCCTGGTGGTGCCAAGGTCAACGGTCAAGCTATATACACCGATGCGAAGACCGAATGGGATGCATTGTTTAAGATGCTGCAAGAACAGTCCGCCCAGCCGTTCATGATGACTGACTTGATGTCCTAGCGTCTCTTGACAAATCTACCAGTGTTTTACTATATTGATTCCCGTCTAACAAGGCGGGATTTTATGTTATCCAAGTTTGTCAATTTTTTGATGAAGGCGCAGTATGCCGTGTACGTCGGCATTATCGTCGTCATCGTCCGTAGAATCGTCATGAAAATCCGCACCGATATGGATAGGACTCACTAATGCTCGATAAAATCGTAAACAACAACTTTGGCCTCGTATCCGTAGAGGAATTACGAAGGCTCGCTGCCGGAAACAACAATGGAGTATACGGCAAGAAGATTCGACCGAAGAAGGACGACAAGGACTCCATCGACACCTTCAAGGAACTCACCAATACGATTGACGAAATCATCGATGCCATTCCGAACATCACGATTCCGTCCACTATCGTCGGCAAGAGTCGCTACGAGGGCTTCAAGGAAATCGTCAAGCTCTACAAGAAGCAGAACATGTCTAAGGTGTTCCTTCTGTCTTGTACGATGGTGAACTTGATCGCTCGCCATAGCGGTGCCAAGGAAGTGTCCAAGGTCGCTGGCTTCATGCAGAACTGCCTAGCCTTGTATTCTATCGGCGACAACCTCTGCTCGCACATTTCCTTCAACTGGGACTTCGTTGACACGATGTACATTATCGTGAACAACGACCTCGAAGGCGGCGCTCCGTTGAGCATGCAGCAGTATCGCGACCTCAACGCGAAGTACAACAAGCAGAACTACGACTCGTTGTCGCTTACGAACTCCAGCACGTACGTCCTCGTCAACATGGCCGTCGAGCACAAGGATTCCAAGTGGTTCTCTGCCGAAGACCAGAAGGAACATGTGATCAAGATGCTCCGTACGAACATCAAGGGTGTCGTACGCCACTTCTCGCGTGATGAAGACGGTGGCGAGAGCTATGATCTGAACTACGAGTTCACCGACAACGCCATTATGAACGGCAAGCCGGGTAACGCCATTATCGAAGTGCAGTTCGACAACGTGCTTCTTTACTTGATGCAAAGCGTGACTCCGGTGAACTCCGAAGACGGTGGTGCGGTAAACGCATACGAACCAGCTCAAGAAATTCGCTACTTCTGGGTTCCGATGGACGGCGTGGAACTGTCTCGCACTGATGTCGCCGTGCTGAACGCGAATATCAGCAGCTTCATGAACATGCTGTTCGTGAACAACATCGACACTGAAAAGTTCATGTTCACTTTCGACGAGAACGGCAACTTGTCCGAACTCGTCCGTCCGAAGGCCATTCCGGAAAACTTCGTTTCGGCGAAGATTCCGGAAATCATCAACGCCGTCAAGGTTTTGCACGACAAGAAGCTGTCTCGCAGCTATGCGCTTGTCGGTAACGCTGGTACTGGTAAGACCATCGGCGCACAGCAGATATCCAACGCATTCTTGGATGTCTGCACGTTCAAGATTACGAAGAACGTAATCGAGAACGAGGAAGTGCTCAAGAGCATGATGCGCTACGTAAGGGCAATCAAGCGCTGCATCATCATTCTCGATGACATGGATCGCAGCGACTTGTCCGAAAAGAATAATTCCGTATGCGCTTATCTGAAGTTCTTCGATGACCTAAACCAAGCCGCGAAGAATGACCAGGTGTCCTACGTGTTCATTGCGACCATCAACGATCCGTCCAAGATCAACAAGGTCATCATGTGCCGTAGCGGTCGTATTGACCAGATGCTTGAAATTGGCTTCCCCGATGTCGAAGCGCTCAAGTACTTGTTCGAGTACAACGACAAGTCGCTCAACCCGGACAACTTGACCGACTTCCGCGATCCGTCGTTCGACGAAGCGTTCAAGTATGCCGTAGAATCGCAGATTACCGCAGCGGATATCTACAATATCTTCTCGGATATGGCGGTCTACACGGACACTGGGGCCAAGTTTACGCCGGAAAACGTACATGAGGCTATCGAACACATCAAGGATCGAAACGCCATGTCGAACAGGAACTATCTTGATTAAATAGCATTACCACTGACCCAGCAAATTGCCACAAGGATAGTTTGCTGGGTCGTTTGTAATGTCTTCGACACACTTGTCGACTTCTGGAGGACGGAACAAAACGTCCTTTTTTAGTTCGTCGATAGTGCTGGAGACATCCAGCGAATAGCCAGACGCTGGCTTCGATGCGTTCGGATCGTCCGGATCCGTGGAACTGCCGAGTGTATTGCGGCCAAGTAGCTGGTCGATGAAATGCTCTTGGTTCGGATCGTTGATGACGTCCTCGCTGACTTTCTTTCCGTCGTCGATAGCGACCTCCAAGAATAGTTTCCAAAAATACTTTCTCCACTTGTACTCGTATTCCGGAACTTCGTCCGTGATGGACGTGATTGAATAAAGCTTGTTGTCGTACTCGACCTTCAGCAAGTCGCCAGCCTTTGGGAAGATCTGGGCTGCCGTATAGCCGTAGTAGTTGAATTTCTCGTATCCACGCTGCCACCAGACTGGGTTATGGTCTTTTTCGTCCGTGCTGCAGAGCGGCTTTACGCCATGTTCACGCAAAGAACGATAGTTCCATTCGAGGAACAGCCCCATGTGCAAAATAACTTCGGTCTTTGCCGTGTACTGGATGCCGAATCGTGCGTACAGCTCGTTCTGCGGAGTAAATGTAATCGTGGCGCGGACATCGAACATGCGGTCGATATTTCTGCTGTTATCCTCGTGGAACAGCGGGTCTGCCTTGGTATCGTAAGTAGTCGTATAATACTTGAACTGAGTGCCTTGACGCTTGATCTGAGCAGCTGACATGATGTTGTAGCGCTCGTGGTCGCGGAATGCGTTCTCGTTGCGGTAATAGTGACCCATGCCGAGCCGAGTGTTGTGCTGGAAATCCGGATGGTTGATCTGGGACTTTTCAGACCGTTCGACGAAACCTCCGAGACGGTCGTCCCAGAGTGGCTTGGATACTGAAGCCAGTACGCTAAAATTCGGTACGACCATGTTGGCCGCACGTACGTTTCCAGAAAGATGTAGCTTCAAGCTTGGCATTCGATACCTCGTCCAGCAGTTTATCAGTTGACCTTGCGCCCAGAACTGATAAACTGCATACGACTATTTGGAATCGGTATTTATGTCGAATGCACTAGATCAACGCAAATATGCGAAAATATCGTTCGAGGCAGTTCGTGAACACCTCGTTTCGATCATGAAGGCGAAGGGCGGCAATCTCGCCGATGCCTCTGAAAGTTCCTACGGTCGATTGATGACCGACTTGTTCTCCGGTACGGCAGACTTGATGGGCTACTATGCGGAATCTGGCTTCATGAACGCCTTCATGGAACCTTCGTCTACTTCTACGCCTTCCATATACGCGAACGCTCGTATGCTTGGTTATAGCATACGCCGTCCGGTTCCGGCAAAGGCTGGCATCGGTATCGCTGCCACCAAGACTGGTAAGTACAACAGCATCCGCGTCCGTATTCCGAAGGGAACCGAGTTCACCATCGGCGGCCTTACCTTGACCGCAATGGACGACATGGAGTTCTACTACAACAGAAATACCGATCCGTCCAACACTGGCTTGATGACGCTCGTCTCTGGAAAGGCCGTCGTGGCCGAAGGTCAGTTCAAGACCGAAACGCTGGTCTCTACTGGCAAGCAAAACCAGATTCACGTAGTTAACGACACGACTTTCTCCGATTACTTTGGTGACAATGACCCCAACTTCGACGATGACGGTAACGTGGCTCACCGTGCGGCTGCATTCACGACGGTTACTTCCGACGCTACCCTTATGGACAACGTAGATCCAAGCGTCGTCGTTAATGACAAGCTCTACTGGCGCGTCTCTCGCCGTGGCCTTATCGACCCGGCCAAGGAGAACGTACTTAACGACATCGAGAAGTTCGTCGCTGGACAAGACAACTATACCGACAACTACACCGTCGAAATCACTACGGCTAACGACGGCAACGTACAGCTGAAGTTCGGCGACGGCTTGAACTCCGCGATTCCGTACGGCCTTATCAACGTGACCTATTTCTCCACGCTCGGCGAAGGCGGAAACCTTCTCGACGTGGCTGGTACGGTTCTGGCAACCAGCGACTCCAAGATCGTGATTACTCAGGGCGACGGAACCGAAAGCGATATCACCCTCGAAGACTTGAACATCGCGTTGACCACCGATATCCGCAGCGGTCTCGACATCCAGTCTATCGAATCCATCAAGGCCGACGCTCCGTATATTTTCAACTCTTTGGACAAGCTAGTTAACCGCATGAGCTATAAGATTTTCCTTCGCCGCTATGCTGACGTGAAGTACGCCACCGCGTTTGGTGAGGACATCTTGAATACGAAGCTGCAGAACGGCAGCATCGACGTTAAGTTCATGAACCAGATTCGTTTCAGTGTGCTCAAGAGCTTGTACCGCAAGAAGGACAAGAACTACTATCCGACGACTTCCAACGAGTACTTCCTTGACGGCTGCAAGATTAACGGTTTGATGTACACTTGGCTGTATGACTATGGCGAATTGTCCAAGCAAGGTCTTGACTCTGGCCACTGGGCTATGGCGGAACGAGTGAACAAGGCAATCGACTCCGTATTCGACGGTGTCGTTTGCTACAAGAACTCCGAAGGCTACGTGGATGTCAGTGAGAAGGTAAAGCAAGCCATCCGGAAGGCAGTCATGCCGTCCGACATTCCGATGGACTACCAAGTGTATTCCGCGAAGCTGTCTCCGCTTGACTTTGTCGAGACTGGTTCCGAGCTGTACAACGTAATGACATCGCTTAACCAGCGCGGCATGGTTACTCTTGGCGGCGGATACCACAACTACGTGTATCCGAGCGTCCATGAAATGCAGTGCCATCTCGATATTACCTTGTACCGTGGCAATAACTTCACCGACGTCAAGGAACGAGTTCAGAACATAATTTACAAGTACTTGAGCGACAATACCGAGTTTGCTTCTCCTATCTACCGTTCTCGTATCGAGGCGCTTGTCCATAACTTGACCGAAGTCGAGGGCGTCGACGTGACGTTCGCTCCGGTCGTTAACCAGTACAATGCGCTTGATGTCGCCCAGCTTCCGTGGCTTGGCAGCGTGACGAGCGAATTTATCGCACCGGGTTCTGTGACCATCGATCCGTTCGACTTTACTTTGCAGTACACCCTCGTCGAGTCCAATGTCAAGACGACCACGACTCGTACGTTTACGATGCCGAACCAGTCTACTATCCAGAACTTAATTGCCGACTACTGCTCGACGATGATTTCTAACCATCTTGAGACAGTTACCGACCTCGAAATCGACCGTTTTGTTGCCTATATCTGGTCACAGGTTATGCAGCAGATCTATACGCCGATTGCCGACCAGATCGATACCGCAACCGCACAAGGCGATATCGAGACAGTGCGCAGCCTCCGTGCGCTTATCGACGCCATCAAGGGCTGGGAACTTGGCCCAGACTCGCTGACGTTCAAGGATACAGACACGATTACGTCCATGTCCGAGGTGAACGGAAATACTTTGTACGACTACTTGAAGTACGGCTTGAACTACATCAAGCTCATCCGTAACGTGCTTGCCTACTACGTCACCAAGAGCTTGATCGACGAGAATGGCAACATCACCAACTATACGAACGACAATGAAATTGTCCAGGTTGTCGTCCCGGTTGACGAAATCGACCTTACCGTTTCTCTGGACTCTGTCTTGCTCACTGAATAGGATGGACTAGAATGAATCCGATAGTCTATAACAAGAATGGTCAATACCGCTTCACCGATTTCATCGGCTACTTGCCGGAGTTCCTTCGTTCGGAACCGGACGTCGTCACTTATCTGCAAGTGATGTCCGACTACATCAACAACGCATACCGCAACGTCGATGTCACGGAGGAGTTCGAACTGGTCAAGGTATGTACGAGTACTGACCGTACTGTCGTGCAGACTTGGATGGAACGCCTTTGCGATATGTTCAAGCTGGCATGTGACCGTGGAGAATCGGTCATGTACTTGTCAGCGCCTCGCAACAACGTAAAGAGCAATGTCACTATCGGCAGTTCCAATGCCGAGTATCAGAAGACTATCGAGGTTGACCTTGACGAAATCGTTGACACTTTGGCTGCGGCAAGCTCTCGAATCGGCGGAAAGGATGCGCTGGACGACGGCGATGTGGTGTACGTGAAGTACCGCAAGCGCAAGCTCGGCGAACTCGTCGCCTACTACTACGTGAAGGACGCGAACATCCTCAAGAAGGATTCGATGGCCGCGTCCCAAGACCCGTTTACTGGTTCTTACAACGATCCGACGACCGCTATCCAGTTCAAGGTTGACAACGTCGGCCATGTGGTTTGCCGTTACGGCGGAAACCATGGCGACTTGGTCTACTATGAAGTCTACTTCCCAGTCCACATCACCAACGTAGAGCGTGTGTCCGCCTCTGGTATCGCTACCTATGACGTGAATGCTGACGGCAAGGATGACAGCATCTATGTCGACTACTACAATTTGACTGGCGCTACGAAGGCCGATGAAGGAACTTACAATACCTACATCAAGTTTGGTGACCAGAAGGGCTTTGGTTGGACTGGCGAATATCCTACTGGCATGTTCTATTTCCGTGACAGCAGCTCCGCCAACTTGACTAATCTGGCCAATTCTGGCTCGATGGATCTGAGCGATACGCTGAACGACCCGTCCGTAGACCGCTACCACATTACCAAGGTCGAAAAGATCGCTGGCATGTACCGCGTGTATCTCGATGCGTTCCCAGGCATCTATGCGAATGCGATATTCTATGTAATGCTCGGTTCGCAGAACCTTGGCGTGTACCGTATGAACGGAAACATCACATCTGGTGACCGTTTCGATGAAGGAAGATTGTATATTGACTTGGTCAATATATCGAATTACGATTACCAGATCGAGGATAGCGACAAGTACAAGGACAAGCTAACGCTTCTGTCGATTCCTCTTGCCGCAAGCAAGTACATTCTCGACTTCGACAACAAGATGCCGATGGTCACGTGGAATGAGGAAGTTTCCGACTTGTTTGAACATGTGATGGGACTGAATCCGAATACGAAGCTGACTCGTGCAGTAGTGTATGATAACGATATACTGTATACTGGAAAGGCAGCGCGTGTTGCCCCAAGTACAATACAGATCGACACCGATCTGTGGAAACCTGTGACACTTGGTTCGCTAGTATGGTCTCGTGATTTTACTGGTTTGGATGGCAAGACGCCGAGCGTTGGAACGATTGAATCGTATGTCCGAGCTAATAACGGAAAGTACCGCTTGGTGATTTCTGGTGTACAACTACAGCTGTCTACACTGCAAAAAGATATTACCTTGTATAACTGCGATGCTGGTATGCTTCTTGATGTCGATTCGATGACGGATACCGACAGTGAGTTTGTCTATTTTAATGCGGTTACGAACGGCAACATACGTCCGTTTAAGATTGGCGAGTACTTCACGGCGATGGTCAAAGTTAACGGAAGCGACACGGCAAAGGAAGTGCTGTTCCAGATCCAACAAATCGAAGGGTTCCATGGTGGATACCGTCGTATTGCTGCGCTAAAGCCGATGGGCGTCGAAGTGACGTTGGATGAACCGACGCCGATTAAGCGCGTGTATGTCGATACCGAAAATGCAGCGTCCGTCTACAAGTTCAACTATATCAAGATGCGCGAAGGCTCTAGCGGAGTTATTCTCGGCGCGGTGAAGCAGAAGAGCTACACTGGTGACATCTTTACTCCAGAATACATGCTGGCGCAGACCAATGGCTCTGCAGACTATAGTCTGTTGAAGATGGTAACTGATGTTAAGCCGTGGAATCCCCAGCAGACCTACAATAGCGGAGAATATGTCTATAAGCCAGACGATGGCAAGGTCTACTACGTAAACCGTGAAGTGACCGTTAACGAACTTGGTGAAATTTCTGACGAGAACCGAATTACCGTCGATAACACGGCGCATTACTCCGTGGGCTTCAAGGAAATCACGAATTCCTACATGCCGTATTGCGGCCCGGTCAGTCCGCTGGATTACGAAGAAAAGGTGAACTACCAAGGCAACATGAAGACTTTGCGCTTGCCGCTGTACGTGAAGAAGGTCAACGATGTCCGTCTGAAGTATGGTTGGCAGCAAAGGCAGTATGTGTACTACAATGACGACATTGGCGTCGCTCCGATGGATCGTGCTGGCTTTGTCGAATTCTATTCTGACAGTTCACTTGTTGGAAATACTCGCAGTCCGGTGAATGTCAACTTGAGGAAGACTTCTCGTACGCATGTCCTTCCGAGCAATACGATGTTGTCTGGATGCGGAAGTCCTCTCATCGACATCGATATCGACTCTGTACCGATGGCACAGCGCAACGAGGATGGTAAGTGGGTAGTGACTATCCAGTCTAGCGGTCATAACTTGGCTGACGGTGCGCTAATCAACGCAACTGTTTCTGTCGATGACGAAGACAAGAAGGCTGTATTCGATGCAGAGGATGCACCGATTACTGTCGTGTCTCCGGACGTGTTCCAGTATACGACCGACGAGTTTACTGGTGCTGGCTATGTCATGTCGTTGGGTACTGTCGAGGACATTACTGTCCAGTACGCTCGTACTTATATCGACTGTGACGGTTATCCGCAAGAAGGCGATATCGCCGTAGTTGGCCCGACTATCATGCCGATTAGCGAGGTATCTAACATTGATTTGCGTGATGACGTTTATCCGTATGTTAATGAGTCCGAGATTGCCGTTGGCGGCTCGTTGTATCTTGTTGAACAAGGCCAGTGGAAGGCGGTAAGCGCTACAGACATCCTTACTCCGCATGCGATTTACAGCCGCCATAACATGTTCGACGTGAGCGTGACCAATCCGACATTCGCTCGCAGCGAAGGACATGTAATCAAGTCAATCAAGAAGGGCGATACTGATAGTTATGTCGAAGTGCTGACATCGAAGCGCATACCAGAACTCGATGTGGAAAATGCGAATGACATCTATGCTGACAAGGGACGAGTGTACATTGAGTATGTAAACCAAGGCGCAATCTGCGGATGGCATACTATCAGACACGTGAATAACGGCGGTTCCTTTAGTATCTACGTCGATCCGTCGGCAGCCATCGATGGACTTATCGCGCCTATCACCAATAGGCAGATGACGGTCTATGTTGGCCGTTGGTACAAGTACACGCTTGATGGCTATGACTGGGACAAGAAGAGCAATCTCGTGTCCTACGTGACATCGAATACCATCATGGAGTACATCGACCCAGATCCAGAAAATCACGCGCCGCGCCGATACAAGATGAAGTACAAGCACGGATTCAATGTTGGCGACCATGTACTGATCGATACTGATGGAACTAACATCTACAATTATGAAAAGTTGAGTCAGATCATGACGGCTGTGGTTACTACGGTCATAGACGACTATACGTTCGAGCTTGACCGTTCCGACATTACCAATGGCAGCGTGTTCAAGGGTTATGTAATCGAAGAACGAAATCTTCCGCGTCTGCGTGGCGAATACAGCTACAAGCTTGGTGACAAGACCATCCGTTTCACGAATGGCGACGTCGTGATAACCAAGGATCAAGTATGCTTTGACGAACGCCGCGCATGGAAGGTGTCCGAAAATACCGCATGGGTTCCGATGGCTGCGAAGCGTACTTTCAAGATTGACCAGATGTCGGTTGACTTGAAGCGCAATCCGGCGTTTGATGCTGGGGAAGACTTGGATGAAGAAGCCGAGTACAAGTATATCACATACACCGATGCTGACGTGGCGGCTGATGTTGACGCCTACACTGTCGGGTACGCTTGCGCACGAAACTACCACTTCGAGCATCCGCACGTCGACAACCTCGACACTACGCAGAAGGTCGAACTTGAGTATTCTTCTAAGTACGATTACGCTACGGTCGCTCCGCGTGACGACATGGATCCGTCGTTCAAGGGAGTTCCGGACATGGGCTATCCGCTGGCCGAACGAATCGAGCGTCTTGCCTATCTCCGTGACCCAGAAGTCATCGACCTCGACCTTATCGGCTATCTGGCCAGGTTCATGGGCTATGACATTACGGCGCTTGCTGACGACATCAATGCCAGCAACATCTACCGCAACAGCATGGAACGTGAAGCCGCTATCCGTGCGGCAATCGCGCACTTGCCGCAATACTATGCGCTCAGCGGTACGAAGCCGGGTATCAACATGCTCATGGCTACGTTCGGCTTGGTAGGCGACTTGATTACTATGTGGACTAACACCGATGATCCGTATGGAAGGCTGATTCGCCAAGATGAAGTCCATGAACAGATGGATATTGACTTGGCTAACGGCAAGACTACGTCCTCGTGGGTTCCGACGCCGCACGTCGTCCTTGACATCATCGAGAACGAGAACTTCAACAGCGTCCTGATGGGTAACGAGGAACTGACTCGCATGAAGGAGCAGATTCGTCGATGCAAGCCGATTCAAGTCGTGTTCGACGGAATCCGCATCGTGTTCAACGGTACGATCGATATTCCGCTGAAGCTGGTATCCTCTGGCGGTTCTGTCGAAGATTCTACTTGTATCCTCGGTCTGGAGCCAGACACGGAGCTGGCTGTAGACCCTTGTATGGAAGAAGATTGCGACTTCTAGCCGTGCGTTCCGATTCGGAAACTAATAAACTAGTTTCTGCATAACATTGGAACGCTCGATGAAGACTGTAATTACCAACAATGGCTTGAACATTATGAACCAGACCCGCGCTGACGGGACGGTTCAGTACTGGATTGGTTACTTTGGTCTGGCGTATGTGCCCGACGAGAACCGTGTATCCGAAAGCAATGACGCGCCGCTGGATCCTCTCAGCGCCGACATGACCGAGCTTACGAAGACTGGCGACGTGATTTACAACTTGTTCCAAGGGGCTATGACTCCGGTTGGACTTGACACCGATATCGGTGAGTCTGCCGCATACAATCTGTTCAACGAGTGCATGTACACCGGAAGCGTCATCAGCAAGTTCCGTTATGTTCTTGACCCAGAGACTGGCGCAAACAAGCTGATCGTTCTCGAATCGGTCAACGAGGATGGCCGCCCGGTCGAAGGCGATGACATCCCTTACGGTCTCCAGAAGTATTCTGAGTATTTTGGCGTCGGAGCAAAGGATGAGGAAAATTCCGTTGTGGAGCAATCCGAACTTCCGATCCCGGCTCCTCTGTATTATCGTGGCGAACCAGTCGCTTGGGACGCTGGCGTCACCTTTAATGACACCGTGTCTTCCGATACTCGTATCATCAGCAAGTCTCCGAACTGGGATTCTGGCGACAAGTACAGCTGGAACGCAAGCAAGGACTTTACTTACGGCTCTCCAGAAGACAGCTACCATTATCTGACATCGTTTGAACAAGCGCAGAGCGTTTCCAACTTCAACCGTTTTCATGCTGGCGCAAACGTGTCTGGTTATGCCGTTGACTATGAACCAGCATGCCGTAACTTGGCCTTCGCTACCAAGCTGTTCCCGATTTCTCATTACGACGTTATCAGCACGACCGACGACGAGCACGTAGCTAACGTGAAGTACACTGTCGAAGTCGACCTTGACGAAGTGTTCTCCAAGATCACTCGCCAGTCTACCGCTTATTTTGAAGATGGCCAGAAGCTTGACCCAGTCACTGACAAGGACAAGCTGGCCAAGTACAAGCTTGGTTTTAAATTTAACCGTATCGGTCTCTATGCCGTTCCGGTAACTCTGCATGCCTACAATTCTAATACCGCTGACAACCAGAGCAAGAATAAGTACAACATCCAGATGCAGATTGCTGGCAACAGCAAGCCTCGTCTCTTCGCAGTTCGCGACTTGTCTGCTCCGATCGTCTTGAGCGAAGACGGTATGCACAAGTGCGTATTCAACTTCCAGCTTAACGTTTCCGATACTGGTATCGTAGACGAATCTGGCATTTACTACAATTTGTACGAAAGCGATGCAATTACTTGGTACAAGAACCAGCTGATTGCCAACGCTAGCGCAGCTGAAGCTGTGACGACCCTTGGTGTCGAGATTAACTACTTGCGTCAGCAGATTGCCGACATGTCTGGCGAAAATACCGCATGCGGTGTCGGTGACGATGGCGACCGTTATGCCCTCGAAGGACATACGCATAACTATATGAAGAACATCGTGGACTCCACGAAGCTCGGTAATGGTGCTGTGCGTGGTATCGACACGATTGCAGAGTCGACTCCGTTGAAGATTTATCAAGTCAATGGGCGTGGCATATACAAGGATGAACATGGTGTTCCGCATTTCACCGATGATGATTCCGTAGTTCCGTTGATGATTGACGCTAGCACGTCTATTGTCGGTGATGAATCGATGAATCTTGGTAAGGACAGTGCTACACTGGGCGCACGTTCGATTAACATGTCGAACTATGGTATTCTGGGCAAGGATACTTACAGCACCCTTTTAATGGGTGGTCGTGGTAAGACTACTTGGAGTGATGTTGATGATAGCCACTTGGCGGTCAAGGATGGCCACAATAGCATAATCAATGTCGATCGCGGCGAATTTTCACGCATAGTCGGTAGTATTTGGGTAGGCGGCGATTCTCCTGTATATGTCGCTGGCGGTGCTCAACATACGCTTGGCATAGGTCACATTGACTTAGCCGATTTTGATGCCGATACGCTTGGTATTGAACAGAAACTTGGCAATTCGCTATATGGCAATGTCAATAGTTCCGCCTTGATTGGCCGTAATAAGGTGTATTCCACCGCATACCAGTTGATTATTGCTGGTGAAGGGGAGTCTGGAAGCATGCAGACGATTGGTCGCTATGACGTATTGTCTGATATGAACGCAGCATACATGACGGCAGAGAACGCATCGTCTTCGACTCTTGATCAAGACATATTCTCGTCAGTACGCGCACAGACGAATTCTATCGTGAGTGTCGGTGCTAAGAATAAATTTATGCGCAATCTCCACCACATGGTCGTCGCTGGCGATGAAAACAACGTATTGTCCGGTTCTATGAATGGCATCTTAATAGGTAGCCGCATCAATAAGGCGGAAACTTACTTTAAGCCAAAGATCGTGATGTCTGTAGATGAATTTAGTGAACGATACGGCACGACAGAGCCTTATGCAGACGATGACCCAGTCCGTCAATGCACTGGCAATGGCGACATCGTTCTTGTCGGTAGCGGTGAACTCAAGTTGCCGGATGGTGAAGGTAATGTTCTGACTCGTAATGTGAAGGGCGTAACTCTGTATCTGAATTATATCAACGAGAAATGGTCTAAGCCGATGACGGTCGGTACTGCCAGCGAAGGTGACTTGGTGTATCTTGGTAAGACGCCGGAATATTACGCTGACTTGTACACTACTGGCGGACATACTAAGAACATGTTGATGCTTGGCGACGATACCAATACTGGTTACGGAAGCCATAGCAGTATCGTAATGGGTGATTATTCTGGTACTCGCAAGATTACGTTGAAGAATTCGTTCGTTAACTTCATGGGCGATACTACAGCATACGAACATAATGCGACCGAAGGCCCGTGCATGAACTTCGAAAACGTGTGGTGGATTGGCGCTGCCAATACGAATGGTAATAATAACGGTGATAGTTCCATCGCGTCTAGTACTACTGGCCACGTAGTTGGTGCTCTAGCCGAATCGTTCGCAGATTCTGTTGGCTATACGGAATATGCTCGCAATAAGATGACGTATCGAGATGCGTTTGTCTTTAGGGGCGACCATCCGTATGCGTACGCCCATGGCTACTGGTATGATGCGTTGGATTCTTGGCGTAATTTTGACCGTTGTGACAACACGGAAGACTTTACCTTTGCAACGGATGCCTTCTATCAACCAGTACATGCTCCGATGATCTATACTGGTGGTTTGGCGCTTGGTGGCTACGGTACGAACGACTGTAATTTTATGCTGTTGAAGGTCGGTACATCTGAATCTGGCCAGTTTGATACGCCGATTACTGGAAACGGTGCTTATACTGGTGCAAGTATGATGCGAGCTACAAACAGCATTGGTGATTACGCCGCGATTTTACGTAGTACGAATCCGCACGGCCCTTGGGAAAGTGCGACAAAGTCGTACATCTATTCACCGCGTCAGGTGGTTGAAACACTCGAAACGATTCCGGCATCTTATACGCTGACAATACCTAGCGATCATGTATTTGATAGTGATTCGCTGGTCATGAGCATGTCTCTCGATAGTACCAAGATGAGTAACCAGGTGGCAACTCTTGATACTACCACGAATAAGGTTACGGTGACACCGACTAATATGTCACTTGCATATCCTGGTATCATAGAATTTTATCCAATAGTTGATGACTTCGGTGATGTAGAGTTTGCCGCTGGCGAAACTACATTGACCTATCAGGTGCCTAGTAAGACGGTTGATACTGGCAATCCTAATTTGCGTATGTGGGATAACAAGTTGACAACGGATTTAGCCCATACTGCGATGGTTGCTACCGTGGATGGCGTTGACTATCCGTTCACAATAGATAACGTAAATACGACGGACGATACAATCACTGGCCATATCGACACTCCGTTCACGAAGTCGGTGACAGTACGTGTTTGGTTCCCTCGTCTATATCGTGCATTTTACGACACGGATGACTACTCCGCTCCAGTACAAATCCAGATGCCGACTCAATATGCACCGTACACATTGCGAGGAAATGCCTACTTCGAACCGCAGTATAAAGAAACCATGACGATTACTAGCGTAAGCGGTAATTCGGTGACTGGTACTGTTGCTAGTGCGATTGCATATAAAGGCACGATTAAGGTCGAATATAATGGCTATTCAGAGAATGGAAAGAACTTGTACAATGTCCATAACACTTACGACATCGACGGCAAGTCATATACGGTTGATCACTTCATGGTGGATTCTCCGTATTCCGGTATGGTGCTTATGGTGCAAGACAAGCAAGAACTGGACGGTACGCTTCATGTTGGCCTTGGTCGCGTAAGTGGTCAATCGGTGTATGGTAACAAGAAGTACGTTAGTATCAAGAGCAGTTACGTTGCGACGGCTAATGGATACACGTTGACTGTATCGGGTGCTGAGAATGGTACATTGACTATTCCTTGTCTGTATGACAAAGATACGCAGAATCTTAACGAAGATATTGCCGTGCCAGCGGTTACTTTGGGCGGCTTTAAGCTTGAATCTACTATTCACTTCACTCAACAAGGCAATTCCGGAACGAAGCCAGAAGCTGGTAATACTAACCCGATTGTATGTACTCTGAAGTCGACACACTTCTATGTGAATTTGGACTATGGCTATATGGTAAGTATGTACAGCGAAACGTCGGGTACATCTAACGTAAACTTCGACAAAGCCAACAACTACATTTGTGGTATGGGTGGCGGATCGTTGTGCCCGACGTACTTATACCTTGCCGATAGTACTATCCAAGACATGTATAGTAAGCTGGCGCATATTAAAGTTAAAAATGACCATTACGACATGTATTATTTCGAGACGACCCTTGTATCGTTGGCCCAGAGCCATTTGTACAAGATACTTCCGATCGAATGGCGTAATAAATCTGGTGGTCTGATTACATACGGTGGGTATGGTTCATCTGGTACGGTCTATCCGTTCATGTACGAAGATTTGTACGGTGACGAGCTTGCCAGAATGGGCATCGTGCTTTCGTAAGAATGAAGTAATTTAACATTTGAAAATCAATAAAAGGAATCAAACGATGAAAATTTCACGTCGTAAGGTTATCGATCTCGGCTTTGTCCTTATTCAAGCCGAAAAACTGTTCAAGGCTCCGATGGTGGGCAAGTTCTGCTATGCCGTCATGAAGAACCGCGAAATGGCCAAGGAAGAGTACAAGCTCTCTATGGAGGCTAACCCGTATCCGCCGCAGTGGGAAGAATACGAGAACAAGCGTATTGCCATCCTCAACGAAGTCGGCGAATCCGTGGTGGCAGGCTTCAGCAAGCTTCCTCATCAAGAGCGCGACCGTATCTTGAACTCTCCGGATCCGAACGTCATGCCAGTCGACAAGCGCGAGCTCTTAATATCTCGCGTCAACGAACTCCGTGAACAGAACAAGGAACTCTTGGACGAAGTGACTGCCATTGACCAGCGCCGTGAGGAATTCCTTGACGAGGAAGACGACTTTGTCATCAAGACCGTCAAGCTCTCCGAAGTCCCAGAAATTATCAACGGAAACGGCATCCAGATCATGGCCGCCCTTGACCCGATGATCGTCGAGGACTAATGGCTACACTCAGCGGTTGTCTGGTTGTCCGTAATGGAAAGAAAAGCGTCGTGAGGTGTCTCGACGCTTTACTTCCGCTTGTGAACGAGTATGTAATTATCGATACTGGTTCCAAGGACGGTACGCTGGAGCTTATCAAGGGTTGGGCATCAAGACATCCGAACTCTCGCATCGTTCTTGTCAACGTTGGGCGCAAGTTCCACGATGACGACGGCATATTCGACTTCGGTGCGGCGAAGAACTACGCAATATCGAGGGCGACATGTGATTACGTCATGTGGATCGACGTCAACGACGAGATACTGAAGCCTCGCGAGGTTCGCTTGGCCTTTGACAAGATAACCCGCAAGATGCCGCATGCTTGCATCACGATGCTTACCGAAGTCGATCCTTCGTTCGCGTTCCCTCGCGTCCGTATCGCTCCGAGGACTACGGCCAAGTTCATTGGCTCTATCCATGAGTATATGGTCAACGAGGATCCGCAGAATACCATCGTGACGACTCGCTTCCGCATCCGCAATGTCAAGACTTGCCGTGACATCGCTCGAAACGTCAAGAGCCTCATGAAGGAATGGCGCAAGGAGCACACGCAGCGTATTGCCTTCTACCTCGGCAACTCCGCTCGCGACATGAACGACTTCTTCACCGCGCTGGACTGGTACATCATCACCGTGGACGAGTTCCCTACCTTTACGAACGAGGAAAGGGCGAAGGCCATGGAGGCGATTTGCGACATAGCGCTACGAGAGAACTTGCTCGATCTCCTTGACGAGCGCTCGATGATGTTCATTAACGAGCTCCCAGACCGTCCGGAAGGTTATTACTACCGTGCTAAATACCAGTACGCTAGGAAGAACTATCCGAAGGTGGTCAAGGCGCTTGAACAGGTGATGAAGCTGAATACGCGAGTCCGTCCGACCCACATGTGGATAAATGCCGAAATCTACGACCGTCACCAGCAGCTGGAAATGTTGAAGGAAGCCCAGTTGAAGGCCGAGTACAGCAACATGTCACCGATAGCCCCTTGCATAGAGGATGCGTCGGTCGTGATGCCTAACGGTCAGTACGTGGGCCGCATGAACAGTGCGTTCGGCGACTTCGGTATTCCGGCATATCAATATACCAACTAGGCGTATATATGGCTACTACAAGGGAATTTCTCAACGCCATCATGTTTTCTGGCATGCTGAACTGTCTCTCAGCAGCTCGTGCTGACAGCTACTTGCGCCAAGCGGCGCGGAATGTGCCGAAGTACGTGTACAAGTTCGTCAAGGTTGTCGGCACTCCACCGACTGCGGCGCACACGCGCATCGTCGCTACCGAACGGTACGAGCTTGATAAGGTAGGCAAGTACACCGTCCTCCACTGTATCGAAAGCCAGATGAGGGCGACCGCCAATCTACCTAAATGCAAGGCGGAGCCGATGCTGAAGTATGCGATTGACGAGTACGAGAAAGAGCACAAATAATTGAAATCCGGCGAACAGCCGGATTTTTCAGTCCCTAAGAACTGATAAACTAGAAGCAAACTGTTTTGGACGCTTATGAATAACCTACACGAATTGACAAAGCAGCTCGACGTGTTGACGTGGAACTCCAGAAGTGTATTGAATGCGCTGATCCGTTCGGCCATGTCCGCTGGTTCCAGCAAGGGATTTACGGTCACACGCGCTGGCGATCGGCTGGTTCTCGACAAGGACGATATCTACCGTATCTACCATTTCTACGAAGCGTGGGAAGCCGCCGGGTTCCCTAACGACCCGACTACATTTAACGAACTGCTTGCTGAAGAAAATGCGTGTTATGGTGACGGCGAACCCGTCACGGAAGCGCTTGTTAAGCATGCCAAGACGGTATGGATGGACTCTACGAATAAGGGCAGCTCTAACGAGGACTGGCTGGCTCGCATCTACAACGTGGAGAATCCGAAATGGTTTACTAACACTGCGCCTATTCCGCTGAACATCCGTACTCCGATCTATGACGAGAACTTGTCTACCAAGACATACGACTCCTACGAGACGTACTTGTTCCCAAGCGGATACTACTCCATCGACACGCTCGGTTATATCGGCGACGGAACGACGCACACGGCTGGCGGCAAGAACTGGACGTTCGACGTTACGGACGTGTTCCGCGTATCGTCCGACCGCGCTCTGTTCGGCATCCAAGACAATGACAAGATTGCCGTTCGTGAAAGCTTGTACAATCCGTACAAGTTGAAGTATGCGTTCGAAGGCGGTACGAATTGCTTTGCGTATGACAGGGATACATTCTCCTACGGCTACAACAACCAGACCAACGGCGAACGTAGCGCAATCCTTGGCGGCGGAAACAACATTACTTGTGTGCCTGGTTCTGCGATTATTGGCGGAACTAGTAATGCTATCGCTGGCAATTATTCCGTAATTGCTGGCGGTGTCGGAAACGATATCGGTAGTACGAGCAACGGCTTTACTGCAAACACCTACAACAATTTAGGTGGCTATAGCTATCGCTTCTCTCGTAAGATTACTGGAAGTTCGACGGAAACAATGTGTAGTCCGACATATACGCCGGAAGGTTCCAACTGTATTTATACGTTGGCTACGATTGGCAGTGCTGGCTCTCCGCAGAGCACTGTGCTTGGCCTTAACCAGATTTATATCACGGATGAAACCGTAGAACAGTCTGGTATGGCTACTGACGTAATCAGCTATGGCTATGACACTCCGATGACTGGTGTATTCGACTTCAAGGTTAACGACAACGTATACATATATGCAGTGACTGTTGAGAATTCCGAGAATAAGGCTTGCAAGGTCGTAAGCGCACATGTCACTAATATCGAAAAGCATACTGATAAGGGCATCGTGGCATTTAGCGACTCGGCGAACGCGATCGGTTATGTTATTACGCTTGACAAGGACTTTACTGTAAATACGTTTACTGATTTGGGTAACAATACCATCCGATACGGATATATCTGTAGGTCAGCTGCCAACGATTATCCGTTGGTGATCTCGAATGGAATGTACCTACGTAGCTTCTCGTTGGATTCTTCCAACTGCGCTGCACTTGGTTACAACAACATTGCCGCTGGCCGTGCCCAAGTCGTTGTCGGTGCTTCCAACAGGGAACTTCTCCGTCCGAACTTCATCGTGGGTTCTGGCTCTTCTTACATCGGTGCCGAAGACTACCACCGCAACAACTCGTTTGTGTCTGGGCCTCATTACACCTACACTCGCGCTACTCACTATATCGTTAGCGGTGTATCGACCTATACGACGGCGTACATCCATGGCGATGACAGTTGGTCTGAGAATCGTATGTACGATGAAGATTACAATCTCGACAACGTAGAGAAGTACGCAGGTTTCTATGCTTACTGCCAGACCGCGACCAGCGAGGATGAAGGATGTGCAGTATTGCGTGTGTATGACCAGAAGAGTACTCTCGCAATCGGCTGGAACGGTCTCGTATTGTATCAGCCGCTCTTGAAAGCCGCTGACAATCAGTCGCGCACTGTATGGAACGAATTGTACTGCCAAGAAGGTTCGATCGGTATTCATAGCGGTCATAACCTTGACCTTAAATCTGAACAGACCGAAGACAATAACTGGATCGACTTCTACAACAACTATGTGCGCTACAGCTCTACGCCGGGTGAAGACCATACGGTTACCGTGTGGGCAAAGGACAAGGCTGGCGTTCACGGCAAGCACTTGATGCTCCATGCCAGCGAACACTCTGGCTACATCGACATCCAGTCACTGGCGTTGCGTATCCGTTCGAATACTCGTGAAGCATCGACTGCACAGCCGACAGATCATAACATCGATCCGTTTACGCAGATGGGTAAGCGCGTTGACCTTATAAAGGATACTGGCCACGTTTATACGGACAAGGTGGGTTCTGGTCTTTCTATGTCCGATATCGATCTTGGCGACACTATGACCAATGCGTTCTATGGTGCGTTCCATGTGTTCTCCTCTAGCAAGCTGCTGTCTTACGACAGCTCGACAAGCAAGGGAACTTACGACGTCGCCCAGCTGTTGCTTCCGGGTGATCTTACGCCGAGCTGCACACGCGCTATTCGCGGCACCAAGTATCTGCCACACCCGATTGTCATTGCAAACAAGGTTATTGCTACTGACCGTGGAGAAGGCAACAATTCTCGTGAAGCTAACAGTGCATACTTGTACGAAGAGCTTGCATATCGTTCCGATATCAAGGCGGTGACTTCGCAGATTATCGACAACGATGCTTCTCCGGCGTATGGCATCTATGTAGTAAAGAGCCGTCTTGATCCGAATCCGACAGTGACTGTACCGAGTTCATCTGTCTATGCACATGTGTCCGATTCGTTCTTGACTTCGCTTGAAGCTAATTCGAATAAATATCATACTACGGCCTCCCCAGTTGCGCCGAATAGTACAACCTCGTATTCCGGTAAGCTGATTAGACCGACGTCTTTTGGCGGTGTAGTCGATAGACAAACTGTCGTTGGCGATATCGTCGGAACACCAGAAATATTCTTGGACGGCGTCGCGCTTAATCCTGGGTTTAATATGGTGCGAGTTTCTGATGCTAACAAAACGGTTGGTATATCATATCTTGCCTTTGCACCACGAACACTTGCATCTGACTCCATCAGTACGATTTATGCGACTAACTTGAGCGCATCGACACCAATACGCTCCTTGTACACATCTAAGTTCAGCTCTGGTAGTACGACATTGCCAGTGAATGATTTGTGTGATGTGTGGGCAGTATCTGTCGATGGCAATACCGCTACTTGGAAGAAGTTGCTGAAAAACTTCTTAGTTACGTACTCTGCTGGCCAGTTGACCGTTGAATTTACGATTTCTGGTTCTGCATTAACATCTGGAAAATTCATGCCATTAAAGTCTGGTGGCGCTGGAAATGGCGCTGTAGTCGATGACAGTGTAGATCCAGTTGCATTCAGAGGGTCTTCTAGTCAATCACAAGTGTTGACGATTCCGCTCGATGCCACTATCGCGCATTCTCTGAACACCTTGATCAATCCAACAACGCAATCGTTTGCACAATTACATGGACGCGCATATTATACTGGTAATCAAAATGTATATGTTACTGGTCATTTTGCACAGCAGATACAGGCGTTGCGTTATGATAGAACCCTCGTGGGAAATCTCAATGAGACTCTATATGGCCCATATCTGACAATCAATATGGCTGGATGGACGCCGGGTTCTGGCACTTGGGATATTTCTGGTTCTGAATTCTATGTCTGCTTGGAAGGAGCTGTACAATATGCCAACTAATAGAGTTAACTTGCTTGACGTCAATCCGCTTGAACGCATTACTGGTGATGTGGCTATATCCCAGTTCAACTACGAGAGCATCATGAATGGTCTCGTACAGTGGGATCAGAGCCATAACGACAACATCACCATTAGGCTGGCAACTCGTACGGATCCTTACTTCGTCGATTACACCATACCGACAAAGTATTTCTACGACAAGAACTACGGCACTATCAATTCTGCCGTTCTTCTTGAGCCGAAGGCGTACGCATACAAGAACCGCGTGAAGCTTCCGGTGTCTATTGAAGACCCGGTGACGCTGCGCATCAACGCGGTCGATGTCGGCGATACGAAGTGGCGCTTGTATGAAGAAGCTATCGTGTATGATGAATTCGATTACGAAGAGTACAAAGAACACGAAGTACTTGTAGAGAACGCATGGCTCGTTAAGTCTGCGAATAGTTTCAAACACTCATACGACAAGGCTGGTTTGTATTTCCGTATATACGACATGACCAGCCAGATGTTTGTTATGTATGAAACGCTTGAAGCGGTTGAAACGGATGAACCGATTGCTAGTGGCGATGCTATAGGTGCCGACACCGATGGCTATATCTATCGAGATAATACTCCGATTGCCAAGCGTGTGTGCGTCCATACGATGCGTCAAATGCCGGATTCGAATGCGTTCAAGTTCTATTTCAAATATATGGCAAGTGATACAGCACACGGTACGATATATTCGAAAGAGCCGAACCGACAAGCCAATCCCTCGACGGGATTTGACAATCCTTTGAGTGGTTATGCGATGTACTGCTACGCGCACAATATCGACGAGACTTATCACGAAGGCGAAATGGTATATTGCCTTGGCGATTTCTATGTCAGTCTGAGCGATACTCCAAGCGTACCGCCAGCAATCATTTCCGTACCGGATCAGAGTATCGACGATTATGTTGGCTATCATTTGTACCAAGTATACGCGACCGAATGGGCTCGTACCCTTTTGCTTCCGTTTGACAACAATTCGATTACTGGTTCTGGTGTCATCCGCATGACGGCCAACACCGACATTTCTGCGTTCGTACTTCGTAACATTGGCAAGAACGAATCTAGCGAAAAGACCAGTATCTCAGTGATGGGAACGATTGCAATTATTGGAACCGAGACTGACCAGACGACTGGCGTCAACATCGTTTCGACCAGTAATTACGCAAACTGGCCGGAGTTCACTGCGACCAAGTGGAACGAGGGAGCTTCTTACCAGACAAACGCTAGCTTGTCCGCATTCGACAAGCAAGACTATTCTGCCGTTATGGTGTTCAAGCACTACGGCGATGACGACAATTACCGCTACAAGAACATCATCAACTACGATGGCCCAGACGTCGACCAAGGTCTTTGCATCTTGCTGCCAGTCACCATCAGCGATGAGAACAACGTCACCCACGATCCGGCTGACGGCTGCATGCTGGACTTCATGTTCAACATCTGGCCTAACCACAAGTATGACGGTCGCCCAGTGAACGACTTGATAATCAACAAGTCGCAGATCTACGTGTACAGCGTTCCGGACTATAGCGAATACAAGCTCAAGGGCTTCAACGTCAATACGGTCGAACCGATCGCCAAGTTCAGCATGGCTCGATTGGTGAACTTCCACGTGTTCAACGAGAACATCGGTGTGCCGGACAGACCGACTGTATACAAGGCTCGGTTCATCTACTCGAAGAAGGAAAAGCGCTGGAAGACATACGACTACTACCAGCTGCCAGATCACATCTTCTTGTCGCCGCACGGCTTCGTCGATCCTAGCGACCCGAAGGCGTACAGCGTACAGACCGCTGGGTTCCCGCTGTTCCAGAATCCGTTCAGCGATTTCGACTTGTCTGCGGTTCATGTCGACTCGACATACCGAAATCAGATACAGAATCCGGACATAAGTACCGAAGAATAATCCTCAGAACGGCGCGAAAGCGCCGTTTTCGTCTATTGAACTGATAAACTGCGTATAGACTTTTGAACTATGCGACATGGACGAACGAGAATTGCCGACAAACAAGATACATGACTATGTGACATGGCCGACGACTACACAGATTTTTGAAGATGGCCGTGGTGGTCTGGCGTTCCCGGATCAGAATAACAGCAACTGCCGTATCGAAGATGGACATCTGGTGTCTGACGAAGGCAAGCCAGTTTCTGTGACCGTGAAGTCGGATGTATCGTACAACATACAAGATGACGAGCATGATGTACCGTACGAAACTCCGGTATCTGCAAGTCAGATAGCGTTTACGCCGTCGTACTCGGTCGATATTGTTCCAGACCAGATCAACTTCCGTGTTGCAAAGTTTACCCACGAGGAAGGCGTCGGCGAACTTACGCTGACCGACGAAATCCCTCAAGACTTTATTCGTGAATCTGGTGTGCTCAAGGCAAACACGCCGGATACTTTGGAATGTACTACTCTAGTAGCGGCAAGCATTTCGCTAGAACGTACTTACACGGTCGACAAGGTTCTTCCGTATCATACGGTAGATAATAAAGATATCAAGATCGGTTCGACCTACTTGCCGTTCGACTGGGACAACAACGTAACGTTCGACTACTATGCTGACTTGTATATTGGCAACGGCGACGAAGTGTACGTATATCTGTCCCATCAAGACGATGCGTCGACCAATGGCGTCTACTGCTATACCAAGGGCAACGTCCGCAAGGTGGCATTTGCGCCTATTGACGACACGGCTGATGCTAACGCGCTTGCCGCATTGACCGATCCTACGGTTAACGATAACGTCGAATGCGATAACCATTATCGTAAGGCTTACTCTCATCGCGAAGTGTATGACGCTACCCATCAGAAGGTTGGCGAGGTGACTGGTTTTGGCGTAAAGTCTATGGCAATGACTGACTGCGACGGCGGTCTGGTCGACTGGTTCACGTCCAACGGCGAAGTGAATATCGGTAACGGACATAGCAACGTGTTCGTGACTGGATTCGGTCTGGGCGGAATGTACAATGCCGCGTCAGCCAACGTCACGAAGCAAGAGAAGGTGCCAAGAGACGACTATAACGAAAACGACCGCAAGACGCTTCATCCGTGGCTTGAATGGGCATACGGAACCCGTTATGATGCGCAGACTTCTACCAACGTAGCAGCGCTTCCGCGTGACTGGCCGTTTACCTACATGACATCCGATAGGCCGATTTTCAACCGCCTTACTGACACGAGCAACATCACGTTCGTAAAGAGCTGTGAAGAAGGCGTCGGTAATCTTGAACGCGACGTGGAAACCGAGGAAATCGACCCGACAACACACGCGCCGATTACCGAGCATGTGTTTAACAACCGTCACCACATCGTACTTTATCCAGACTACAGAAAGATTACGAACAAGCAGGGCTATCAGAATGGCTCCGTTGTTGTAAAGCCGTTGTTCCTACATCTTCCGGCCACGTTGGATACGAAGGACGGCGAGACGATCGACATCACGATGTCGATCCAGAACGTCGACCCAGAAGCGTTCGGTGACGGACAGTCCCCAGAGGCCGCATTGAGTGGCTATTACGCCGCGATGGCGCAGCCGCGTGTCTATGTCATGGGCGGTGTTCAGTATTTCAGCAACAAGAAGCTGCTGATCGATAACATTGACAAGATTACGGTCGAAGAAGGCGAAGAACCTAAATATACGTTCACGTCGTCCAATACGGCGTACAAGAACGATGGCAAGACACCGCTTGACCCAGACACTCATGTCCGTGCGAATATCGTCGCGATGAATGGAAACTCCACTGGTGAACGCCGTACGTTCCCTATGTATGGCGTTGTCATATCGAATGACGAAACTGGTTGCGAGATTGAATTTACTGGAGAGTTCCCTTATACAGAATTTGTACCGTATGATCGCAATAGTTCTATGGGTCGCCGCAAGACGTTCCATATCTGCGGCATGGCCTATCTCGTAAGTGGCGACAATCCGTCGGAGACTCCGATGGGATTGGTGAGCCGTGAGTTCGAATTGCACCGCAACGAAGGCGACGCAGCCGGAGATGCTGGCGCTGGTTCCGATGGCGACTTGGACGCATACAACAAGTTCTATGCGATTGATTCCGACAACGAGCACATGGTCAACATGCCGAAGGTGGACAAGCGCTACGTGCTTGCTACGGTCTACCAGACGGCGACCAGTACTTTCCCTTGGGCATTGTCCAACCGTAGGAAACTTGCGACGATATCGCAGAGCTGGACTGACGAATTCGACCGTGACCGCAACGGACACAAGTCGTTGCTGCATCTTATCTATGATGAGAACCGCAGTCTATACGACACCGTGTATCCGTCATTATTAGCCGCTGATGAAAAGCATCGTAGGAAGGCTACCTATGCGACCCGATACTTGATGTCAATGATGAGCACGGCATCTTGGGTATCGATTGCATCGTTCATGCGTATCTCGTTAGCGGAACACTTTGATGATTCTCCGATGACAATCGACTATGGAAACCCGGTGCGCGTTGCCAATCTTCTTGTCGACATGTTGGCCGATGACTTCAAGACGCTGCGTATGCTTGCTTATAAAGGCAACAAGAAACCGCGTACGAAGATCAGTAGCATATCTATCAATGCTGGCACTACATGGCCGGAGCCGAATGACGTGCTGTCGGCTGATATCACGAATCCGATCTCGTCTGAATGGAATGATGTCCCCCAATGGGGCAAGGACATGGTCAATTCCGCGTGGTGCAGCAAGCTTCGCAACTTGCCGGAATATATCACCAAGCCGGAAATTACTATTGTACCATGTATCTTCTCGGACACTGACGAAAACCACTGGTTCTCTTATATCAGTGACGAAAACTATCCGTACCAGTGTGACGATTTGGAACACTCTAGCGCCGCGACGGAAACGTTGCCGTACACGCCAGATTCTAAATGTCATAGGTATTCCAGCAACTCTGTTGTTAACTTGCTGAAGGGATTGGTGTACAGCAACTCGGAAGCCCAGCGGAGCATGATGATCGATGTTCGTCGTTATGCGGAAACCGTAAGCGCTATACGTATAAATGAAGAAGATTACATGACGTTGTCGAATATCGGTGGTACTTCGACGTACGAATACGACACGATGGATGACTATGATCCGTCGCAGACGATACAGGTTCGCACGGAAGCTCCGAGCCATACCGATACGGAATGGATGAACCCGTTCACGAACATCCAGTCGATTGATACGGTGCCGTATCCAGAAATCACGATGGGCGAGTTGGCGAGCTTACCAGAAAATCAGCGCGTATTTGCGTCTGCTGATGTGGCCCAGATGTATCGATATGAATACGACGATGCGGACGATGACGTTACATCGGTATCTTCTGTCATGCCGACTGAAACTGCTTTGGCAAAGTGCTTGGAAAGTTATGTCACCGCTTATGCCGCGAAGCTTGATTTGCATCAGTATCAAGGCTCTCGTGTATTGCTGAAGGACGGAAAGTTCCAAGAATCTAACGACCCAATCTATGTACGTACGATTTCTCGCGTCAAGAAGCGCATGGACACTAGTCGAGTCGAGAGTGACATCATCGCGCATTATGTGAACGACTGCTTCGGCAATACGACTGCGGATTCTCGTGATCCGAACGTCGACCACGCCGATGTGAATGCCGTGTCTATCGGCATGTCTGCGCCACCGTACGTGACTCCGTCGAACTACAAGAATCAGACCTATACTAGGGTGTACATGCAGTTCACCTTCTCTCAGAAGGCTGGCCGCTGGTACACTACGGAATACCGCCAGTATCCGACGAACTACTTGAGTCCGCTTTATGGAGCGGATGCCTTGGGCGCAACACTGCCATCATTGTGGACAGCGGCTGGAACGATCACCGTAAAGTACGACACGATTTCGCACAATTTTATCCATAACGAAGTCGAAAGGAATATCTGGAGAAACCCGCTGTGCGACGATGCATTCGGTTCGTACCGCAGCAACATGTATCTTCCGTACAGCTTCGTTCCTCCGATGGACATTACGCTTGGATGCGTTCCGTACCTCACTACTGGCTGTGTATATGACTATGACCACACGGGTAAAATTCGCCCAGAGTATCAAACCGCTGACGACAGCGCAGACCTTCGTCCGTTGAGCCGTCTCGAACGTCCGTACTTGCCGATAGAGCAAGGCGGTATCGGTCTGTATCCGCCAGCGAATGTGAACGGCGGTTACTCTGCGGCAACCGATGCTGGCATACACGCGAATTTCTGGTCTGTGCGAAAGTTCATCCGTCCAGCCGTCAGTGTGCTGGCTGGAACCGATGTCCCTGGCCATGACGAGTATCCAGAATCCGGAACACCAGTGCCATCGAGAAAGGGCGGTGTCATTTCTGACGCTACTCTGTACCGCATGTTCGACTTCCCGACTGCTGGCGTGATCGATTATAAGCTTCCGAGTACGACCAATCCGGATGACGATATGGCAAAGACTTACTTGCTGTACCATGAAGGCAACGACGATGGAATTATCCGTGCTAATGCAGACGCTCTAGGCTATGGCGTTAGCGAAAGTGAACAAGATATTGATAGGAACTAGGAGTTGATATGGCTCAACCAAACTTGATACCAAAAAGAATTTCGGCGATGCCTCCGATGACGGACATCACTGCGGAAATGGAAAACAAGGAGGATGCCGCCAAGTGGGCTATGGCGGTTGATTCGCTTTGCCGAAGCAACGTAGAAGACTGTCCCCCGGATAGTGGTTTATTTTCTGGCGAGGAAGATAAAGGTACTTTATATGTACCTATGAGTCGTTTGGCGCTCCGTGATACAAACGGACTGATACCAGCATCTATGCTTCCGATGCATATTGATGATATGATTTTCGGTACACTGACGGTGACAAGCAGTAAGGCGTCGTTTGCGGAAACTCCTCCAACTGGAGGTACACCGCATGTATATGTATCTCCGCACGATCAGCGTAGCACAGGAGAATTGCCGCCTCCAGAGAACATTATTTACTGTGATACCTCGACGGATATCCAATATCGGTTTACTGGCGAAACATCGTCGAGTACAGACATAAATCACTTTGGTTTTACTGAGGTGCCGGGTTCACGTGCGGTAAATCCAGGATATGGTATTGAAATTACGAAAGCCGCCGACGCTAATCTGACCGTAAATGCAAAGAAGGCGGACTTCTTTACTTCGTACGGTGCATCGACTGCCGAAACTGTCAACTCTACGGCAAGTAATATTCCGTTGAATTCTGTGTCGACTGAGAGCTCTACCATCGAAGCGACGATCGCCTCGAATCGTTTGACGAAACTTACAAATTTGATTGGCGGCGCTCGCTATGCGATGAACTTGCAGCTTGAATGCACACCAGTTGCATTAAGCGCGAACGTCATCGACGTGTCGGTGACTTGCGGTACTGTACCAGTAATGAAGCAGCAGATGGATATGTCTGGGCCGACAGGTAAGGCGACAGTGTTGAACTATTTCTGTGAGTTCAAGCATGGCGACAACAGCACTGAACTTACTGTCACTATTGCCGCTGAAGAAGCGATAACGGTGAAGACGACAAGGTTCACTGTATTCGAGCTACTGTAGCAGAAACTTCACAGCAGCTGCCAAGAATATGCCGAGTATGCAAATGCTCGGCATTCCTATTACTAGGCTCCAGAACACTCGGCGTATATTCCATTTCTTGTCTTCGTTGTTGTAGAGGCCGACATGCCCCATGGCGATATGGAACTCTACGATGGCGAACATGTAGATCAGCTCCAGTATGTTCACATACGGAGTTCCGGTGGAATTTGAATCGATCTCTCTAATCATGTACTAGAAATTACTTCTTCTGTGGGTTCTTCGGAACCTTCTCCGTTCTCTCCCACGACTTCTCCGTCCTCGTCGACTTCGACCTTGTCGATCCAGAGGATGACCTTTTCTTCGCCGTTCTCCGGAATCTTCATCGAGGAGACTGGCTTGAATCCGATCTCGCCAAGTATCTGCGAAGTTGTCTGGTCGCTCTCGGTCGTTGCCGCAAACAGCGGAGTGCCCAGCTTGTTGAGCTGTGCGACAAGTTCTTGCTCGACCGGGCTGTGAAGGTATTCGTCGGCGATGGCGATGAATTCGAGCTGTACACGACCGTCAAGGTTCTGTGCGCTCTGGAGAGAATACTGGTCAAGCGGAATGTAGCCCAAGTAGGATTCCGAAGTCGGGTCGATGATGGAGGCGACTGCGACCGGAATGTTCTCGTCGGTGATGTAGACGATTGTCACCGCGTTCATCAGACGGTCAACCGTGTCTGGCGCGGCGGTTTCGGTGCTGTTGTCGCGAGGCTCGATGTCGAGCTTTCCGTCAACGAGGTCGGCGAGCTGGAACAAGACTTCCTCGGTGATGTCGCTTGGGTTCTTTGCGAACGCCTCGAACTGGTCTGGGTTGAGACCGTCGGCAAAATCCTTCTTGAATGTGTCAAGATCGTCTTCGATGAAGTTCATTAGTTCAGCTCCTTTAGGAATTCTTCGCCCTCGACCTTGAGCGCGTTGTGGAAGTTCTGGCGGAGTCCACGAGCGAACGCAGTCGCTGCGTCTGCCTGAGCCATTTCTTGCGTATGGCGTTCCGGATCGAGCGTGTTGTTGTTCACCTTGATGGTTCCGTCCTTGAGCATCTGGTAGATGTCCTTGGCCTCTTGTGTAGCCGGGGCGTTCGCGATGGATATGCCTTCGCTGGCATCGGACTTCTCGCTGATCGCCTTGGTCTGCTCGGTAATCTTGTTCGTAATTACTTGGACGAGGTTCGGGATGATCTCGTTGCCGTCGTTGGTTTCTGTAGGGTTGATGCCGTATTCTTGAGCCACGTAGTCGATGGTGGCTTCGTGCGGCGTAAGGTCTACGCTAGGCGTACCAGCGCATCCTACTAGGCTTGGGGCTACGGCCAGCGCGGCGGTAGCGGCAGCCTTTCCAGCCTTGTGCATCATGTCGCCTACGAGACCTTCCATGAGGGCTTCGTCGTTGAGGGCTTCCGTGCCGACCTTCAGCGCGTCGTTCAGACTGGTTTCTACGCCGACCTTGCCGACTACTCGGTACATGTCGTCGGTTCCAGTAGGGCTAGCCTCGATGACGACCGTCTGACGGTCAGCGAGCGTGAGCTTGACCTTGCCGTTCTCGCAGTCGAACACGTAGCAAGTGTCAGAAACTTGTGTTCCGTTGAACTCGGTTCCGCCGTCGTTGACGAATTTGGCAGCGCCTTCTTTGGCGAGATCCGGGTCGTTCTTGAGCTCGCATGCGAGGTACAAGCGCTTCAGCGCCTCGATCTTGGAAGCGTTATCCATTGACTTCGCCGAGTCAAGCAGTCTGAAAAAATCGTAATTCATGGCAAAATCCTATCCTTATGTACGCAGTTTATCAACAAGTTGCCAAGAAAACTGATAAATACTATATTAACGACTAAAACGATTTACATTATGGCTAAAAGACAAACATTAGCGGATTTCAGTGACGAAATCGTGTCCGTCCCGGATTTTGCTCCGGGGCCTTACGGAATGGATTTGGTAATCCGTGGGGACATGGACGACCGTGAATGGCGTCGCTGGAACGCACTTACACAAACAAGCGAAATGAAGAAGATGATGGGGGCCCACCGCCGCGAGAACGGCTACAAGGGATTGAGGGCCGCCGTTTTGAAGTATTTACGCGAAAACAACATCAAACTAAAGGATGACATCGAAGATGCTTAACATCAAATCCGCATTTCAGCTGGTCAGCGACAGCGACCTTGCATATCTGTTCCGTCTCTGCGTAGACTCCAAGTTCGTCGAGACGAACACGCTTTACCGTTCGGCTGCGTCGAAGACCGACTTCGTCCCAGACATGGACTCCACCGTCATCAACGCATACGCAAGCCATCCGAGTGAACGCTACCGCATTCAAGTGCTCGGCGGCCTTGTGAACTGGCTTAGCCACTTCGCCTTCATCAAGACACTTTTCGACAACGGAATGCCGCTCGAAAAGGTTCTCAAGCTGGCTGAATGGACTCGCTACCACTACTTGACCGTTGAAAAGGAAGACGGCTGGTCTCTCGAAATCACTCGCCAGATGGTGTTCGCCGTCAAGATGGACTTCGCCAAGTACAAGATCGATTCAACCGCATTTGCTGAATGCTGGCGTTCCAATACGCTCGACATGGTGCATGCGGTGATCGCACACGAGCTCGGCCACATCTGCCTCGGCCACTGCGATATGGAAGGCTACGACGACACTCTCATGTCGTCCAACCGCAACATCGAGCGTCAGGCAGACCTCTTCTCGTTCTCCGTTCTCCAGTGCGGTTCTGGCGTAGCTGCCAAGGCCGTAGGCGCTGCGATGATCCAAGTGAGCTTCGTATGCTTTGGCATGGAATACGAAGGCGACGAAACGCATCCGAGCAGCCATGAACGCATCGAGAACGCTATCCAGAGCTTCAAGGGCATTATCTCCGCCAAGGACGTGAACATGATCCGCAAGATGGTCGCCGCCATGGCCAAGGTGAAGGCCCCGAAGAAGCCGAAGACCAAGAAGAGGTAGTCATGAAGATTATCGTATCAGTAGGAGTCCAGTTCATGATGAAGGATCGTGAAATGGACATGCCGCAAATGCTTCCGAGGACGACCCATAGCTACGCAATGGATGTCAGCGTGTCGCCGGAGCTGCAGCCGTACATAGAGGAATACTCGAAGTCGGTCAACGACTCCACATACGACCCTCAGTACGAAATCAGCAAGGTGCTTCTCGACATCATCACGCCTCGCGTGAAGAAGGCGTATCCTGAGCACTGGCGCAAGGAGAAGAACGACGTAGGCGAGACCATCCAGTTCAAGCCATCGAAGGAGACTATACTTGAAACCGCTATCCGAATGGAAGTCGACGACAAGATCGACGAGCTTCTTGACGAGCGTAAGGACGAAGTGCTGAAGTCCCTCGAACTCAAGATGCCGGAGGATACGGACGAGGTCTATCTGGCCAATACGTTCGTGACCAACCTCGGCTGGAAACTCGCGTAAGGTTTTCCGTTAATGAAAGAAAGGCGACCGCAAGGCCGCCTTTCTCTTTTTATTTCGTTGACTCGAATTAGACGATACCGAGGTTGTACACGGTATTGACCTTCTGTCCGTGCATGTACTTCACCTTCTCGCCCTTCTTGGGATGGATGAAGGCGTTGATGACGGCTGCGCGGATGTGAAGGTGCTTGTGCTTTCCGTTCTCGGTCTGCGGGTCGACGATTTCACGACCGTAGCAGTCGATGTACGTGGAGAGCACCCTGCCGTTGCGACCGATCACGCGACCGAAGTTGCTGATCTTGTAGGTCGGATGAGCCTTGACGGCCTTCCACTCTTCGCCGATTTCCTTTCGTAACACCTTGTCGATGAGGGATTCCGGCTTTGCGAGAACCTTCGACATGCGGCGAAGCTTCTTCGCGTAGTCGGGGCACCCAGGGACGGCATTGTAGTCTTCGGCGAGAAGTTCGATGCCAGTAATGATCTTGTTGGTAAGTTGAACGAGTTCCATGTTGTCTTTCCTTGTTATGGGTTTAGTTTTCAGTTCGTCCATTCGGTGATGAATTTCTGCTTCGATGTCCAGTCCATGATACTGACATTGTTCTGCTAGTGTATCTACGCCGCTTAGTAGAGCTGGTTCCAGATATGCGCTATCGCTCTTGGCTAATATGGCATGGATAAAATCTTTGATTTTGTCAACAAGTTCCATAAATTTGACATTGTAACGTATTTGATGTAATTTTAGCAATAAACAATTTGAATTGCAAACTGGCCATTATGCACGAATTTTTCAAGAAAATCGACGTTTTTAGCAATATATCATTTGACGAAGAGTGGCACAGCTATAAGTTGAATGGCAAGAGAACGGTGTCTGTTACAAAAGTGACCGGGGCCGTAAAGGAACCGTTCGACGCGGTCAAGAAGTCCAAGGAATGTGTCGAGCGAATGCGGCGCGAGGCCGAGGAGGCTGGGCAGCCCATTCCGACAATCACGCCAGAGGAACTGCAAGACCAATGGGCTCGCACGAACTTAATAGCTCGCGCAAAGGGCTCCGCCGTACACAAGTACATCGAAATGACCATCGCGAACAAGGTGCAGCGTTATCCGAAGGATATCGTCGATGCGGAGTTCGCAAAGGATCTCGAAAAGAATCCGAAGATGACTTTCGATACCGACCCGGTGCTTCCTTTGTACAAGAAGATCACGCCGATGGTAGACCAGTTCCTCGCCGACATCCGTGGCAAGATGTATCCGGTTCGTTCCGAACTCGTCATCGGAAGCCCACGCTACAACGTGTGCGGAATGATCGACCAGATCTTCTACAACAACAAGTCCCAAGCATTTGAAATATGGGACTGGAAGACCAATACGAAATTCGACACTACGTCAAAGTTCCATCTTGAGGATCCGTGCAGTCATCTGGAGGCATGCAAGCTAGTCGAGTATTCTCTGCAGCTCCACTGCTACAAGCGTATCTTCGAGGAAGAGACCGGGATCGAAATCAAGAACTGCTATCTCTGCTGGTTCAGTGAGGCGCAGCCGACGTACAAGGTAATGAAGTGCGTGGACGTGTCCAAGGAAGCGCAGACACTTTTGGAAAGGGCCGTGGAAAATGCCTAACGAGATCGAAGCTATCATCAAGTCGTTCACTCCGGAACAACAGAAGCTGTATGACAGCATGATGGCCGACGAGAAGAAACTTCTCGCCGACTGGATCGGCAGCCGCAACATGTACAACGAGGCGATGAAGGTCATCAACGACAAGGAGATCGGGCCTCGCGTAAGGTTGTACTTGAAGGGCATTTCGTCCTACTGGTCTGGCCGAAAGAAACTCATGGAGACCTTGCTGATTTCCATGGGCAAGGAAGAACTATTGAACAAGTGGATCGCGGATGTCCAGAAGTCGAAGTGAACCGCCGAAACTGTTTGATGCGACTGTATTCATTATCGGAAAGAAGCTTCCTTCTGGAAACATCTATCCGCAGTCGCTTGCGGACAAGATAATTCTCGATGTTGCTACTGGCGAGAAGAAGTACACCATCGAGGAAGTGGCCCCGGCTGACCGTGACCGTAACGGAATCAAACCTTACGAGTCGTGGAAGCAGAGAGCCATGGCGGTGTGCGTCGATGCGCACATGGACGGATGCAAGCTCGTCATGACGTTCCAGATTTACAAGACGAAGTATGGCAAGAACCTCGATCTCATGCTGCAGAACAATCCTCCGGGAAGCATCGAGTTCTACCCAGTCGGAACTGGAGTCACTGACAAGGACGGAGTCGTGACGCAGTACAATCTCGCCTATGTCACGATGGATATAAAACCTAGAGGTTAACGATGATTCGCGCTATTGTTGCACTTAATGCTGACGGATATGTTATACGGAAGAGCCTTATCGATCTTCCGGCAGACCTTATGGAATGTGAGGACATGCAGTGGCTCCTCAGTGATTCTCTTATCATGGCGACGATGGACGTTGTCAAGAAATACTTGCCGGAGCATATCGCCATGGTGAGCCGCAAGAGCCTTCTCGCTGAACATCCGAAGGCGCTCGCGTCGATGGCAGCAAACATCGAGAACCAAGGCGTAGGCAATATTTCCGTGCTCGCAAACGAGGCAATCCTCGACGAGATGGACGCCATCGGAATGTCCTATGAACTGGCAGTTATCTATCCAGAAGGAACTCAAGTGCCGACGTCGCTGATTACTGGAAAGAAGCTGTTTGACTCTCGGCACTTCGACCGATATGACATGGATCGATACCAGCAGTCCGTCACTGAAGCAACCGATACGCAGATTGCCGACTACATCAACGGCATGGAGACGTATTTCAACATGGTCGACAACATGGACAAGCGAGACCAAGATGCCGTGGACAAGATTGTCAAGGGCGTCAAGATGCTTAACCGTGCGCTGCAGAAGGAATCTACCGACAGCAATTTTATGGGCGGGTCTGATGACTCTATCAGCGGTGTCGACGAAATCGACACGGATGACGAGTTTGAACGTGTGTGGGACGCCATGAAGATGATGGGCGAACAGATGAGCGAGACTACCGACCTTGTCCTTGCCACGCAAGACACTCTGGGCGAAGTAATGCAGTTTGTCAAGCACAATCCGGTTCCTCGAAGCCTTGTCGATCGCATCAACATGATTAACGGCGAAGTCGACGGCCTTCGGCATCAGTTCGGCGAACACATCGCGGAATCGATCGCGGAGAAGAAACCTCGTCGCGATCCGCTTATTTGGGTCATTCTGGGCATTTCGATACTAGCGTTGGTCGGAACACTGATAAACTTGTGTCTATAGACTCAAGTGGTAGTGACATGACCGAAAACCAAATGAATTTCTGCAAGGGCGTGGCAAAGCTTTGCGAAGCTGCCGAGTCGCCGGAACTATTCAAACCCATCATCAAGCTCTGGGCCCTCTACGAGGATGCGCAGACCGCGCAGACTGACGAGAACGGTCAGCTGGTTCCCGGTAACGTTGGCAACATGTCCTCTGGCGAAGCCGAGAAGGTTGCCGCCGAAGTCACCAAGTACGCACAAGCGAAGAAGACCGAAGAACAGGCCGCCGAAGAAGCCAAGAACGCCGAAGACACTGTCGCAGTCGAAGTGAACAACGCGACTACCGACGACGAAAACAAAGCAGCCGCTGGCGAAGTCAATGGATAAGTTCGAGACATTCCTTGAGGCAGTCAAGGACGCCGATCCGGCGTTTGAGCAAGTAGGGCATCTGTATTCCCAGTTGCGCCACGGAGACTTGTACAAGCCTCTTGTAATGCCGAGTTCAGTACGTTCAGTCACCGTCGATCCGAGAAGCGGACTTTCGAACAAGATAGTCACGCCGGGCATTGACGGTATGGGCGCACCGACAAGCCAGCCCACGAGCAACTGTACGTCGAGCAACGGCAGCACGAAGAGCAACACGCTCACCGAGCCTATGCCGAAGACGGACGAGAAGGCGTTGAAGCCGCAGCAGATCAAGACCGAGCCCAGTCAGCAGATTAAGGACTTGATGAAGAACTCTCCGGCCAATCTCGTCAATCCTATCGAACTCACGAAGACCTATTCCGAACAAGTTCCAGTATGTGGTTACAGCGTAAAGACTGGATCCACTGGTCTGACCGGAAGCTACCAGCCGGGATGCGACGCTGGATATAGCGCTGGAGGCGGTGGCGGAGGCGGCGGTGCCGCAGCGTCCGGAGGCGGAAACGGATAATTTTAAACAAATGCCTAGACAACTAGGCATTTTTTATTATATTTGGCCCATGATTAAAAGAAAATTCAAAGTAAATCGTAAAGAACCAGCAAAGCGCATCGATCAGATGAATAAGGCCGAACTCACAAAACTCCGCGACTACGCGACTTTCATGTCGAACGCCGCTGGGTATGCGGACGACGGCGGCCAGCAAAATTGGTGGATATCCGTCGAGAACGAATGCGACTCGCTTATCAAGAGCCTTCCGTAAGGAAGGCTTTTTTGATGTCTTGATAAACTACCATTAAACTACCAAAACGGTTTTATCATGACTAATTTTGAATATCTTGTCAAGGACGTCGGAATGTCCAAGGCCCAGCTAGAAGGCATCATGAAGCTTGCCGACGTGTGCGGATTCAAGCCGATGTTCGAAGCTGACGAAGTGATGGATTTTGACGATTTCGATATTGGCGAATTTGAAGACCACATTGACGCCGCACACGCACAAGCGGAAGAAGACAAACGCCAGCGCTACGATTCTGTAAAAGGCAAGAGCATTGCCCAGATTCTCAGGGAAAATCCAGTCGAAGATGATACCGGAAGCGCTGGTGATGATGATTTAGGCACTACCGAAGAAGCGAAGAAGAAGCTGCGTAGGATCAACACGAAGAAGCACGAAGATACTGGCGATGACATGATTGCTCCAGTTGACTTTGCCGTCAATAACGACAACAACTTCGGCATTGCATACGGTAACGAAGATTATGATGACATGGACTCTCTGCAGACTCGTGAATGGACGATGGATGATGTGAATACGTTCGACACGATGAAGAACCAAGAAGAGGTTGACCAAGCCAACCGCGAAATGACCGATCCTACGTCAGTTATGAACGAAGAACAGAAGCTGGTAGTTCGCATTATCAAGAAGCTCGGTGGCGTTGCGAAGGAAGTTCCGGGTAATCTGAAGGAGCTGATGGTGGACGTTGCTGAAGCCACTAGGAATGCTGAAGAAACCACTGATGCCGATGATTCAAACATTACGTATGGTAATGAAGTTGGCGACCAGAATGAGGTTGGTGATACAGACGAAGTAATCGACCAAGTCGAAGAACTTTGCAAGCGTGTACGCGCATCCGTCGCTTCTATGCCGGAATCTCAGGCGACATCGACGATTAACTCGATCAAGACGATGATTGCCGAGCTCACAAAGAAATATGTAAGCAATCCGTTCAATCGTACCCTCGAAAACTTCTTGTCGGATATTTCTTTGACTACTGCATCGCCGTCGAGCTATCGAGGAGGCGTCGCCGCTAGCAAGGATCGCATCAAGCAGATGGCAAATGCGGCATTGAAGCGTGTCAAGGGACTATAAACGAAGAAAAATAGGGTTTTTTGTAAATTTTTGTTAATATTTGATAAAAATCGCAAAAAACCCTTGACGATCGAAAAAATAATTGCTAAACTTGAATGCAAAGAGGTTAAAAACCATGCAAATGATGCTACATAACATTAAACTCGTTGAACGCAATAGTCAGTTGGCACCCAAGGCCGACCGCCTCTTTGCAGCATATACGGGTTGCGGTTATGGGCAAAAGTTGCACCGATGATTTCCTTTGAAGGTTGATGTTTGATGGGAACCCGGTTGCAACAAAAGCAACTGGGTTTTTTCATTCACCAATAACATTTGGGTCTGTGGCAGAATGGGATTGCACCTCCCTTGCAAGGAGTGTTCTTACGGGTTCGAATCCCGTCAGTATCCAGTAAACATAAGTCCGAGAGACTTATGAGCAGTTTGACAGTTCGGATGATTTTGTATGGGGCATTAGCGCAATGGTAGAGCGCTTCCATGGCATGGAAGAGGTTTATCGGTTCGAGTCCGATATGCTCCAGTAATTAAGGGTCATTAGTTCAATGGTAGAATTCTGGCTCCGCACGTCAGCGATATCGGTTCGAGTCCGATATTGATCCATTATAAAATGGATAGTCTGCACTATCGAACCCATGATAAACTTTGAAATAGCGTAACAATATGTGGTATGTATGTTTGTTAGTGAAAAACGAATCGCGGCGAATCGACGTAATATAGAATTAGGTCGAGCAAAATCGCACGAAACTTGGCATCGAATTAAGGAACGTAACCAATCATTAGTCGAATGTACGGCGGTATGTGAACATTGTCATAAAGAATTTCACAAAATGATTAAGCAAATCGACCTCGATAAAAATCGTTTGCCAAGATTTTGTTCACGAAGCTGTGCGAATTCGAGGGTTAGAACAACGGAGTTGAAACAACATTTACACGAGACAATGAAGAATCAAAAATATGTGGATGGCGAAAAGTCTCCCATAATACGTTATTGCAAGGGTTGTGGCTGTATTATGCCGCTGGCTGTAAAAACGCATCGACGATATTGTTCTGACGAATGCCGAATATCGTTTAAAATTCGTGAGAAGAATACTAACGCGAAATGTACTAAGCGGAAATATAAAGAAGCTTGCCGATTCATGTTTGATGTGTATGATTATCCAAATGAATTTGATTTATTACTCATTCAACAGTATGGTTGGTATAGTGCTACTAATTATGACGACAATCCGAATGGGGTATCACGCGATCACATGTATAGCGTAAGTGCTGGTTACAAGAACAATATACCAGCAACAATTATTGCGCATCCAGCAAATTGTCGGTTGCTGTTGCAATCTGATAACTTCAAAAAGTTGGATGATTGCTCAATTACGCTAGATGAATTGTACGATCGAATACGAACATGGGAACTGAAATATGGTAAATACCAGCCTAGTACATGGAATGTGAATAAACACTAAATAATTATATGGTCACTTAGCTCAGCTGGATTTTAGAGCGCCGTGCTACGAACGCGGAGGTCGGGAGTTCGATCCTCTCAGTGACTACTAAAATATGGTCCCGTCGACCAGCGGTTTAAGTCATCGCACTTTCTATGCGATTACCCCGGTTCGAATCCGGGCGGGACTACTAATTTATCCTCATCTGGCGCAATTGGTTAGCGCTTCGCTCTGATACGGCGGAGGTTCTTGGTTCGAGTCCAAGGGTGAGGACTAACTTTGATTGATCGTGGGTCTCAATGTTCCCGACGGCGATGGAGCAGTCCATGTGGAAGGTTAATCTCCTTCGTGATTCTTGATCAGTCATTATGCCGCTGTAGCTCAGTAGGTAGAGCGGAAGCCTGAAGAGCTTCGCGTCGGAGGTTCGATTCCTCCCGGCGGCACTAATAAATTTATGGGTACTCTGCTGCAGAAATGCCGAGTAGGAGAAAGTCGACAGAAAGCTCTGGGATAGTGATCTAACCAGTCACGACATTCCTTGAACAAGTATAGAGACCTAACGAAAGCTTAAATGGAGATGCAGATGTGAGCTGGTAACTCACATGGTCTGGATGTCTAAATCCGACGACCTAGCTCTGGTTCGAATCCAGGAGGGCCCACTATACCTCACTGGCTCAATTGGTAGAGCAAGGCACTCTTAATGCTTGGGTTGAAGGTTCAAGTCCTTCGTGGGGTACTAAACGCACTAATCCGTCTGCGATAGAAATGACGGAGAGACCTTCGGCAGTTAACACGGGAAAGTCCCTTCGGGGTCAAGCTGCCATCTTTATTGCGGTATAGCTCAGTTGGTAGAGCAGCGGAATCATAATCCGTGTGTCGAAGGTTCAAGTCCTTCTACCGCAACTATTATGGGGCCATCGTCTAGTTGGCTAGGACACCAGCTTGTCACGCTGGAAATCACGGGTTCGAACCCCGTTGGTCCCGTATACTCGATTCGCCTAGCTGGTCGATGGCATCTGCCTTACAAGCAGACACAACCTTGGTTCGAATCCAAGATCGAGTACTATAGGGATTTAGGACAGTGGCTAGTCTAGCGCTCTCCAAAAGCGTCTACGGGAGTTCGAATCTCTCAGTCCCTGCTAACAAATTATTTATGGGTGATCTCCGATGATGGTGAATCGGGGCTGGCTGTAACCCAGCTGCCTTACGGCTCAGGGCGTTCGAATCGCTCATCACCCACTACTTATTCTATCCTAGCTCAATGGTAGAGCGTTCGGCTGTTAACCGAATGGTTCCTGGTTCGAGTCCAGGGGATAGAGCTAATCATTTCAGCGTGTAGCTCAGCTGGTAGAGCGCACCGTTCGGGGCGGTGAGGTCGGTGGATCGTTCCCACTTACGCTGACTATTGCCTATGTAGCTCAGTTGGTAGAGCAACGGTTTAGTAATCCGTAGGTCGGCAGTTCGACCCTGTCCGTAGGCGCTACTATTCCGACATAGCTCAGTTGGTAGAGCAGATCATTCGTAATGATCAGGTCGCTCGTTCGAGTCGAGCTGTCGGAGCTATGGAAGTGTATCCTAACTGGTAAGGAACTACCTTGGAAAGGTAGCGTGGGAAACTGCTTGAAGGTTCGAGCCCTTCCACTTCCGCTATGGAAGCGTAGACCTAACTGGTAAGGCCGCTGATTCGAAATCAGTCGTGTGGAGGATACTTCGCGTGTGGGTTCGAGTCCTACCGCTTCCGCTAATAAAGTTTGTATGGAGAGTTGGCAGAGTCTGGCTTATTGCATCACGGTGCTAACGTGACGGTCTTAGGATCCACTGGTTCGAATCCAGTACTCTCTTCTAATCATGGTGCCCGTAGCTCAATTGGTAGAGCCCTGGTATGTGGAACCAGCTGTTGCAAGTTCAAGCCTTGTCGGACGCCCTATTATTGCCGATTAGCCAAGTTGGTAAGGCAGATGCCTCTGAAGCATCGTATCGTTCGTTCGAGTCGAGCATCGGCAACTAAAATTTTATATGCGCCCATGGTGTAATTGGCTAACACGACACCTTGCCATGGTGTAGACTGCCGAATCGTGCTCGGCTGGGCGCTCTATCTCGATGTGGGGGAATTGGTAGACCCGCCAGCTTGAGGGGCTGGTTCGTAACAGAGTGCATGGTTCAAGTCCAGCCATCGAGACTAATCATCAATCCGGCGATTGCTGGAACTGGAAAGACAATTCGGACTTAAAATCCGAAGCACGTAACGTGCGTATGGGTTCGAGTCCCATATCGCCGATAGGAGATAACTAACATGAAGAAACTTAAACGATTATAAAGGTCGCAACTGCCTATCAGTTGCAATTCCCTATGCGGGATTGGCGCAGTTGGTAGCGCAATGGACTTTTAATCTATGGGTCGTCAGTTCGAACCTGACATCCCGCACTATGCACCTATATTGTAGTGGTAACAAGGTGGTCTTCCAAACCGCAATCGCCAGTTCGAATCTGACTAGGTGCTCTAACTTATCGGCATGTGGAGTAATTGGTAGCCTCGCCAGAATCAGAATCTGGTGGTCGAAAGATCGTGAGGGTTCGATTCCCTCTTTGCCGACTATCGCCCGGTGACGGAACTGGCATACGTTTCAGATTCAAAACCTGACTTTTGCGGGTTCGACTCCCGCCTGGGCGACTATCTTTTCTAACAAAGGAACTAACATGATAACCGTTTCACAGATCAACGAACTTCGCCAGCAGACACAAGTGAGCATGCTTCTCTGCAAGCAAGCTCTTGAGGCTACTGACGGTGACATGAACCGAGCCAAGGAATGGCTCCGCAGCAAGGGTAGCGAGGTCGCCGGAGACGGCGGATCGTTCGGATACTCTCTGTTCGAGGACGCTACCGAAAAACTACAAGGCGTTACCGAAGGTGGCAAGGGTTTCCAATGGACTGATGGCGTAGTATCTATCGACATCCGTGGTTTCGACGGATCGTCTCCGAGAACTCTGTGGGGAAGCGACAGACGCATGCTGGTCTGCAGACCAGTCAAGGCGTAACTTCTGCCCACGAAGCTCAACTGGATGAGCTGCGGATTTCTAATCCGCTGGCTGCGAGTTCGACTCTCGTCGTGGGTACTACTTGCAATCAAAACACTATTTGCTATATTTCGTACTGTATTGAGCTATGGTGTAACGGTAGCACACGGGATTTTGATTCCCATAGTCTAGGTTCAAATCCTGGTAGCTCAACTATCCGGTTGTGGTGGAATTGGTAGACACGTCAGACTTAGGATCTGGTGCTTATGCGTGTGGGTTCGAGTCCCTCTAGCCGGACTATTAAGAGGTTTCTATGAGACGTTTGTTCATTATCCGCAAGGACTTGAAGTTATCTGCTGGCAAGCTTGCCGCGATGGTTGCGCACTGCGCCGAAGGCTACTGGACGCGCCTTATCGCTAGGAATGCCGACTTCGACGGAGACGAGCATTACACAGTCCGATTCCGTTTGGATAAAGCGGACATGGAAGAATACATCAAGGGCATCTTCAAGAAGACTATCTGCGAGGCGAAGAACCTCAACCATCTTATGAAGGTCAAGGAAGTTGCCGACGGCCTTGGTCTTGTACAAGGCGAAGATTACGACTTCATCGACGACGCATGCTTGACGGAGCTGACTCCGGAAGCTGTCGACGAGAAGGGCAATGGTTATTGCCGAGTCGGCGTGTGGTTCAAGCCGCTATCTGACGAGATCAGCCACACGCTGTCCAAGAAGTATCAACTTTATCATTAAACTATGCTGACGTGCCGAAGTGGGAACGGGTGAGTCCGCAAAACTTTACATTGAGTGTGTTCGATTCACACCGTCAGCTCTAACTACTTATGAAATTTGGATTGATCGGAAAGAACATTGGATACAGCAAGTCCAAGGAACTGTTTGACCAATGGAACCTTGACTACCGAGTTTACGACGTTGACAGTGTCGAACAAGGTCTTGAGCTGGTTATTGACGACAAGCTCGACGGATTCAATGTGACAAAGCCGTTCAAGAAGGACATCATCAAGTATCTTGACGGATTGATGCCCAATGCAGAACGTATTCAGTCAGTGAACTGCGTGAAGGTGTTTGCCGATACGTTGATCGGCGAGAACTTCGATTGCGATGCATTTCGTAACTCCTTGTGTCATTACATCAGCAATCACGACGCTTGGGAATTCGACTTCCCTCACCGAATGGCGATTCTTGGAAATGGCGGCGTGACGCCGTCGATATTGGCTGCGTTACACGAAGTTGTGGACGGCGTTTCATCCAGTCACGAGATTACGGTATTCGCTAGGACTCCGAAGGACGGTGAAACACCTATTGCCGAGTTCGATGCGAAACGGTTCGACTTGATAGTCAATACGGTTCCGTTCGAGGCTGGCATCGACATCGACTTCAACAACAAGGGCAAGTTCATCTATTATGACTTGAACTATGCCGATCGCCGATTGGTCGAGAAGGCTGAACTTAACAAGCATTGTTCTTGGTCGCTCGACGGCATGGATATGCTGGAACGGCAAGCTGAAATGGCCAAGAACTGGTGGCTGGCATAAAAAAAATTACAAAAATTAGCCGATATGGGTTGCCAATGCTGGAGTTTATTGCTATATTTTCTGGCACGATGATCCGAGAGATTATCGAGAAGGTTGACATATCGGATGATTCTTATTGTTCCATAGCTCAGTTGGTAGAGCCCGCGACTGTTAATCGTGTTGTCCCTGGTTCGAGTCCAGGTGGAACAGCTAAAACCCAGACAGTAATTGTTCGTAGGGACAACGTTATTGTTACGGCACGATGAAATTCATGCTGGCCGGATCCAACTAAACGGATTCGCTGACCGAAGGTAAAGTTCCGACGGATAGCGGGTGATTTACGGTCTGGGTAATTTTAAATTCACACTTGGAAGTAAAAGGTAAAACTTCAACCGCTGCCGACTTCGGGTCGGGTTCCGGAGAGTTGCCAACATCCTAAATTGGTAGTGTGGAGAATGGGGTTCGTTCCGTGCGACAGATTATCGAACTCCTACGAGCACAGAACGTCGCGTAAGGTTCTGTGCGAGGCGCTTTACCGTAGTACGTGACAAAACGGACAAGTTTGATTCGACGCGGGTGGGTGGAACGGAATACCATTCGAGGCTCATAACCTCTGAGATACCGGAGTTCGACTCCCGGACCCGCTACTATTTTTGAGTTTAACGACAACATGGACAAGTGCAAACGCTTGGTGCGACATGTTGTCGGTTGTGTTTCACGGACGGTGATAGAGCTGAGTTACTTCGTATTTTTGGTATACGCCCAACACTTAGTTCGCCCATGCCTCCGTGTAAGTTTGAAATGTCGCGATGGTGCAATCGAGTGGTCTAAAGCTCGACGCGGCCTACTAAACGCCGAAGTTACTACATACGGCGATGGCATGTGGGAAAGCACACTCTGCATCTTCCCTGGTAGTAAGCAGAGAGATTGCGGTTCGAGTCCCAGTCACGACATCAAAATGCGATGAACGGTGGTTACCTTATGTAAGGTAGGGGCATCTACCTTTGGGACATGTTGCCCATCTGTGGCAACTCCCAGAATCCCACGACTTTAGTCGTGGGAGTATGTCAAGTAGCAACGCCTAGTAGTTGGAACTCCGTAGCGCATAGCGGACGTTAAAATAAAGAGTGCGCAGCCTTTTGTTAGGAACTAAAAATCGTGCTGAGGCGGCTGTACGACAGAGCCGGGTGAATCATGATCATCTATGCACGATACCGAGGGGATAGAGAGATTAGGGATCCGTCAACCGAGTACGTATAGGCCGGATACGCTCGAAACAGGTCAAAGCAATTTACTGTCGTACGTTTTTGTAACTCACTGAACCAGGTTTTCGAGGGAACGTTTAACCGCTGGGCACCTAGACCAGCTAGGTGAGTGCCACCGCCGATGGTGTATACGTATCACCGAAGGTTTGTCTGGTTGCTAAAGAAACGTCCCGCCCATTATGGAGTCGCTGCCCAAGCAGCGTGGGGCGCGTAAGCGCCGTCTGGTGTGAATGACGTTAAAGACACACTATTCCCCTAGAGGGCAATCGACAATGGGTCTGGTCGTAAAAGAGCTGCCTCGTACGCCTCCTGCAGTTTCGTTAAGGGAGGCACACCTTTAAAAGCTGGCGTTTCTAGGGCGCATCGTAGCTCCCCGCATTGGTAGCGGCGACATCGGAGTAAAATCCGTGAGCTGACGTGCAAACTGTGCGTCCCATCAACGAGCGGCCTAATCGTAGGTGTAGGATAAGTTCTCGGATCTTAGGGAGATCTAAAACCGAGGCCAAGTTTTTATGAGTTTTGGATACCAGTGACAGTATACGGTTACTTCGGATAATGATGTGGTTCGACTCCATAGGGCGAAAGCCCATGCCGCGTGGGCGGCAGCACCCGTATGCGACAATTCTGTATCCTAAAAAGTTTGACGGACAGTGATAGAATAGAGTTTCATCGTACGCATAAACGAAGAACGTTGGTTCGAATCCAGCCGTCGGTATAAGTTCAAAATTACTCCGACGTCGTCTAGTGGTCTAGGATCTTAAAAAGCTTTGTTCGGCTAATTCTTCCGTCTTTTTTGATTTTTGAAATGTACTTAAATAATATCTAGCGGTGACAGATTAGAGTTTCATCGACTGTTAATCGAGAGGTTGTTGGTTCGAGTCCAATCGTGCTAGCTAGTCTGGCATGTAGCTCAATCGGTAGAGCGCTAAAAAAAGCTTTAGTCGCCTATTCCCTAGATATTATTCAAGTATATTTATGTGAAGTTTGAACCAGCAGTGATAGGATAGGGATACTTCGCAATAGGTGCCGTGGGTCGTCGGTTCAAATCCGGCTTCGCCGCCTAGCTTTTTATGCGGCGGATAGCTCAGTCTGGTAGAGCAACGATCAAATCTCTCTGTTCGCCCATTCTCTGGTTCTTTTTATTTTCTGGTTGGCCATATAGACTAGTGAACAATATGGTGAAACCAGCACACCTAACACTGACGACAACGTGACCTTCAGGGATTTGATCACCCAATGATGTGGTCGCCAACCAGTTAATTTAGCGGGGTACGAAAGTTACCGTGAAAACGTTAGGTAAAGTGTTTAACTACAACTAAAAACAAGGAAGACAACATGTCAAAGTTAAATCCGTCCACGAAGGGCAATTCAATGGACACTACTGTCCGTTTGGCTGGCGGGACCGGTGCTTATGCTGCGAAGTCGTCCAACATCGACACGCTTCGCCGTCTCGTACTCGCCAACTTACTCTGGGAAGACATTGCTTACGCCGATGGCGAATCAGTGTCCGAAGAAATCTCCAGCCTCATACCGAAGTGTGATGCTGTGGAAGTCGCAAAGCTTGCGGTAGAATGCCGTGAGAAGCAGAAGTTGCGTCATACGCCGTTGTTCATCGCAGCGGAAATGACGAAGTACGCAACGCATAAGGTTTACGTGAAGGATATCCTTCCGAGGATCATCACTCGCGCCGACATGCTCTGTGACTTCCTTGCGATTTATTGGAAGGACAAGAAGCACCCGCTGGCAAATTGCGTGAAGCGTGGTCTTGCTGATGCGTTCCACAACTTCGACGAATACCAGTTCGCCAAGTATGACCGTGACGCAGTGATCAAGCTCCGCGACGTGCTCCGCATGGTGCATCCGACTCCGCGTAACGAAGACGAAGCCGCATTGTTCAAGCGCATCAAGGAACGTACCTTGAAGACGCCGGATACTTGGGAAGTCGCGATTTCCGCTGTGTCCGCAGACAAGAAGGCTGACGAATGGACTCGACTCATCCAAGAAAAGCGTCTCGGTGGTCTTGCGTTCTTGCGCAACATGGCTAACTTTGTGAACAACAAGGTGAAGCGCAGTGTTGTTGAGGAAGGTTTGAAGAACCTCAAGGGAAGCATGCTCTTGCCGCTTGACTATATCAAGGCTGCGAAGATGGCCTCTGGCTATACTCGCGAAATCGAAGACGCGATGATCTCGTCCTACAAGCACTTGCCGAAGCTGCCGGGTAAGACCTTGTTCATCTTGGACAGGTCTGGTTCCATGGGCCGTGCGATCTCCAGCAAGAGCAATTTCACTCGTCTTGACGTTGCTTGCGCGATGGCTATGTTGGCCTCGAACGTGTGTGAAGACTTCAGCTTGGTCGTAACCGCTGGTGACGACTGGAAGAAGGTCGCTGCATCGGTCGCTGTCGACTGTCCGCCGCGTGGTTTCTCCATGACCCAAGTGGTCGACCGTTGCAATGTCGGCGGTGGTGGTATCTTCACTCGCCAGGTGCTTGAATGGTCTCGCAACCACTTCAAGACCGACGAGTTCGACCGTATCATCGTGTTCTCGGACTCTCAGGACTGCGATCTGCCGTCTAGGCAGACTCCGAAGCCGTTCGGTAAGTACAACTACATCTGCGACGTAAGCGCAGAGAAGCACGGCATCAACTACCGTGGAGTTTGGACTGCCGAAATCTCCGGTTGGTCGGAACACTTCTTGACCTATATCGCAGCTTACGAAGGACTTGAAAACAAGTTCGAGAGCGAGTCGATGAACTAAGGTTGTGTAGGGGGCCGTTTCGTTGTGCGTACGGCCTTAAACGAGGGAACAACGGCGGGGCCTAGTGATGCTAGCTAGTGGGATACCCAACGCCCAGATGAACACCCTACTTCTTTTAACCATCAAACAAGGAACCATCATGTCCAATAAATCAACAGATACTCTCAAGCAGACCGATAAGATGACTCAGCGGTCGATGATCTTGAAGGCTCTAAAGGCTGGCCGTACGCTTACATGGCTCGACGCCGTGAACGACTTCGGCTGTTCTAAGCTCTCCACTCGCATCGGCGAAATGGTGAAGGCTGGCATGGTCAAAGTGAAGCGTGGTTGGATGACCACCAACACTGGCAAGACCGTCCGCACTTACAAGATCGATCGTTCTCGCAAGAAGGACTCCTAGAGGTTGCCGATGCCTAAAGTCATAGCAGTAGACTTCGACTCTACAATCGCGTTCGACGCATGGCCACGGATAACCGATAAAACCACGGTGAACTCGACGGTCGTCAACTGGATAAAAAAGCGCCAGAAGATGGGCGACAAGATTATCCTCTGGACATGCCGCGAGAACTACGGTGGCGTAAAGTTTCCGGATTACGAGTATAGGAATGACGCATTGCTGTTCTGCACACGTAATCAGATATTCTTCCATAATGTCAACGCGAGTGACGGAGAAGTCGGTTTCGAGGAAGGCAAGTATGGTCGCAAGATCATGGCTGACGCCTACATCGACGACCGTTCGGCTCCGTTTGGCCGAAGCCAGTTCTGGTGGAAGGTCTATCTGTGGCTTATGGACAGAAAGCTTGCAAAGATGTAGTGTTTGGGTATCCAGAAAACTACGCGCTTCTACCTCAGCGTAGCCAGTATGGTCGTCCGGGAAGAAAGCTCCTCAAGATACCGGATGTAAAGACAAAATCTCTTCTGGGATGTCTATAAATGCCGTTTTTGGTTTGGGCGGCGAACCAGTGAGGGTATTCGGAGTGTAGCTCAGCCTGGTAGAGCATTGGATTTGGGTTCCAAGGGTCGCGTGTTCGAATCACGCTACTCCGACTAATAACTGCAGCGGTTCATCAAAGCATTGTGAGTGAACTCCACCGTTTCCATTCGTGAGAATGACCTGTCGTGTAACATAAAATGATGCTTGCGGAGTGAACACTAGAGAGCATGTGTACTGGAGCTGCTGCTACTGCAAATTCCGGAATGAGCAGAAAGGAAACTCCGCACCAATTTTGTGAGGTGTCTATGGTCGAAATCGAAGAATTGTCGCATGAAGAACTTCAGCGCATAGTTTCAGAAGCTGGCGCTGAAGCCGTCAAGAAGGCATTCGCGGCTGGCGTACCAGTTTGCGGTTCCGAAGGCGACAAGATTTTCAAGTACTATCCAAATGGAACCAAAAAGGTCATCGGAAAGATCGAACATCCGACGGTGCCTATAGACATCCATCAGCTTGTGGGTTCGCAGCTGCCAGTGAAATAACTGGGTATATACAGTACGGAACCGACACCGTATCCATGACTGCGGTTAACGTCATGGTCTGCACGAAAGCCACGCAATCGGTGGCGACTAATGCACCGTTACCGTGCTGACGGGTTATGGCACGGCATGTCGTTACGGAGCAGCGGCGTAGTGTCCAGTGGACGCTCCGGCAGTGATTGGAAAGCGCTGTGGCGAGTGAAGAATTTGCCGAACTGGAAGTGATTACCCAGAGTTATTCCCGCCGAGAGGGCTTGCGCAAATCTCGGCGAACAAGTTTGAAAAGCGTCGATCGTAAGCGGAAGAAGATCCGTTAGACTCGGAGCAGCGTATAGGTTTCCGCAACGTGATAGTTCTGCGACAGAATATCCGCCTGTATCGACGTAGATGACTAACCGATTTCGTTCGGGAATGTTGGATGCATGGTTGATGATGTTCGGTAAGCCATGCGACCGTAAAGCAATAACCGACTGCTATACGTCGGACGCCGATTCCTTTTGGACGTTGAGCTCGGCGGTACGCGAGCGGGTGACTCATAACCATCTGGCCCTGGGTTCGAATCCCAGAACGTCCAGTATCAAAAGTTTAAACCGAGCTGAATGCATCCCATGATGTTTGATGTGGGAGACTGCTAGGCGAGTGGGTGTGCTGGTGGCCACTGGACATACCCTTTTCCGAGAGCAAGATATAACAAGTCGACCAATGAAACTTGCCATTCGTCGTACAAGCATACTCATTAGTGTTGAGTGTGTGACGGAGCAGCGATCAGCTCGGTCGTTTTTTATTATGAGGTAGAACATGTCATCGAGAAAGCAAACCCAAGAAGAGATCAAGGCTCTTGAGTCCAAGATAAAGAAATTGAAGTCGCAGATGAAAGAGTACGACGACGCCGACCTCGACGAATTTGCTAAATCGTTGAATGGCGCATTGATGTTCTGCGAAGACGAATACTTCATCAATGTCCGTGTGACAAGAGACGGTGACATGGTCAAATTCAAATCCGACTGGCTTGTCATTAACCGTCCTTTCAGCTTGCCACAAGTGGCCAAGCGCAATCCGTATGGCTGCGCCAACGGAACCTACACTGATGCGAAAGAAGTCTTGGATATGGTTAAAAAGGGCGAGATGCGAGTCATCAGCGACCCGAAAGAAATCAAGGAAGTTATCGACAAGAGCATCTATGGCTATGACCTTGCAGACAATGCTATCCGCATGGCCATGTTGTGCCAAAAGCCGTCGATTGGCGGAAAGCTTACCCAAGTGACTCCGCAGAACGCGGCAGAAAAATTGCTTGGCCTCACCGGGACGCTGTACCATAAAAAAGATAAGTGGAACGATCTGTATCTGTTCTTCCGTGTACTCGACGTCGGCGACGGCAGTGTATTTATCAAGCCGTATTATCTTGAATTCAACCGCAGGGACAAGGATTCCAGCGACTTGCCGGAAGCGAGTGTCGGTGCGGTGCTCAATGTTTCTGTCAGTCCGATTGACAAGCGGATCAATGGCTTGGACAAGAAGTTGAAATCCGCCGTCAAGTGGGTCAATACATTGATCGATGATTTTGTCCCAGAGAATTGGGATGAGCTTACCGAACGAATGACCGACATACGAAAGCACGAAATCAACGATAGGCTCTATGCGACGAACGGACTTATCAAGCTGATTACCCAAAAGAGGAAATAACCATGTTTACTGTACGACCGACCGTATTCGAGACGAACTCCAGTTCGGAACATTGCTTGACCGTCGAAGACGGCATGCGCGATATCGAGGAATTTCCGATACCGGATGATACTGGCAAGGTTCACATTCCACTGATCGGAAACGCCGACGACTTGACTGAAACGAAGGACTTCGTGTCCTTGGTTCAGTACATTGTCCTTGCGTCGCTCAAGGGTAATGGATACGAGAACTTGTTCCGTATGAGTGAGGAAGACCTTAACAAGCTTCATTACTTGATTACGACGGCGTACAAGATGGCTGGTATTCTGGGTGTTGACGAGATTTCGTTCGAGCCGCCTAACAAGAACTATCTCGGCGTCGAACTGGGAAAAAATACCCTCGCTCTGTGGGGCGGCTGCTATACGGATCTGTCTACTATGGAATGGGGCATAGATGATGTGATTAGCCGACTTGCTTGGGCTGTGAGGGACAGTAACGTCGCTCTCAGACTGGCCACGCCGTACTTGGCAAATTATATGGGCGAAAGCAAGAAGATCAACTACGCTGCGGCAGCGCTCGCCATGCGCACACACGGCCACTTTCAAGACTGTTAGCGTCCGTAGCTCAATGGACTAGAGCGTCGCTCTCCGAAGGCGAAGGTTTTGCCAGTTCGACCCTGGCCGGACGCATTTGTCCACGTCGTCAAGCTGGAATGGCCTCGCTCTCCTAAAGCGATGTTCGCTGGTTCGACTCCAGCCGTGGATACTACAAACAAACCAAAAGGACACAAACCAATGATTACCGTAAGAAACCAAGTTTTTGAAACAAATTCAAGTAGCTGCCATTCGGTCACGCTGGGTACTGAACTCAGACCGATCGAAGAATTCCCGCTGCCTGACAAGGATGGCGTCATCCAGATCGAACTGCCGATTGCCAAGGAATGGTATGACGGATTCAAGACATTCAATGACTTCTTGATCCTCGCGCTCATGTATATCAACGACGGCGAAAAGCTGACTGGTTGGAACTGGTCGCCGAGCGGCGACGACCAAGTCGACTTGCTTCGCTGGATCAACATCGTCTACTCTATGCGCGGTCTTCCGCACGTCAACAGTATCAAGTTGAGCTGGACTGGCTTTGTCGAATTCAAGGAAGACGGTTCTGGAAGTAGCTTCGGCGAAAACGACCAGACATGCTATGCGATCAGCTCGTTGCAGAGTGGTTATGGTCTTGAAGAATTCTTGCTTTCGATGGGGCAAGAAATCGGCCCAGACACCAATCTGCCTGGTCTCGAAAAGATCATGGAACCCATCAAGGAAGAAGATTACAAGGCGAACGTGGCGATGTACAACGCGGCTGTCTCGGTCGTGTACAATTCCACTAGCAACATCTGGAGTGATAGCTAATGCGTACTATACGAATGAACGTATTCGAAACCAATTCGAGCTCGTGCCACGTCATGACCGTCATGAACGAGGAACAGCTCGCACAGTTCGACAAGAAGTGGAACGAACGGCGTAATGTCTATCCGTGCCGCCGTCTCCGTCGAGCCGATTCCGACAGCAACGAAGCTGGTCTGTACGAAATCATCGACGACGACACCTTCTTTGCCGAAATGTATCCGAAGTTCGAACAAGTTGCAAAGACCATCGACAAGGATACTGCACGGAAGATTATGGACATGCTGTTCATGGAAAAGCCTCATGAAGACATCTTGAAGGAATTTCCGACGGTCAACCCGGAAGAACTTCAGATGTACGACTGGACTTACGTTTGCGGCAGCAGTGAAACCGTGAACTTCTGCGAATCGTATGTCGAAGGCCAAATTTCTGCTGGCAACGGAAAGTTTGCCGTACTCATTTCGATGGCTTGCTAAATAAACTCATTTTTGCTATATTTAGCAAGCACTCAAATCGGAGTTACTATGAAATACTTGTTACTATGTGGAGTCCATGGCGACGAACAGAATGCCGTTCTCTCCACTATCAAGACGTTCAACAGCATCAAGCAAGAGAATCATGGTTCAATCCAGATCGACTGCTTGGTTGTGAATACGCCAGCGTTACGTGCATGTCAGCGTGAAGTTCCTGAGAAGCCAAATGCTACGATGGACATGAACCGCATGTACGGAACCGAACAAGATTTCAAGCCTGATGAAGCAGTTTCGACTATCAAGCAGAAGATTATGGAAAGCGATGTCGTCATCGATATCCACAACTCTTATGCTTGCGCCAACAGCATCTTGATTTCCAACAGCGACTACGCGGAAGACTATGTGAAGTTTGCCACCGAAATGGACATCTGCTACATCGTCACCGAGTCCGCTACGAATACCGCCAAGAAGTTTGCGATTGAGGCTGGCAAGGTCGGCATCACCGTTGAACTCGGCGGTATGGGTTACGGCCCGGAATTCAAGACTGTCATCGACAAGGATATGCAGTTCATTCACCGACTGATCATGTCTCTCGAAGTGTACGCCCAGCGTGGCGGAAAGTTCGAGAAGAAGGCTCCGCTGGTTCAGAACTGTATCGTCCGTTCGATCTATGCCCACACTGAGGGCATCATGGACTACACGAAGGAACTCGGTGATACGTTCCGTGCCGGAGAAGTGATCGGCTGTATCTATTCTCCGTCTGGCGTCATCGTCGAGAAGGTCGTGGCTCCGTTCGACGGATGGGTTGCCGATGCTATGCCCAAGCTTTGGGCAGAACCTGGCGACGTGATCTGCGACTTGCAGCCACGCGCTGGACGCATCTGATAAACTGCATCAAGAGGATTTACAATGGAACTCGCCGCGTTTGCAATCTGGAAGTTTCGCAACATTGAAGGTTTCCTTCAAGGGATGCATTCGTCCGATGTCGACGTGACGAGGTATGTCGAACCCATCACGAAGCTTGTAAGCTGGATCCGTTATGACATCAAGGCAGAAACTGCCGTGATCGAACGGACTACCAAGAAAAGCTCGATCTGGTCTATGAATGGCGGCGACGCAGTCACGGAGAGAGTCGAGTGCAAGTTCAGTGAACTCGTCGGGAAGCTCAAGGAATTGGGGATGTATGTCGAACGTGCCGAGCATGATAGGCATCGCCTCGCTGGGCCTCAGAAGGAGGATGCGTGATGGGTAGCGAAGTTTAGCTCCTAGTGGGCAAACGGAAACAATCGTGGGGGCTCGCAACGGCGAAAGCCGACGAGGACAAGGGATCAAGCCGATTTCCTAACCCTGAAAAGGGCTGAATGGTGCCTCTGCTCGAAAGAGCTCTGAGTATCGGATCTGTATGCTGAGATAGCGCATATTACGGCTCCTGGCGGTGAGGCCACGACACTGCGCTCGGCAGTGAAACTATACGGACAGATGGATACTGTCCAGAATGGAAGGCGAGAGCTGGACACCGAGCAAGATATTTTGTCTGTACATGGGTTGGACTCCGTGTGTGGACTAACGGAACTGGCGACCGGGTCAATGCCAGACCGCTTGAGATGGGCTTTTCGAGGTTGAGCGTCAGGGATGGCGCATACGTATTAGCCCAGAGTGACGACGCAGCATGCGGATTACGAGCCGAAGCCGATTTTGTCCACGGCATGCGTCATGCGAGAATCAGCGGATTAGCTACCCGCATGCCTCGCAATTACGCCGGATTAGCTCAGTTGGTAGAGCAGACGCCTTGTAAGCGTCAGGTCAAGTGTCCGAGTCACTTATCCGGCTTATCGCGGTTAGCGCCATACCGCAAAATTGGTGCGAATCATAGCTGGCCTGGGGGCGGATCTGACTAATCTGCCGGACAAGTAGGTAGTGTGGGCTTAACAGTGCATTACTGAAAAACAAGTTCGCCTATGGGGGACTGCCGAGCTTAGTCGAGCGAGGCATATATCATGGGGAAAACGGTTGGCGAGTGACCGGAGGAGCCATTGCGGTGGCGAGTCTGGACGGACTGCGAGAGGCGAGTTCCCTTTGATGTCGGTACTGCTAGGGAGCGAGCTCGATTACACTGGTACAGCCATTTGGTGATGTGGGCCGAGGCACGGATCCTTGTGGTAAAGAAAAGATAAATTCCTCCTCGGCATTTATGGCTCCTTCGTCTAGTGGCCCAGGACCCCAGATTCTCAATCTGGTAACAGCGATTCGAATTCGCTAGGAGCTATTACACAAATCGAAAAGGTTGAATCATGAAAGAGAAGAGAGAGTTTGTCGAAGAGACATTGGAGCAGAAGCAAGCTCGCTGGGAGAAGCAGAGCAAGTCTGCGAAGTCGTTTGCGAAGCAGTGCGGCGTTAACTTGAAGAAGATTGCCAAGGAGCGCGACCGTATCGCTGCAGAGAAGCGTAACCGCGTTCGTACAAAGTTCTTTTAGAACAAAGGAAGACTATCCTAATTGGTAAGGAATCTGACTTGAAATCAGACGCGGGAAACTGCTTGGGGGTTCGAGTCCCTCGTCTTCCGTAAAGAATCATCCGATAGTCAATCACCATTTCTTAATTGTCGTAATCATATAAGAAGCCACCGAGAAATCGGTGGCTTTCTTTGTTGACACCGGAAATGATATTTACTATATTGTAATTAACATCCTCACGGATGTTTCCGTCGAAAGACCCACGTTATTATTTGTCAGGATGGCCACCGAGAGATCGGTGGTCATTCTGTTTACATCCAAACTGTATTTTGCTATATTTGTCTCAACAACAAAGGAATACCTATGCAGCATACAGAAGGTACTTACATTCTCCCATACATCGACGGCGACAACAAATTTACTCCAGTGGTAAATATGAGGTCGTCCATCTTCCTTGCTGGCCCTTGCCCTCGTGAAAACTACGGTGAAGACTGGCGTTTCGAGGCGGCTACAATTCTCCGTCGTCTCGGCTTCAAGGGAAACATCATTTCTCCGACAAACGATCACTACATGGAAATGCGCAAGAACTACGGTCTTGAAATGCTCAGTCAGCAGACCGAATGGGAACGCCGCATGATGCATACTTGCTCTGCGCTTGTGTTCTGGGTTCCGCGTTCCGAGAAGTGGCCAGCCTATACGACCAACGTAGAATACGGCGAATGGTACAAGAAGGAAGGCGTGTTCTTCGGTTATCCGGAAGGCGCTATCAAGAACGAATATCTTGAACTGAAGCTTCAAGAACAAAATAAGACGGCATACCATACGCTTGAGGACATTCTCAAGGCCGCCATGGAACACATCTACCGTCCAGCCGACAGCTATTTCACTGCAGACACCCACTTCGGACAAGAGCGCACTCTGCAGCTTTCTCGCCGTCCGTTCGTCGACGTCGAGGAAATGGACTTGACGATGGTCTCCAACTGGAACAAGCGCGTCCCAGAATCTGGAATCGTGTATCACGCTGGCGACTTGATCGACCCGGCGCAAATCGACAAGTTGCCGACGGTACTCAGCAACCTTAACTTTGCCGAACTGCACTGGGTTCTCGGTAATTATGACCGCAAGATCAAGGAACAGATTCTTGACGCAATTAGTAGCGTTCGTCTGGAATACCGCCAGATATATGTGTATGACGTTGACAATCCGTGCTATGTCAACCTCAAGAAGGAAGACGGCAAGGAAGTTAAGTTCCGTGTCATTCACGAGCCAGCCGACTTCGAATATCACGACGACACCGACGTCACGTATCTGTTCGGCCACATCCACGGTCGTTCCTTCGCTAAGCGCAACGGTTTCGACATCGCTTGCGACTACAGCAACTATACGCCGCTTTCCAGCGAACAGGTGCTCTGGTTCAAGAATGCCATGCAGTACTGGGACAAGAACGTGTACTGCGACCGCGTGAACCGTGTTGCCGACACTGTCGAATACACGCTTGAGGCTACCGATCGTTCGTATCACTGGCCGAAGCAAGCTATCAGCAGCTTCATGCGTCTGCCGGAAGAACAGCGCCTTGTCACGTTCGGCAAGCAAGAGACGACCTATCCGACTGTGGAGATTGACTTGGCAACCGCCGTCGGCACTGTAAAGGAAATCACGCCGGACAACAAGATGGTAATCAAAATCAATAAGGATTATCCGCAAGGCCGCGTGATCGCCAAGATGCTTGAGGATAAGCTCCCAGTCAAGTATTACCTTGCTGGGGCCGCAGAAGGTTCCATGATTATCGAGCGGGATATCAAAGATCCTAGCGCGACGATCACCGAAGCTCAGCTCAAGTGCGAATAACCTAGTACGGCTTGCCACTGCAAGCCGTTTTTGCTATATTGACCGTTATGAGTTATTCTATAGACGTATTTGTCGAGAAGAAGCCCAAGGGAGCCGCTACATGGCAACTAGTGGGCTCCAGTGCGCTGATGGAATGTTGTCAGCACCTTATCATCAACGATGACGACTTTGACCATAGCGATATCGACGGCGACGATTTCTATGATATGGACGAGCCAGTGTCCGACGGTCTACAGAAGTGCTTCGAGAACGGCATCGACGGATACATCGTTCGCGAATGTTCTCTTGATGAATACGAGGCGCGTTGCAAGAAGCATGTAGACGCCTTCGAGGATTCTCTGCGCGTAGGATTTAAGGCGCTCGGAATTGCTTGCGACATGAACGACTACGGCGACGTGCTTGATTTGCATAGGGAATCCAACAAGAAGTACACCGCCGACGGAAATATCCGAAAGGGATATAACCAGTTGACTTTCCCGGTCGATAAGAATTTGTTCGTTGAATTGAACTTCAAGACGGCTCGATACAAGAAGGCCCTTATGTGGCTTGGCTTGATGTACCATATCGTCGAGGAACAAGACACCGAATATCGTCTGGTGTTCGTGAGGATTTACTAATGAAAGTTTTGAGCTTGTTTGACGGCATCGCATGTGGCCGTGAAGCCCTTCGTCGCCTTGGTATCGATGTGGAGCGCTATGTCGCCTACGAGATAGAGCAGAGCGCGATTAACATCGCATTGAATAATTTCCCGGACATAGAAGAACGCGGCGACGTGTTCAAGGCCGACTTCAAGGAGTTCAAGGGATTCGATTTACTAATCGGTGGAAGCCCTTGTACTAACTGGAGCATAGCCAAGGCTGGGCATGGCCGCGAGACTACAAATTCTGGTATAGGTTGGGAACTGTTCTCGCAGTACATCCGCGCTTGGAAGGAATCTGGTGTTCCGTACTATCTGTACGAAAACAATGCGTCCATGTCCAAGGAAATCCGCAACGCTATCTCGGAAGCGTTTGGGCACGAACCACTTGAAATCAATTCGGCGTTGGTCTCCGCGCAGACGAGAAAGCGCTTGTACTGGACGAACATCCCTGGGGCTTGTGTACCAGAAGACCAAGGGATAAAGCTGTCCAGCATCATCGAGCACGGCGTCGTAGACCGCGAGAAGTCGTTGTGCTTGGCTCGCCGCTACGCTGGCTTCCAAGGATCGCAGTCGTACCTCTGCAGACGCTATTTCGGCAAGTCCATGGGGCAAGCCGTGTTCGAGGGCAATCCGGCCAATCTGAAGGCGCTGTATCTGCAGAACGACCGTTTCACCGATGAAGAAGGTGAGGCGACTGGCTGCATAATCCGCCCGATGACCGTGACCGAGTGCGAACGCTTGCAGACCTTGCCGGACGGTTACACCGATGGCGCTGAATGTACTCGTGTACAGCGCATCGAGGCGATCGGAAACGGCTGGACGGTCAATGTCATCGTCCATTTGATGAAGTCGCTGGAGTCGTTTAATTACGGTTTGGGCCCAGTTCCGATCGAGGCTGGATTCATCTACACGCCGTCTCGTCTGGACACGGTTGGCAGTTTGACTGAAGACGATCTCAAGGAGCTTTCCGATACGTGCGAGGTGTGCGGAAAGCCCATCAAACACATCAAGAACGCGGTCGTGGACGTGAATGAGCGTCTGCACCCAATTTGCATTGACTGTGAACTGGATTTAAGGGCTGGCATACGCCTCCGCGACATGATGGCCGCCGCCAATGTAAACACGGTAGACGCGCTCATCAGATGGCTTGAAACAAACAGACACCTCGTAGACAAACCGGAGTTCATGCGATGATCGACGAAATGCTAGACAAGGACGACGCTTACAGTCCGATACGATTCTCTCGTAACTATTTCGACGAGCCGACTAAAGTTCAGCCTTACTGGATCAGCAAGGTATTTGTGAAGAACATGTTCGGCATTGGTCGAAAGGAAGGCACTGCCGAAATCGACTTTCTCGGAAAGCCAGCGCTCACCGCACCCAACGGATATGGAAAGACGCTTCTGTTCAAGCTGATTAACGCTGTAATGGAAGTGGCCAACGGACGGTATCCAGACACGTTGGTCAAGCTGTCGAAGACGATAGTCTCGACCGAATGGAGCTCCCACACGAACTATCATCATCTGTTCGACGAAGTTGCCGTGGAGACCGTTGGCGGACATGTCTACCGCATTGTCACCGAGGACTATTCCACCGCGTCATACGTCTTCGAAAAAGATGGTGAACCGTATGCAATCCGTGATGGGAAGTTCGACGCGATTGTTCCGCCGCAGCGTTCAGAGACGGCTGGTTGCTATCTGTTGCCTACTGGCAGACTTGCAGCGCCCGATGCGTACATTTACGACATGCTGTGCAACTGCGGAGGAAAGGTGAATTACACTTTCCTCAACAAGTGGTACAACTTGATGATCCAAGGTGTCGACGTCGACGATCCGACGGTGGATCCGAAACGTGTCATGAATCGCTATGTGGATATCCCTTATGACGAGAACAAGACCTATGCGGCCAACTGCAAGGAGATCGTCGCATGGATGTCCAAGCGCCAGTTGAGCCATGGCGAGATGGAACTGATGATGCAGCTTATGGCGATGACCAGCGGCAACAAGGTCGTGCTGATCGACGCCGCCGAAATTGGTCTTCATCCGTCCACTCAAGTAGACTACATGCGCTTGCTGTCCGCGATGTACCAGAAGGGCGTACAAGTGCTGTTCACGACCCATTCGCCGTCGATGTTCGACTTGAACTTCTCTTATTCGAACGACTTGTTCGAGATATTCGGCGACGACTCCGACGACTAGTTTTGGTATTACACGAGCTGACGGTGGCGCAAGGCAAAAGCTTTGCGCCATTGTTATAAACTATGAATGAATTTTTCATAGCACAGGTACCAAAATGCTAGAACCAAAACAAATGTTTGTCACGGCCATGGATCGTCTGGCCGAAATCTACGCTAACGAACCCGCAAAGCTCGAAGCGATGAACCTCACCAAGGAAATTGCCCTCGAATCGTTCGGCGACGTCGGCGGTCTCTCCGGTAACATTGGTACTGAAACGGTCAGCTCGAAGCGCAGCCGTCCTCAGACTTACAGCAATGCACCGGGACTTTCCTCTATGCAGTCTCCGAAGCCGAATGCTCGTTCGCTTGCTGGCGCAATGACGCTTATCCGTAAGTGGGCTAAGAGCGATCCGGTCGGCTGCCAGAAGTGGGTCAACGACACACTCCTCAAGGACATCGAGAATACCGCCAGCACCAAGTTCGGAAACCTCAGCGACGACTGGAAGAAGGCGTTCGATGACGAAGTCAGCGGTGCTGCCGACAAGCAGCGCGAAAAGCTTGCTGCTGACCTTGCCGCCAAGAAGGAGAAGGACGACCGCAAGGCTGGCGAGAAGTTCGCAAAGGATCAAGAAAAGGCTTTTTGGGACAAACAGAAGGCAATGCAAAAGGCTGACAAGCACCAAGCTCACGTAGACGCCCTCAACAAGATGGACGCTGAAGACGCCGAGTATGAAAAGAAACGTGCCGACATCCAGAAGAACGGCGGCGATCCGGAAATGTACGGCGACACCAAGAAGCGCGGTATGTTCAACAAGCTCGGTCGCGGATTGAAGCGCATGTGGCACTCTCTGCACGAAGCTGCCGAACAAGCAATCAAGGATGGCGACATGGCCAAGCTGGAGTCGATCAAGGCCCAGATGCTCGAAATGAAGTCGCTCTTCGAGGCTGCTGGCGTTGACTTCGACGCTGTGATTATCGGCTAATTCTAGTCGAAAACCGCAATTTGACGATTCCGAGGACGCTCGGAATCGTTTTTGTTTACTATTTTTTACACGAAAATGTAACAAAAACTATTGACAAAAATGAAAATAAGAGTTAATTTAATACCAGAACCAAACAACAAGAGGTAGATTTATGTTCAAGAATATCTTCAAGCGCTGCTGGATTGCCGAAGAAGTCGTCCGTTACTTGGAATCGTTGCCGCGTTTCTTCCGCGTGTCCTATACAGTCGACGTCGGCGGACGCAGTGTCAAGTTCCCTATCCGAGACGAAGACGGAAACCTTTATGAATTTAACCGCCATGACCGCAGAGTGACTGGCATCGTGGTGAATTATCAAGACAACGACTATGGCTGCGAAACGTACTATGTCGATGACATTGTCGACGCCAAGTGCATTCCGTACATGAAGGAAAAGTTCGACAAGCTGTTCGAACGTTTCCCGGTGTCAAAGGCGAAGATCAAGGCCAAGCACTTGTATGATATGCAGTGCAAGCTCCGCAAGGAAATCGAACGTGTCACGAAGGTTGTCGGCGCATACGACGGCAAGGACATTGTCTATAATCTGGGCGCACTTGATGACGCGCACCGTAACAGCATCCTCGATACCGTGCGCCGTTTAGGTAGTGACTGCGTGTCGACTACATTGCTGATCACGGTATCTGGTTCTACCGACGAGGAAATCGGCGCTACTTTGAATGAACTCGCGATGGTCGATGCTGCCGAAATGGAAAAGTTTGTCCAAGCGGCTGGCGGCGACGACGAGAACGACGGCGACATCGAGTGCATTTTCCCTGAAAATTAATAGTTGCCAACGTCATGGGATTTTCCTATATTTCTATTACATACGAAATACAAGGAAAAATCCATGAAAACTTTGAGCAACTTGGACTACATCAACCTCTTGGAGAAAATTCGCCAACGCGCATTTGACGCTTCGGCAACCTCGTTAATAGATTACATCGACGGTCAGATCGATGCCATCCGAATGATGGGCGATACGCCGATCAATGGAATTCCCGGCCTGGACAATACCATTCCGCGCAACTTGGTGAACGAAGGTTCCACTGTGGCTACACTTACTCCAGCAGCTACGCCGACACCAGCACCGACGCCTCGCTTCCGTGGCGCTGACATGTAGGAGGTCGGTATGCCGGAGAATACTGTTCTCAAGCTCGTTACACCGACGAATGTTGACTGGCAGTCGTGGCTTGACCACCTTGAGCTGCCGCATGGCGCTACGCTGAGCGATAGCGAGGCAGTAGTCGGGGCTATCAAGGCCGCCTTGAAAAAGCAAGGTCATAATATCTTATAGAAATTGTTGTCTGGTTCACCGGATGCGCTTGGCGGCGCATCCGGCTTTTCGTGTTTTTTGCTAAAGGAGAAAATATGGCGTTACACGATGACTTTTTTGGGCTGTCGCTCTTCGACATGCGAAAGTGCATTGCGGAGAAGGCAAAATGCAAGACGCAAGATGCAATACCAGCCGCGCACCGATTACGAAAGAAGGTCGGTGCGCTGAAGGGTAAGACAAAAGAAGACAAGCTTGATACATTACTAAAAGCTACTGGTCTTACCAAGAACGCATCGGCCTACGACCTACTTAACGGATGTCTCGATATGTGGTGGACTGAACTGAAGTCCGCCATCGAGCCGTATGACCGCGCCGCACACGAGACGCATCCTCGTGCGCTTCCTATCCGCCGTAAGTACAAGAAGGCCGCAGAATACTGGTCTAAGTACAAGTTCTCCAAGAGATCCGAGTTCGACGCCGTGCTGCAGAAGTACAAGTGCAAGGACGTGGAGTTCCCATACCTCACCGTCGTCGGAACCTTGTTCGAAGTGCAGCTAGCCAACAACAGCATCAGCGAATGGCCGTTGAAGTCCAACGTGTTCGACATCAACGACGAGGATCCCATCGAGGAACTTGGCGACGACATGGACGCATAATAGAGTAATTTCTGCATCATGATTATTTACATACCACCACAAGCAAGCGAAAACGTATCCGAGTTCCTTTCGGACTTCGAAAATACGCTGATCGAACTCGACGTTCCGGTGTGGAAGGTCGCGCTTGGGGGCTTCTGCATTGTAGCTCTCTTTGTGGGAACGTTCATCGGTATGTTTCACCTCATGATGTGGTTATTATGAAGATTTGCGGTATAGACCCTTCCATGAAATCCAGCGGACAAGTCGTCATGACCCTTGACGACGATACGCTCGATGTTGTCGATATTCAGTTCTACGGTTATACGCACACGAAGATGTACGCTATCGACGAGGGAAATGTACATATAACATATCTGGGCAGTTATGAATCTTGTCTGAACCGCTGTATTCCGGATCGCCAAGAACAGACGTATGGCATTATTAAAAGCCGTCTTGACGGCGTGTCGTTCGTGGGCATGGAAGACTATGCTACGTCGAAGGCGAAGAAGGAAAGCGGAAGCATCTTGCAGATCGCCGAGTTCTGTGGCGGCATACGCTACATGATGTATACGATGGGAATCGGCATCATCAACTTCGGCATCGGCCAGATCAAACGATTCGCCACTGGCAACGGTGACGCTGGCAAGCCAGACATGTGCTTGTCCTTCTTGCATGAGTATCCGCATCTGTATCCGTCCGACATCTTCGCCAAGCTGAAGGAGTTCGATTCTCCGCACAACGACTTGTGCGATGCTTTCTGGATGTGCGAGATATTGCGCAGCTGCATGAAGCTGGAAAAGTTTGGGCCCCAGTCTCTTGACGAAACCAAGTACGCTTTCTTGACGACTACGGTGACGAAGGGCGCTCTGTCTCTGGCGGAATCTCCTCTGATGAAGAAGGGAGTTCCGTACGAGCCAGTAAGAAAGAAAAAGAAATCTAAAAAGAAAAAGGAAAAGAACAATGACTAAAGCAGAAGAATTCAAGCAGAAGGCTGCTAACGCTCGCAGCAAGGCCCCGGCAGTCCTCAAGTACGAGGCTTTGCTGGAAGAGATCGATACGGCGGCCAAGGCTGGTATGGTGGCTCTCCCGCAGACGAAGTTCACCGTCGAAGGTCTGAAGTACACCAGAGGCGGCTTCGGCTGCCTTGACTATCAAGCTCTCTACGACGACCAAGAAGCTGTCTATGACCTTCTCCGCAAGGACGGCTTTGACGTGCGTGAATCGGATCCGGACGTGCCGTCGACCCTCGACATCAATCTGACTCAGGAAGCTCGCCAGAAGATCGAACTGACTAAGATGATGATCGAGAAGGAAGTTCTCATCATCTGGGACACCGAAGAGTTTGACAAGTAATTGTAAGTAAACTTTTACACAAAAATCCAGCAAAAACGCTGGATTTTCATGTTTTTGCTCCAACTGTCAGATTATGACATTCGATTTAAACTATATTTCTCTTTACAAAAACGAAGTCAATTACTATAATTATCCTAGAGGTACATAATGAATACTATCACATCTTCTTACAAGATCTCGCAGGGCTTCTGCGTAAACGAATACGAACTAAAGGACACCGACGTCAAGGACGAAGTCAAGGTTCGCGAACCCATCAACCACGTCTTCTGCTGCGACATTTCTGGCAGTATGTGGCGTAGTCTTCCCAAGATGCGTGAACAGTTGAAGAACCGTCTCTCGTCCATCGTCGAAGAAAACGATACAATTTCCATCATCGTCTTCGCAGACCCGGAAGACTGCGTGGTCGTCAAGGAACATGTACACTGCAACAACGCACGTGAACTTTCCGAACTCCACAAGGCTATCGACCGTTTCTTGGTCGATCAGGGCTGCACCGACTTCTATACGCCGCTTGAACTTACTCGTAAGCTCATCCGTCCGAAGGAACGCTACAACTTCGTGTTCTTGTCCGACGGCTACCACAACTGCTGCAGCTACGACAAGGTCATCGACTCTCTCAACAAGCTTGCTCCGGAAATCGCCCAGTGTACAGTGATCGAATACGGCTACAACGCTGACAGTGACCGTCTTTCTCAGATGGCCGAAATCCTCGGCGGTTCCAAGATTCCGTCTGCCGACTTTGACGAATACGTGCCGATCATGGAAAACGTGTTCAAGGGCGGTGCGGTCGCACCCAAGGTCAAGGTGTTCGTCACTGCCGACGTCAAGAACTTGATCAAGCCGATCGTCATCTTCATGAACGAAGGTACGAGCCAGGTGACTTCTGTCGTTGTTGAAGACGACGGCTACGCACTTCTTCCGACTTCCGTCAAGAAGTTCTGGACGGTGACTCGCAAGAACAGTGCGGCAACTATCAGCCAGAAGCCGATCGACATTGACGGTTTCTACGCTGTCGCCTACATCCTTGCAGACAAGCTTGAATACGACCTCGTCGAAGACTTGCTCTACTACATCGGCGACAAGAAGTTCATCAGCCAGTATCAGTCTTCCTTCGGTAAGCAGAAGTTGTTCGTGTTCCAGAACGACATTGCCGCTGCCGTGTTCGACAAGACGCTTCGCGGTGAAATCGATCCGTCCTACAAGGCTTCCGACGACCGCTATTGCGTGATCGACTTCTTCAACGAATTGTCGACCAACGAAGACAACCTCGTCCGTGTCGCTTCCGAAGACTTCAACTATAACCGCATCGGCGCAAAGTCCGTCGACAAGGTTGTCCTCACCGACGAAGAAAAGAAGGCTCTCGCCGAAGCCAAGTCTACAGCGGCTGCCGAAGCCATCCTCAACAAGGCCAAGGAACGTCAGGTCAAGATGACCAAGATCGACAAGGGCTATCCGCTCGATTCCTTCGTCTGGAACGAAGACCGTGCAAACCTCGGCGGCCTCTTCAACATCGAAGTGGAACTCGAATTGCCGGAAAACAAGTTCGGTCTCACCAAGGTCAACTCCACCATCTTCCGCAATTATACCATCATCAAGGATGGTATAGTTAACATTCCGGTGCTTCCGTTGATCATCACCAAGGACACCCTCAATGCTATCAAGAAGCATGACGGCGTCGTGGTGACTATCCAGAAGGAACTCGACAACGGCATGACTCAGTGCTTGGTCGATATCTCCGCACTTCCGGTCATCAACAAGAAGAAGATCAAGGGCGCTAAGAAGGCCGAAATGACCAAGCTCGCCTTGAACCTCACCGACAGCAAGTTCTGCTTGAAGTACCTCAAGTCCCTCGTGACCAAGGCTGCTCCGGCACCTCTCAGCGACGGTTACACGCCGGAACAGGCCGACTACCTTGCTTCCCTCGGCATCACTTCCAAGGGCTACAATCCGCCGAAGGAAGCTGTCAAGGACGGCGACTTCTACATGGCACCGACCATCAACTCCGCATTCAAGGGCTTCTCGTCCGAACCGAAGATCTCCGACGTTCTCGACAAGGTCAAGGGTGGCAAGAAGCTTACTCCGTCCGTGGAATACATGGCCGCCGTCATCAAGCGCGTGGACGAATACCTCGCCAAGAACTCTACCGACGCTAACCGTGAAGAAGTCATCAGCCAGATGATCGCTGACATGGAAGCCGACAAGAAGAACTTCGCTCGTCAGCTCGCACAGATGAAGTTCGCAATGTTGGTCAGCCGCAAGTGGTTCGAAGGTTCCACCAACTTCGACGACAACACGGATACGATCCATTCCCAGTACGGTCTGGACATGTTGATCGAATACCGATTCGTCGACAAGAAACAGAATCTTTAATACAACATATTCGGTTCAATCACAATCAAGGGGTTCGGCTATTGCCGAGCCCCTTTCTTTTTGCTATATTTGTTGGCATGAATGAAGACATGACTATCAAAGGTGGCCAGTACATGCCGTTTCGTTCGTCCGTAATCATGGACATGAATGGCAATGTATCTGAAGTCCACAACATGAACGACTGGATCAAGGACACGAAGACTCGCGTCCTCAATATCACCCACGATGACTTGGACGGAGCAGTAGCTGGTATCGTTGTGCGCAACGTGTATCCGGCTTGCATCACTGTCCGTACGAACTACAGCGGTCAAGTGTATCGTGACGCCGTCGACGCTATCTCGAAGCCTGAGACCTATGACGCTATCATATTCAGCGACTTCAGCCCGGACGACAATATGATCGACGCCGTACACGCTGTACGCAAGCCGTACTTGGTAATCGACCATCACCAGACCGCCATCGTGCGACCAGATGATCCGTATGGCGAATATTTCGTCAAGGAAGGCCGCTGTGGCGCTTTGCTGTGCTATGACTACTTCAAGGGCATGGCTGACTTGGAAAAGCTCTACCAGCTGTGCGTGGTGACGAATGACCACGATCTGTGGCTGAGAAAGATGATTCCGATTTCGGACGATCTGAACACGCTTCTGTACGAATACGGCTACGAAGAATTTATGACAAAGTTCATGAACGGTCTTGAACCAGATGGTAGCCTTCCGGGCGACGCTCGTTCTATCCTCGCCAACCACGAGCATGAGGTGGAAGAATACATAGCTACGTGCGTCCAGCACGAGCTTCCGTACAACGGCCACTACATCGAGTGCAACAAGTTCAATTCCGACATCAACATGCGCATGACGCCGAAGTATGACTGGCTAGTCATGGCCGGAACCGACGGCGTAGATCCAGGAATGACAAAGCTGTCCTTCCGCACGAGGCGAAAGGACATCAATCTCGGTCAAGCTATTAAGGAATTTGGTCGAGGCGGCGGTGGCCATCCAGCCGCAGCTGGTCAAGTAATTCCTACTGCGGAACGTGATGAATTTATCCAGCAGTTGGGCGACAAGCTGTTTGGGGGAAAATAAGAAAAGCGGCTCGATTGAGCCGCCTTTTCGTTTAGAATATCTCGGTTAAGTCTTCCGGATCGTCGAACAGCATGTCATCCTTCGATACGGTAATGTCAGACCAGTCATCGAAGTTAATTTCGTCCGCAGTCGGCTGCTTCGGTTGCTTTGTGGGGTTCGGCAGCGAATTCCTGAGAGTTTCGGTCTCCACATTCGCGGCGATATCGTCGACGAGTCCAGCATCTTCTGGAGCGACATTGACTTCTGGGCGAGCCGTCATTTCAGTCATTTCCATCAAACCGAACACGCCACGGATCGAGTTGATTTCGTCGCGTTCAGCTTGGGTGGCCGCTTGCGCTTCAAGCTGGGCGAGCGTGTCAACGAACGTGTTGTCGGAACCGAACTTGGCGACATAACGGCCACGGACGTTGTTGATGATGTCACGTTCGGCTTGTGTTGCTGAGACGGACTCCAGCATTGCGAGAGATTTCATGAAAGTCTGGTTGACCATAGTATATCCTATTGATTCTGATTGCAGTTTATATAAAAATGCGTCACCGATTCCGGCGACGCATTGTGTATATGGTATTTTAGACTAGCGCTTTCTAACCTTAACGGCTGGTTTTGCTGGTTCGATCGGCTTCACGCCAGGAACGGTCTTTCCGAGATCGTCGAATGTCTTGACGATGACATCGTTGATGCTGCCTTCGTACAAGTCGATTACGGATACGTTGTTCGTGTCATTGAAGGAAGTGACCATTTCGACACGGCTGAACTCGTCGTTCGGAACGTACACGACCTTCCAGCGAGACTTGCCCTTGAGATTTTCAGCAAGTACGTAGGAGTCGCCTTCTGCACCGAAGGTATAGAAGCCATTTGCCAGTTCGTATGCGACCTGGATAGGAACGTTGACTTGAGCCTTGTCTACATGCAAGATGTACTGGAGCTCGCCAGCGGCGTTCTTGGTGAACTTCGCCGGATCCAACGATTCGCCGTTGAAGTAGTCTTCAAGACGAGTGTCTTCACCCTTTGCGTGACGGACGTGCTGGGTCTTGAGGGCGTTCATGACCTTGGCGATGTCGGCAGCGTTTGCCTTGATCGTTTCGATCGTTGCGTTGATGGTGGCGTTGAGACCGCTGGCCTCGTCACTCAACTTGGCGATTGACGACAATGCGGAGGCGTCCTGTCCGTCAGTGTTTATGCTGGCGGATGCGGCGCTTGTGATGCTGCCGAGGATGTCGAGCTTCGCCTTGCGAAGAACTGCAAGCTGGGAATCAAGATTGGCCTTCATCATTTCGTTGGTCGTTTCGGAACGCTGCGCTTCGAGACTGGACATCTTTTCGCCCATGTAGGTGTTCAAGCGTCCCTTCACGTCGTCTTCAATTTTCTTGGCCTTTTCGGCGTTTCCGAACGACTTCATACGGGCGGCTTGTTTGATGGCGTCACCGATGGTGATGTTGCCGTCATAAGTCTGTCCCATGAACTCGTTGATGATATTGCTCTTTACGCCGCCTCTATCCTTGCTGAAGTTTTCCATGTCACGGCGAGCGGTTTCGGCAGCATACTGCTGATTCAACACGTTGGCGGACTTGTTCTGGTAGTTGGCTTGGTTGATTGCGCGTTCGAGAGTACTCAGGGCATCCTTGACGCCAGTAATCGGCTTGGCCGAGTTGCGAAGCTCGTTAAGGTTGTCCGTAGTGGCCTTGTATTCTTCACGCAATGCCCTTGCTTTCTTCAATGCGCCCATGTCGTTGTTGCGACCGATCAACGGCTTGAACTCACGCTGAATCTCATCGAGTTTACGCTGGAGTTCGTCGATGTGACGAGTGAAATCCGGCAACGATGCGGCAAGCGCTTTGGCGGTGTCGATCTTGAGCGATGCGACATCTGGGCTCTTTTGCATCAAGTCGATATCCGTGAGAATTTCATTTGCGCGACGTGCGGCACCTCTCGGAAGAATGTGTCTGAACTTGAGGCTTTGGTTAATCTTTGTGCAGTAGTCATTGAGGTTGAGACGATCAGCGACATCGTTCATGTCGGTCGGCTCGTGCTCGGTTTCGAATTCGATTGGCCCAGTCGGCTCGACTTCTGGTTCTGCGGCGACAACTGGCTCTGCTGCGGTAGGTTCTTCCGCAACTGGAGCTTCGCCTATGCCCTTCGCTTGTTCGACATTGGTCACGACCTTTTGCAGAGTCTTGGCAAGTGCCGGGAGATTGTTCTTCACTTCTTTTAGCACGGATACATTGCGACGAACAGTGTTCACTTCTTTCAATGCATCCTTGATGTTCGTAGAAAGCTCGTTGAGTTCTGGGTCGTTCACGCGAGCCTTGGAATTGGCCAAGGCATCTTGACGGCTATGGAAGTTGGCTCGCATGCTGTCCAACGAATCAGCAAGTTCAGACAAGGACTGTTCTTGTGTAGCGATAGAGCTATCGAGTGCAGCAGATGTAGTACTCGGAGTAGAAAGCTGGCGCAAGGCTTCCAGTGAATCGGAAAGGTCGATATCGCCGAAGTCTGGACTGGACTTCAGTCTAACCAGCAGTTCATCGGCGTCGGCGACGTATTCGTTGAACTCGTTAGAAAATTCCTCGTACGATGTCTTGGGGAACTGGCCGTTAAGCAAATTTCCTAGCTGCTCAACTGTGTAGTTGAAGTCTTGAACGTCTTGCGCGGAGTTGCTTGTATCGGGAGCTTCCGTCGGCGCGGCAACGCCAGTTTCGGCCTCAAAAACGCATCTTGCGATGGTTTTTAGTGGGCTTGTGAGCGTTTTCAGCTCCTTGATGGATTCGAGGTAGGTATCGAAGGTCTTAAACCGTTCCTTAATGTTCATAACAGTTACCGTGATTGTTTGAATTCAGTTTATCACTTGTCGAGTTAACGGTTATTTACTATATTGGGCGGTATGAATAATAAGCCGCTTGATAGATTGGATGCGATTACGCTGCATGGCCTCATGAGAGCCATCATGTCGGCGCATTTTGAGGATGCCATGGACGCCAAGGCCAGTGTCACTGAAGGGTTCGGCTGGTCGCCGGATGACTCCAGGGCCAAGGCGCTTGAACAGTCCCTTTGTACATTGTTCCAGTGCGTCGATAAGTCGATGGCGAACGGAACGCTTACGCCGTTCAAGGGCGACTATATCAAGTGGCTGGAAGACTTGGGATTGATCTCTCCCAATACGAAGCAAGGTGTAGGAAATGCACAGCAAAAGCAGTGATTTGATGAAGCGCGAGCTTGCCGAAGCCGCTAAGTCGGTGACTGAAATGTCTGCGACTATGGCTCGTGTCAAGGCGTGTAAGGCGATGTATGTACTTGATTCTACCGTCCGTACAGTAGTGGACGGCCAGACGGTTGTTAAGCGCATGACGACGTACCATCCGACGAAGAAAGCGGCGTTCATCCGAATGTCAGAACAGTATCGAGAAGTTACCGGGAACGCGCTCACTGGGCGTGACGACTTTGTACGGTTCGAGACGGATGACCAGTCGGTGGTCGCAATGTTCGAGATTTACAAGCCAGCGGTAGGGTAATGGAAGAGCAACAGCAGCAGCCTCTGCCGAAGTTCACTGTGGACAACATGTTGTACCAGATGTGTGTCAGCAGTGCATGGAGAGAGGAATTCGACGTGAAGTCGGCCACATATACGGAATACTGGCCGAACGGCGAGATCCGTATGCGCCAATTCGAGACTGTCGATATCCCTATGGATACCGAGCTTACCTTGATGGAAAAGTATTCCGCGCTCGAACTGATCCAGAAATATTTTGATAATGATGAAGTTGTCATATCCGCAATGAACAATCACAACATGTTTGCGACCCGTAAAGACGGCGATAAAGTGATTGTGCTCGGATGGAATGACCGAAGTAGGTAATTATGGCTAAGGCACCAGAAATTCGCAGTTCTATTGTTTTCGATGAAGTAAATGCTACGTTAAACCGTGTTCAGCTAGTGATGAACAATAGCGATGACCCAGTCGAAGTGTTTGTAGCTGCCCAAGTGAGTAATGTATTGAGCAATGTTATTGCCGACGTAGGAATGCTGTTGATGAATCCGTCGCTCGACGCGACTGCGGAACAGTTCGTGAAGGCGCTCAAAAAGCAGAATTCTGAAGAAAATCCCTTGCCAGAGGACAGGTGATTTGCTATATTGCATAGCACATCAAAATGAACATCTAACAAGGAAATCTTATGGCTGAAAAACTTTCTAAAATCGGTAAAAACTCTGTTGTCGCACTTGCTATCGTCGGCGCGATTTCTGTTGTGCTTACGATCGTCCGCGTGGTCGTGGCTCGCAAGAACGAACCGCAACTCAAGGCAGAACTTGATACGGCAAATGGCGACGCTCAGGAATAGCCTAGTTGAATGTGTGTCCTGTGGGGCGGCGGTCTCTGACCGCCGTTCTTTTGTTTTGTCGGTTGTAAAATTTCATAAACGGTGTACAAATCACTAAATAATTGCTATATTATGAGTGTGGCTGACGAAAGTATCATAAAAACGATAGATAATGAAGTTGAAAAACTTACAAAAAGCATCCAAGAGGGGCAACCCTTGCACATGCGCGACGAGCGCATGGCTCCGGATGACGGCTACGGGAACTACATCACAATAGTCGAAGCTCAAGTTACCGACGCGATACAGTATGAAAAGAAGGCGGCGGTCGCTTCGCTCAATGCTTTAAAACGAACCCTACTGGATAATGGAATATGACTGAAACTGAAGAAATACTTTCGTTTACGGACAAGCCGTTCAGCGGATTACTACGATATCTGCTGTCGCACGGCTACAAGTCTAACGGCGGCCAGACCGACCGCGCACACAATTTGAACAAAGTCGTGTTTCTAGCCCACAACAAGAGTAAGCACCTCAAGGTGACTGTATGGCACATGTGGCTTACTCCAGATTCATTTGGAATCTCGTCACCGGGCTTAATAACGGATATCGACGTAAAGGATCTCGAACCAAAGGAAGATTTGACAAATGTTCGGACTAATTGACGACTTGTGGGACAAGTATCGCGACGACGTCGCGTCAATCGCTGGAAATATTGGCATCGGAAGCGATACGCCTAACGACAAGCTTACCATCTTGTTTATCGCATCGAAGTGCGGCATTATCGAGATCGACGGCGACGACGCCAAGTATGTCGATGACATGATGAAGAAGAACGCGACGACTGGCCACATCGAGGGCAGCGTGAAGTCCGTATTTGATGACCCCGATTTTAAGGCACTATTCTAATGCACGTGAAGTACGAACCGACAAAGGATGTTGTTCAAGCCGTCGAAGGCGTGACGCCGCAAGCGGAGCTTGAACTGCATGTATTTACCGACAACAAGGACGAAACATTCGACGAGGCCATGCTTCGTGCGTTGCGCTCTATGCAGCTGCAGCTGAAGGCGAGCGGAGTGTCCGATCAGATGATCGACAATACGGTGAAGGCTGCGGTTCCTATGTTGGCCGTGCTTATACGACAGATAAAGAAGAAAACAGCAAGCTACCGAGAAACTAATTTCCCACACTAACAACAATCCCAGGACACCACACACATGACAGCAAAAGCGATTCGTGATCGGTTTCGTGATGAATACCATCGTGCTAAACTCGCAATACCAACCCGTGACGTAGAAGCGGTCTACGTAGAGCAAGCCAAGAAGGGCAACAAGGCCGCACTGCGAATGCTTGTAAACAAGTACATTCCGTTCTTGTACAAGATGGCGAAGAAGCTCAGCGACGCCTCGTACAATCTGACCGAGGATGAAATGGTGAACGCTGCCGTGTTCGGTATGCAGAAGGCCGTGGATGCTTTTGATCCGACGCTGGGCATCGCCTTCTATACGTACTATGCGCCGAAGGCCATGAACGAAATGCGCAAGGCTGGCTTCGATAGCTTGCTGGTGCATCGACCGGAAAACCAGCTCAAGTCCAAGGACGTAAACAAGGTGTCCGTGGCGATGGTCGATATCGAGAAGCGCAACGACCACGAGCTGTCCATCATGGATAGGCTGTCTAGCGGAATCGCCACCGATCAAGAGACCAAGGACAATGAGAACAAGGCCCTCGTTGACGAGTTCATGTCTCTGCTTCTCCCTACTGAACATGACGTAATGAGCCGTATCTACTTGTATGACGACGATGACGTGACTCTTCGCAGCGTAGGCACCGACCTCGGCGTGTCTCACGAACGAGTACGCCAGCTCAAGGCGTCCGCTATCCGCCGCATCCATAATACTGCGAAGTACCATGACATGATGGCTGAACAAGCATATCTCCACAACGAGGCGATATGAGAAACGACGACGAACTTCTGCAGTTGATCCGAGCCGACAAGCGCAAGAAAGTGGATCCGGTTCATATTGAGCTGAATATCTTTCCAGACAACATGGGTGCCGACCATGAGGTATTCGCTGAAGAGCGAGTCGATCTCGATGTCGTTCGGTTCACGATGGATCAAGAGTCCATTGTCGCCCAGATCAAGATCGCTGCCAAGCTGGACGACTTTATCAGAAATCTGGAAAAGCTGCGCAGCAACTACGTCAAGCAGCTTGCGGTCGCCTATGGGCCGCTTATGAAGGAATTCTATACCCAGTATAGCGCCGCATACCTCAAGAAGACTCCGGATCTGTTCGGAATGCGCCAAGTAATGGCGCATATCAGGACGTTTGCGAAGGAACTGGCCTTGCGTGAAGACAAAGATGAATCTATATTTGACGCTAGGCGTATTGAACGCGAACTTGCTAACTTGACGGAGGAACCCAATGGCAGTAATGATTAATGGCGACAGCGTTGTGCGGCTGTTCGAGAACAACTTGTTCGACTACGACAAAGACCGCCAGTTGATGCTGTATAACGAGAATGGATTGAGCATGGAATTTTCAGTACCTTGGCTGAGCCTTGAGGTCGGTAAGACTTACGATTTAGCTAAGGTGCGATCCGTACTCGGCGAAATGATGCGCAATGTGCATCACACCGAGGCTATTCGGGATAAGAAGAACGACCAGTCGTTTATGGAAACGCTGTCCAAGGAGATGACCGAGTTCGGTATGCAGCATATCGAAAATACAGAGTCATTCGCTTATGAAGAGGACGGAAAGTATTTATTCGGGTTCGACCTTGATTACATCCTCTCGTTGCTTGTGATAAACAAAGGGGAAACCGTCACGTCGTTGCTTACAGCTATGCGTGACTCCGAAAGAGATAAACGGAATAACACATTGGAAACGCGAGGTACAGACGATGGGAAGAAAACCGAAGAAGCAAATTAACGAGGAGCTGCTGGACGATAGTCTCGACCAGGGTGCAGAACCGATTGACGAAACACTAGACGAGGAACCGGAAGATGTCGAAGAAACACAAGAACTCTCGTTCGGAGACGACTCCTACAGACGACTTGGAGAAATCCCAGAACTCGACGAGTGGAACTAACTCAATCAGAAACCTTGGAGCCACGCTAACGCCGCACAAGTACACGGCGACGTACGTTCGAGCTGGCACCCTTGGAAAGACTAAGAACGCCTTGCTGGTCATGCTGCGCGACGAGCAAGACCACTTGCTGTGCGACCACATCTGGGTCAAGTACTGCAATGCCTTCAAGCGTATGAACGCTGGCGACTTGATGTCATTCACGGCTACGCCGTACCGATACATCAAGGGGTACAGCGGCGATAACCATGCGATGTCTGATTTCTCGGTAGATGTCAGTCTGACGGATTTCCGACAAGTTCGAGTGGTAGGGCACAACCCAGTAGTCGAACAGAAAGTAAATGACCTAAAACAAAGATTCGAAAACTCAGAAAAGTAATAAAAAAGCTGACCAGAAACTGGCCAGCTTTTTTGCTTAGGATGATAGAATGACTAGATGTCGACTTCATCACTGTCTGTAACGTCGATGTCGTCCGAACTTGGTGCTTCCGCATTGGAACCATCGTCGTCGTAGTCACCGAGCATCACGGTCTTGTTCTTGTTGGCCGCGTCTTGGTTACGCAACTGGTCGCGCTGCATCTGCTTGAAGCTTCTTGCAGACAAGATAGTCTGGACAAGGCGTCTTGCAGTTGCATTGTAATCGCCAGTGCCACTCGTGTTAGCGAGGCTTGCCTTGCGGTCAGCGATGTACTGATTGATCTTTTCGAACAAGTTGCTTTCAGTAAGGGTAGCCAAGTACGGATCTTCGTTCTCGGTTTCGTTTGCTTCGGAACCGAAGAAGTCGATGTCGTCCGGATCAGTGTCAGCGTCCTTGAGGGCTGCGCTGAGTGTCGTGTAGAAGCTGTCCTTGTTGGCAAGCATCTTGTCGTCAAGAACCAAGGAAATCTTCTGTGCAAGCTGGTCGTCACCGTTGTTGAGCATGCCCTTGATGTCGGCGCGAGTCGGCATGGAAACATTGAGTGCTTCGAGGTCGGCTGGGAAGAGCGAAATCAAGACTGGCGTACGCGGGTCGGACATGTCGTGCTTGACCGAGTTGGCGATGTTGAGACCGATGGTAGCCTTGCCAGCGCCGAAACGGTTCTGTGCATCGAGATAGACGGCATAAGCAACGATGTTGTGCTTGGTCATTAAGCTGCCAGTACCCTTGCTCTGCTTGTTGATGAGGTCGTTCTCGACCTTGAGGTTAACTACGTTGGTCGTAGAGCCGTCTTCGTTCTGAATCTGGCCCGGCGTCAAGGTAAAGTAGTTCGGATTGATCTTGCTACCGACGCGACCCTTCTGTGCGATAACCGTCAAGTTCTGCTTGATGCCGCCGATGATACGAGCGGTATCAGTATTGGCGTCGAACGGAATCTGGATCGTATCCGGGTCGAGCTTGCCAGTTACATCTACCGTACCATCAAGATGACGATATTCGTTAGTTGCTGGAGCTTCTTCCTCAGTCGGAGCCGCCTCAGGAGCCTCCTCCGGCTTTTCTGGTTCAACCTTTGGAGATGCTTGGGTTTCGACGGCGTCTTCGCTGGTCAAGAAGTCGTGTCCGATGTAGACACCATTTTTCTTCTTGCCTCCCTTGGCGGTAAGTTCCTTCATCTTGGGATTTGCGTTGATCATCGGAATCCATGCGTCATGGAATGCGGCAATCGTCTTCATGATTGGAAGCATGACATTGTTGTAAACGAAGCTGGCTGCGCCTGGGACTGGGTCGCTTGCTTTAGGAGATTCAAACTTGTCAAGCAAGGTTTTCTTGATGCGCTGCTTGGCCTCAAGGCTGTCAGGAATGGCTTCGGAATAAAGCTTCTTGACCGCAGCGACTACGCCAGTATAGGCTTGATTGTCAGTGATAGACTTTTCTTGAAGCTGCTTCAGAATGCGGTTGAGAGTAAGGATCGGACTGGTCGTATCCATACCACCGAAATATCCGCGCAAGTAGGAACGCTTGTCTTCCGTGTTGTCGATGATGTGCTGCTTGTTCGGCATTTCGAGTTCATGCATTCGCTCGATCTTGCCCAGCTGGCTCACCAACTTGGAAAGGAAAGTGACAAGTACGGTGTGCGGATCGGTGCTGTCGATAAACGCCTTCGGGTCGTTGTCCGCATTCGTGTGGGTCTCAATTTGTTCTTCGAACAAAATGTTGAAAATCTTTGCAACGGCTTCCAGATAGATTTCGTTGCTCTTGGTCTTGAATTCCGAGATGGTAGACTCGAATAGATTCATGGATTACTCCTAAGCAATTAGTACAACAAGTTTATAACATTTTCAATCCCACGATTATATAAACTGCGTACATACAACAACGGATATACGATATGAGCGTAGAAACTCAAAAAACAGCGTTAAAACAGGTTCTGGACACGATTTTCGAACTGAAGCCTAGCCAGACCTACCAGCTGTCGCTGGATGACTACAATGTACTGAAGAATCGAGAAGCTGTCGTTGCCTACTTCGTGATCGGCGATGGCGAGCGTCTTAGCTGGTACATTATTGCGCAGAATAACGCCGTGTATCTTGTAGACAAGGAACGCCAAGTCAATACGCTATTGGCTCGTATGAATCCGGATACCGAAGAATTGACATTCGCCAACAACCTCGAAGAAGTCATGCAAGATATCTTGCTGCGCAGTACGTCGACGCTCGGCGCAGTCATCAACAATATCATTTCTAGCACTTTCTTCAATGCGCTGGAAATGTCAGATGAATATTACGAAGTGTATCCGAATGTATCCGACTATTTTGGTGAATTTTATGTAAAGTTTGGCGATAGCGAACCGACTCGAATTGACGATCCAGCAATTTCTCAAATCATGAATAAGTCGATTACCAATATTGACCGCATTGCGCTTGATATTTTCGGTAAGCAGCAGAAGTCGATGATTCCGCTATTTCATGTGACGATTGATGATGGCATCTTGGCGTTCGGACGATATACAAACCAGCAAGAACGCGGATATACAGCAAACTTCCCGTCTAAAGACGATGCTGATTCCGTCGTTACGCCGACGAAACAAGCAAACGCTTCGCTTATGAGTAATACGGTTCACCGCGAGCACATCGATAAGCTGATTAACAACTCGTCTGAATCGCATGACTATCTGCGTGAATGGATCGAGAAAAGCGTAAAGAGCTTTACCAAGGTGGACAAGATCAAGGGCATGAATTCATTCGAACCCGGCCATCGCGTCATTCTCGGTAAAATCGATACGATTAAGTGGCTTACACAGAATCCAGAAATTATTGAAAAGAATGGATTGAAGACGGCAACCAAGTTCGCTATTGATAAGTTCCCGACCATCTATACGCCGCATTCCGGAACGATCCATCTAGGCATTTCTGAATCGACGCTACGTACCGTCCAGCTTACTTATAGCGTAGACGGTATTGGAACTATCATTGAAATCCACATTAAGCCAGACCCGAAATTTATTACGAACAAGCGTGACTTGAGCGATCCGAGGAACTTCTTTGTAATTTCCAACCAGAACGACGTCGTCATTCAGTACAACACCGGAAACAAGACGCTGGCTGCAGCTAAAGTTTCACAGAACGTCGCCTTCGTGGTTGCATGGCGAATGATCGTTATCGCATTGGGTATCAAGGACGTGTATGACGTGGCCCAGATGTGTACGACGAAGGCTCGCGGTAGTGCGGCGACGGAATTGGATACGTATGGCGCTACCGTCATGTACAATATGACGCTGCATGGCGAATACAAGGAAAATCCAGTTGCCAAGGTCACCGTGTCATCTCGTACAAACCAAAGCGACGCCAAGAACGACAATGTCGTTGATGCTCGCCGCATGATTATCGAAATGACGACGAACTTCGAAAAGAAGGTTCTTGAATGTAAGACGAATGTTATCCAGTACGTACAGAATACTACCGAATCTGGTGAGACGGAAGTTACTCCGGAAACGGCTACAAAGCTTTATACGTACGGCAACGGCGAAAGTATCTATGAAGAAGCAAAGGAAGACTTGCTGCTTACGTCGAAGGCGAAGAAGCTGCGAGTGGCTGCACCGAATCCGAGTGACTGTCTCGGCGCTGTCATGCACCGTCAGATCGAAACCCATATCAACAAGGGAGTTACTGAAATGGAGCGCCAGCTGAACTTGGGTAAGACGAATACACTTAGCCGCATAAATTCCGCAGTCCGTTTCCAGCCGGGATCGCCGCTTGGTAAGGCATTGATTGGCGTACGAAATGCAATCATCAATACGTTCGCACCGCTTGTCGGAACGGACGCAAGACCGGGTATCTTCACAAAGTTCAACATCAAGGCTGACGACTACCATAACGTGTCGAAATTCATTACCGTCAACGGTTCGTCGACGCCAGTTCCAGTTATGGCCGAAATGCGAATTGACAATGGCTATGCTGGTGTATTCTCCGTGGCAAGAGCTGCGGACGGAACTCCAGTAGTGTATGCGTCATTCCCTGGCGATGCGTACCGCGCCGTCGGAAAGTTTGCTGGAACTCCAGAAGCGCCAGAACTTAGTGATGAATTCTTGCAGTGGTATCTCGTCCAGTGCTTTGAGGACAATACTCTGGCCAAGGACATCGCGATGACCCTTGACAACCCAGAAAACGAGGACGCCATCCGTATTCCTCCGCGCATTGCAAAGTTCTTCGAACGCGAAGAAGAACCGCAAGAAGTCGAAGAACAAGAAGTGCCGGAAGAGCTCAACTTCGACCATGCGCACGATCCAGCCGATAAATCGAGCTATGAGCCAGATGAAGAATTGACATAATCGTGTAAAAACCTATATTTGGGTCATTATGCGCAAAATAACCAGTTAAAAACCTATATTTGGTACATTATGAGCAATATAGACAACATCAAGGAAACGAAGGCCCAGAGGGCCGCTAGGATTGCCGGGACTGGCAACGGTGCGACACTTCGCACCAGACTGGTTCTGGATAGGAAGAAATACTCACGGAAAATCAAGCATAAAGGACAATCCATCGCAAGCGCGATGGATTTCGCTTTTATAGTGGACAATTTTGTGGGTTATTGCTATATTGTCCATTATGGAAAGAATAATATCAGATACAATGCCGTTAGGTGATCGTATCAAGTCGTACGAACACCAGTTCACTGGCTACACTATTGACTCGTCACTACCATTTATAGCTCGTGTGGACGGTAAGGCGTTCCATACCTATACAAAGCGTATGCGCAAGCCGTTCGACGAACGTTTCGTGAAGGCGATGCAAGAGACTGCAAAAAAGTTGACAGAAACGTTCGATCCGATTCTGTCCTATGTGCAGTCCGATGAAATCACGTTACTATTCAAGCCGACAGCGGAACCGTTCTTGAGTGGAAAGCTGTCGAAGATGAACAGCATCATCGCAGCGACGGCGACTTACTGGTTCAATCAGTTAATAGACCCAGAGACGCCGACCGTTGGCATTCCTATTTTCGATTGCCGCGTGTTCAACGTCCCAGATGAATGGGAAGCCGTCAACGCGCTTCGCTTCCGTTACCGTGACGCCGTGCGCAATGCGGTTAGCGCTGCCGCTCGATACAAGGTCGGCCACTCGAAGTGCAACGGACTGAATACCGACGAAAAACTCAAGTTAATAGGCAGCGACTGGAAGGGCTATTCTGTAGCGGCTCGCTACGGTACTTTCTACCGTCGAGTCAATGTCGTGAAGCCAGTCGCAGTCGATCGCGCCGCGCTTCCACCAGAGGTGGCTGCGAAGATTCCAGAAACTTGCCTCCGCACGGAAATTCACGAATACTACGTGAACATTGAGCAAACGTGGAACACTAGCTTGCCATACAAGTCGGAACCAGTCCCAGCTCCGTTAAGCTGCCCAGTGAGCGGCATCGACCACATCAAAAATGCCACGGACGTTATCTTCCGTGGACAAAATGCGGTACTTGATTCAAACGTATAATAAAAGAGGCGGAATATTCCGCCTCTTTATTATATAGTGTAGTGAGTATTGAACGTATTGTTTAAGATTTCTGGGTGGTGTGCTCTGAGGTATTTGTATAGTCCGCTGCAATGCGCCTTAAAGATGGATACCGTTTCATATTTTTTTGTTTCGTCGATCATTTGCGGTACTGTCCAATAGTAATACGTATGTCGAACTACTTTGTTGATTGGTAGATACTTATCGAGTAAATCTTTTCGATTTGCCCATACATACCTAAATAACGCATGACAGTGTTTTTCTAAATCACTGCGATATTGAAATTTTGTAATCTCAGCAATGATTTTCGTGTCTGACCAACGACAGTATTTACTAGGTCGTTTCGGTAGATGGTTTTTATAATACGACTTCAATAAGTCATTACAATGTCGACGGGCGTAATAATATAGACTAGGTTCGTTTTTATGCAACAAGCTTTGTGTCTTATATTTCTTAAAGTGCTTCAAGAATAATTCATTATCCCATGTTTCATATTTCAGGTGCTTGCCGCGTTGTGGCGAAGGCGGTAAATACTTATCAAAATAGTCCATGTGATATTTCAATAAATATTTGTGTAATCCGGCATGCCGCTTTTGAAATGCGTTACGTTTTGTATATTTGGTCAAAACGTCAGCAATTTGCTGCTCCGTCCATTTATCGAATTTTGAGTTGATCTTCGGTAAATATTGATCAAGTAATTCAGGGAATCGCCTTTTGATATTTATATAAAGTTTTCCATTTTTCCGACAAAAGGTTGCACGTCGTTTATATTTTTTGAGCTCCTTTATGATACGGTCTTTTGACCATCCATTGTATCCACGATTTTTATATGGAAACTGGTTATTTAGAAGTTCTGGTTTTTCGTGTAGCACGTATTTATAAATACCGTTTTTATGACGAGCGAATTCCGCTCGTGTTTTATACTTGCTCATGATACCAACGATGTCGGCATCCGACAGTTTCGTTAGATCATGAATAATTTTCAGTGGAAATACTGTATTAAGGAGTTCTTGCTTATTTTCAAGTAAATATGTATAGTATCGAGATCCAGTTTTTGCAAGTCGTTGACGAGTCTTATACTTTGTTTTTAATAGCTTGGTATGTTCCTCATCAGTCATATTCTCGTAGTCGGCGTGTGACGACGGGATGATATCATCGAGTAAGTGCAGTCGATTGGCTTTGCATAAATGTCCATATAGCGAACTATGGTTGTCCGAAAATTCAGACCGAGAATCACATGGGATTTCTTTAAGCCGTTTTCTAATCAAACGTCGAATTTGCCCATCAGTTTTATTTTTATATATGAATTCAGCAAATCCTCCTAGTTCGCCGCCCTTGGTCTTGTTAAGACACACAACATTATCCATCGATCGATATCGGCTAATTTCTGATTTTTCATAAGCAGCAGCCTCATCGGCTAGATAATTTTCGTGAGTGATTGTAAAATACGGCAATACCTCAATATTATGGGACATTGCAAATTTTTTAATCGGTGAATAATGCTTATACTGTGTATGTTCAGAATTATGGTCGGTGAATCGTCGATTCACATCTACAGTAATACCTACATACACATAAAGTATGCCATCTACATCGGTATACTTCCATTCATACGTACTGTACCTACGAAGGTCTTTTAGTCTTTTAGAATATGCTCGCATGGCCCTAATTATAGTATTATTTTAGGGCGCTGTCAATTCCTTATTGTTTTCGACATAATATACGCTTGATACGTTCGATGAATTTATCGAACCATGTCAGATGGACTTGTTCCTCGGCTGGTTCGCTGGATTCGACTTCGGCGACGTAAGGGTCGCCGTTTTCGTTTTCCTTGACGACAAATTCACGATGGACGACGTCGGTCTCCGGCTGTGGATCTTTCACGGCTGGCTCTGGGTCTTCTGCTGGCTTCTCTGGTTCTGGCTCCGCAGCGACTGTCTCGACTACCTTGTTCATATCGTCGAGCGTATCCTTTATCTGCAGAGTGAATTCCGGCGGTATGTCGTACTTGTCCTTGCGGACATTCGAGTGACAGAAGATTCCCTTGTACGCAACCGCTTCATCTGCAGTATCGAATACGTCTCCGATCATTTCCTTGAAGGTCAGCGGAATGCCGTGCTTCTCGGACAGATACTTGAGCAAGTGCGCGACAGCCTTCTTCTGGATTTCCGTCATCTTCGCATAGTAGCAATAGCCACGGTACGAAATGAAGTCGACGTTGGCCGGATCCTTCGTGTAGAGGTTGCCGTATGCGTCGATGTAGTTGCCGTTCTGTTCCTTGTCCTTGAGTGGGCCGTAGTTAGAGATCTCTATGCCGATTGACTGCTTGGACATGACGGCATTTCCGCCGATCGCCGTAGAACCGAGGTGATACGACCAGAAGGCGTCATCGAACAGTCTGTAGATGTGTCCGCTGCGGTCTACGACGTAGGGCACGGACATGTGGTTGTTCTCCTTGGTAAGTGACGCGACGTCGCCAGTAATCACGCCTACGGTGAAATGTAGGCATATCTGCGTCTTTACCGTGCGTGTCTGGTAGAAGTAGGTCTTGAAACCGGGAGAAATGGGGATGATGCTGAAACCGTCGCCGATATCGATCGGGTTTCCAGCGGTGAACTTCTTGCCGGACGAATCCGTCAAGGTATTGGCAAACTTGGCCTCACGGCTAGCGATTGTTTCTGGAGTCATGTCGAGCCTCCTTTTATAGCCGTTTATAAAATCTTTTACTATATTGGTTGTTATGAAATACCTTAAAAATTACGACTTTATATTTGTCGGCGCTGGTCTCACCAACGCCACCATCGCAGAAACCATTGCAACATACCGTGGCAATTTTGACCGAAAGATCAAGATGCTCGTCATCGACAAGCGTCCCCATATCGGCGGAAACTGTTACACCGAAACCAAGAACGGTATCGACGTACACAAGTACGGTGCGCATATCTTCCACACGTCTGACGACTTCGTACATGAATATATCAGCGATTTCGGCGAATGGGTTCCGTTCATCAACCAGCCGATTGCTGTATTCACGCAGCCGGACGGTACGAAGCGCATGTACAACATGCCGTTCAACATGAATACCTTCGTGCAGCTGTTCCCCGGACTCACTACGCCAGCCGAAGTCAAGGCGGCCATCCAGAAGGAAATCGACGAGGCTGGTATCAAGGAACCGAAGAACCTTGCCGAACAAGCTATCTCCATGGTCGGTACGACAATCTTCAATACGCTCGTCAAGGGCTATACGGAGAAGCAGTGGGGCCGTAAGTGCGAAGACCTTCCAGCCAGCATCATCAAGCGTCTCCCAGTGCGTTTCACGTTCGACAACAACTACTTCAATGACAAGTACCAGATGATGCCAGCGCATGGCTATACGAAAGTCATCGAGAACATGTTCAAGCATGCTGGCGAAATCGATGGTGCCCGTGTAGACATCATGCTCAACACGTCCTACACGCAGTTGCAAGTTCTGGGTATCAAGGCCAAGCAAGTATTTTATTCTGGCGGCATCGACGAGTTCTATGACTACAAGCTCGGTGCGCTCAAGTACCGTTCCGTCAAGTTCAAGGAAAAGAAGTTCAAGACGGACAACGTGCAAGGATGCCCGGTCTGCAACTATACGTCGACAGACGTGCCGTACACTCGCTCTATCGAGCACAAGTGGTTCTGTCCGCACGACGACGCAAAGGGTTCTATCGTGAGCTACGAATACTCGTCCGAATGGAAGAAGGGCATGGAACCGTACTATCCGGTCAATGACCAAGCAAACCACGACTTGTACGAGCGTTATAGGAAGTTGCACGAGGAAGAGCAAGCTACCGCGAAGACGAAGGTGACGTTCGTTGGACGCCTCGGTCTGTATAGCTACATGGATATGGACGACTGTATCATGTCTGCACGGACTGCGGCCTTCTTGAGCATGCAAGAATAATATATAAACTGCATATACCAAACTGAGAGTGTATATGCAGTTTTTCGATTATGACAACGACTTGGTTGCGTTCAATACCTTGATGGAAGACATCGAGGATCCGACCCCGTTGGTAGAAGACGATGACGAAGTCGTTATCCGACTGGAAGCTGACGAAGGTGGCGACGCGAACCAATTCAGCGGCGCTATGGTCGCAAATGCGGTATCTAACGCCGTAATCAACAACGCAGAAATACGTACAAAGGTATTTATGTCGGCATACTGGCATACTAATGCCGAGCCGTTCGAATTCGCCGACATAGACGGTCGCAAAATCATCAACGATCCGTCCCTCAATGCAATTATCGAAGAACGCGACGACGGTACGGTTGCCGTCAATTTCTCTCGTTTGGTCTACAAGAAGACTCCGGCTTCCTTTATCAACTATCTACAAGGCGTCGAGGACTGGTCTGACTTGCCGCACAAGCAAATCAGCCCATTTGCAAAGGCGCTCAATGCCGCTGTTACTTCGTTCTTGACAGTCGTCAAGAAATACTTCAAGGACAAGAACACCGCTGCCAATACGTTCGACAAGCCAGAGAAGGAAGAACCGAAGCAAGACGAGCATCAGAAGGCTCCGCCGACCGAGGAAGAAAAGAATGAACAGCCGCAGAATCAAGAGCAGCAAGAGCCGCAGAAGCAACAGCAGCAAGAACCTCAGAAGGAACCGCCGCCGCAAGACGAAGAAGCTAACACGCCCGACGATAACGGAGAAGTGGATCAGCGTCAGCTCTATTCTTCTATCTTGAAGGACTTCCGCGACAATTACCAGCAAGAACTTGAAGCCGATTGCGCCGATAACAAAGACAATATTGATAACGAAGGTCGTCAAGCGATTGCCGACCAGTATTACGACGCGCTGATGGAACCGTACAACGACAAGGCCGACGACGACACGAAGGCTCGTGTGATGAAGGTCGTCAAGCACACCGTCGTAAAGAACACGACGGATCCGAACGCAGCAAACAACAATGCGAACACATCCGACAATCCGGATGACGACAACATGGATTGGAGCGGCGACACTGGCAATAAGGACGATGGCGACGACGATCTCGACGACGACGATGATGACGATGACGAGAAGAAGAAAAAGACGTCGACCAAGGCTCCAGCGAAGGACAAGGGATACGGCAACTGGTTCAAGAACACCATGCAGAACTGGGGCGACGAAGGTGTGGTCAACAAGAAGCTATACCAGCACCCAGTATTGAAGGGCCCATCCGCAGCCAAGGAAGCGAGCCGTCAAGCTCGTGAAGCGAAGGACGCCGAGCTGAAAAAGAAATATCCGAACATGGGTCAATTCCGTAGGAATATGAATAACTGGAAATAGGGGATCTTATGATTCAGAACTGGAAAATGAACGCTTTACATGATGTCGCTACTAGCTTGACAGCCCACACTGGATTGAAGACCCAGCCGAAGGGCGACGACGCAGTCGATATCACCATCAACGATATGCGTCTAGGTACATTGACGGCGGATAAAAGCGATCCGGCCTTGTTCATGTACACCTCAGCCGACGGCTATGACGTGACTGGAACCTACGACGACATCGAAGGTGCCATCAAAAAAGACCTCGACAACCAAGTCGAGTTCGTGGAGGTCACACCGGATTTTTTTCCTCCGGGAACCACCTTTGAATCAGTAGTCAAGGACAAAGTAAAGACTCCGCATCTGTTGGAAGCGATACTAAAATCCTACAAGAATTACAAGCAATAAAAAGAAAGGCTGGTCAAACGACCAGCCTTCTTATTCTATCTCAAACAATCAATGACTAGGCAGCAGCCTTGCGGATGATCGTGAAGCCGCAGCGTTCCATGACGAGGATTGCAGCAGCCTGTGCGCCCGGTGTAGCGGCACAAGCGTATTCCACGATTTCGATCGGCGTGTCCTTGAACATTGCACGGAGAATCATTGCGTTGGAAATGACGCAAATGTCGGTGCAAGTTCCGACAAGGCGAATGCGCTTGATGCGTTCCTTGCCGAGCTTTGCGAGCTCTTCCTGGCTCTTGAGGGAGCCGTCCGCATTGAAGGCATCGTCGCCGAGGAAGTACTTCGCCCAGCCGAGGTAGCCGAACGTCGGCTTCTCGATACGAGTAGCGTAAGCGTCGTCGAGCGCTTGCTGGATGGATTCTTCGAACTTCCAGCCTTCCGTGCCCTTGATGCAGTGTTCCGGAAGAACGCCTTCGAGGGTCTGCTTGAAGTCTGCGCCGTGGGTGTCCATCGTGTAGAACACGTAGCCCTTCCATTCACGGATTTCTACGATGACTGCACCGATGATTGCCTTGGCGTCGTCGTTTGCAAGAGAACCGTCGATGAAGTCCTTCTGCATGTCGATAACGATGAGGTATTCTTTTGGATTCATGATTTTGTCCTTGTTAAAGAGTTTGACGGAGCTGGATCGCCTTGGCAATGAGCTCACGGTGATGGAAAGCGAGAGGAATTTCGTCGAGCTTGTCGATCGGATACCACATGGCGTCCTTTGCGTCGTCTTGTGCTTCCGGATCGGCTGGCAAGATTCCTTCACGGTTGAAGTCGAACATCATGCCGATGTCGTAGCCCCAGTAGTCCTTGTGGACATCGCAGCGAGGATCCTTCGGCTTGAATACGCCGACTTGATGCACTTGCGACGTGCCGATGGTAAAGCCAGTTTCTTCCTTGACTTCACGGACACCAGCTTCCTCGCAAGTTTCCTTCGGATTGGCGAAGCCTCCCGGCAAGCACCAGTAATCGTGGTACGGAGCCTTCAAGCGCTTCACCAAGAGGATACGGTCGTTGTGGAAGATGGCCGAAGTCACGGTGACGGAAGGACGAGGGAAGCGGAACGGATCGTAGTTGGCTACGAGTTCGTCCTCAACATCCTTGTATTCCTTCGGTTCGGACTGTCCGTACAACTTGTTGCGGCGGATATACGACATCACTACCGGAGACACTTGGTCACAGAAGCACAGCGGATCGAAATTCATCATAAGGCGAGCCTTGGTAGAACTCGTCTTCGGAATGATCCAGTCGACGTATTCCAAGCGTTCTTGGCTGCTGCGCATCTGCTTGTAAGTTTCATCCGAGATGGTGCCGAGTCCTTTGGCAGAGTCAAGTGTTTCGATGAAGGCGGTACGACGGACAATCAAGAAGTTGACGTTCTTGAGAATCCAGTCGCTGTTCACCCACTGCTTTGTAAGCAAAGAAATCCATTCGTCGGAACCGAGAACCAGCATGAAGGTCGCATCGGCCATGCTCGTCTCCTTGCGGAGATTCTGCAGAGCTTCAGCGGTGCGGCTGACTTCGTCGATGATCTTGACTCGGTGGAAGATTTCGGACGGTTCGCCTTGATTGTAGGCAGCCGGAGAATCCGAATTATCGGAGTACAGACTGTGAAGCGAATTGACCGTATGGACAATCATGGCCATGCGGTCTTCGCACTCAACCGAGTACTTCTTGGTATCGTTGTCGCTTACCAAGATGTACAAGAGGGCTTCTGGTTCCTTCTTGAGACGGTTGAGGAGTTCGGTAATAATGGCGGTGTGCGCAGTCGTTACCGGATCGAATGCGCCGCCGTAGATGTACACCTTCTTCATTAGTCGAGTGCGTCCTTGTTTTCTGGAATGGGTTCGTACTGGTACGCATCCTTCGCACGTTCGATCACCTTCGGATCGGGGCAGTTGACCTTGCCCGGAGAGTCGGAGAGCTTCACGGCGTACTTGCCGTTGGACATGACGAGCTTCATGATCATGCGAAGCGCGTCACGCTTGATGCCTCCCTTGAAGCGGAGCACCTTGCAAGCGAGGAAGCCGCCGATACCGAACGCAACATTGATACGAGTGTGGAAGCGTTCAGCGATATCGAGAGACTGGTCGCAGTTGAGGCTGTCAGACCAGCAGCCAACCTTGCTCTTGGAATTGATTGCGTTCTTGAGGTAGTGTGCGATAAGCATTTCGCCCCAGACATACGGGTCGCCGGAATCGTGGCGGCAGCCGTCGAACAGCTTTGCGTAATACTTGTCGAAGTCGCGCAAGAATGCGTTGAAGCCGAAGTTGTCGGAAAGCGCGATACCGAGGTCGCCACGGAATTCGTCAGACCAGTCTTCGAGAACGCGCTGCTGCACGAGTTCAAGCGGAATGTCCTTGATGCCCTGATACAAGGCATACATTTCGTGGGCGAAAGTACCGATGGCCTTGCAGCCGAGCTTGATTGCCAAGTATACGTTGGACGTGCCAACGAAGGCCGGGCAGAAGTCGAGCATGGTCTTGACCATGTATTCGTTCCATTCGTCAGATACGGAACGACGGACGCCGAAGTCGGAAATGGTGAACTTGACACCACGGCGGAGTGCTGCGTTCCACTTGGCGATAGATTCGTTGAGGGCCTTCTTGGATTCTTCCCAGTCGATTTCGAGGTCGTCGAAGAAGAGGTTCTGGATGATCTTCAAGACGTAGATTTCAAACCAAGTGACTTGGATGGCTGGGCCGTCAGCCCAGATGTGGAGACCGCCGTTGCGAGAAGGGTCGTAGTCGACGTGGATGTACTTGCGCTTGAGCTGGAAGTCGGCAAGCCATTCGATGAAGTCGTCTGACAGCCACGGCATGACACGGCGGATGCCTTCGAGTTCCCATTCAGTAAACTTGAGTGTGCAAAGGTGGTCGAGTTCGCGATTGATTTCGTCATAGAACGGAGTAAGGTCGACGCCTTCGGAACGGAGCTTGAATTCCCAGTAAGCTCGTTCGTTCGGATGCTTGTGGAACACGCACTGGCACATACCGAACTTGTACGTATCGGTCTGCGTTAGGTTGTTCACAAACCACTTGTCTTTGTTCTTGCGCTGATACTGCTTGTTTACAGTGACGCCGACTGCACGGCGCTTGCGAACAACGGTGCGACAAGGCTGCTTCGCCCTCGCGATTGTTTTTTCTGTGACTTTAACTGCCATCGGAATAGTCCTTGTTAAAGATGAATGTTTCGCGGAAATATAGCAAATGAGTGTGAGTCTGGCAAGCCCAAGCAGAAATAGTTAAAAAGTAAGCTATGTTGTTCGAAGGCTTTATTATATTTGGCGGCATGTTGTGGAATGTATTGCTAATATTGCTGATTTTGACGATAATATCGGTGTATGGGATTGCCATCGTCAAGCTGGTTTGCTATATTAAGACCCAGAAACGGGTCGACCGTCTGGAACACACAGTCGGCGACCTATCACAAAAACTCACCGAAATTATGAAGGACACTAATGAGAGCAACGACGGAAACCTACAATAATGTGCATAGCATCTTGACCGCACCAGATGTGGTGGATCGACTTGAGCGTGAACGGAGCAATCCTCTGTTCGGTTTCATCGACCAGTACTTGGCCGGATGTGAGCACGTCAACTATCACTACGAAGGTGATGTGTGGGTTCATACGAAGCTCGTCATTACGAATATCTTCAAGGGCGAACATGACTACTTGGATGTCGCTGCGGCGTTGCTTCACGACATCGGCAAGAAGGATGCGCTTGCGAAGAACAACGGCAAGAACATGGCCGGACATGAATTTATTGGTCGTCCGCTTGCCGAAGAAGTTTTGAACAAATTCGACTTCAGCCAGAACGAGAAGGATGTCGTTCTGTGGATGGTAGAGAACCATACGAAGGCGAACGGCTTGCCGAAGGCGAAGATGAAGTTCGCTTGCTGGACATTCGTGTCTCATCCGTTGTTTTATCGCGCAGTACGTCTTGCAGTAGCCGATTCCAACGGCACTATCGGCGCTGATGGTAAGCCAGTCATGGACTACATGGCGGCAATCGAAGCGAACAAGATTGTCAATCTCTGCTTGCACAATCCGATGCCCGGCCATCTCGTGACATGGAATGACATGATTGCCTACCCAGGTGTCGAAGAAATTACTGACGCGAACAAGAAGTTTGAGCTTTACGAACTCTGCCACAAGATCCAGATCAACGGTGGCGGTAACAAGAAGGATTCAATTCTCAGAGCTGCGCTTAGGTGCATGAAGGACAAAGGATCGATATGAAACAGAAACAAGTAATAGACTTGCCGCACATTGAATGCCCGGTGTACGGCATCGCACACAAATACACGCTGGATATCGCTGGCGAAAAGGGCTCCAAGGAACTGAAGTATCGTTTGTACGGAACATTCTATTCCTACAGCGAACCGACCGAGATTACTGTGGTTGGCATCTATGTATCTTCCGAAAGTCCTAACAAGATTATGTTCGGTTACATCGATCCGAAGACGAACCAGCTCAAGGTCTCCATGGCTAACGGCATCCGTGAAATTCCGAAGGAAGACAAGTCGATTCTCTCCGAAGCGAGCGAAGAAGACTATCTTGTCGGCCTTCATCACGCGGCCTCGCTGTTCATCCGCTACCGCAACAAGAAGACCTTCATCGTCAAGGCGAACAAGCTGAACCGCACCATTCGTGGCAATGCGCACTACCGCATCTACGATGTCAAGAACAATGATGGCAAGTTCGAGTTTGTCGTCGCCAACGAAAACAAGCTTGACGCACGATTCACCGTCATTGCCGAAAGCATCACGCACGGAACTTGGCATAAAATCCCCGGTACGCTCTGTCCGGTTCCTGGGGTTGATCCAGACGAGCGATAAGCCGAAACAAAACGAGCTGGCCGATCGGCCAGCTTTTTTATTTCCTTCTACTTAAACTGTGTAGAATCCATCTATGTATGGCTTCGAGGACGTTGCCCATCAGTGGAGTCATGCCATGCATCATCCTCGTCTTGACGGCGATCCATCGTTTCTTCATGAGGCTATAAAAATGGTGGCATGCGCCTATGGCAAACGCTATGTATATGGCCATAAAAATTTTTTCACGCATATTTCACAAATTATATCAAAAACCTCTTGACGCTGATGAGTGTTATTACTATATTTCGTGGCATGAAGATTGATTTGAGCAAATACCACGAATTGGAGCTGAGTGACGGCCTCGCATTGGCGAAGGCGATCACCGAGCTCGGAGACGGCAAGGCGGAAGCTTATGTCGTCGGCGGATGCGTACGTGACCTTGTTCGTCATCAGCTAGGGCAGACTAGCACGGTAGATATCCATGATGTCGATATCGCCACGTCGCTGTCTCTCGAAGAACTGAAGGCTAACTTCCAAACGGTCAGCAACAACGGCGAAAAACACGGAACGCTGCTGGTATTCTGGAACACACAATACTTTGAAGTGACGCACTTCCGCGTCGACGGCGACTATAGCGACGGTCGTCATCCGGACGACGTATCCTTCACGAGTTCTTTCGAAGAAGATACGGCTCGCCGTGACTTTACTATCAACGCGCTCGGCATGAACTGGGACGGCGAAATCATCGACTTCCATGGCGGCGTTGAAGATATCAAGAAGAGAACCATCCGCGCTGTCGGTAATCCTGACGAGCGTTTCAAGGAAGATGCTCTCCGCATGATTCGTGCGGTGCGCTTCGCGGTAAACTTCGATTACATTATCGATAATAACACGTCTAGCGCAATCAGCAAGAACGCCGAGTTGGTTGAACATGTATCGAACGAACGTATTCGTTCCGAGTTCTTGAAGCTGTCCTCTTACGACAACATGCCCGATTTTATCGACCGTTTGATCTGGGTCGGCTTGATTAAGCATATCAGAGCGTTCGTCGGCATGGACTGGTACGAAGTCAAGTGCAACCTTATTGAGTGCGATGACTTGCTGACTGCAGACAACCTATTCCCCGCTATCTGCTACACGGCTAATGACGAAAGCAACTTGGAAGCATTCGTTCCTACTCGTGAGGAACGCAAGATGTGGAACTGGCTCCGTTCTTACAAGAATGTGTACGCATGGGATCCGGATTCCAAGCTGTATTGGACTTCGCTGGTGGATTTCGTGTCTGGTCAGTTCGAGCTGCTGCTTGCGCTCAATGCTGATCTGTATTGTGATCGTGCGTGGTTGCCCAAGCTTCCAGCAGCAAGCTATCTGTTGCAGAATCCGCCCGACATGAAGGCGATTTCTAAGAGGGTCGCCGATATGGGCATTCCTCAAGGCAAGGCTTTTGGTGAAAAGGTGAAAGAACTCACTGAAGCCGAATACGCCAAGATGGCGGCTGTATTCCCAAACACAGTCTCGCTGACGATGGGCAACAGTACGCTTGTCTATAAAATTGAATCTGTCAAATAACCAACAAAAAGGAACAACACAATGGGTAAAACAATCATTCTCGGCGCGGTCGGCTTTATCGTCGTCGCAATCCTCACAGTAATCGCATCCATCTTCATGGTTCAGAACTATCAGAACCGTGCAATCCAGATGGAACAGCTGGTGGAAAAGTCGCAGTCCAACCTCAACGCGGAATACAACCGCCGCGCTGGCCTTCTCGTCAACTTGGCGGAAGCCGTGATGAGCTATGACGAACACGAAGCCAAGGTTCTCGTGGAACTCTCGAAGGCTCGTACTCCAGACGGCGGCAAGGGAAACGTGAACGCTTCCGCTTACATCCAAGGTGTCGTGGAACGCTATCCGCAGCTCAGATCGATCGAGAATTACGATAGGTATATGACGGAACTTGCGATGACTGAAAATCGCATTGCGTCACATCGTAATGATTACAATACCATGGTTGGGAACTATATCGCCTATGTGCGCGGATTCCCGGCTCGTTTCTTGCTCTCTATTCTCGGATATCAGCCGAAGAATTACGAATACTTGCAGTTCGAAAAGGCTCCGGTAGACGCACCGACTGGCCTCTTGAAGAAGAAGGCTGATAAGGAATAGCATGAGCTCTCGCACACTGATCGACGGTGGCACGTGGGATCTCACTGTCCGTGAGCTGTTCTTGTCGATCGTTGGCTTACTGCTTGCCATAATCATTGGCTGCATTATCGCCAACAGCATCGCGCAAGCCGAAGACGAGTATAACGTGAAGTTCTATCACGCTATACAAGTGTCCGACTCCACCCAGTTCAATTATGCCTTCAAGACCAACGCTGGCCACATGCTGGCGTACGGCACTGTCAGCGCTGTTGGGTTCGTTACCGACAACGGTATCGGAAACTACATGTCGTTGACTAGGGACTTGGAGGAATACCGTAAGCACCATCGCACAGTCTGTTCTGGCGAAGGGAAGCACCGTCATTGCCATACGGAAACCTACTGGACATGGGATGTCATCAAGACTGAACGGTTCCATGTCGATCAAGTGGACTTCCTCGGCAAGCGGTTCTACTACTCTCAGTTTCCTCAGCTTCCGTCTGAACGCTATGTCGGCACAGTACCGATTCCGTCCGGCGGATTCATTGAAGGATTGTTTAAGAACAGACAGCGGTATGTGTATCACGGCAGACGTTTAACGTACACTGGTACGATGTACACGAATGCGGTCAACCACACGATCAACGACTCCAAGTGGGCTGACGGCATTACGCTTGACAGAGCTATCGACTTCTACATCCATGAACATGGAGTATTGATTTTCTGGATTATCTTCGGTGTCATTATCGTCGTGGCCATCATCTTCTTTGTGGCGGCTCCGAACGAATGGCTTAACGGTTCAGTAAGGGACTGGTAATATGAACGTAAAAATTGTAAATGGACTTGACGGAAACGGATCCGTCACAATTACGGACAGCAATGGCGATGTCATGGTGTCCTTGAAGGACTGCCCGGAATTTCCGGTGTCTGGCGACATCACGATGGAATCCGACAATGTTCTTATCGTCGGTGGCCGCCGCATCGAATGCGGTAAGCGTATCGCCGGGATCAACATCTGCGGTAACATTAAGTCCGTCCAAAATCTTCCAAACATTGTCGTGAACGGAAATGTCAGCAACGTCAGTACGACGTCTGGTGACGTGACTGTCCACGGCGACGTAAATGGCTCGGTGTCCGCCGTTTCTGGCGATGTCGAAGTCAGAGGTAGCGTCGCTGGCTCGGTCAGTACCGTGTCTGGCGATGTAGACGTCAGAAACAATCAACAATAAAGGAAAGTAAACATGGATATGTCCAATGTTCTTCTTTACGGCGGAATAGCAGTCGTCGTGCTGTTCCTCCTCGTACTCTTCTGTGTGTCCTACATCAAGGCCGCACCCGACGAAATCATCATCATTTCTGGCTTCCGCAAGCGCCGTACCATCATTGGCCATGCCGGATTCAAGATTCCGTTCTTGGAACGAGCCGACAAGCTCAGCTTGAAGCTCTTCTCCATCGACGTGAAGACCAAGGACATTCCGACCAGCGACTACATCAATGTGGGTGTGGATGCCGTCGTGAGTGTGAAGGTGTCTGATGAACCGACCCGCATCGAATCTGCTGCACAGAACTTCTTGAACAAGAAACCTGAAGACATCGCCGAAATGATCACGGATATCCTCGAAGGTAATATGAGGGAGATCGTGGGCCAGATGGAACTCGTGAAGTTGGTCAACGACCGCAAGGGTGTGTCCGAACTTGTCCAGAAGAACGCTGACCCAGACCTCCAGCGCCTCGGCTTGGAAATCCAGACGTTCAACATCCAGAACTTCAGTGACGATAAGGGCGTAATCGACAACCTCGGCGTGGATAAGACCTCCGCTATCCGCAAGGCTGCAGCAATCTCCAAGGCCAATGCAGAACGCGACATCAGCGTTGCTGAATCTCAGGCCAAGAAGGAAGCCAACGACGCCGCCGTGGCTGCAAACCTCGAAATCGCCCAGAAGCAGAACGAACTCGAAGTGAAGAAAGCTGACCTCAAACGCATCGCCGACACGAAGAAGGCTGAAGCTGACGCTGCTTACGAAATCCAGAAGCAAGAACAGCAGAAGGTCATCAACATCAAGGCCGCTGACGCCGAATGTGCTCGCCAAGAAAAGGAAGCAGAAATCCGCGAACGCATGGTCAACGTGAAGAAGAAAGAACTCGAAGCCGAACTCGAAAAGACTGCAGAAGCAAAGCGCAACGCTCAGATCCAGAACTCCGAAGCTGACCTCTACCGTCAGAACAAGGACGCAGAAGCAAAGCTCTTTGCAAAGACTCAAGAAGCAGAAGCCATCAAGCAGATCGCTGAAGCTGAAAAGGCTCGCGCCTTCAACGAAGCTGAAGCCATCCGCGCAAGAGGTCAGGCAGAAGCTGACGCCATCAAGGCAAAGGGTCTTGCAGAAGCCGCTGCCCTCGATCAGAAGGCAGAAGCCATGCAGAAGTATGGTGAAGCCGCTCGTCAGGAAATGCAGTTGAAGGCCCTTGAAAAGTACTTCGACCAGTTGCCGAGTGTCGCAGCCGCCATCGCAAAGCCGATGGAAAGAATCGGCGGCATCACCATGTACGGCAACGGCAACACCGCTGCTCTCACTGGCGACATCATCAAGACTTTGACCCAAGTATCCAATGGTCTCACCGAATCGCTCGGTATCAGCCTCCCCAATGTGCTTAGCTCCATGTTCGGCGCAAAGCTTGCTGGCGTAGGCAACAACAAGGCCGAAAAGGTTCCTTGCGACGTCGTGAACGAAGCACCGAAGGTTGATACAGAAACTCCGAAGGCCGCCCCGGCTCCGAAGGCTGAAGCTCCCAAGATGACCGCTGAACAGGTCTCCAAGATCGCAGCGACCGTCAAGAAGACTCAGCAGAAGCCGTCCGAACGCAAGCTTCCGTGGGAATAATATTGCTCAATTACCTCTGTTGTTCCAAGGCCAGCCGAAAGGCTGGCCTTTCTGTTGACAGCAGTGAGTGTATTTACTATATTTTGGCCGATGACTTACCCTTTACACAACGAAACCCCTATCATCAATACGGCACCGAGAAAGCTCAAGAAGGAAGCCGATATTGAGATCTATGTCGATATCGAAGGAACCCTTATCGACAACTTATTCGATGCGAATTTTCTGAACCACAACTGCGACAATATCCGTGACTACATCCGCAAGCATGATGGCCATCACTACAAGGTTCATATCTTTACGTGGGGATGGGTTCACCGTTCCGAGATCGAGCTTGGCCTTGTCGATAACTTGTACAAGCGTCTGGAAGTCGCCAAGGAACACCGTGGCTCAATCTATGTCAAGGAAGACGCAGTCAACGCTTTGATCGACTTTTGCCCAGACATGCCGTTCGACCGCAATACCCTCATGAACCCAGGCGGATTCGGTCACTACGGTTTCTCGAAGCCTTCTATATGGAGCTTGATGATTACGTCCGAAAACAAGTTCAATGTGTTGATCGATGACACGGTGGACTGCGAAATCGATAGTGAAAAGATAAAGTACATCAATCCGGCAAGAATGAAGGTCGTCATCCGCAACTACCTTGACAAGCCAGCATTGCTGTACAATCCAGACGGCTGCATTGTCGGCGAAATCAAGAACGACACCGCATTCGAGGATGTGCGCAGCCAGATCGGTCTGCAGAGGCTATCCGGATATTACTTCATGTTCGAAGGACAGCGCATCAATATTGACCGTTATGGTGGTGTTGAAGACTATCCAAAAGGATTCTTTGATACTGTTATTTCAGCAGCTGGTGACTTGTTGTCGAATGACCAAGAAGCACAAACAATTTTCAATGAAAAACTCGCCGGAATTTATCCGCAACCAATCAATCCAGAGGTGACTGATGACGAAGACGACGCATGAAGAAGACGTGAACCGTCTCAAGGAAATCGAGACGACAATCGACAAGTTGTACGACGAGCAGAATCAAATCCGTGACCGCTTGTTGCTGGACGATATCAACGGAAAGCTTGGTCGTATCATGGACAAGTGGGTCGTGATTCCTGGTTGGGATCCGTGCGACGAAGCCGACGGAGATAACTATTTCCGTCTCGGAAAAGTCGTCGGTTTCAAGAAATGGGACGGCAACGACAGATACTTTCTGCAGTTCTCTAGGCTGGTCTATATGGGTCATGCAAAGAAAAATGACCAGTATGACAAGAACGCCCAGACGATCAGGTTCACAAGCAAGAAGGACATGGATAATCATTGCGTGGGCGACATCAAACGCGCCAAGGTGATTACCGCAAGGAAGGCGAGCAAGATGATTGACGACGCTCTGGCTTCTATCACTCGCCGTCTGAAGAATGTCCAGAACGAAGCCCTCAAGGACTACGCCGACAAGGAAATGACAAAATGAACACGACCGTAGCTCACTTGTTCCGTCAGTTGCGCCAGATCGCCGCAGAGCGACCGGATTGCATCAATGCGGAACTCATCGACGAAGCAGAAAAGAAAGCATTGGAGAAGTCCGTAGGCGCTCGCATCGAGGGCCCGGCACTCATGGAAGTGTGGAAGCTCGTGAAGCTCCGCATCAAGCCGCCGAAGAAGCTCATGCCGAGGATAATGGCCGAACTGAAACATTGGAAGTGCAAGGATATCAAGGTCACGGTATCCAACCACTACTCGACCGATTACGCCGCCAAGGAAACCGACGACTATCCTCCGTACTGCTTTGCGTACAACATCGAATGCACTCGCCATGTGGGCGGAAAGTGCTTCTTCCGCGTAATGGTCATCGGCGTGTTCTCCGATATCTTGGAAGTTCTGAACAACGACCGTTACGACGTAGTCGACTACCGTCTTATCTATGGCAAAATGGAAGTGAACGGAACCGACGTTCCGGAAAACCAGTACAACTGCTATATCAGCGACCAGTCTCGTGTCCGCGACGATATCTGTGACGCTCTGTGGAAATATCACGAAGGCATCTTGTGCTGCGCCAACGCAAACGATGAACACGCGATCATCCGCGACTTTATTCGTAGCGAGTATAGCCACAAGACGATCGAAGAATTGAACGAGTACGATATCGTCGTACAAGTTCAAGAATATGTCAAGTCACACACGCTGCTCGACGGATATAAGCCTACGCCAGCCGCGATCTTCAAGGTAGTCTATGACATGCGTCGCAGCAAGACCGAAAAGTCCGTGAAGAAATGGCAATTGCTTGAACAGCCATCGGTCATCATACACAACGACCTCGATCCGGAAGTACAGGCGTTCGACCCTAAAGGAAACTTCGTCGGAGTCATCAAGAACATTGCCGCCTTGTATGATTTCAAGCTGCAGATCAAGACGCTGGGTGTCCGTGGATACTACATGTACTACGGAGACAAACGAATCAACGTAGACCAGAATGGCGAATTCGACGAATATCCACCGGGATTTTACGACTTGTTTGCCGACTGCGCCGCAAGAATTATCTAGGAGAATACAATGTCATTACCAGCACCAATCCCACCAACGTACGACCCTCATACATCCGACTCGGTTGTATTCACTGAATGGCATACCGAGACCAGACAGTACAAGTACATCGTCCACTATCTGAAGACGGTTCCTCAAGCCATCAAAGGCGTCCGCCGCAAGTTCCATGTCCAGCCGTATCAGGATTTCTTTATCCGTGACGAACGATTTGAATGCGATATAGCATGCGCATACATCATCGAGGATAACGACAAGGAATTGTACCTCGCAGCCCTCATTGAGAAAGCTATCCTTCACTACGAAGGTACTGAAGAAGTGCTCCTCTCCAACTGGAATACAAATTCCGAAGAATTGGGAGAGTACATGCGGTTTGCGCCGAATTCCATCTTCAAGCCTATGCAAGACAGCTATCCCAAGGCGAGCGCGATGCCGTTGGTGTACTTTATGCATATCGACCGCCGAATGCCGTGGTTCCATAAGGTCGATACCTTGAGCCAGTACATCCGTAACGGCATGAACATCCTCAGAAACGCGATCACGATTAACTTGGGATACTACCATGACTTCGCAGTATCGGAGTCCTATTCGGCCCAGTTCGGCGACTACTACAACGGCTATGACCAGCATAGCGTCCCCGTCATCAACCCTTGCTGCGTCGAACATTCCAAGTTCGATCTGTTCCCTTGGCTGATCACGCTGAACCCGGCCCAGTTTGTCCTCTATACCGACATACTCGGCGACCGACCGATGATGCTCAAGTACAAGCAGTACGTACGCTACATGTTTGCGCATAACAAGTCGCAGTCGTATATCAATCTGCCTGTCTGCGTCGTTCCGAGGTTCGATATGCCGGATTATACGCCGACCAAGCCGACGTCTATCAGCAAGTACGCGCCGTACATCAAGGTTCTGTCATACGAGGCATTCGAGAAGGTCGCCACGAACGTCGAGCTCAACTCAAAGGACATGGACGAGAAGGAAATCAAGTCCGTCCTTGAGAAGATTGCCAACGACTCCAGCACGGTATTTGGCGAACCAGTCGAAATCAACAAGTTCCCAGAACACTGCCAGCTCTAAAAAATCTAACAAAACGTGTCAACTATGGTTGACACGTTTTTACTTTTTTGCTATATTTTTCAATAACTTCACATTAAACACAAAGGAAATCCACTATGAAAGAACAAATTCCCGACGAACTTCTCACTCAATTCAAGGACAAGGCTAACTTGCCGAAAACTGACAACGTAATTATTACTCCGAAAAAGGCTACCGCATGGCTCAATATCACGAAGGCAAGTGGCTTCAAGAACCGCGCAATCCTTCCGCATCTGCTTGAAAAACTTTGCTCTGACTTGAAGGCTGGCAAGTGGATTCACAATGGCGAATCAATCAAGCTGGACAAGGAAGGTGTCGTTATTGACGGTCAGCATCGATTGTTGGCATGTATCAAGACTGGCATTCCGTTTATTGCGTCAGTGGCAAAGAACGTTGACCGTGACTCTTTCCCCACAATCGACTGCGGATGTTCTCGTAATTCAGCCCAAGTTCTCCGTATGGAAGGCGTGAAGTATCCGAAGACCGTCGCCGCCGTCATCAATACCATCGACCAGATCCGTACAAAGACTATATTGTCGAGATCCAACGTTATGACGAACACCGACTCGCTTGAATTCCAGAGAGCTCACGCTGAACTTCTCGACAAGGTCATCATGACTGTCTATCCGCTTGCCAACAAGAACAGACACCTGACTCCGCGCATGGCTGGTGCTGCATTGTACGTCCTTGTGACCGACTATGGCTATTCTTGGGACAAGGCGACCGACTTCATCTTGGGTTGCCTCTCGTCTGAGACGCATCCGAATGACATCGTCAACAAGTTCCGCAACGAACTTTACCAGAGAGCCCACACGAAAACGTCTGAAGGCATCAAGTTCTGCAACCTTGTGCGCGTATGGAACGCTATCCAGAATGGCAGACGCTGCTGCCCGGCCTTCCGTACCGAATTCGACGAAATTCCGGAATTCGTACACGCCTAATAGTTTTTCTTTGCCTGAATACCAAAAGGAGCCGAGAAATCGGCTCCTTTTCCTATACGCTGGAAATCCTTATCGGTTCCGCAAGAGTCTCGCTCTCGAACCACCGTATGTATTCCTCGACCGGAGCCTTCAAGTCCGGATACTTGGCGTACAGCTTGTACTTGTCTAGGTGCATGAACTTCAGCGTCGTCGCTATCATGCGGCTATCGTCGTCGGCGGAAGACGTATAGGTTGATATGCAGCAGCTGCACTTTCCGTAGCCGAAATGCGTCTGGAACAAGCGCACAAACCTTGCCTCGACGAAGTTCTTCGCATTTAACCGTTCATTTTCGCCAATGACGACCTTGTGTCCCGGTATCTTGGGTACGATATGTATGTAGATGCTGCGCTCCGACAGAAGGTACGCCTCGCCGCCACCGATGACGAGCATGCGGATAAATACCTTCACTGCGGCAGTGCTGCTGGCCCTTCTCCGTATGTAGTCGGTTCGGCCCTTCGTAATCTTGTTTACGACGTGCCTCAGGGCCATTACGACCGCAGCCGAGTAAAGTACCGCTGTAATCTTCTTGAGCACGTTATACCTCGTCCATGAGCAAATGAGTGAGGAACCCGACAAGGAACGATCCGCCGATCGCCCAAGACTCCGTCGATCCGAAGTCGAGCATCATCCTCAGCAAGAACACGAGGAACAGCGAGGTTATCGCTCCGTAAAGCAAGGTATGCCCGGCTCCTCGGTGAGTGAACAGCTGCGGAAGCATCGAGTACGCCATCACGAGGAATCCCAGCAGTACGTTCCCGGTACAGAGAAGCGCGATGGAGCCGATCAGTACCAAGGCGTAGCAGATGCGCGACGAGTGCGACTTTACGTCCATGTCGGGCGAAAGCGCCCCAAGGAACGACGCGACTCCGCACATGAGCGAAGTCTCCCAAGAAAGATCGGTGAGCATTGCGCCGAGTCCGGCGATCGAAAGCCCGGTGACCGCCCCTACGGCGGCATGAGGTGCGAAGTCTGACATGTACTATCTCCTTCTGAAAAGCGTGAATTTTATCGGTATGTCGATATGGGACGGAAGCTCGTCGAACGCCTTGCAAAGTTCCATGACGAATTTCTTCTCGGTCGGACTGATCGAAGCGAGGAAATCCTTTCCGTCACCGTAGGACTCGATCATTTCGTCGATCTCGTCTTGGTTCAGCGTGACCTCCGTGACGCTGACGAGTATGCCGCTGTGGTTGAATGCGGTGAGCATGTGCTTGGGCATCATGTCGCGGATATAGTATCCGAAGCTGCTTACCGAAGTCGCGTGGGTCACGGTGAACTCCTTTATGCTGTACACCCAGCCATGCATGCTGTTAGAGAACAGCAGAGCCGCCTTCTTCTTCTCTACGCCGCCGTGCCATTGTCCGGCGTAGTCGCCAACGAACTTCCGCATGCTCATCTTCGACAGACGCCACACGGCGAGCACGGCGGACACGCCGTACAGTATGCCCTTCCAGTACCTCATTTGATCGTCCTCGGCAATCTCATGAATATCTTCTCTATGCGGTCGACCTCGGCTATCACGTCCTTCGGTATGTCCGACTCGTCGTGGTGTAGGAAAAGGTGTACGGTGTTGATGTTCACCAAGACGACCTCGTACGAAATTATCTTGTCGCGGTCTACGCGAGTCCGAAGGTGCATCTCGTTCGATACCAGCTGGATAAGGCTGCTGCCAGGCATGTCGCCCTTGTAGCGGAACTCGCGTACCCGGTGACGCGCTATCTGGGCGATGCTATGCACCATCATGTTGTTCCGCATGTGGCTGTATGTCACGGTGAACGCCAGCGCCGCCCTTACGGTGCTGTATCCGTTGCCGTACGACTCGATAAACCAGCGGAACAGCATGCGGTCGTGCGAGTCCTTGAGGAACCGTCGTAGCCCAGCCGCCAGAAACCCGATGTATATTGTCCACAGCGCTATTCTCATAGGTTCCTCGGTATGTTCATGAAGGATTCGTATATGGGATGGTACTGTTCCCATGTGACGTCGTCCATGAAAGACGTCTTGCCCGACAGCATGCACCGAGACGGTGTGTACTGATAGAGTTCATACGGTAGGTCGAATCTTGGGTAGTACTTGGCGAGGTACTTGTCCATCGCGCCTCGTATCCTTGGTATCGCTTCCAAATAGCCGTGCGCACCTCTGCAGCGGAAGGTCTTGACAATACACGTAGGTATGGACACCCTCAGTCTGACCGCTTCGCCGTCGACGGTCATCCCCAAGTCCTTGGTCTTCACGTACACCAGCACAACCCTGTAGGCGTCAAGGCCGAACATCTGCAATGCCAGCGTCTGCTGGACACGGAAGCTGCGATAGCTCTTGAGCGTCTCCCATGCGTTCCTTGCAGCGCCGACGGCAAAGAAACCGTATATTGTCCACAATACCTTGTTCATAGTTCCCTCGGCATGGCCTCGAACGCCTTGTTGATGCAGCGTACGTCGTAGCTGTCAAGGTGCTGTATGAGCTTCCACTCCCAGCCTTCCGTGTCCGGGCTGGACGTGTAGTCGCTCTCCAAGGTGAATTCGAGGTCGAGGCTGCCGTAGTGCCGACTGATGTACCTCTTCATCCGTGCCTTCAGTATGATCGTCACGTCGAAGAACCCTTCGGCCCTCTTGCAGACGAACGTCCTCGTGATTCCGCTGGCGACCGAGACGTACATCGGCTGCTTGCCGCCGTCCGGAATGTCGATCCACAGAACCTTCCTGTACGATAGCGAGACATCGTACTTCCCCGGCGGAAGGTACGTGTCCCTCAGCCGCATGCCTACGCCCATCTTCACCAGCTTCGAGAACCGCCGTGCGGCTCCGACGAGGAATCCTAGATACACAATGTAAAGAAACTTTTTCATAATAGCTCGTCCTCACGCATCTCCCCGCAGTTGACCAGCCGACGGTAGAACTCCCTTCGGTACTCGTTCATCACCCAGAGAAGCCTAGACATCCTGACGCCGTGCTTCTTGCAGAACGTGTCGAACTGGTACTCCTCCTTCACCATGCGGTATCCGTCGTCGCTTGGGCAGTCCTCGGTACACCTGTAGGGGACGTAGTCGTCGATCGTGATGAAGAATCCGTCGAGGTCGCCACGGTACTTCTCGCCGAGACGGCACCTCACGTCGTCGAACACCGAGTCGCGAACCTTGAACGGTATGTACATCGACGAGTACGTGAAGTACATCTCGCCCAGCTTCCTTATCACGAAGTAGCAGACGTACACGTCGCTTCCCCTGAACTTCTTCGGGTTCAGCCAGCCCTTGTATCGGTAGTTCTGCACGAAACGCGCCTTCCGCAACACCGACTTCCAGATGCCGACCACGGCAAGCAGTATGCCTATCCACGGAACCATCTTCCTCATAGCAGCATGTCCTCGCTCATCTTTCCGTCGAGAACCAGCCGTCTGTACAGCTCCCTACGGTAGTCCACCATCGCCATCTCCACTCTCCTCATCGGTACTCCGTGCCTACTGCAGAACGTAGAGAAGCGGTACTCCTCCTTGATAGTCCCCGTGCCGTTTCCGTTGTCGTCCATGTACTGCGGCGGAACGTTGGGCTCTATCGTCATGAGGAACCCGTCCATACGACCGAACGAACCGCCTCCGCCAACGTCGTAGAGGCCGAGTGTAAGGTCGAACTGGTATCGGTAGTCGTCCACTACGTCCTTCGGCAAGTAGATCGGAGAACAGTTGTAGTAGAACTCGGACACCAGCTTCCGCTTGCCGTGGACGCTCTTCAGCTTCACGTCGTACAGACAGAAGCACATCTGCCTCCACGACCAAGGACGGAACTTCCTACCGTCCAGAAGACCCAAGTGACGCCTCTCAAGGAACGCCACGCGACGCCGCATCGACTTCCATACGCCGATCCCCAGTATGCCGAACGCTATCATGGGCATGCCGATCCTCACCGTACGTCCTCCTCCTTGATGTACCCGTCCTCGATCAGCTTCACGTACAGCTGGCCACGCAAGTCGTCCATCGCTCCCTTCAGCTTGCTGTAAGGAACCCTATACACCTCGCAGTACGCCTTGAACGTGTACTCCGGCTTCACTTTCCATACGGCGTCGCCCTTGAACGTCCTTCCAGACAGATACCGTGCAAACCCAGGGATGTTCACGCACAGAAGCAGCTCCCAGCCGCCAAGCATCTCCTTGTACGGAGCAGTTATCTCCACGGCGAGACTCGCCGCGTATACCGTAGGGACGGCAGTAGGCAACAGCACCTCGCACATGTCGTAGTACCGCAGCACCGAGCCGTCCTTCACCCGGCACAGCATGTAGTGGTAGCTTCGGCATGGGTAGTTGAACAGCATGTGGCTGTACGACGTCCTAGCACGGCCTCCCAGTCTCCTAACGAACTTGAAACGGCCTACCAGCGCACGGTATCCGCCGTACGCTGCAAGACATACCGCAAGAAGCGGATATATGACCGTGCCTATCCTCATTTCTTGCCGAAATATAGCAAAATTCCCTATATGCGACTACGGGGCCCCCAGGGCAATTTTTCGAAAATCGGGGCATCCGCTTCCGTAGGAAACCCCAGTGGGGTCATTTACTCGGTGATTTACGACAACGGCCAGTTTGTTTTGGAATTAACTTAATTATGTCTTGGTATATACCAGATCGATACGCTTGCCCGTAAGCGACCCTATGATTTGTCTTGAATTCTGTGCGAGTTGTACATGACCTCGCGATTTCACATAATTCGTCATACGTATATGTGTGGTATATGTTGACTCGTAAGGGAGGAACCTCGGCAGTGAGTCGGCCAATGAGTCCTCGATGAACGATTTCGTTATATATGCTTGGGTGTTTTTTGCGGCACTTAGACATACTCCCTGATTGTTGGACAGTCAAAAGTAGTTCGTCGTCGGCTAGTTGGCTTGGCGTGGTTCGCGGCTTAAATAAGTCGCTGATCATATTTCGCCGAACGGCTTCGCTGTATTCTGAATAATATTGTGATTTGAATTTACGCTTGCTTGAGCATAACGATGCTTTAGTGCGGATGTCCTCATCGGTAATATTACATAATGCCGCTGATGATGTATGTGTGGATTGATTCCAATGGGAGATTTCAGATTCGAATTTACTGTATATCCCTCGTCTAAGCGATTCTTTGTAATCGGCGGCATGATAATTCATGAATTCGCTTCTGTTTCGGCAGCTGAATGCGATATCGTATAGCTGTTGATCACTTAATGATTGTATATATCGGTTGGCTCGGCGATGCACTGGGGTATAATCAGGTAGTCGGCGGAGCAGATGTGTCCAACCGTGGTATTGAAGAGAACTGTATTCTCTTGGAAATTGGGTTCTAAATTCCTTGCATGTCTGACATCGGTCTATAAGGACTGCAATTTTATCTTCGGTCAGGCCGCTATATCGGCCAAGTGCCCCGCCATTATTCTTGTTAAGCACGGTGTAACCGTTTCGCTTATGCCGCGCAATTTCGTCGCGTTCTAGCGCAGACGCCTCATTCCCGGTTAGACGGTTATGCAGCAGTGACACCGTAAACGTGCATCCAGTGGTGTCTAAGTAGTCCTTGACTAGACTGGCCTTGCGATAGTGGTATTCTTGATAAATTCGCCGTTCATAGCAACTAGTTAACCCTATGTATACCGCATTAGTTTCGATAAAATGCCAGCGGTATACGACCCAAATGGGCAGCTGCCGTATAATTGCACTATAGTCAGATTGCATGATATGTACACTATGGATATTTTTCTTAATATTACTAATCTATGATTAGAATGTCAAATGAGATGAGCCCCCATACCCCCAGCCCACCTAAATTTTTGAAGAATATAGTAGGGGTATAATATGTAAATTTATTTTTATTTTTATGTACCCTGAAAAATAATCATGAAATGGACAGACCATTTGCTGCTGGTGATACGAGCGGTGCTTGTCGTGCGAAGTCACTCATGGAACCCCAGGTTAACAAGAACAAGATTGCACTGCTCAGATGTGCCTTACGGCGATTTAGCCTAGACTAACTTAGCCCTGGCTAACCTTGTGATCCTCGGCTAACATCGGACAGACTGCTCGCCTACAGATCCCCTTACGGCGTTTTGGACTGGCACGAGTTCGGCGGGACTGCTTCCCAAGTGTATGCAAGCTTTGTCAAGCAACGACGCTTGATACGATACACCACTAACCAAAAGGGTTATGACTATGAAAAAGCTCAATCTCACCGTTCTCTCCAAGCTCTCCAACACGTTCGCTAGCCTCCGCTACTTCGGCGAGGTCAAGATGAACAAAAAGGCACGTGTCGCCAACGAAGTTCTCACCAAAGCTATCGCTGAACACGGTGGCAAGGTCGCCGAAGTCGGCTCGCCGTGTCCGTTCAAGACGGTCAAGAAAGCCAACACCTACACGGTGTCTATCGGTGCCAAGCTTCAGTATAAGCGCAAGGTCGAAGCCATGACTAAGCGCAACGGCGTTGAAACCGAATACCACCCAGAAGTGAGGAACTTGGGAATGTTCCCCATCTTCGGCGAACTCGTTTGGCTGAAGAATGACCTCAGTGAGGTCTACATTCGTGCCTATCAAGTTTCAAAGCCCAAGGCTGCTACCTACTACGGTGACGGCGTTGTGGTTGCCAAGGAAAACATTGGGCAGTGGCTTCCGATTAAGGACTACAACACGGTCAGCGGTCTTGAAAATAATGTTTCTGTGGTCGCCACCGCAAGCGGTGAGGTAATTTATTGCCAAGACGAAAGCGGAAATATTATTAAGGATGAAAACGGCGAGCCGATGACTATGGCTCTTCCGGAAGTCCGCAGCTTGAAGCTCTCCAACATCGAACTCTATCGCAAGGGTGAAAAAATTGAATTTTTCACTGACGAAGAGTGGGATGACGCCGAACTCATCAAGATTCGCGACGAGTACCACGCAAGAATGGCGAAAGCGGCTGAAGCCTACGAAAAGGCGATGGCTGAAGCCCAAGCCAAGCAGAACTAACAACAACCGCCCCCAATATGGGGGCACTTTTATTTTTCATTTGTGTGGAAAATAAAAGTGTTTCCGTAGTGGTGTACGGTCGGACGGTAGCCCTTACTCCCAGGGTTGCCGTCTTTTTTATTTTGTACTCACACCCATCGGACTGGCACGGTTCCGACGGGGCTGCCGACGGCGGATATTCTGACTATGTAAACCAAAGGAGATTTCAAAATGTCCAAAGAAACCAAACAATTTGATATTGCAATTATGGACTACTCGGATGCTAGCATCCGCATTTTTACTCGCACCCTTCCGAAGGATATTCAAAGCGAGGAATTAGAGGAAATTCTGACCGCTGAAGGAATTTACAAGCAGTCCGAATGTTATTTCATGTACGCTGAAAAAATCAACATTATCAACGAGGTATAAAATGCGTAAAATGTTGTTTACAATTCTTACTTTGTGTGCGCTCGCTTGCGCCACCGAACTACCTATTTGTGAAGAGTTCGAGGGCGAAAAGAATGTTTCGTGCGTAGCTGGCGACCGCCAAGCGGTCATTATCACCTATCACGCCGATGGGTCGCGGTCTTACGAGTATTTCAAGGACAACCGCAAAATTTATTTGGAATATGGCGAAAACTATGTTTATGCGTCCGATGGCAAGCGTAAAATAGATGTTAGCCCTATACCGAACGATGACCATATAGCGTATATAGACGAGCTATTTTATGGTCTAATAGATACTTTGGACTTCTAACCAAAGGGGCGCAAGCCCCTTTATTTGGTCGCTATACGGTGTCAGACTGGCACGGCGATGGCGGGACTGCTACGCAGTCCTATTTTTATTTTGTAAGCCGATGGGGCTTACGAAAACGCCATTCTCAAAAGGAGATACGAATTATGGCTTACAAAAAGACCGGAAAAACGGCTTCCCAAGTTGGGGAAGAAATCAAGTCCACCATTACATCCAAGTTCCTTGAATGCCTCGACAAGGGCTGTATCCCTTGGAGAGAACAGTGGAACCGCAGCGAAAGCGGCTTTCTGAAGAGTGACGGCAAGTCCTACTCGTTCTTGAACACTCTGTTGCTCGTCATTGACGGCTGCACGGAAGGCGAGTTCGTGACCTTGAACGGTATCGCTGAACGCTTGGGCATTGAACCCAAGGAAGCTTGGAACCACATCAAAAAGGGCGACAACGGCAAGGCTGTCCATGGTCACCATGTCTACTTCTACACCATGGTTCCTATCTACCTCAAGGAAGACGGCAAGGTAGTATACGAAAGGGACGCTCGTGGTCAGTTTGTCTTGGACTCCAAGGGCAAGAAGATACCGAAGATTAGCGGTCATTATCCTATGCTCAAGAGTTCGGTTGTTTGGCAAGTCGGCACTGAAGCTTTTTGTCCGACGAAGTTCGAGAAAAAGAAAAAAGTAGTCCACAACAATCCGATTGCGGTCGCTGAACAAATTATTGTTGACTATCAAGCTCGCGAGGGTGTCAAGATTGAATTCCGCAACGCCACGCCAGGATATTCGGATAAGCTTGACAAAATCTATATTCCGTCCATCAATGACTATCCGAACGCAAATATTTATTATTCGGATTTGTTCCATGAAATTGCTCACTCTAGCGGTCATCCGAAAAGATTAAATCGTGACCTCGACAACCGCATGAAACGTGGTTCTTACTCTTTTGAAGAGTTGGTCGCTGAAATCTGTTCGTGTGCGATAATGCACGACAACGGATTTGACACTCCGCAGTGCGACGAATTAAGTCAATCCTATGTAAAGGATTGGGCGAAAACTCTCAGAAGTGACCCCACAATGATTGAAAAAGCTTGTCGCGTGGCGGTCAAGGCTGCAAACTTTATCTACAACGGAGAAAAGAAGTAAGAAAAGGGGCTTCGCCCCTTTTCTTTTTATTTTGTGCTGATCGATCCAGTGACTGGCACGGCGACGGCGGGACTGCCTCGACTGGATATTTTTTCTATGTAAACGAAAGGAGTTTAATATGAAAGACGCATTTGTTCTTATGAGCACTATTCTTGGCGATGAAAATGTTGCATACGATGTATGCAGATATTTAGAGGGACGTCAGACACCGCCCACGGTAGAAGAGCTTACTCATATTCACGGTGTCGGCGAGGCGACCGCCAATAAGGTTCTCGCTTGTATGGAATTGTCGGCGACCTATATGGTCGGCACGAATACAAAGGTGTTCAGCGACCCAGACGATATCGCTCGCCGCTTCTGTAACCTCAAGTATGAGAATCAAGAACACTTGTATGTTCTCACGCTCGACTCGGCTAACCACGAGGTCGGCTGTCACGAGGTCACTTGTGGGCTGGTTAACCAGACACCGTTCCATCCTCGTGAGGTGTTGCGTTACGCCCTTATGGATAACGCTGTAAGCGTTGTTCTGTGCCACAACCATCCCAGCGGCTCGACTGACCCATCGCAGCAAGATTTGGGCATTACGAGGGTGCTGGCGGCGGCTTGCAAGATAATGCAAATTGCTTTCCTCGACCACGTGATAGTATCACGCAGCGGATTTTATTCAATTTGCAGAACTAATCCGGAAATTTTTGAAGCAACACTCAAGACCTAATCCAAAGGGCGAACGCCCTTTTTTAATTCATTATACGTCAGACGACTGGCACGACGGCGACGGGACTGCCTCGACTGGATATTTATTATATGTAAACGAAAGGAGCTTATATGGACATCAAGTTCATCATTCTTGCTATTCTCTCGCTGTTCATCACGGTCAAGGTCTTCGCGTCCGCCAAGGCTCTCCCAGCCGTCGTCGGATTCTGTGGCGTGTTCGCCATGCTCTTGATTGCGTGGAATACTATTGCAGACAAAATTCACTGAACACAAACAACCTAACCAAGGAGTAAAAACAAATGAAACTCATTGCATTTTTTGCCGCGCTCGTGCTCGCTGCTTTCATCTTCTTTGGCTGTGACGCCAAGACAAAAGAAGCTGGTGACAAGATGGCCGAGGCCACAAAAGAATTAGTTAAGACGGCGCTCACCGAAGCCGCCGACACCGCCAAGGCCAAGGCCGCCGAGGCTGCCGATGTCGCCAAGGATAAAGCAGCAGAAGCCGCCGAAAAGGCCAAGGTAAAAGCCAAGGCCAAGGCTGCCGAAGCTGCCGAAGCCGCCGCAGAAGCTCTTAGAAAATAAAATAACACGGCATGGGCTACGCCGAGGAGTAGCCCACCTTTTTATTTGGGACTCTATAACATGGCTAAATCAAGCAAAATTATCACGGTGCGCACCACTAAGCGCGTGGGCGGTCGATAATGAAAGTCGATATCGTATACATCAAGTTGACCCCAGTCGAGGGCGCGTGGTGGCGCAAGATCGCTAGCAAGAAGAAGTAGACTGGCAAGAGCTTGGCGGGACTGCTCCCCAAGCTTATTACATCTATGTAAGCAGTTGAACCCCTAACCAAGGAGATTGATATGGGTTTTGCAAATCCTAAAGGTCGCTACCATGTAGGGCCTAAGAAGAAGACACGCTCTCGCAAGTTCCACAAGCCTATCTGTGACGAAGTCAAGCAGACAAGTGGTCTCAATCCGATGGACGAAGCCACCGTCAAGGTGCTTAGTCAGATGGACGATACTGCCATGGGCGAGTTCGTCATGGCGACCGCACATCCGAATCCGAAGGATGTGGTCATCATCAAGGAGAATGGCCGTGTCAAGCCTCTCGTGCTTGATGACAACGATGAGCGTCAGACCAACCGTGGGCGTGTCTATGTCGGTCTCGGTGGTGTCGGTGTCGGTCTCGGTGTCGGTCTCGGCTCTCGTCCGACCGAACGCCACGATGACGATGACCGCGAACCCGTGGTGGTCATTCCGACACGCACCGCAAGGGTCGCTACTCCGACTCCGAAGGTCACGGCTCCGCAGACCGAAGGCGAGATTGTGGGCTACATTATCAAGAAGCCGAATGGCGAATTGGTTTTGAAGCTCAAATAAACTTCGGTCGCAAATGGCTAGGGTTGCTCCCTAGCCATTTATTTTCTATCTTTCACCCTCAATTAAAGGAGAAATAAAAAATGAAAAAGACAATCCTAGCAATTCTTTTGTTTGCAGTGCTCGCCCTCGCTGAAAACTTTAATACCGACAAGGGTCTCGTCACCGTATCTAAGAACAAGTACGGCACGGAATATGTTTTGCATCCCTCGGCTCCGCTCGCTGGTCTCGGTGATGTCAAGCGCATTGAAATGAACGAGTGCAGCGACTTCAAAAACATTATTATTACCTACAATGACGGTACGGTACAGCAGTACAGCGCAGACGGCGACAAGACGCCCACGATGACTATACAGCGCGACGACCGCTTTATATCGTGGGAAAATATAAGTGCGAACAAGTTTGCTAAAGCGTGGCGAACCTACAGCAAGATATTCCAGGGCTACACCGCATAGGGTAGCCCCCTTTTTTGTAGGGATCGATCCGGACGACTGGCACGACGGCGACGGGACTGCTCCGCTGGTGTATTATATTCATGTAAGCAAGAGAGCTTACGGCTACACCACTCACAAGGAGTTTTATATGTCAAGAAGACAATCGACTAGCGAAACCGAATCTCTGAACTATGTATGGACTGATTCCGTGGACTTGACCAAGAGCAAGTCCTACGAGACCGAACGCAACGACGACGGCAACGAGGTGTTCATCTTCTGTGGCAAGGAGGTCTACGAGAAGCTGGAGTGCGGCAACTCCAGCGCCACCAAGGACATCGTGGCTGGGCTGCTGGGCTGGCTCGCTCAAGGCGACAGAGGCGACGCTGGTAGCGTCGAGGTCAACGGCTGGTACGAACCGCCTACCTACTGCTGGAGCGACCCCAGCTGCTCCGACCCAGGCGACGGCGACATCACGAGCGCCATCGTATCGCTGGCTACTGGACTGGAGGACAGCTTCAGAGAGGACATCGACCTCTACTTCAAGGACATCAGCGAACTGGACGCTGAAGCTCTCAAGACTATGGACATCGACGCCATAATCGAGAAGTGCCGAGAAGTCAAGGGCGAAAACAAGAACTGGAACGCCAGTGCCAAGAAAGTTTACAATAGGTTCCCCAAGCTTCTCGCGGAAGAACTTTATTCTGAACTTGATGGTAAGGACATTCTTTAATCAAGGGGCGCAAGCCCCTTTTTATTTTATTTGTGATCGATCCGGACGACTGGCAGTCCAGCGACGGGGCTGCCTCTACTGGATATTTTATTTATGTAAACAAGTTCAACCAAGGAGTTATCCAATGTACAAAATTCAAGTTATGCCGTTCCGTGGCGCGATGTACGCCATCAATGTACTCAACACTGACACCAACAAGCAGTGCAAATTTATGGTAGGCGTCGATACTACCGTGGGCTACGCCAATGGTCAGAGCAAGACGCTCGACGCTGGCGGACATACGCTGAACATTGATAGCCGCTCTCCTACTCCAGGCTTCGCACCCAAGAACGAGATGACCAAGGACGAAGTCAAGGCGGAGTTCGACGCCATGTGTACGGCTATCGCCGAAGATTTTACCAAGAGCTTAACCACAACCAAGGAGTAAACTATGCTGAAAGTATGGCGTGAAGTGAAACAAGTCTGTGCCCTCGCTGGGTTCAAGTATCTAGGCCGTGACGACTTTGCATTTGCAAAGAAGCTGCTGGCCGCTGGCAAGAAGCCGAGAGAGATAGCCAATAGGGTTCTCGACTCTATCTATGGCCTTGAAAAATGTTACGACTGCTAGGGGCTGCCATGATGACCAAGATAATTAAAGTCAAGGTGAACGGACGGATAGAAGATATTACCGTGACCGTGGGCATGAGAAAGGTGGAACCGCAACCGCAACGGTCTCGCTTCCGTCTGCCCAAGTTAGGAATGTTGTTTCACTGGTAAGGGGCGCAAGCCCCTTTTTTTCGTATAGGCGCTTTACAATTCGCACGGATCGATCGATAATAACTGTAGAGACTGGCACCGCGACGGCGGGACTGCTCTCGACATGTATTATATTTATGTAAACGATACACCACTTAACAAGGAGTTCAACATGGAAGTATCTGTTGTTTCTCGCACCGATTCTGAACACCGCATCCTTGAGAGTGTCCACTTGGACAAGCACGAGGCTGAAGAAGCTCGCCTCGCCATCGTCAAGCGCTACAAGAATGCGCCTCACCTCTGCACCGACACGGAGACGGACAGCTTCACCGTCGATGTGTGGGTGGCTACCAAGGTCAAGGCGACCAAGGACGGCCAAGCTCCGGAGACGACGGTGCTCGCCGTCGGCAGCCAGCGCAAGTGCGAAGGCGCAGCAGCCCTCGAAGTGGCGTCGCTGGAGCGCTTCGTCAACGGCGAGGTCGAGGGCGACGCTGACCACGGCTGGACGGCGACGGACGACGACACTGGAGCCACCTACACGGTGCAGCTGCACCACGGCTCCGCTAACCCTTTAATCACCATTGGAGGCTAATATGGCTAACTTCGAACAGTATCTGAAAGAACAGCATAACATGACCATCAGCGAATATCAAGCGCTGGACAACGACACGAGACTCGGTTTTCTCCGTGGTCATCAGATGTTCAATATGCTTGAGCTTCTTGATAAGGTCAGAAGCCGTTAATAAAATTTTGGTGAGTATCAACATGATACTCACCATTTTATTAACACTTTATCAACAAGATCTCAACAAAATATTAAACATTATTCACCATCTATCAACAAGGAGGCCGTATGGCCAAGCTCTATTATCTCGAAAACTCGGTTCCTACATACAACGACCAAGCTAAATATTTTGTTAGTGGTAGCGATGCTAGTGGCGAACACTACAACGGTGCGAGCGATTTGCTGAACGCTCGATTCTTCTTTGACGAGGAAGAAGCGAAGCGCTGTATTCACACGGCAAATAATTGGTGGCAGAAGTACGACTTCAAAGTCAAGTCCATTGAAATCACCGAGCTTCAAAGCTTGATGGCGAAGAAGAAAGATTCATTCATACTTATCTAACTGGATGGACGACGACGGGGCTGCCTCGCCGTCGTATTTTTGTTGTACGAACCTAACAAGGAGTTGACTATGGTTGATATGAATACACCGCTTGCACCGGAAATTGAAGCTGCTCTCGCCAAACTGGACGACGGCGAGGTCATTGAGTGTGACATCAAGTATAAGGATAACGGCGAACTGCGCACTGGCGTATCGATAGCGTTGCACGGCGACGACTGCCAAGACGGTAGCGACGACGATATCTTCTTCTACTGTGACAGCTTGAACGACTTCAGAGCGCTGCTCAAAGAGGACAACGGCGAGGACTTTGTGGTCGTCGGCTTTGACAACGGCAAGGAAGGAGGAAGCTGGCATAGCTAGCAGACTGACATCCGGACGGCGAGGCTGCCTCGTCGTCCTATTCCTTCTATACAACCTCAACAAGGAGCTGCTATGAAACTGGAATATAAGGTGGACAAGGTATCGTTGACCATCGTGAAAGTGCCGTCTGATTATCGTGAATGTTCTGTTTGTGGACACTGGAAACCGTTTAGCGAGTTCTGTAACCAGCAAGGAGTAATGACACGCACGAACTGTTCAGACTGCTACAATATGCCGTTGGAAGATATGCGAGCGCTGTCCAAGCAGACAAGCGATTTTATACGCGCCCATCGTGTGGACATTTACAACATTTCTGAACGTGTCACTACTGGTAGCCAGTTGATGACCAAGAGAGCTTTCTTGGAACAGATAACCGAACAGCTAAAGGATATCGGCGACAACGAGCTTGTGCATGCGGTATATGATACCTATGACCCAGACGGCTATTCATGTAAGGAACCATTGAATAACTTGTCGGTAAACACAAAGCGCACCAAGATAGAACTGGATGTTCCGACAGACATCGTCCAGGTCACTCTCTGCTAACTGGCTACTGGACGACGGGGCTGCCTCGTCGTCCTATTATTTCTATACAACCTAATCAAGGAGCTTGAAAATGAAACGAGTAAATGTAGAAGTCAAGGGCGTTATCTCTCTTATGATTGATGACGATGCAAATGTGGAAGATGTTCTCACCCATGCGACACTGGTGGATGTGAAGCAGTCAACTGTGATTGAATCCCACGAGGTCAGTGAAGAGGCACTGGACTGGGCCGTCTACTACAACGAGAAGTACGGCGTACTGCTCCAGATGGTGCTGGGTTCCGGCTCCAACATCTCCGACGAGGACGGCCAGTACATCAACGGCGTGTTCGTGACCTACGACCAGGACATCGTCGGCTCTACCTACAGTATCAGCGCCGAGCTTGCCAAGGAGCTTCTGGAAGGTAAGCACGAGGTAGACGGCTCTTGCGACGGCGTTCTGACCATTGACGGCAATGACCTTAATGTCGAGGATTCTGGCGACGACGACCAGGACTACGAGGCACAGTGGGTAGGCTATCAGAAACAGATGGGCAACATCGGACACCGTGAATGTTTGGTTGGCTACCTTGACCTCATCGGCTACAACAGCAATGAGGCGGACGACTGGAAACTGGTTGCGAAGGGCTAAAGAATGGGGCGAGTGCCCCATTTTTTATTTGTTCGCCGATCGATCCGGACGACTGGCACAGCAGCGACGGGGCTGCCTCGACTGGATATTTTATCTATGAAACCAACAAGGAGATTACCATGGCTAAGAAAATCATTAACAAAGAAATTGAATTCGTTCAGAAAGCAAAGGCTATTGTGTTCGAGTCTAACCAAGATTCGCTGGCGAGCGCTAAGGCTGGCGATACGCTGGTCGTCGATGACCAGTACGGTATCGAACACGGTAAGTGGCTCTCGATACGGTCTGGCGACGAGTTCAGAGTGAAGTTCGTGGACACGCATAACCCCTTGATGAAGCCAGTCTACATCGTGGTCGTGACTAAGGCTCCGTCTGACGGTGGCTATTCTCCACGCCACAAGGTAGGCGACGAGCTTGAAATCAGCGAGCACATGCCGTTGTACGCCCACATCCACAAGAAGAACGACCCCACATTGGCGACAAGGCTCCGCAAGCTCTGCCGAGACTACCTCGACGGACTGCTGTAGCGACGACGGGGCTGCCCAGCAGCCCTATTCCTTTATTGTAACCAACAAGGAGCTACTATGATGAAAATCGTAACCAAGTCTATCAAGATACCGCAGAGCCGTGAGGATTTCCATGGGATGATGGAATTTATCCGTGAACACGCCCAGTTTAAGGAAGAGCACAATGTTAAAGCCGTCCAAGGTCGCATTAGGGATAACTATTGCTGCAATTATGGGGCAAAAGACAAGCCTAAAGCTTACAAGGTGCTTGACTTCTTTGTGGAATGTGGGGCAATGCTCCGCACTCTCAAGCGACTTCCGCTTGACACGTTCGGTGTCCGTATGGACGATGTAATTAAGGGGATAGAACAGCCCTACGGCGAATATGTTGCCAAGATGTGGGATTTCTTGCGACACTATCCTAGAGATTGGCAACTTAGAGATACACAGATGTTCCCCTTTGAAGTTAACGAGTCATTGGGCAAGGTCAGACAGCTCTCCAAACAGCTGGGAGACTGGATATAAGATGACGGGGCTGCCTCGCAGCCCTATTCATTTATTGTAACCAACAAGGAGTTCAATATGCAAAGACTTTATAAGTTCTACATCGCCCACGCACACGGCTGCTTTATGGATCCAAGCGAACGCTATCTTGCTCGCTCTATGTTCTCGTGTGAAGATACTGCTGACACCCAGCTGCATCACAGTGCGCAAGAGTTTCTGCGCAGCCATGTGGGCTGTATCCATTTCAGCGAGCCACAGACCATTCTCGAATCTAAGGCCGACGACGAGTGCAAGGTGCTTTGGAAGAAGCACGAGGACGACATCGAGGCTATCCAAGTCAAGTACACGGAGCTGCTTCGCAAGGCTTCAGAGAAGCTTCCTCGCAGTGCGCTGATGTTCGAGAGCGATGAGTGCAACAAGCTCATTAACGAGCGAGCCAACGAGTACCGCAAGGTTGACGACGAGTACAGCACCGCTCGCGACGCCGTCTATGCCAAGTGCGAAGAGGCCAAGAAAGAATGGCGTATCTACAAGGCCGAGGATGTGGACGCATTTATTAAGAAGTGCCAGGCCTACAATAAAGAAAAGAAAAAGTCTGGGCTGCAATTCTATTGCACCATCGACCGAAAGAAAGATAACAGTGGCTTCCCCTATGTGGACATGGGCTACTGCAAGATGCAGGTCGAAGACTGACCGATCGACGACGGGGCTGCCTCGCAGCCCTATTTTATTTTTGTAACATCAACAAGGAGCTTTTATGAATACGAAATATAGCATTGCCAGTGCGGATGGATTCCAGACCACCAGCGGACAAATTGTCGAATTCAAGTTGGGCAGCTCGCCGACAATCGAGGCACTGCGAGCCGACCTCGAAACTTTGTCTAAAGAAGCGCCCATCAAGGTCTGCTTGCTGGATTTGACGGCTGCGGTGCTGCGAGCCGAACAGCTCTACACCGACAAGACGGTCACTGGGCTGGTGATTGACCCAACACAGAAGGTATCAAGCTCGTGGGACTTGTTCAGCGACGGCACTCATCGAGAAATCTGGGAAGTGTGGACACGCATCCGCAAGGACGGCAAGTGGGTCTTTGGTACTAGCTACTTGTTCGAGTGCGAACGGCTGCCGACCGACTATAGCAAGTCTATGCTACACGCTGACTACCTCGTGTGGGGAATTCATGAGTCTGACGACATGTGGGGCAAGGTCGCTGGCTAGACTGAAACAAGATCGACGGGGCTGCCACGCAGCCCTATTTCTTTTATACAAACCCAATCACAATCAACCAAGGAGTTATTATGGGTCACTATATCAGCGGTAAAGAAGTTTACAAGGTTAAGTTCCGTCCAGGCTACGAAAAGACTGACTTCGAAAAGTGGTGGATGAATCAGACGCCTTACACTCGTGACCATAGCGGGTGCCAGGGAATCTCCGTCAAGGTGGACTCTACGGACAACCTCACCAAGCTCCGCAAGGACAGGTTCTACAAGACGGTCGACAAGAAGTACGGCGACTTCTTGAGCTATCCGAATAGCTACTGTTGCAACGCCGTGCTCGTGGGCATTGTCGGTTGGCGTTCTGAACGCAAGGTGCGCAAGGTGGTCGACCACCACATCAAGGAAGTCACCGAGAGCCGTACCTACAAGACCAAGCCCACCAAGGGGCTGAAGGGATCGACTATCTACGCTATCGGTGAGTTCGTGATCTGCTACGATGGGCGCGACTACGATCCGATGGAACACTAGAACCAAGGGGCGCAAGCCCCTTCTTTTGTTTGTAAAATATAACAAAACTGACTGGCACACTTGACACGGGACTGCCATTTAGTTATATTTAATATATACAAACCAAGGAGAATTACTTATGGCTCGCAAGAAAAAATATGCAATCACTTTCAGACTGAGCGCCACCGTGGAACTCACAGAAAAGGAACTTTTGATGGTCATCAACGGCGACAGCTCGCCTATCAAGACCAAGCTCAAGCGTGGCGATATTGCTTTGGGCGGTGGTGACTCTTACTGGCCTGGCTGCTGGCTCACCGACGACGACAAGCTCCCACAAACGGTCAAGGACGCTTACAAGGCGGCTGACTGCGACGACGTGGAAATCATGGTGTAAGGGGTGCTTATGAACGGTGTTCTTATTACTGCCATTATCGTTGTCGGTATCGTCGCCATCGTCGTCGCTTCGCTCGTGTATGCGAGCAAGTTCAAGTGTAAGCACGAATGGGGCGAAGGTCAAGCGGTCACTCGTGAGCTCGAAGATGTTTACGGCCACACGAAGAAGCTGCTCTTTATGATGTGCCGTTGCAAGAAGTGCGGCTGCTACCGTTCGTTCGACACGAGGCCGACGGATCAACAATACTAGACTGGCTCCAGATCGGCGGGGCTGCCTCGCCGATCTATTCCTTTTATACAAACCAATAACCAAGGAGTTACCTATGATGGATGTTGCATCTTTCCTCGAAACCAAGCCCACGTTCGAACAGATGATGAACCTTCGCCAGACGATGGCCGTCGCCGAAAAGCGTATCAAGAAGGCTGTTCTGAAGCTCAACGACCAGAACCCTACCGACGAAGAGCTCAAGAAGATGGACTTGCGCTGCGACGACGATGAGATCGTTGTCGGTACGTGGACGAAGAACGTCAGAGCGACGAAGGAAGCCGTCGAAGCCTACATCAAGGAGAATCCAGGCTACGCCGTCGTCACCCACACGCCCACGAGCGCCGACGACATCAAGGTAGGCGACATCTACTACAGCAGCTGGGGCGCTACCATGGCCATGATCACGTTCTTCAAGGTCGTCAACCGTACCAAGCAGTTCGTGACTCTCCGCATACTGGAACAGATCGAGACTCACGACAACATGTTCTCTGGCACCACCATGCCGCTGGACGAGTTCGAGAACCGCAGCAACGTATATGACGACGAGCGCTTCGAGGACGAAAACGGTTTTGTTTACGGACAGCGCACGGTCAAGGTCAACCCAGACGGCAACGGCTCCGCAGTGCTCCGCTACAAAAAATTCATGTGGTGCTATCCGTGGGACGGCAAAAGCAAGTCCTTCGACCACTGTGACTAATTCAGAAATGGGCGGCGTCGCCGTCGCCCATTTTTTTTCTATTTTTTGTTTGACAAATCGACAGCAGCAACCGATATATAAGAAGGAGGCCCAAATGGCAAAGAATCAGAACAGAATCGTCAAACCGTCCAAGAAGCGCGTAGGAGGCTAATATGCAAGAATCGGACATCGGAACATTTAACATCTACTTTCGCGAGGAGAAGGGCCAGTTCGTGTGCCACAAGCCCATACCGTCCAAGAAGGCCCTCGACAATCGAGAGATTAGGACGACGCTCACGAAAGATAAGACCAAGTACCGCATCCACCTCGTCGATCTGACGGCGAACCGTCGCAAGCTGCTGGCTACTGGCAGCGTGAAGACCATCGGCGAGCTCGTGTGCGCGGCGAACGCCTTCCTCGACATCTACCAGCAGCTGGGCTGATCCGGAGACTGGCATAGCTCCAGCGGGACTGCCTCGCTGGAGTATTTATATGGTGTAGGGCAATGAAGCTCTACGGTACTAGGGAGTAACCATTATGGCTCAAGTTTTCGACGACATCAACAACATTGTGAGACCTACGAAGGGTATCAAGGCGTTCAAGTTCAATCCCAACACCGTCAAGTACAAGTTCGAGACCAAGGGTAACTCGAAGATCGGCAAGATCGCCGTCTGGTCTACCTTGATGGGCGACTACACCTACAAGGGCATGCGTGGCAAGCTCAAGGACATCAAGGGCACGTGCAAGAACTGCAAGTCGTGCAAGCCGTCTTGCTACTGCCGTCACGGCTACTGCATCCATCCGTCCGAGGTGTTCAACCACGCCAAGAACACATGGGGACTGCGCAACGACCGCGACTACGTGCTCGCTTGCCTCACCCAGCAGCTCTCCCACGGCAACATCCACACGGTACGCATCAACGCTTCCGGCGAAGTCGAGGACGACAACCAGATGATTCTGTGGGTCACGCTCGCCATGTGCTTCTCGAAAGTGAAGTTCTACCTTTACACAAAGAACTACGAGCTCGCCGAACAGTTCTTGCTCAAGGGTCTCGTGCCGGAAAATTTTGTGATTCTCTACTCGGTCTGGGGCGAGAACGGCGTGAAAGAATTTGAACGTGTAAAGCACTTACCGAACGTAAAAGCTTTTGTTTTCGACGACGGCGATATGAAAATCGAACCTAACAAGTATTGCCCAGCATACGTCGAAAAGTTCAAGAACTCGAACAAGTACAAGCGCAAAAACATTCATTGCGACCAGTGCAAAATGTGTTTCGCTGGCAAAACAAAAGTTATCGCTTGTCACGACCATTAATTTGACCATAGGTAAGCTCCAGGCTCCGCTCGAAAGGGCGGAGCCTTCTTTTATGCGTGATCGATCCGGATGACTGGCTGGAGATCGACGGGGCTGCCACCGGAAGATATTTATTTTATGTAAAACAGAGGAGTTATTATGACCGACGAACAAATCGCACAGTATAAAAAGCGCACAGAGAACTATCGCAAGTTCGCTATCACCGCACAAGAGCTTTATGACAAGCTCGGAGAATTTATTAAGCAAGGGCACGGCGACGCCATGTTCGATGTCTCGGACAACTGTGGTGGCTCGTATGTATTGGGCCGAAACGATATTTACCTCGTCGAACCCAATAAAGAAGTCGAGAACAGTATCGAAGTGTTCGGCAAGTGGATATCCCTCGGCGAAGAATGTCCGTAAGACGGCGGGGCTGCCTCGCCGTCCTATTCTTTCTATACAACCTCAACAAGGAGAATTACTTATGGCAACTAAAACAGTTTACGAACAGCTCGACTACGATTCCAAGTGTGCTATTCACACTCTGAAGTGTACGCTCGACTCCATGTATGCGAACTATGTCACCGCTGGACAGAAGACGAACAAGAACGCCGTCATTTCAGCGCTCACCGAAATCGAACAAGTCAGCAAGGGTATAGCGGAACACGCTCGCTTGCTCATTGACAAGCTCGAAGACGGCACTGGCGACCCTACTCCCAAGGGCAAGGGCAAGACCGCAGCGGTGAAAGATGAATCTTTCGAGGACAAGATCCGCCGTATGGTGGCCGAAGAGGTCAAGAAGCACCTCAAGATCGACGGTTGCTACTATGACGGCGGTGGCAGCGTGACCTTGCTCTGGGACAAGAAAGAGTTCGCGAGCGACAGTCTTTAACCAAAGGGGCGCAAGCCCCTTTTGTTATTTGTAGATATAACTTTACAGACTGGCACTATTGACACGGGATTGCCTAAAAGTTATATTATATATGAGAACCAAGGAGACATTATGAATTGGCCTTTTGAATCCAAGAATGTAAAGAAAATGAACGAAACCGCCTATAACAAGGTGGCGAACTATATGCAGTGCCACGCAGCGGAATTTATGAATGGCGATGAGGCTACCCACAAAAGGGCGCAGTCTATCGCTGACGCTATCAACGCGAAAGATAATTCCAAGTGCATCGTGGACACCGACAAGGCTCTCGTGGACGATGTGCTTCAGTGCTTGGCCTCTATGGGCGAGCATATCAGCAACGGCTACCCTAACGCATTGGTGGCGTGTGGCTATGACCCATCCATCGTGTTCATGGTAGGCGATACCGCAGAAGACGGCCAGTCCAAGTGCGTCTATCTCCGTCTCACCATCCTCGACTGGCCCAAGAAGGGCGGGGCTGCCTCGGCCTAGTATTGGTTCTATACAACCAAGGAGAAACACTTATGGCAGACAGACTTATTTTCAGACTGAAGCACGACGGCGAAACGCTGGCCTACCTCTACCAGCGCTGGGGCCGTGGTGACGGCGCGGAAATTGAACGCCTCGTGCGTGAATCCGCCGAAAAGTACAAGCTCGACCTCACGAAGCGAGCCGACGCTATCCAGGCCGTCCGTATCGCTGGCGAGGAACAGTATGGACACGCTCTGTGGAACTTCATTCCTACTGGCGACAACGACAAGAAGTTCGTCGAGTCTCTGAAGCGTGACTTGGACTACCTCGCAGCCCATCGAGACGAGCTTATCGCCGACAACCAGGACGAGAAGGGTATCGTGTTCTTCTACGGAACCTTCGAGGACTATCCGGCCTACATCGACGAATGGTGCGAAGATGAATACACGATGACCGTGTAGGACTGGAACCGGAGCGGCGGGGCTGCCTCGCCGTTCTATTCACTTTATACAAACAAAGGAGCTTTTATGAAAGATTACTACAAGAACGAACTCACTACGCTCACGCCGCGACGTGCAGCCGCCGTCCACACTATCGCTAACAAGCTTTGCGCCGTCAGAGACCGTCTCAAGTCCACCGACTGGGTGAAAACTGTTCTGTACAAGTGGAACGGTAATAAATCGTGCTGGGTGGAACTCCGAGAAATCTGGGTAGGCCGTTTAAAGTCTAACAGCATTCTCGCCGAGGCCGTCCACGAAGCCATGCCTCGCCAGTTCAAGAACTGCACGTTCCAGCTGGTCGTCCACGGTAAACGGTCGCTTGGGTATCGTTACACCGTCTAGGACTGGAACTGGATCGGCGGGGCTGCCTCGCCGATCTATTCACTGTATACAACCAAGGAGATTTAAGATGAATACAACGCATGAATTTAACAACGCCGACGAACTGCTCGAACACCTCGACAGCGAATACGAGTTCGGCGAAGTGCTGGACGTAATCAAGAAGCACTACGACGTCAAGCTTTACGACGGCTGCGGTAAGACGATCGACGACCGAGACGAAGACGACAAGGCCGACGAGGAAAAGGTCGAATACAGCGACATCGAGACCTTGACCTACAAGGGCAGCAAGGACGATCCAGAGTTCGTCATCTCTGTAGACAACAGCGACGAGCGCAGCGACTACTACTCCGAAGATCGCTACACTATCCAGTTGCCGAACCGTGCGGCTGCCGACGAGCTGGCTCGCGCTATCGACTACAATGCCAAGGTGGTCGTGGACAACTCCAAGCCGACTGGCTCCAAGGAGTTCCGTATCACCTACCGCATGGAAGTGTATGTCAAGGCCGACAGCGAGGACGAGGCCAAGACGACCTTTGAAAACATGGCCGACGACCAGTTGAACCGCGACGCAAAATTTGTTGAAATGGTCTCTTGCGAGGACGCTTCGACACTGTAAAAACACGGTGCCCATGTGGGCACTATTTTTTATTTATTCGAAAAGGAGGTTCAGAACATGGACGGTAAATGGGTATTGATAGTAATCGGCGTATTATTTTTAGCGGTCATTATCGCTATCGTCGTTGACTGCTTGCGTAATACAAAAGAAAGTGAACCAGAGCCAGAGCCGTATGTGCAGCCACGCGCTGGAGAGGTGTCGCCGAGTAACTGGGCCACGTCGTCGTTCTCGCCGTCGGTGTTTGTCGGTATGTCTCCGACCATTTATTTTGTGTGCGGTGCTTGCGGTGGCGAGACCCAGTTAAAGGTGCCTATGGCTACGGTTCCGTATGACGGCGGCCTACGCCTACGGTGCCAGTGTTGCGGCAAGCCGAACAGACTGCCGATCCGGCGGCTCTGACTGGCACTGGATCGGCGGGACTGCCTCGCCGATCTATTCTCTTTATACAACCTCAACAAGGAGACACCAATGTCTACACGCTCTATTCTCGCTCTTCAAAAGGGCAACAAGGTACGCTACTGCTTCCTTCATTGGGACGGCGACAATCACGGCCAGACGCTCAAGCACATGCTCGACTCTGAAATCGAGGAACTGTTCGAGGGCATGGGCGCGGTCGAGAACGGCAACTACATCATGCTCGACCATCTCCATTCGAAGTCCTACTGGGACGGCTACATCGAAGCCCAGCGTATCGACTGGAAGAACTCTTACCCTGGACGTTCCATGACGGAGTTCGAGAGGATCTACATCGGCTCCCAGAAGTCCGGCTACATGCCGATCGTCGTCGAGCCGAAGAAGGACTCGGAAGGCAACGTGATCGAGCCGATCGAGCTGGATCCGGAAGAAACTGGGTTCTACGAGACCAAGACGAAAGCTCCCAAGACGGTCAGAGATGCTTTGTACGGTCACAGTCCGTTCATGTGCTGCGAATACGTCTGGTTCTACAATCTTGACACTCACGTCATCACGTGGTTCCACGACGACGAAAACTGGAAACAGCGGCAGATGAACCGTCGCAAGCGCTTGACTCCGAAAAAATATGATTTCTCGTGGGTCTACACGCGAAAGTAAAAATAACTTTACGATTAGGTAGGTATTGACAACCTACCTAATTTTATTATATTTCTTTTTAACCAAGGAGTTTTTATGAAGAAACCAGTCAAAATGTTACGAAAGTTTTTCTATGTCGAAATGGGCATAGTGTTTCTCGTGTTGGTCTATTTGACCTACACAAACGCCCAAGAGAGCATCGAAAAGGCTATTGTCGTGTTGCCGTTCTATATCTTATGGGGCTTAATGGTCGTTGTCGGCATTACCGATAAGGACTTATCCGACAGCAAATTTTAACCAAGGAGAATTTATGGCCAGCAAGCAAGTCGAATCTATGAAAAAGACAATCGCCGAGGCGGTTGAAAAATTTAACTCCAGCCACGACAAGAAGCTCGAATATGTAGGCGAGGAACCGCCGAGCGGCGTGGTAAAGTACGCGGCAAAATACAAGTTCGGTGAAAAGCTTGTCTACTTGATGGGCTGCCAGGATAGGCCGTTCTTCGGTTGCACTGGCAAGGACGACCTCGAATTCATGGACGAGTTCCTTGAGACACTGACATAGCGACGGCGGGACTGCTCCGCAGTCCTATTGTTTCTATACAACCAACAACCAAAAGGAGATTAAACCATGAGAAAGCATAGCAGAGACCCACGTCGTTGTTTCATCGTATATCTTACGACAACAGACAGCGAAGACGGTACGACCGTATCGAACGACGGCTTCAACGTATTACTTACCAAAGACGAGGCTGCCATCGTAGATAAAGCAGCCGACGCACAGCGCGGCGACTTGGTGCTGAAGTATTTCAATCAGAAGATCAAGAACGCCGTCATCCAGTGGTTCAATGAATCGCCTCACACCTTGCGTAAAACGCTCGATGAATATTGCTTTGGTTACGACTACGAAAACGAAGCCGACAAAGGCCAGAGCGAACTCGATTACGCTTTGTCCAAGTTTACCGCAAGGTGTGTCGTGTTGATTTCGGATGGTATCGCTAGTCAGAATGGGTTCAATACATTGGATGTTAACGTCACAGCTACATCCGATTACGCCGATAGCTTGTTCGACTAGCGACTGGTGGATCCTCGGCGGGGCTGCCTCGCCGATCTATTCCCTTTATACAACCAACAACCAAAAGGAGAAACAACAATGTTCAAATTTCTTTGCGCTCTCTTTCTCGCTGGCGTTCTTGCTGGCCTCTACATGTTCTCTTCGGATTCTGCGAAGGCTTCTGTCAAGAAAGCTGGAACGGAACTTGTGCGTGACGCCGCCGACAACGCGACGGAAGCCGCGCTCGACCAGACCGAAAAGGCTGGCAAGAAGATGATCTCTCGTGTGAAGGACATCAGAAAGGCCAACAACGACAAGTTCAAGAAGTAGACTGGATCCGGCCCGGCGGGGCTGCCCTGCCGGGTTATTCTTTCTACACAACAAACAATCAACAATCAACAATCAACAATCAAAAGGACACAATCCAATGAAAAAAACAACAATCATCGCAACCCTCATCGCAGCCCTTGCCCTCATCACGTTCTTCGGCATGGAGAATAACGCCAAAACGGTCTATGATCCGACTATGCAAGGACAGATCTCGTCGGTACTAAGTCCTACTGGAGAACAGCAAGTCGCCAGAACGTATGTTCGAGGGTATACCAAGAAGAATGGTACTTATGTAGCACCGCATTATCGCAGTACGCCGTCTGAATCGTATGACAAGTATGGTAACTATAAGTGGCGTACGCTGTCTTATTACGGTCAGTATAACACTTACAACAATTCGTTCCGTACGAACTACGTAAGACCGTACATCAGAAGTAACGGTTCCTATGTGGGTGGCTATTATCGCTCATAAAAACTGATACTAACCCAGCGGGGCTGCCTCGCTGGGTTATTTCTTTTATACAAACCAACAACCAAGGAGTTAATATGGCACAGATTGACTGGAATCAGAAAGGACAGGACTTCGCGGAAAACTGGGTACGCGGAAGTCAGCTACCGGAATTTCCCGACGATACAGCAAAGGAACAGTTCACCGAAGGCTACAAGGTCGGCTGGTGGAACCGTGGAAAGAACGACGCGCAAGCTGGCCGGGAACATTTCAAGGATTTTCCGAACCGCACGGCGATGTTCAGCTACCATGACGGCTGGGAAGACAATTTCTGTTGAGGTGAGGCGACTGGGAGAGATCCCAGCCGCCTTTTTCTGCTCGCTGTCCGGATCGGACGACTGGCAGAGACCTTTCGGGACTGCCTCGACAAGATATTTTATTTATGTACCTCAACCAAGGAGCTTTAAATGAAGACCTATGATATCCCTACAGAAAAAAACGTCGTCGCTTTTAAGGACTACGACTTCGACAACCCTTGCGTACCGGAAAAGTACGAGGGCGACTATCCTCACCGTAATTTCTTCAACAAGTACTTTATCCCCATTGTACGCAGCGAAGTGAAGAAGCTGGCGAAGAAGCTTGGCGCTACGGTGAAGTTCAGCTACAACAACTTCGAGTGGACGGCCTTCTTCTGCAAGAACGGCAAGTACGTCTACGTCGATACGAGCGACCACCGCTGGAACAACTGGTACGACAACGTCATGTACCGCGAGGCCAGCAGCGACCACGACTACCACGGTATCACTGGCAACTACTGGTGCCGCTACGACAAGCTTGAAGAGAACCTGGCTTCGATCCTCGGCTAGGACTGTTCCAGACCCAGCGGCTGCCTCGCTGGGTTATTTCTTTTATACAACCAACATAACCAAGGAGTTAAAAATGCCTAAGATGAACATGTACACCATCAAGTTCTACCGTTCCACTGGATACAACTACGAAACCGACGGGTTCCACAACCTCATGGATCGCGTGTGGGAAGCGTTTGACAAGAAGCGCGACGAACTTGTCCGCAAGTACAACGGTTCCTCGATCATTGACTCTTTCGTCCACAACAGCCGTTCCGATCACGACGGCGAAGAAGGCTTCTTCCAAGAAACGCTTCGCTGTCCGGAAGCTGACGCGAACGACCTCATTCGCTACTTCGCCAGTCTCGACAGCAGTGCCGATGTGACCCACGACAAGAGCGAAGTCGTAGAATACAAGAAGGCCAAGACGCTCACCGAAGCGCAGCTCGTATTCCGTCGCTACAAAGACCGTCGCGTAAACCATCTCTGTTTCGTCATTCCGTCGGTCAAGTGCTACGAACAGCACTTTGTCAATGGTGAACCGACCGAATATGTGATCTGCAACCGTAGCGCACCCATCACGAAGGCGACCTTCCTCAAGATTTTTGATGGCGTGTTCGGCAAGTATGACGACTGCCCGTTTGAAGTGGCTGTACGTGACAAAAAATTTGTTGCAAAGCCTCGCAATGACGCCAAGCTCTCGTGGACTTACCTCACGAACCTTGGCTATAACACGAGCATTGATAATTTGAAGGCGTTGCTCTCCTATGCTCGCCACGGTGCAAAGAATATCGACTTCTATTTGGGCGATTGGCGCAATGGCGAAAAGCTCTACTTGTCTGACGAAGTCAAGATCGGCATTATCAAGGAACAGATTGCCGAAAAGCAAGCGAAGCTCGCCAAGTAGACGACTGGAAGAGACCCAGCGGGACTGCCTCGCTGGGTTATTTCCTTTACATAACCAATCAACCAAGGAGTTATTATGGGATGGACAAGTTGTTATCGCTGGTATTCGCCTACCGTGCTTCGCAAGGAATATGAACAGGGTATTGCTCGATCCGGCAAGATCAAGACGTTCGGCTGGTGCGGAAGCTTTCTGAAGTGCTTGCACGTGCCCACGAACCGTCCGTTTGTCGTCGATGTTATGGTGCGCTTCTTCGGCAAGCACGAAGGGTATGGCTACAAGGACATCGGGGCGCTTCCGGCCCCTATGATACCAACATCGCCGCCGCTCGCTGGCTGCGTCGTGAGCTTGCCAAGCGCAACCTCGATCCGGAGTCCTTCGAGCACAACTGGCTGCTGTACTGTACGCGCAAGGCTCGCCACAACAAGATGCTCAAGGAGATCGCTCCAGGAACGGTATTGACTGCGCTCAGGGACTTCACTATCACTGGCGGCTACAAGTTCAGAGCTGGCGAAGCGATTTCGGTCATCAGCGTACGTCGAGGCCGCATAATCTGTACGCCTCACTTAGCGCACTGGCCTACTATGAGCTTGTCGTCGGATATTTTCATTCCGTCGCCCTACAAGGACTATCCGCTGGTGGCCGTGTAGACTGGAGGCAGCCCAGCGGGGCTGCCGTCCAGTTTTATTTTATTTATACAATCAACCAAGGAGTTAACATGAAAACTACTCGTTCTTATGTAGGCGATGTCCTCATGTGTTCTCGTGCTATCGCCAAGCTGGTTCCTACTGAATGGAACGCATTTGCTGCAGCGGAAAACGACGCCAATCTTGAATATGAGGAAGACTACAAGCGCCTCGTGTCCGAAGTGAACGGCAAGCAGCTCCCCAGCCGCTGCGCCAACTCCCAACTGGTAAAGGCTGCTCGCGATGTCGTCGCCGCCGTCGCCGCCAAGGGCATATCGCTGACCGTCGGCTACATCTTCAACGAGGTAGAGGCCAGCGTCGTCTTCGGCTTCAACTACCAAGTCCTCGACTACTCTCTGAAGCAGTCCGAAGTCAAGCTCTTCGAGTCGCTGGGACTGGACATCGACGCCGTCTACATGGACAGCACGTCCTACCTTCCCAACTAGGTAGCCTATGAACAAGCAAGACGAAATAGAACGCCAGAAGGTCACTCTTTATACGTGGGTGTCCAAGGCGTTCTACAAGAACCTAAAATCTTTTACAGTCCCAGAGAAGTATTCCGAAGCGGCGAAGGATATTGCCAGCCAGGGCAACGGTTTTCGATACGACGGAAAGGTTCTCTCGTGGGACTAGGAGCTGCTATGTTTAAATTTTTGAAACGGCTGTTCTGCCGTCATCACTGGAAACGTAGTGTACAGCGACGGCGCAATTTCAATTATGGATCGACATCGTTTTCGTACTACGACTTCTGTGTGTGCAAGTGTACCAAATGCGGTAAGAAGAAACTTATGAAACAGTATCACTGGGTCGCAATGAACTGACACCGTTCCGGCGGGGCTGCCTCGCTGGGTTATTTTCTTTATACAACCAATCAACCAAGGAGTTAACAATGAAAAGATTGTTCAAGAAGGGCGACAAGGTCAACGTGAGCGGCGACTTGTCCAGTAAGGATTACAACGTGCGCGTTTCTTCTCCGGCTGTCGTCGATGAAGACCAGAAGACGAGCCGTTCTAACGTGTGGGTGACTATCGCCGAAGTAGACGGCGACCATAACGTGTCGCTCTACATCAAGCCGCGTATGCTGTCGCTCGTCAAGGAAGAGCTGCCGCGTATCGAGAGCGACGACACCACTCGTGTCTGGGTCAACGAGGAAGCCGGACTGGTCGTGACGGACTTCTTGGGTTCTGGTGACAATCTGGACGACGACGACATCAAGCAGGGCTTCCACGCCTACTCGATGAACTCCGTCTACCACTTCGACCAGTTCCCAGAAGAGACGTTCGACTTCTCCAAGCTCGAAGACGTGAATGACGGCGACCTCGACTATGACGGCGACACTGTGGACTGCTACGACAGCAGCATGACCCTTCTGCACAACACCGACGAATACGACAAGAAGGAACACTTCGAAATTATTCTCGGTATGCTCAACGTGACCCAGAAGGACGGCTGGAAACAAGTCGCTGGGCCGTTCTTCAACGACTAAGACTGGCGATAATCCGGCGGGGCTGCCTCGCCGGATTATTTTCTTTATACAACCAAGGAGATCAACCATGCCTACCATGAGAGAATTTATCCAGTCCAATCCGGTCATCTTCGGCAACAAGCGTTTCACCAAGGCTCTTGACAAAGTATTCGGCGACGACCAGTCCAAGCACACCGTTCAGTTCACTTCAGACGGCGAGCGCGTCAACATCAATTACGCCTCGAAGGACGAAGGCAATCTCATCTTCCAACTCTGCAAAAACAGGGTTGGCGACGGCGAACCCTTCCCAGAATCGATCGAGGTGCGCCTCTATTACAAGTACAACGGCAGAGATATCTTCCATGACGGCTTCCAGTGCAAGTTCATACCGTACAACGCTACCCAGCAGACCATGACAGCGGTACTGCGGCAGCTGTTCAAGATCCACAGTGAAATGACAAACATTCGGCGAGCCCAAGCACAAATCCATAGCCACTTGTTAAAGCTCCACAAGATCATGGACTGACCCAGATCCGGCGGGGCTGCCACGCAGCCCCATTTCTTTTATACAACCAAGGAGTTAAACATGAGCGTTATCTACAACAACACCAAAAATGCAACATTTGAAACCGCGAACGCATTCCTCGAAGCTCGCGCTCGCGAAGCTGGCCTCAAGGATTTCGAGTTCGAAAAGGCGTACACCTATCTGAACACGGAAGTCATCAGTGAAGGACACACGATCGAGTGCGTGTACTTTGAACACAAGTTGAGCCGCCGCAGTATCGGCGTGACCGTCGAGGACGGCGAGGTCACGAAGGTACTGGTGTACGACACGAACGGCGACTGTCTGAACGTCAAGCTGAACAGCGCAGCCAAGATTCGCAAGAACCCCAAGGACTTCTTCAAGCAGACCTTGACGCCCAAGAAATACAGTGCGTCGGCGAGCATTAACTACACTATCGAGGTCGAGTGCGTGGCCTACGACGAGGACGAAGCTCGCGAGAAGCTGAAAGAAGCTGCTTACAACAACTATCTGACAGCGAAGATCGACGGCGTTGACGCTACAATCGACGACATCAGCGACGACGGCTACGTAAAATAAGACTGGCGATAACTCGGCGGGGCTGCCTCGCTGGGTTATTTTATTTTCACAACCAAGGAGATCTAAGATGGCTACGAAAAAGCAAACCAAGAAGTCTAAAATGTTTCATTTGAGCGGCTTTCACAAATTCGAGGACGGCATTGAAATTATTAACGTCGAAACACTGTATACGACTCGCCGCAAGGCCGCCAAGGAAATCGCCGACATAATGAACGAAACTATCCAGGAAAGCCGCTCTGACAAGCCGAAGGTAAAGGTCGCCGACTGCATGGACGGCTACAGACTGTCGCCGCATGACAGTTTCGAGGAGATCGGCATTGATATTGTCGAGTCGCACTTACCAGAATAGACTGGTGCTGGATCGGCGGGACTGCCTCGCCGATCTATTCCCTTTATACAACCAATCAACCAAGGAGTTCTAACATGCTTTCAAGAGACCAGCTCATCCGTACTTGCCAAGACAACAACATCACGTGCCTTATGTGCTGCCAAGGCTACGAGGCCACCGAAGAGGACGTTCTGAACGACAACCCAGAACTTGCGCCGGACAACGACGACGCACAGTATCCCAGCCCAGAAGTCCAAAAGGAACGTGACCTCAAGGAATCGGTCATGATCCGTATGCTGCAAGAAAACCTCGACTTCGGCCCTCTGATGGAAACCGACGACGAAACCGACCGTGACGATCATTCAGAACGCATGGGCGCTCGCTGCGACATCGTGGAAGTAATCGCCGAACGCTGGGTGGCTGGTTCCTACTCGGACAACTACCAGAAGACCGAACTGGAACTGGCTCAGGCCGACTGCAACGTGCTGGTTTCCAAGTGGTACGGTTCAGAACTACTCGACGAAATCGTCGAAGCTCTCTGGGCTACTGGGGAAACTATCACGAACGAACGTGTCGCCGAATACGTCGGTAGGACAAAGATTGCAGAATTTTTCACTACGACCTCTGCAAAGAACGCCGACGAATTTGCCGAAGAATGTTCTACTGGCTTCTCTGGCAGCCCTATCGACGGCTCGCCGTTCACTCGTGACGCCAGCGACGCCTACGCCCACGAATACTGGGACGCCCACGTCTAAGACTGGAACGGATCCGGCGGGGCTGCCTCGCCGGATTATTCATTCTACACAACCAAACAACAAACAACCAAGGAGTTATTATGAAGGTTATTTCTCTGTTCGACGGCATTTCTTGCGGTCAAGTCGCTCTCAACCGTGCTGGCATCAAGGTAGACCAGTACGTCGCCTTCGAGATCGAGGCTTCCGCCATCAAGATCACCCAAGCCAACTTCCCTGACACTGTCCAAGGCGGCGACGTGACCAAGGCCGACTTCACCCAGTACCCAGCCGACCTCATCATCGGCGGCAGCCCTTGCCAGTTCTGGTCTGGCGCTCGCGCTGGCCACGGTCGCGAAACTACAGCCGACGGTCTGGGCTGGTCGCTCTTCCAGCAGTATGTCCGCGCCAAGAACGAAAGCGGCGCTCGCTGGTTCCTCTACGAGAACAACGCCTCGATCCACCAGAACATCAAGGACGCCATCAGTGACGCGCTGGGTGTCCAGCCGATCGAGATCAACTCCGCGCTGGTATCCGCCCAGAACCGCCGTCGCTGCTACTGGACGAACATTCCCAACGTGGCACAGCCAGCCGACCGTGGGATCTTGTTGTCGTCCGTACTGGAACACGGCACTGTTGACCGCGAAAAATCTTTGTGCTTGACGCGCCGCTATTCCGAAGCCTACGGAACCCAAGCCTATATGTGTCGCCGCTATCTCGGCAAGTCCATGGGTCAGATGGTGTTCGAGGGCGACATGGAAGCTCTGAAAAATCTTTTCAAGCGCAACGACCACTTCAGCGACATGGACGGCGAACTCACTGGCTGCCGTATCCGCCAGCTCACGCCGCTGGAAGCTGAAAGGCTCCAGACACTGCCAGACAACTACACGGCTTCTGAACCGAACCGCAAGAAGCGTCTGGAAGCCATCGGCAACGGCTGGACGGTCGAAGTCATCGCCCACTTGCTGTCTGGACTGGCTGAAAAATAAATTTTGAAATGGAGCTGGAGAAATCCAGCTCCGTTTTCGTCTATCCAGTCCTCTGACGACTGGCACACTGGCGGCGGGGCTGCTGGATCGACGTATTCATCAGATACAACCCAAACAAGGAGACATTATGGGACTCGACATTACTCTCAAGACATGCAAGAGCGACAAATATTTTCGCAAGGTCAACTTCTTGATTCCGTTCGTGGAATCAAAGATCGGCTGCACGGTGGAGAACTGTGAGACAGTCAAGCTGACCAAGGACAACCTCGTGGAACTGGTTGATCGGTGCAAGGAAGTGCTTGCCGATCACTCTAAGGCCGAGAAGCTGCTGCCTACTCGCGACGGGTTCTTCTTCGGCGGCACAGACTACGACGAATGGCACTTCGATGATGTCAAGGAAGTACAAGACAAGGTAAGCGACCTTCTGTCAACGATGTCTAATCGGATGAAGGCCAGCTTCCATGCCTGGTGGTAGACTGGTTTCGATCCGGCGGGGCTGCCTCGCTGGATTATTTTATTTCTACAACCCACACAACCAAGGAGATATTATGGGATGCAGAGTTCATGTAGTTAAGCGGCAGCCGGAGTACGGAACGTGCGGCTTCAACTGGAAATCCGAGGAGTTCAAGAGCTTCCTCGACGACATGGGATGCGAGACGACTGGCGAGAGCTACGCCGACGACTTCGAGTGCGACGTAGACTTGTACAAGAAGGCCGTCTGGGCGCTGTCCATCTACGTACACCGCAAGCAGTCTGATGCACGAAAGAGGAAGCCAGCCCAGAAGAGGCCGAAACGCTACGACAAGTTCCTCTCGTTCCTCGACGAACGTGGACTGACTGTGCGCGACTTCGAGGACGCCGTTTGCTCTATGGCAGACCTCGACGACAAGGCCAAGGCCGCCAAGGAGAGCCTGGAGACGATGGTCGGTATGCTTGTAGACCGCGACAAGAGCAGCACCTACATCGGTTTCTCTGCGTACTAGCAGACTGGTTTCAATCCAGCGGGGCTGCCTCGCTGGATTATTTTATTTATACAACCAAAGGAGCTAACAATGATCGAATACAAGAGATACAATAACTTAGATGAATTGACCGCTGGTCTGGGAGAATACGTAAATGACTGTCTGACCAACGCGCACGGCATTATCGGCAGCATCGACATCAAGGCCGAAGATGTGCCGAGTTCGGAAGAATGGGATGCCATCACGACGGACGACGCCAGAAAGGACGCTTGGGATAATGCGGTCGGCTGCTACGGCATTAAAGCTGTCGGACGTGAGTTCGATTCTGAAGCGTCGATCTTGGTCGGCGCGTACTATGGCACGAGCAACATTCTGACGAGCAAGCAGTTTGACTTTGATACGTCCGACGAAGATGTCGATGAAATTGTCCAAGGACTACTGGTCAATTTGCTTGCTGGCGGCGATGACCTCAATAGGTCGTACCTTGTCAGAATCACAGAAACCGATGAAATGCCGGAGACGATGCTGCTGTAGCGGAACTGGCCTACATCCGGCGGGGCTGCCTCGCTGGATTATTCCCTTTATACAACCAAGGAGACATTATGAAAGTTTACAAGTTAGTCAGAAAACTCAAGAACGGCAGCATCAAGCCGCTGTTCATCGGAAAGAAGCAGCCGTTCGTGATCGGTCAGAAGATGAAGTGCGAGTTCCTTCCTACCAAGGGGTTCGCTCCCAGATCGGTAGACGACAAGAACTCCGGCGGCTGGCACTGCTGCTTCCGTCCAGTCGCTCCGCACCTCGCCGAAACACTCAAGACTGGCGAAGAACGAGTCTGGCTCGAATGTGAGGCCGAAGGCACCACCAAGACCTACCACAGAGGCGAACACCAAGGCGGCGACTGGATCCTTGCCGAGTACATCACGCCGCTGCGTGAAGTGCCGTGGGATGAAGTCCGCCAGATGCAAGAACAGTACAGCAACCAGCACAACACCGAGGAGTAAATATGAAAAATTGCAAGATGAATACCAAGGTCAACGCCCTTATCAAGAAGGTCGAGGAAGCTCAAGAAAAAACTGTCGCCATTCTCGGCGACCTCAAAAACTGGAAGTCCTATCCCAATGAGGACGCCAGCAGCGACCGTCTGATCGAAAAGGTGTTCAAGGAAGTCGACGACTTCGTTAACACAGTAAACGGCTTGCAGAAGATGTCAGAGGCAGCCAGCCAGTTGCACACCCAGCAACTCGACGGCCTTGTAGACGACATTCTGCACAAGCGCGGAATATACAAGGAGTAGACTGGCGGCAGCCCTGCGGGACTGCCTCATTCTGATATAATTTAGACACAACCAATAAGGAGCTACATTATGGCTAACAAGGAATCCAAAAAGCTTTTCCACGAGGACACCAAGACGGTGACGCCGAACGGTATCGAACGCTACAGCTTCGACCGCGAGAAGCACACCTACGGCTTCAGTCTCGCTGGCAACATCAAGGTGGGCAAGATCGCCACGTGGTCTACGCTGCTCGGCGACTACACCTACAAGGGTCTCAACGGTCTGCTCGCCGATATCAAGGGCACGTGCAAGAACTGTGCAGCTTGCAAGAAGAGCTGCTACGTCCGCGCCTCCTACCGCTTCCCTGGCGTCGTCCAGTCCCAGGCGATCAACACTTGGGGCCTCCGCCACGAACTCAAAAAGGTCGAGGCCGATCTCGCCACCCAGATCGAGAAGCACCACATCAAGATCGCCCGTATCAACCAGAGCGGCGAGCTTGAAAACGAACGCCAGATGGCCATGTGGTGCCGCCTCGCTATCCGCTTCCCCGATACCAAGTTCTACATCTATACCAAGATGTACGATATCGTCGGAAAATTCTTGGAAAAGGGCGACGTGCCGCCGAACTTCACCGTGCTTTTCTCCGTCTGGCACGAGTACGGCGCGGAAGAGTACAAAAAATATTCTCACATGCCCAACGTCAAGGCGTTCGTCTTCGACGACGGCGTGAACTGCCACTTGCCGACCAAGTGCTACTGCCCCGCGTACTTGATCCTCGACAAGAGCGGCAAGGCCAAGCTCAACCCCGATCCGAAGTCGCACTGTGAAAACTGCCGACTTTGTATCGACAGCAAGGTCAAGGTGATCGCTTGCCACGACCATTAAAATAAATTTTCAACTCCCTGGTTCTGGGCGGAAGCAATTCCGCCCAGTTTTTTATCGCCTACCCCATAGGGTGACTGGCAAAGAATCAGCGGGGCTGCTCCGAAATATTATTTATTCCATACAACCAAGGAGTAATTATGATTAGTATTGACGACTTCATCAAGAACCATACCGATATAAGCACCGATGAACGAACGGTGCTGTTTGGCGCACTTAAAGTGAAAGGCATTCTTATGATGCCGAACGATTTCACCTACACAATTAGTCCAGACGGTGTGCAGTTCTCCACAGCAAACAAAGTTAAATTTTTCGTCAGCCAGACAAGCATTGCAAAGTTCTTGCGCATGCCTTTCTGGGTTATCACCACGACAGCTGGCAAGCCAGTCTATCATATCTACGGAACTCAACTCGCGGCCAACCGAGGACAAATGTTCCTTCAATCCCTAATGAAAGATCCGACGGCTATTCAACCAGCCAAAAGAATTGTGGGCGAAAAGCTCCTCGAATCGACAGCCGACGGCGAAAGATACTGGCACTACAACTGGAAGCCGTCCAGCATAGTGAAGAAACTGTCTGACTAGACGGTAACTGGCTAGTCCACGGCGGGGCTGCCTCGCCGTCTTATTCATTCTACACAACCAAGGAGATCAAAAATGAAACAGTTTAGCTTGATTATTTTCCATCAGGACGACAGAACCGCCGAATCCGTCGACATGTATCCAGTCGAGAAGGAAGCCATCAACGAGCTTCACGCTTGGGCACGTAAGAAGATCGAGGAAGACGAGTACTTCAGAAGCCGTCTGGAAAACGTCTACTTCGACGGCACGATGTTCGAGGGCGATCTGGACGACACCGAAGCATTGCTGGCTGCCCTCAGAGAGACGACCGACAGCGTGTCCTTTGAAACCACGGGCGGCGACTACATCGACTGCTCCATCTGGCAACACGAATGCAACTTCGTTGCCGTCCACGGCGCACAGTATGACAACCAGAACGGCGATCTCCGTTCCTTTGTCAAGATTTGCGCCACCGTCGGCGAGGCGATCCAGTTTGTCATCGACGACTTCAAGAGGCTCGCCGAGGCATACAAGGAACAGTCCGACGGTATCACGTTCCCCACGGCGAAAATGCTGCTCCAGACCAAGTGCGCGGAGTCGCCGAACACCTGGCCCGTCTGGACGAAGTGGACGATCTCGACGGAACCGTAAGACTGGCCGCCAGCTGGCGGGACTGCCTCGCCAGCTTATTCATTCTACACAACCAACCAAACCAATCAAGGAGATTTAATCATGGGTTATACAAACTACTGGAAACCGAACAAGGCAAAGATCGACGCTACCGAGAGCTTCCCCAAGGAAATGCTCGAACAGATGGAAAAGGTCAGAGCCAAGTTCAACGACGGTGTCATGTCCAAGGAGATCCAGTCCGACCTGATCGGATCCGTCACGCTCGGCGATACAATCTGCCTCACTGGAACGTGCGAAGGGTTTGAGTTCGATCTGTGCAAGGATTCCAGAACGGGCGACCGTATCGGCGTCGACTCTTGGAAGTTCTGCAAGACGTGCCGCGAGCCCTACGACATGGCGGTCAAGTGCTTCCTCATGCTCCTCCAGCGCTACGGTTTCATCACCGAATGGAGCCACGACGACAACAACCGCTGCGATACCTACAAGGACGCGATCAAGTTCGCCAAGAAGTGCGGCATCGACACTCGCGGTGTCTACGCCAAGCGATAAGGATTTGCCCTACTCCCTGGGGCAGCCGACGGTGGCCTGGGACTAACACACCCAGCCACAACACACACCGCCGCCGTCGGCAAAATATTTTCTACACGCAGCGGGTTGTGTATCGGCCTCGACGGGTGCTGCGTGTCCTCCTTACCGTCGAGGCCACAAGGGTCGATAGTATAACGGCAAATCACGCCGGACGGGCAAATCAGACAGTTGCGGCTCGCGAGGAACGGCTGTCTGGGAACCTGGCTTTCCGGAGATGTTGGTTCGAATCCAGCTCGGCCCACTAAAATTTTAATGCTCCCTGGTTAAACAGCGCCAGTTGGCCGACGTGCTGACTGGCGCTTCTCTCACGGGGCTGCCTCTCTGATCGATTCTATATACACCACCAAGGAGATCTAACATGTCACGCTTAAAATTCAAGAAACTTCTGATCGAACATCCGGTTCTATTCCAGTCCAAGACCTTTACCGACGAACTGAAAGACCGTCTCAGCTACTTCGACCAGTTCAGCCACCTTCGTTTCGAATACATCGAAACCGATCATGCCGCCGTGCTGAACGCCTTCAACGTGAAGAACACCGTCGGCAACCATTCATGGAACTCGATGCTTCAGATGGACTTCAAGCCGCAGTCCCAGAACGTCGTCGTCACCATCTTCGCCAAGCAGCTCACCCAGCAGACGACCTTCTCTCTGAAGTACAACCAGAACACGCTGCAGAAGGCGCTGAAGACCGTCTTCGACATTTGGCACCACGTCGATAGCATCGTCGCTCACCAAGCCCAGATCGAAGAGAACCTTCGAAACATGGGCAGCATCTTCCTCTACAACTAAGGAGATTCTACTATGGCACAGAAATTCAACGTATCCCTCGACGTGACCATCAAGGTCAACACGTCCTACGAAGTCAACGCCAAGAACGCCGATGCAGCAAAAGAAATTGCACAGGCGGCGGCGATTGCGCGACTCCGCGCAGAACACGCCGATCTGACCAACTCCGCCTACTTGGTGGAGTCCAGAGTCGTCTCCGTCCAATAAACTGCTAACAACAAGGAGCTACCTATGAGATTCGATCCCCTTAACTTCTACGCCTACGAAATGGAACAACAGAAGCGCAACCAGCAGCGCAACCAGCAGCTTCTCCACAAGCAACTGTTCAACCGCGCATTCCAGCAGCACATTATCGAGAACCAGCACGGCAACATCGTCGTCCTCGACCACGTCAGAGCAGCGAACCACTTCAACCATCACCCGGACCTGTTCCTCACGATCCCGTTCAACTACGACTACCTCTGCCATGACAAGGAAGCCCTCGAACGGACGCTGAACGAAGCATGGCGTCAGACGAATACCCCGATTTAAATTTTTAATGCTCCGTGGTTGGAAAGCTCCAGATCCTTCGGGATCTGGGGCATTTTTTGTGCCGACGTCCCCAACTGACTGGCACGGTTCCAACGGGACTGCTAAAATTTTTTATTGACAGACCACACGCGGTATATTATATTTGTACCACACACCCACGCAACCAAGGAGACCCTATGAACCGTGAATGCTTCGGCTTAATAACCAAGGAAACCAAGAAGTATCTCAAAGACCCCAACTTCGTCGTGTTCGGATATGTCCAGTCCAAGCTCGGCCTCGACAAGAACGCCGTGACGGAAGCCCTCAAGGACGCCCAGGGAATGAGCGTCACCAAGGTCGCACTCAACTTCCCCAAGACCGACCTCGAATACATCGTTATCCACTCGAAGCGCTGCTACGCCATGATCCGTCCGGACAAGGACTACCATAGCGGCAAGCTCTTTGTGACCATCCAGAACTACGAACCGTACGACGACAACCAGTCCATGCTGCCGTCGCCGCACCAGTACACCATCGAAGCGAAGACTGCGCTCGACTTCTACCACGCATTCGTCAGAGTCCACAACATCCTCGTGTTCAACGACATCGCCGTCAAGGCCCAAGCCGAACTCGCCGAAACCATCGAACAGGTCACCACCAACTGCACCGATGACCCGTTCCTCAAGAAAGGATTTGTCTAATGGCCGACATCAACATCAAAATCAAGGCTACACTGTGCGAGCCAAACCGTGGAACCTTCGACGAATTTCCGGAAGGAACCAAGATCCGTACCTTCTATATCCGCAACGAAGAGACCGACACCAATGTCACCGCCACGGTGATCTTCTTGCCGGACGGCAACCGTCTCTTCCGCTACATCACCGATAAGCTCGGACACCGTCTGATGGCATACACTTCCGCCGAAGTCGCCACTATCCACGCCTTCAACTGCTGGCTCTCCGAACACCAAGGCAAGCTCTACCCGACTGGCGATCATCCGGCGGGACTGCCTCTCGACCAGATTGAAGGGTACGTCGATCAACCTACAACCCACAACCAAGGAGATAACAATGCCGAATTGGGTAAATAATCAGCTCGTAATCAAGGGCGAAAAAGCAACTCTCGAAGAAATTGCCAAGAAGGGCAAGCCAGTCTATACCGTTCCGGCCAATATGACCGTGGCCGAATACATCCGCCACGAGTGCGAAAAGGACAACCTCACCGAACACTGCACCAATCTGCTCATCCAACGCTATGAAGGTGTCGAACCGGATGCCGAACGCAATATCCCCGTGTTCGATATCTACGGCAATACCGATGCGTTCTCCTTCAACCTCTTTGTCCCCCAGGACAAGGACGACCCCGACTATCAGAACGGTCTCGAATCGCACTGCACCACCAAGTTCAACTGGTACGACTGGAACCTCCACCACTGGGGAACCAAGTGGGATGCCTCCGACTCCTCCGTCGAATGGGAAGGCGATGCTCTCGTCGTCAAGTTCAACACGCCTTGGTCTGTTCCGGTAGAATTTATCGAAGCGTTCTCCAAGCTCTATCCCAAGGTCTCCATCGCAGTCTACGCCTACGAAGAACAGGGCCAGTACACCCACGGTGTCTATGCCGACGGCGTTGGTGATATGGCTCCCTATGTCTGGTGCAGCGAACAAGTTGACCGTGACGAAATCGCCAAGAAGTTCCTCGACGACTTCGCCCAGAAGAACGGTATCGAAAACATCGCCAGTATCATCAACCTCGAAACCTTCAAGGAAAAGGCGTTCTTCGATGTCCAAGACGAAGAAGACATCAGAAAGTACGCCGAACCGACCGTCGTCATCAACTACTTCGACGACAACAACGAACTCCTCGAACTCCTCAAGCAGTCCACCGACGAAGGCGACTGGGAGTACGACGAAAAGGAAAATAAGTTCTCCTACAAAAAATAATTTTTTCCTTGGTTGGCCTACGGTTCCTTCTCGGAGCCGTAGGCTTTTGTTTCTTTTTCTTTACAAGAGGCTATCATGGCTACCATCGCTGAACAGACTGTCATCGACGAACTCACCAAGCGCAAGATCAAGTTCGACCCCAAATCCATCAAGGAATCCAGTTCCGGTAGGATCGTCGAACTGCCGAACCCCACAATAAAACTTATCCGCGAAGAAGAAGGATGGACGATCTTCGACTGCAAGAAGGGTAAGGTAGGCGGCGGAGACTCCCTCGCCGAATGCATCGAAGCGATCTATCCGTAGGAGTCCCAAATGAAAACTTTCAGAGTCATCTTGTCCCTCATCGTCCTCGTCGTCATCTTCACCGAGTTCGTCAAGGTGAGCCTTCCCTTCATGGACACACTCGACCGGAGCTGCGCACAAGGTCTCGCCACCGGAGCCGCTATAATACTGGCCCATATCTTCGGCGCTTCCGTAGTCCTCTATTACGGAATCGCTATAGATATCTTCGACGACGAGTAGACTGGTAGATCCATCGCGGGACTGCCGCCCACAGTTATCAACTGGTACACAACCATAAGGAGATTCACAATGGATATCATCTTCCCTCTTACCTATACCGTCGAATACCGTCCGTCGGAGAGACACACCAAGACTCGCCGCCAGCTCAAGACCGAAAACACCGTCATCAATATCGCGACGATCACCCAGGAAGACTTCTTCCCTATCGCCTACAAGGTCAAGCGCTATACGACCGTGTACCCGAAAGTTCGCGACGGCGAACAGCTCTGGGAACTCGTCCATCACGGCGACCAAGTAAACGGAATCTACTTCACCGAAACGATCCGCCGCTACAAGAAGAAGCTCTACAGACCGATCCGCCATACCTACGGTTCCGCCATCGCCCGTTCCTTCCCCAAGCCGGAAGAAGAACTCGCCAAGCGCCTCGAACAGTACCAGAACTTCTGCCGTCGCTTCTCCGACTGGAACGATCCGGATATTCCGTTCGACCCAGAAAAGTCAATCGTCCTCTCGGTGAACCTTCCGTACAACCGCGACGACGTCCGCAAGGAAGCAAACAAGTACGTCGTCTTCAAGGGTGTCCTCTGGGAACCAGTCGAGGAACCTCTCTACACCTATACCACCTTCGGCTGCGGCAACAACCACGGCGGAACCGGATTCTTCATCGAATACGGCAAGCGCTGCAACGCCGACAGAAAGATCTACTGGAAGGCCAACGAAAGGGAAGCCGCTATCAAGGCAGCCATCAAGGCGGCTCGCGAACGCGGCGACACCGAATACATCAAGGATATCGCCCACGCCAAGGAAATGATCACGAAGTTCTAAAAAACTGGCAGCCCCTCGGCGGGACTGCCTCTTTCGCCTATGCTTTAGGCACAACTCAACCAAGGAGATTAACCATGTTCGTAAAATCCACTGCCAAGCTCGTCCCCTGCGTCTCTTTCAGCCACACTGGAGATATCTTTTTCTATGTATACTCCACCACTGACGAGAAGTACGTTGAATTCAAGGGAGACAAGTACAACAAGAAGGGCGAAATCCTCAGCGTCAACGACTCCCCTGCCATTACGCCACTCTTCCTTACCGACGAAAAAGACGTCCGTAAAGCAGCGAAGGAACTCCTGAAGCTCCGTCCCGAACCCTTCGGAAGCGAAGTTGCTGCCGTCATGCTCCGCGACGAGGGCAGTACTGGCATCCACTGGTATCGTATCTCCAACAAGGGAACGCTCAAGCTCTTCGGCAACGCCGACCCCATCGACATTACCAACATGGAAGACGGCGAAACATACAGCGGCACCAAGACTCAGATCTTCTTCTCGCCGATCACCGCCATCAGAACCGTCAGAGACTATCTCGTAGAAGTCTGCAACGGAATCATCGCCGAAGCCGTCGAACGCGAAACCAAGGAACAGCAAGAGATCCTTAACGCAAAGTCCTTCATCGACAAGCTCCACAAGGCTCAAGAAATCTAAGGAGGCCGACATGTCCAAAAAAGATTCTCAATTCATGAACGTCGTCAGAAACTTCGACCAGAAGCTCCTGAAGTACGTCCAGTCCTATCTGCTCCCTGCCTTCAAGGGCATGAAGTTCGGATCCCCTAAGTGCGACTACAATATCGACGACGAAGGTACATCCTCCGTCAACGGTATCATCTTCGACCCCGCTGACAACAACACCAATTTCCACTACACCATCGCCGTCTATCAGAAAGACTACAAAGTCCGTGTCAGCATCACCAAATTCACCCACGGACACCTCTGTAGCGTATCTGACTTCGACCACTGGAATATCAACGAAGCCAATATCTCCAGCAAGGACATCAAGGACAAGTTCCTGACTCTCACAGACATGGAACAAAAATATTTTGAAAAACATCACGGAGTATAATTTTATGCCTAGACTTACCGACTTCATCGACAACCTCGTCGTACCCTGGATCAAGGAATCCCAACAAGAAACTCAGTCCGAAACCCAGACCGACAACCAGTGCCCCTATGGGGAACGGTTTGGGACGGAACTGAACCTTGCCCTCGGCGACGGCGCAGTACCAGTCAATCCCCATGCCGACACCGATCTCCTCACGGTCACGTTCGAGGCCGACATCAAGGGATCCATCGATCCGGATCCGGATATCATCATCAACCTCAGACTCCGTGTCGATCTCGACCCCAACAACCCTAACCCGGCCATGACGTGCAGACTCCTCACCGACGAGGACACCACTCTGTACGAACTCACCGAAAGTGCTACGGATAACCCAAGAGGTCTCATCTACCAGACGATCTCGGCATACAAGGAGCAGCAGTACATGGACAAGCTGGAGAAAATCAAGGCCCAGGTCGCCGAAAACGAACTCAAACTCAACCGATTGTTTTAACAATCTATCAACAATCTATCAACAAGCTGTGAACAGTGCTTCACGGCTTCTTTTTTCGCCGTCGGATCGGACAGACTGGCATGGACAGCACGGGGCTGACATGTCCCAAAATGTCCAGACCGTCGCGAACCCTTAAAAAATATTTTTTACTTACGTGCGCACGTATGGAACCGTGGGCACAAGGAGAACCATCATGCAACATCAATATGAAATCCACGCACTTATCGGTGACGACTATCATGACACTCACCACACCGTACGAGGTACGTATCGTGAATGTATGAAGGAACTCAGATCACGAAGGCAACCAGGCCAGAAACTAGACATCTTCCACAAGGAAATAATCAAGTGACAACTTGTCCGCACACTTCCGCTATGTCGGTTTGTTCGCGAAGCGTTGTCTCCATTTAAAATCTCCACGAGGAGGAAGCTAACTTTATTAACCTGGGCTAACTTAGTCGCGCCTTACTTATTACCTTATCCGAACCCGTCCGCGCAGTCCGCACAGAGCCGCCGAAGGGCGAACCGAGGCCCACACGCGAGACCCCCAGGCCGACCGATGTTTCCCTACTTAATTGTAAACATTTAGCTACAAAACGTGCTTTCGAGTTTGACTGACGGACGGGGACTGCCCAACTCCGTGTACCAGTTCCCAACCCCACGAACGGCATCCCAACAGAATGCACAAGTGGGCATGATGTGAACCCCTGATCTTGAAAACAACTTATCAACAATCTATCCACAATGAATACCCAGATATCCACACCTTGCCGACGGTTCCCATCCAATGCCCCATAGGGCGCAAGTCGGGAACCTACGGACTTGTTGTGCGACTGCGGGACTGCCTCTCTGTATTATGGTACGCGAGGACAACCTACAAGGAGAATGCAATATGAATGAAACGGAACAAGTAAAGGACATTACACCTACCGTATGGCGCATACTTGGGTGTGTGCTATTGGGGCTAGTTGCTCTGTTCTGTCTTGGGTGGTTCACTGGCTGTAGCGGTGACAATGGTACGAGCGTACCGAGTAGGATCTGCTACGACAAGGAGCTTGGGTATTCGGATGTTGCCAACAATGGCGACTACACGGAATATGCTAGTGAGTGGCTGGAAGTTGCTTGTACTGGCGGATGGATAGGGAACGACTGCGTGTCGTACGACAACCACGCTACCATAGTGAAGCACGTCTGCTTGGAGAACGTGGACGATGATCCGAGTACGGAGCCGAGGCCGAGGACTAAGGAGAAGGTCTGCGCTGTGTACTACTACTTCAAGTCCCATAGTGACGGAACAATGCAGATATACATAGACGAGGGCGGCAAGGAGAGTACGGACGATGTAGTCAGCCGATTTACGAATGCGCACATTGATTTGGACATAAATAAGATAGATGAAGTCTGTCACTACTAGAATGGTCGTGCGACTGCGGGACTGCCTCTCTGTACTATTGTGTATGAACAAACCAAGGAACACTAAAATGAAGAAACTAATCATCATTATTGCTGCTTGCCTCTCCATTCACGCGATGGCAAGCAAATGTACCGTCGAAAGCAACGGTACATCCGCATCCGCACGTTATATTGACATTGTGGATGGTTGCGAATATAGCATGCTGGTATTCAAGGATAACAGCAAGCTCAAGGTCAATGGGACATGCCATGACGGGAGTTCTAGCGTATATACGGTCGAAAAGGTCAGCGGCATGTATTACGAAAGCCTTCTCGCATGGGATAAATACGGCGTGATGATAACTGAACAGTATTCTACGCCTAAGAAACGCCCTGGCGACGTATGGCATGAACGCATGACCGAATTTTGCAACAACTAGGAGGCCGATATGTTGTTTGACTCTTTGTTGAATCGACTTGGGTATCGTAAGGTCGTAAAGTCCCCTACATATTCCGAGTTCGTCAAGAAGAAGGAAGATAGGGTAGAATACCTGAAGACCCTTGCCGTACCCTTGATCAAGAAAATCGTCGATGATTTTGTCAATAACGGCGAGTACATCAATTCTATTATCAAGCACATTTACCGTCACCGAACAATGCAAGTCGAGTTTGCGTTTCACGACTGGGGCTGTCTTGGCAAGAAAGGTTATGAATATGAGTTTACCGACAGAAGCTTTTCGGTTAGATTTTCGGTTCATGAACGATATCAGTTGTATGGTTTTGACTATTCTGCCGTGTTTTACGAGGAATTGTCAAAATCGTTGAGTAGGTATGAACTTACCGTGAAGCTCAATGAAGAATACGGAGAGCATTATATCGTTCCGTTGAACGAAGATACTGATAAGAGAGCCAAGCTTTGTTTGGACGCTATGGCGGTAAGCTAAATTTAAGGAAAGGATAACCAATGGGATTACTTACAAGTCTTGCAGCGGCGAAATATTTGTTTAGCGGTAGTGGAAAGGGTGGCGGCGGAGGCCATGCCGTGTACGTTCCGCCCTCGCCAGAGGAACTTGCCGCGATGGCGCAAAGAAAGGCCGAATATGCTCAGCGTTGGGCCGACTTCAAGGAACATACTCCGATCGGCGTATTCGGCTCCAATTGTGCAGACTTTATCGCATGGGTGACTTTCGGGTCTCCTGGGTGGATTTGGTTTGTGCTTCTTGGGATATTGATTGCGTTGTTCCTAGTAGGGATGTACTTCGTCAAGGGCGACATGGACGAGGTGACACTAGAGAAAATGTGGTCATTTTGGATATGGTCAGCATTAGGCACGATGACATTGGTACTGTTAGCCCTTGACTCCATCGTCATGCTGATACGGTTTGTCGTGTGGCTGTTCTCGCCAGTATTCTGACTAGACTGGTCGTGGCGTGGCGGGACTGCCACGCTGGTTTATTGGGCGTGTACGAACCAAGGAGAACTATATGGGAATTGCCGATAAGGATGTCGTGAGGATAGGCGACCAGATGTGGATGAGCCGTGAGCTGTCCATGACCGCCGATCCGTCGAAGGGCATATACGAGGACAACGGTACTTCGTACTTCACTTGGGAAGCTGCGGTCAATGCCGCTGAATCGGTTGGCGACGGCTGGAGGCTCCCCACGGTGGCAGACTGGAAGAAGCTGACTGACTTCTGCGGTGGAACTTCGGTGGCTGGACGGAAGGTCAAGTCCGTTTCCGGATGGGAGAAGGCGTACGAGGGCAAGAACGGAGCCGACGAGGTTGGCTTCTGCGGAAGGCCGCTTGGCTACTATTCTCCTGGTTGCAAGCGAGTGATATACCAAGGGATTTCGGTTGGGTACTGGAGTACGGACTTCGACGACTACGTGAACGAGTACGGAGAGAAGGTACACGAACCCATCTATTGGGCGCTTGAGGCACACCACTACGGGTTCGGCGAGGGATCCGTGGACGGTCGCGTGGGTCACTGCGTCCGACTGGTGAAGGACTGTGGGTAAAAATTTTTTAACATCGAGGGCATTATGAAAACGGAACGCAGACAAGCTACCAACTATGTGACGGGCGGCGTCGAGTACACCTTCTTGGTGGACGGTGCGCCCGTACCGAAGGAATTGGACTTGAAGGACTACTACATCGTCCGTCTTGGGAACTTCACCTACCGCATATTCAAGAAGGTGAAGACGGAAGTGGAGCATGCGGTTCTCGAAAGGTGGAACGCCAAGGGTCGCGAGTACTTGAACCTCTCTTGGGTTCCGAAGGGCTGGAGTCCGTCCGGAGCTTCGCTGATGGCTATAGCTAAGGGCGGAGAAGACCAGGTGGTCAGCGGTAGCCAAGCGGAGTGCAAGGCCGAGGACGGACAGATTCTGTACGCCCTTCCTCACGACTTCGACTGCTTGGGAGCCGCCGAGGACAACTTGCGCTTGATTGACGCCTTGCTGAAGATGCAAGGGAATGGCTAGGGCGTGGCGGGACTGCCTCGCCCTTCTATGGGATATGCACAGCCGAAAAGGAGAACCGATATGAAGAAGCAACCTACCGAGAAGGAACTGACCGAGACCGCCGTGAAGAAGGGTCTCGCTGTCATCGACACCGCCAAGTACTTCATGGACGAAGTGAACCGAGTGATCTCCGCTTGCACGAAGCGCAAGATCGTCGCACGTCGTCTCTACCACATGGGTCTGGGAGCTGGAACATTCCAAGTCCAGTATTCTCTGACCGAGGACAACGATAACAACGTCGTGGGAGAGGCTTTCGTCCTCGTCGAAGGTAAGACCGTCAAGGTCAGCATCCGCAAGCACAACCAGTTCGGCCATGTGGGAAGCCCCTACGTGAACCTCTACGGAAAGGCCGTTAAGAGGCAGTTCGAAAGGCTCCGCCTGGTCTAAAGGAGAACAATCATGGACGCAAGGCAGTTCGCAGAGCATATAGCCGAGTGGGGCAAGGGCCGCACCTTCGGAAGCGTGGAACAGATACTTGAAGGAATCGAGGCCGAGGCCAAGAAGGCCGTGTCCGAGGGCTGCATAGCTCGTTTCGCTTCCGTCAGCGACGCTGGCAAGGGATACTTTTTCGTAGTGGGCGACGGAAGTCCGTTCTGCTACCTTCGAGTGTTCACCACTGGCAAGAAAAAACTTTCAATCGTGAAGGTTCAGCAGCCCCGTCTGCTGAAATAGGCACAACCTTATCAAGGAGACAGAAAAATGTTAATAACCGAAAGAATCGCCAAGGCGGCGACAAAGACAATCCTCAAGAACGCCAAGGCAGACCTCGAAGCCACCCAAGGCAAGATGAAGAACGGGTTTGTTTCCGTGGAATCCGCGCTCGAACAAGTATTGACGGCCTACGACCGAGCCTTCGACAAGGGCTACGTCGTCAAGAAGTATTCGTACAAGGTGACGGTCTACAGCGAGACCCAGGGCTACAGCCGTTCCATGAAGTACAAGAAGGCGACGGTGAAGTGTACCGTCCGCATCGAGGGCGGAAAGATCCGCGATATCGCGTTCGAGCGTGACGAACTCTATCCTGAGCAGAAGGTATGGAGCAAGGTGGTCACTGACGGCTACGAGACGAGGAAGGACGCGCTGACCAGCTTCCTCCGCACAGACCATCCGTTCCGTACTGGCGACGAGAACGCCACTTGGGATGCGATGCTCCACAACATGCGCGACTTCGCCGTGTTCGGCTAGACTGCTACATAGGTGGCGGGACTGCCCCTTGTCCGTATGGGTAAGGGGCACCTACAACCATTCAACCAAGGAGTCATTACGATGAAGAAGATTGCATTTGCATTTATACTGATTGTGGCGGCATTCTGCCACGCAGCCCCGTACTTTCTGATTGCGGACACGGCGAACAAGACGAAGCGCACTTGCGTACTTGTCAAGGAACCGTTGGGCACAAGCAAGGCCATGGTGTTCCGTTGCGTGAACGTTCCGGCGCATGCGGACACCGTACAGATCTCGGTGAACAAGAACTTGACGCACATCGAGGTGGACACTCTGTTTGCGGACGGTTCAAGGAACGTGATGGCGTGTCTAGGAGAGCCGCTGTACAACCGAGTCGAGTGCCTATACGCCCGCATTGACGAGGTAGGCATAAAGGTCAGGAACAAGGTAGTGCCGCAGACTGGCACTATACAGAACATCTACAATGGCGTAAGGGAATACTACAAGCTGAAGAAGTAGGAAAGACTGCTACGGAAGTGGCGGGACTGCCTCTTGTCCGTATGGATATGGGGCAACCTTCAAACATTCAACCAAGGAGAATCACCATGAGTGACGAAGCATCTGAATTTAAGGCAATCCTGAAGACCAAGCCGAAGCCGTTCACCGCAAGCCTCAACATGAGGTGGAAGAGTCTCTACAGCCGAGTGAACAACTACATGACCAAGATGGTCGCGCACTACAACGCCCTCGTGGACTACCACGCAGCTCTGTGCGACAAGTGGGGCGGCCCCGGCTGCTACTTGACCGAGATCTGCTGCGAGATCGAGCGATCCAGACACGACGCCATCGCGTTCCTCGAAAGGATTCGCGGTGTCATGGAAGGGCTGACGCTCGTCGGCTACGTCGTGCTGAAGAAGGACGTCAAGGACATGGCGCTGAAAGCTCTGCGTCCGGAAATCAAGGGCATCTTCATGTTCTGCAACAGCATGGAAGAGGCCGCAGAAAGGCTCCGTATCTCCAAGGTAGGCGGTGTCGGACTGGCCGAGGACACCAGGAAATGGGGTTTAACAACTTACAAGGCGGTATTCGGATGGGAAAAGGACTGATTCGCAGACCCCTCGAAAGGTTTGAATTTGAAAATTTTTATGTGATGACACGCGCCTTCTACCCTGGCGCGGAGTTCACCGCAGAGACCGAACGCGACGGATTCGGATGGCTTTTCGGCTACGACACAAAGAAGCACGAGTTCGCCATGCACTCCGCTTGCGTGATGGTTCAAGGCACGGTTGACGGGCCTATGTACTATGTGGCGGTAAGGCACGGACGGCAGTCTCACTGGCGCAGACTCTGCAAGAGCCACAGCGCCAAGCGCTTCCTGACGGCCTTGAAGAAGCTGTCGGAGATCGACTGGATATGCACCGAGACGAACAAGTGGGTGGACTATCTGCTGATTCGCGGGACTGCCACGGCTAGGCATTGATACTGCACACAAAGGAGAATGAAATGGTTGGAACTATTACCGCACTTGTGATAGCGTTCGCCGTCGGACTGACGGCGGTAGGCGCTGTGGCCTTCTTCATGGCTGAACGCTACGAGGTCGCGTTCGTCTGCAACATCGTCGCTCTGTTCCTCTGGCTCCCGCAGATGGTAATGGACGTCGAAGATCCGTGGTTCTTGATGGGCGACCTTCTTCTTGGGTGCTACTGCTTCGTGATTGCAGTATCAAGCGAGGACGAAGCCGTCGAGGACTCTGACTCAGTAGAACAATTTTTATTTGGCGAGGAAGAATAAATGAATTTTGACCTGATTAACTTTCTGACAATTTTCGCGGCTGTAATGACAGTGGTCGGAACGGTCGCCGCTTTCTGGCGCAATTCCTTCGAGATCGCGTCGCTGTCGTACGGCATGGCCTTGTTCGTCTTTATGGTCTGGGTTATGCTGGACTTTCTGGCAACAGACCAAGTTGGTGCGACCACGCTTTCAACTATTTTGGACACCTATTTCATGCTTGTCATGGGCGGTATGTGCTTATTGTGCTACAAGTACGACATGCGGTGGAAGGAATACTTGGAGCGCAGAAGCGTGTACTATCCGAAAATGCGTATCGAGGATGTCAACGGTCGCCGTGGGACGTTCCTCGTATGGGTGAACCGAAAGGCCGGAAGAACACCAGAGGAAGTCGAAGAGTTCTTCAAGCCGTGCGGATACGTTGAAGTGACCGTACTCGACCACTACGCCGTGGTAAGGGTCAAGGACGCCGAGAACACCCCAGATCGTGAGCTTGACAATGTCAGACAAGAGATAATGCAAATCGCGGATTTTCTCACCAAACCGAGAGACACCGACAAGGAGGTTTAGAATGGCAGAAACAAAAGGAACCGCATATCCCTTGAAGAAGGGGCAATGGGCTGAAATATCCGTCCTTGAGAACAAGCAAGTCAATCTTGGCGGATATAAGCGACACCCGTTCAGCGCAGAAGTTTCTGGTAGGAGTGTAGGCTCTCTCGTGAAGAGGCTGAAGGACTTGGGAATCGACATCACGGAAGAACAGAAGTGGGTTGCCACCTTGTACGTTTGCGAGGGCGACGCTCGAAAGGAGATCCTGAGTTTCGTGAACGGACACTGGAACTGATAGGGCCGTGGCGGGACTGCCACGACCCTTTATTCATTTGGCACAACCAACCGAGGTACAACATGGAATTTACAGACGAATTACTAAAGAAGCTGGCGTCCGAAGGTATCAACTTCAGCCGAGAAGACAACGGACACATCTGCTACATGTCCAACTATGAACACGCAAGCGCGGATATCGACCCAGTTGCCGAGAGCTTCAAGGTCGTGAACGAATGCTGCGACCAAGACGAGTCCGGCGTCATCTGCGAACGTACGTTCGCCAACCAGTTCGACGGTCGCGTACCGAGCGCCGAGGAAGTCCTGAGGGACATCGCCAAGGCATGCGGAGAGATCGACCAAGGACTTGAAAATGCATTCAACACTTTAAGCGGATACGACATCAAGTCGTACTAGGAGGCAACCATGGCTCAAATGACCAAAATACTCAACCAGCTCAGCGACTTCAAGTTCCACGACAAGAAGCTCCAGACAGTCCTGGGGGACAGTCTGTTCGACTTCGCCGCTGGCCACCTCGACGATATCGACACCTTGCGCTTGACCGAACGATCCGTCCGTATTACGCTTACCGATGGGCGTGGGGATTTCTGGCTTACTTGGTTCGATGACAAGTGCATGTCCGGATGCGGATGTACGGTCGAAGGCGACCAGTGCTACCTCTACTGGAAGGACGGCGAACCGCTGAAGGCCGTCAAGGAAAGAATCAGCAAGGTATACGACTTGTTCGTGATGACCCTCAACATCAAGAATACCCAGAGGGAACTCAAGGAGAAGTACGACGCCACCTTGCAAGACGTAATCAGATAAAAAATAATTTTTATTTCTCTTGAAAGTATTGACAAAATACTTTTCAAGAGTTATATTTTAACCAAGGAGACATGAAAATGACCGATAATTTTGTACAAGCCGAATGCTATCTGGAAAGCGGAACGTCCATCAAGGGCGATCTCGGCAGACCCTTCAACAAGAAGATGAAGGAAATCATCGACGCGCACAAGGCCGAATTGGAAGCCGCTGGTGTGTGCGTACAAGACTACGGCACGATACTGGAGTACACCAACAAACCGTCGGGTGGACGAGACTTGACTGGCCGCACTCAGCGTATCGGCTTCGTGGATGCCAAGACGAGGTACTGGCTCATCCCTACTTGTCACCTCGAAGGCGGCGACAACACTTATATGAAGTCCATCAACGCGAAGGGAATCGAAGCCATCGACAAGCTGTTCGAGAACGAATGGTTCAAGGAACATGTCGCGCTGATGAAGTACCTCGGAAGTTCCTTTAAGTATCGTCCGTTGGTCAGTCCGTGCATTTGGTCTTTTTGATAAGGAATATCTATGACAATCGCTACCGACGCCCTGATTAAGGGCAACCAGTTAATACACGAATACGTGAACTCTGGAAAGCAAGGGTTCCGTAATGAAATCGTGGCCACGGAAATGAAGAAGATTCTGTCCAACTTCCGTGCCGACTGCCATATCACCAAGTCCCTGCTCGTCACCGAGAACGTTGTCCGTATCGACGTGGCTGACTACGAACACGACGAGAACAAGTATCTGGTCACTTGGCACGGACACCTTGGTCTGTGTTCCGTTAACTTCCGCGTGGGCATTGAACAGTGCAACATCTACTTCCACGACGACGACAGCAAGACCAAGATCCGAACGCTGCTCCGTAGGACTTTCTCAGTGTTCCGCACGTGCCTCGACCACCACAAGGCCGTTATGCAGTTGAGCGAACAATATCCAGAGTGCATGGACGAATGATCCGCCGACGGCGGGACTGCCCTACAAGACTATCATCCAACCAACTTCAAAAGGAGACAATAACCAATGGAAACAAAGAATCTCAAGAAAGTAATCCGCCGCAAGCACCGCTGGGACTTGGCGCTCAACTTCGACCAGATGAGTGAAATCACGTGGGAAACGTTGTTCGTCACGGTATCGTTCGCACTTGCCATTACGTCTGGCATCGGCTTGGTAAAGGCGACTAGCGTCAGCGGATTCCTCGTTTCGTACATCGGCATTGTCGTGATGCTGGTGGCGTTCTCCATCAACTTCGTACATCTGTTCCGTCACCTCGTACTGATGGTATGTGCGGCATGGCACGTAGCCAAGCAGAACGTGGAAGAGCAGAAGGACATCGACTTCGGCACGACCACGACATACTACAACCCAGACACCCAGACGGAAATGTCCGAAGAGGACTACATCGACTTGGTGCGAAAGGAAGTCGCGAAGGAAATGGAAGACCAAGAAAAGAAGAACGGTCAAGCACGAATCGAGGCCGAAATGGCACGAAAGGAATTTGATAGAAAGGCGTGTACCGTTCCCCATGGTGACGAATTGACTGCCGATCCGAAAACTGAAGAAAAAGGAGCCAACTGATGGAAAAATTCGTAAACATCTGGATTGTCATATCGGTCATTGTCGTCTCCGCTTGTGGCGGTGCCTTGGTTGACAAAATCTACCACGAAACCCAAGAAGAATCTGACCATAAGAAGGTCGAGATTGAACAGAAGGTCTCCCAAGTATGCTTCGCTAGCTTGGTGGATATGGACAGAACGGTCAGCTACCTCAAGGGCCTGGACACCAACGGAGTCTCTTGCGCAAAGGTCGTGAACCACTTGACCGCCAAGTACAACCGCGATCTCCGCGACTGGGAACTGAACAACGAGATAGTACGCCAACGGTACGAAGAACTGAAGAAGGTAGGCCGTAAGTACTACGAGCTGACGAAAGATACGTCGGTGATACGGCTCCTCTATTAGCCAGACTGGGACAGTCCCGGCGGGACTGCCCCTTCTTACCATTCATAAAGCACAACAAGGAGTATATCTATGTCAGAAGCACCGTTTATAATCGTGATTCCGCCTACCGAGTCGCCGATCAAGTACGATGACGGCTTCTCCACCACATTCAAGAGCGATTTCACCATCGCCGATGCGTTCGGCGAAGACGCCGTGAGGGACACCTACAAACGAGCCTTCAACGAATGGAAGGGCCAGTACCGCTACCTCACCGACCTCGTGATTACGCTGAACCACAAGATCTATGAACACCACGAGAAAGGCAACAAGGCGCTTGCTCAGGTCTACGACGAACTATGGAAGGCCGCTGACGCCTACGCGCTTGACAACCTCAAGGACGATGAACTGTCCTATTTTCTCGAAACTACCGATTAGGGGGAACTATGGCTGAACCCACAATCGTCATCCATAACGACATAGACCCAGTCTCGCAACTGCATGACCCAAAGGGCAACCTGGTTGGCGAGATAAAGAACGAACTCGCATTCATTGACGTGTGCCGACAGATCGTTGACCAGCATGCCGATGGCTACTATGTCATGCTGTATGGGCGTAAGTTTGCGCTTAACGAAGCCGACGCAGCCTTCCACCTAAAACTTCTAACGAGGTAGACAATGAAACGATACCTTATCAACGCGATTCTCAGCGGCATATTATCTGGAATGATGCTAGTTGTGTTCGCCTACTTCTTGAATCAGTACATCTTTCTGTGTACAGACCTCTTGATGTACACTTCATCGAGCAACCGCGCCTTTATGTTCTTTACATGCGCTATCACGTTCGCCGTATTCTTGTGGAACACGATAAATTGCGTGTACAGCACGGTGAAGCTGCTTTCGGTGGTGAATCGGCTTTCGGACAATTAGACTGGCGGCGGTCTCGCGGGACTGCCACCTTCTTTGATCATTTGTACAACCCCAACAAGGAGACTTATATGAAGAACTTGACCAACACCATCACCGCCACAGAAACCGCATTACTAGTCCGCGTTCGCGACATCTTGCTAGAAAGTCCTTTGTACAAGGACTACGGCGACAAAGACCGCCTCTCAATGATCCCGGAATCCAAGTGGGTCGATTACCGAAAGGGCATCGTGACGATCCCCTTGGTAGACAACTGTTTCCGTACTGGCGGCTACGCAAATATGAAGCAGTTCGCCGTGAAGCGCGTGGAAAACACGGTGAAGGCCATTCTCGAAGAGCATGTGATCAACGTGAAGTGGATCCGCAGCGACAAGCTGTGCGACAGCGTTGACTTCTGCGTAGAACACTATCATACGCCCAAGACAGTCAACCTTCCCAAGACCTATGGCATCGGCGCACTGAACGGCTACGACAAGAAGGTCGCCAAGCTTGCAGCCATCATCAAGGAACTGTGGGAGGCTGATAAATCGGAAGGCTCCTATTCCGTGGTGTTCTACTTGCACGAAGGCGATAATGTCATCAAGACCAGCTCCAAGCTGCTCATCGAAGGGCTTTGGAAATATTCGTACGAAAACACCGAACTTTCCTCGCTCATGTCAGCGGCTCTTACGATGATGCAAGTCCGCGATGACCAGAAATTCAACTTCTTTAACCCGGATTCGTTGACCATCGAAGACAAATTCACTAAAGACCAGTTCAACATCAAGTTCTAACTGATCCGCCGACGGCGGGACTGCCGTCGGCCTTTATTACGAAAGCAACCCAACAAGGAGAATCATCATGGCACGATTTAACCTCGACACCATCACCTCGCACGAAGACACCTTAATAGACACTATGAAGATCATGGTGTCCACGTCCAAGTTCTACAAGGAACACAGCCAGAAGGACTCCACCATCAAGGTAGACCGCCGTGCTGGCTCCGTGGAGTTCCGCATCGCGGACACTTCCTTCACCAAGGCCGATGACACGCTGAAGGTCGTTGCAAGGAAGCAAGCCAACGAGCTGCTTGCCGCCATGGACAAAGTGTTCGCTGAGGAGAAGACTTCGGTCGCGATCTCGTACGACCGCTACAACAACGTCAAGTACAAGTTCACTACCTATCACACTGCCGTCAAGCAGACCGTTCCGGTTTCTTTCGGCAAGGGTGGCCTGGGTAGCTGGACTGCAAAGGTGGTTCGCTTGGCAGAAGTCATCAACGAGTTCTACCACTTGAACACTTGCGAATTTCCGTTCTTCGTCCATTTCTTCACGATCGAAAATGGCGTGGCTGAGAAGGCCGCATATCCTCTCCAGATCCACAAGATCGACACGACCCACTCGAACTACGGCGCAGCCGTGTTCGCCGAAGCCTCCAGGCTTCTCCGCGCTTGCGAGGATGCCAAGGAATACGAATACTTCGAACCGAACTTCGTCAACATCCTCTGTGAAGACACGAAGGACATCTACCAGTTCAACCTTTAATTCCGAGGAGACCGCATGTCGTATTACCAGACCACAATATCTTTTGTGAGACCCACGATTTTCAAGCCTACCAAAGACAAAGTACTGGATGATTGCAAACAAGCGTTTGCTGGAAGCTTGTCGGTAAATATTTGCTGTGGCGACTTGGTATGTATCAAAGGTGACGCAAAACTGTCGTTCGGCGGTATGATCCAGTTGCTCAACATCCTTGAAACAAACGGACTCACCGTTGACGATGTACACCTCTATCTGAACGAGTCACGAGAATATTAAAAGGAGTCATTATGACCGAAGTCCAGAAAAAAATTTCTGCTATGTTCAAAAAGACCAACTTCGCTTGCATCACCGCCTTGAAGTACAGCCGAGTGGTGTTCGATTTCCGAGTCCTGACCAAAAAAGATTTTGATGAAGGCTGGGGAAAGACGCACTCTTCCGGATGCGTGGGCGGATGGAACGATGTCAAGAAGACTCACCGCTTTGTCGGCGTACTCACCATCAAGTATTGCGGACAGTACTTGCACTATGCGGTAAGCCACCGCGAACCCGTGTTCGCCGCAGCGCTCGTCCTCAAGAACACGCTTGCCAAGTTCGACGGCAAGAAACCAGATCCGATGCACCGAAAGATCATGCTCGTACACAAGAAATTTTTCGATGTCGTGTGCGAACCGCCAGCCACCAAGGAGATCCATGATGTTTGATACACACGTTGTCCGTCATACCGCCGTGACCAATGTCCACGTCACGAACGAGACCAACGATCACATCAAGGTCACGAACGAAGCGCAGCAGCAAGTCATCGAACTCGCGCAAGAAACCCCAAACAGCTTCTTTGTGCATTGCCATTACGGCGACAATGTATGGAAGGGTCTCTTCTACGAAAGGCCGTTCCTGAACAAGTTCATTTCGACCAGGGCCGCTTGCGACTCCGTCGAGTTCGGCATGACCCAGATCGCCAGCTATGAACCCAAAGAGAAGGTCGCAAAGCTCCTTGAGAAGCAAGGCGTTGTCATCAAGAAGCTCAAGGTGATGGACAAGTCGAGGGCGGTCTTCGCCGAAGTGGTCTGGGCTGACCAAGCATAATACACTAAAGAGACTGTTCCGCCGACGGCGGGACTGCCTCTTTGCTTTATACAAGATTCAACCAGAGGTTAAAATATGTTGCCACCCAAGACGATACATATCCTTCAGCACATGGACAGTCAGGAACGTGCAGAGGCGTTCCACGAGCTTCAACGACTCGGAGTGATTGACTACATGGAAATTGCTGAATGCAAGGCCATGCTCCGTGCAGAGTCTGAACCTTCCGAATTTCAGAAAGCGGCAAGCGAAATGCTTCAGCGTGAAGTAAGAGAATTCGACGAAAGAACAAGCCGAATCAAGTACAAGAAATGCCCCGAATGTCATGGCGAAGGAAAACGCTACGTCACGACATGCATTTCTCTTCGACAAGGGAACTTCCGTCGAAGTGATGGTTCATACCATTTCGACAAGGACGGAACAGAACGAGAAGCCCAATATGAATGGAAGACATGCCCTGACTGCAAGGGAACAGGAAAGGTAAGGGCATAGTCTGAAATTAAGGTTCTTTAACCCCTTGACAAACACTTTGCTAAGAGTTATATTTTAGTCAAGGAGATCTAAAATATGTCTGTAACGCTTTACCACATCTTGCTAGCCGTGTTTTTCATTGGATTTCTCGCCGAATGGTTTAACAACCGCAAGAAACACCCTTTCATAAGCCTCGCCGTCAACACTATTCTCGTCATCGTGCTGCTTCCGATTCTCTATTACGAGATAGCAAACAACATGATGTGGGATATAATCTTGGATTTTCTGATCGGCATATCGATCGGATATAGGGCGGCTGAAGCCGTAGACCACATCAACGACATCGTAGGAGACGAAAATGACGATACACCATAACGGTTCCACCGTGAACATTACTTTGCTTGGAGGCCCGACGATTGTCGCCGCTTGGGATGTCCTTGAAGAATCCTACGGCGCTGAACTCGACGTCGAAACCCTCACGCACATCGTCCGCAAGGTTGAAAACTCGTCTGGCTACTCCTACATGACGGACGCGGAACGCGAAAAGGAGTTCTGGAAGGAACTCACGATGGCAGACCTCGTAAGGTGCCAAGAACGCTACGCGGAACGCTGCAAGAGTATGGACACCTACGATGCGTACGACGACATGCCGTTCAGCAGCCACGAAGTCGACCCGGAATGCCAGAAGCTCGAAGCATACATCGCAAAGGTCAAGAAGAAACTGGAGGCTCTTGATGGCTAAAGAATACAAGAACCTAGCCGAACAGAAGTGGGACGAGTGGTGCGATAAGAACGGCATCACAAACAAGGAAACCTTGACGAGGGAACAGATCGTTCGCTTCCAAGACAGCGAAGAGTTCGGTGAAATCCTCGCCTCGCTTACGCCCGATGCCCAGATAGCCTACTGCGTGTCCGTATGCGCATGGCCTCGGCTCAAGAAACTCTACGAGGAGTTCAAGAAGGAACAAGCATACTATCAGTATGCGATGATGCTGGAAGCCTTGTTCGCTCGGTACGAACAATGGAAGGCCAGTCAACCAAAACCCAACTAAGGAGAATCATCATGGCAACCTATACGAAACAAGATGTAAGGAAGATGCTCTATCAAGCCGCCGATCAGATCAAGGAACTCGCAGACGATTACGTACAAGGTCGTCCGGCTGACATGGGCAAGATATCCCAGATTCACCTCGGCGTCAAGACTGGACTTGCCGTCATCGACGGATCTTGGGCACACGGCCTTGACAGCGAATTTCCGAAGCGCAAATGAGCTACGAAGAGGTCTACAAGAAAGGGCTGGCTGTCGGCTGGACTGGCTTGACCGTCCAAGAGCATGCCATCCTTCTTTATTACAAGGTCACTGAACGTGTCCTTGAATCCGAACGCACAACCAAAGGAGAATCCGAATGTTCCTCGAAATAATCTTGGCTGGTTTGGTCGCATACAGCGCCCACAACTCGGCACACAATGCCGCCAATAACGCCACCGCATCTGTAATCGGCGCAGTCGAAAAGTCTACAAACAAGCTGGAACGCCATTTGTCCGTAGTCGAACTGAAGGTAGACCAGCTCAACATCAAGTTGGACACCAACCAAGTCCGTCTTATGAGGGCGATGACCTGGCACGACTACATCCAGACGCTCCATGTCAAGGGCGCGAAGTACAAGGGAGATAACTTGTATGTGTACAAGGAGAAGCGCACCACTACGACGGCTGACCTCGTGACGAAGGAAGTCAAGGAAGTCAACGGACGCTTTACCCTGCTCAAGAACTTCAACGACGATACAGAGAAGCTGTATGCGGAAGATTACCTTGTCTACGAAAAGTTCCCAAATGGCGAGATAAAGGTATATGATGACCAAGGCCGCGTGTATATGCACACGAACCTAACGCACGACACCTACACATACTTGCCCAACGGAAAGACCCATTCAATCAAGTGGCACGACGGGGCCGTATGGATATATAAGTATGACAGACACGGTCAGCCTATCGAAATCGAATCGTACAATATGCAGCCTACATCAAGGAAGCCAGTCCAGCCATTGGTGGAACTAGCTATCGACAAGTGGCAGAAATGTGTCCAGAAGAATCCAGTTGGCGCATGCGTGTCGAAGTGTGACGGTTCAATGATGTATAACAGTTGGACGGGCCGGACATATCCGTCACACTGCTTCGACAAATGCAAAGCAGAACAGCAGTCCATTTGCGGAACCAAGCCAGTCGGCCCACTATCATAAGGAGAAACCATGTACGGATACAAGAAAGCGTGGTCTGCCAAAGGCCCAGCGGTAGTAAAGCTGGAGATCGACCCGACAACCGCCTTCATGGTGGTAGACATCGCGCACGAGCGTATGCGCGTGAACCAGTGCAAGGTGGTCGATATCCTCAACCTCGATGGGACAAAGGCCAAAGTCGATTTCGCCGCGTCCTACTACGATCCGTCGTTCATCTACTGCGTGGACGGAAAGACGATGACCATGGAGAAGTTCGATTTCCGTTCGAGGTCGCAGCATTCAAGGGGCATCCATTGCTACACCTCGTTCGAAAAGGCGGCAAGCTACAATGTGTTCATCCGTAGGTTCACTTGGCCTCTATGGAAGCTGAAGACGTGGGTGTTCTACGACGTTTGCTACTAGAGGTGTCCGAATGATCGATTGTACGCCCATCATCGTTGTCCTTGACCTACTTGTTTCCGCGCTGATCGCCGGAATGCTGTGGGGATTGAGGAACCCTGGCGACTTCGGCGGTCTGACCGACGAGGAATACGCAAGGGAAGAATTTAGGAAGCAGCACCCAGGAAGGGAACTGGCGATCTACTTGACCCTATTCGTGATAGTGTCCGCCATATCACTTCCGATCGTGCTATCGCTGCACTGGCGAACGATCTGCATCTGTCCGTGATATCGATGCATGACTGATCCAAGGTCTGCGGGACTGCCTCCGCAGACCATTTTAACACGCACACACAAGGAGACTACTATGAAGAAGCTTTTACTAATCATTCTCGCTTTCGCCATGTCCGCAGTCGCGGTCGTGTTCGACAATACCATCAACCGCAAGGAAATGCGCATCTACATGCGCTCTGGGAACTGGAACACTGGCGACCGCTATACTACCATGCCAGTCGTCGTGAACGGCAAGGTGACTTGTCCCTATGTCGGCAGCATCTTCGCCGAGCCGTACAAGGACGGCACATGTCCGGCGGTGAACGTGTACCACTTGGTACGCATAGCCAGATCCAAGAAGGGTCTGGACTGCTATTACGACTACACGATAGGCAAGGACTTCATGTTCTCCGTCTACAACCAGCAAGGGTGCCCAGACATCCTAGCCGCATACGACGGACTAGAGTTCTTTCGTGGTGTCTACTTTGATTCCGTTGACAATTTCAAGCTGTACTACCCGGATTCGCTGCTCACGCAGACCTTCGAGGGCAACTTCGATTTGTATCCGAGGGTGAAGGCGCAGATCCGCTACCGACGGATCAACATGCGCAAGGACAAGAAGAACGAAGTAATCAGGTTCGGAGACTGATTCCGCCACGGCGGGACTGCCTCCTTTTGTTATAAAAATTTACGCAAGGACTTGACAAAAGTCAAAATAAGAGTTATATTACTAGGCGGAGGTATCACCATGTACAAAGGTTGCTACAATAGCTATAAGTTCGATATGACCGACACTCATGCCATTGCCTACTACGGCATTGACACCAAGGACTTCACGTTTATAAAGAACAGCTATGTGTTCAATCGTCGCACCAACTTGGAAGGTAGCGCCGATGCCGATCTGGCTGAACGTGTTGTCGGAGCTATCTCTAGCTTCGGTGTGAATGGTGTCCAAGTGGATAGCATCGAGTGCGGCCCCGTGGTGACTCGCGTGAACTTGAAGTTGCCGTATGGTGTTCGCATCAAGACGGTTGCAGACTTGTCTAACGACATCGCTATGCAGCTCAATGTCAAGAGCGTGTCCGCTACTCCGGTGCCCGAAAAGGGTGTCCTCGCCTTGGACATTCCCGCCAAGGAACGCAAGGTCATCCGTTTGGGAAATGTTCACACGGAGAAGTCTAGCACTATGGCTCTTCCGCTTGAACTCGGCGTGTCTGTCACTGGCGAAGCTCGTGCTATCGACTTGGCGAAGGCTCCGCATCTTCTGATTGCTGGTCAGACTGGCTCTGGCAAGTCCGTCTGCATCAACTCCATCATCTGCTCGTTGCTCCGTAACGTGCCGCTGAACGACTTCGACTTGATGCTTGTCGATCCGAAGGGTGTCGAATTGAACGATTACCGCTTCGTTCCGAACTGCATCAACAAGAAGGTTCTCGTCGAACCGAACGAGTCGCTTGATGGCCTCCGTTGGCTCTGCAAGGAAATGGATCGCCGCTATGCTATCTTGACGAAGTATGGGCATCGCAACCTTCAGTCCTACAACGATTGGGTGAGCAAGCAGCCTGTCGGTAAGGATTGTGTAGAGAAGATGCGCTATGTTGTCTGTGTGGTTGACGAGTTTGCCGACTTGATGATGACTGCTGGCACCGAACTCACGGCAATCGTGCAGAGACTGGCTCAGAAGAGCCGTGCGGTTGGTATTCACTTGATTCTCGCCACGCAGAGACCGTCTGTCAAGGTGGTCACTGGCGATCTCAAGGCAAACTTGCCGTGCCGTATCGCCTTCAAGGTCAGTTCCACCACCGACTCCGTGACCATCCTCGGTCATGGCGGTGCCGAACGCTTGCTCGGTATGGGCGACATGATTCTCAGCAACAACGATGTTGATGAGCGCTTGCATGGTGTGTATCTTGATGACCACGACATCTTCTACACCGTCGCGGTTCTCTACAACACGACCGTAAACTCCATCATTCGCGAAGTCGATTTCGTGAACGGAAAGGCATCTAACTCGTTGGGCGTTCCGTCTTGGCTCTTGGAGACCATGAGCGAATGCGGTCGCCGTCAGCTCGCTAGCGGTTCTCCGTCTTGGCTTGAAAAGCTCGTAGATATTAACCGCAAGGTTTGGGATCGCTCGGTTGACGAGAACAAGTACACCTTCGCCACGTTCATGTGCCGTATGGCAAAGTATTATGGCGAGGTCGAAGCTATCCGTCCGCTTGTCGCTAGCAGCGTGTTCGGAAAGGCCGTGTCGGCTCGTTCTGTTGGCAATGTGTACGGCACTATGCTTGATACCATGCTTCGTCTTCCGACAAAGTATGCACTTGGTCTCGGATACTCCGACCCTGATGTAAAGCAAGCGTTGAGCCGAACTGCAAGTGTCAACGATCAGTTGGATTACTTGAAGTCCATCGCATAGACTAAAATAATGGGTACGGGGCTGCCACGGCTCCGTATCCATTTGTCACAAACTAACCAAAGGAAGCAATATGAAAACTGGATTAAAAGACCTCAAGGGCAATGAAATTAACATCGGCGACAAGTTTCGATTCATTTATACGGATCCTATGGGCAAGCCGTTTCCAGAAACTCTCGATGACGGCTTGTACGAAATCGCCTATGAACATGGCGCTGTCGTAGCCAAGTACATCGACGGCCACGGCGTAGAGACCGAGAACTCTCGCCTTCTCCGTAATTGGATTGAGACCGAGGAAGGCCGCTACATCAGCAACTACGGCCCTCTTACCGTCTTCAAGAACGATGTCGTGCTTGGCGAAGTCGTCGAAAAGGGTCCTGGCGAACTCGATGTCGAGAAGCTTCTCATGACGCTCATCGACAACATCGAATATGTCTACGCAAAGACCGACGGCACGTACGGAAACTTGCATCCGAACATTTCTGGAAATGTACAGTACATCCGCGACCAGATCCGCAAGCACAAGAAAGATTAACTTTTTAGCTACTACCTATTGACAAACCAGTAGGTAGAAGTTATATTTTAACCAGAGGTAGAAACATGATTAGATACAAGGTCACATCGACCCACATAAACCCGGCCTACAGACCGAAAATAACTTGGGTGAACACCAAGGAAGAAGCCGAAGCCGTCAAGGCCCACGAGGCTCCGATCGCCGTCAGCGACATTCAAGAATGCGAAATTCCTGATGCCATGTACGAAAAGATCAAGGCTCGTCTCTCCGAAAGCGAACCGTTCTGCAAGCTGAAAGAATACGAACAGTTTGACGATATCTATATGTGCTATCGTCGTATGCTCTGCGCCCTCGACGATTTCTACGATTCTCGCTACGCCTACTAGGAGCCGCCATGAAGACAAAGTATATGATTCGTCGTGAGTTCTACGGAGTCATGCCTAAGTTGGGTGTATTCGACACCAAGCAGCTTGCCGAACGGCAGATTCAGTTGCTTCCAGAAGTAATGACGGACTACGACCACTTCGCCGTAGAGGAAATACCTTGTCCGGAATGCGAGGAAGAGTTCACCATCGACTTCCGTCGAGCAAACAAGAAACAAGATGAGGAAAAATCCAATGGTTAAATTCTACAAAGTCAGTTTGTCGCTCACTGGACTGATGTGCCTAGCGTCTGGCGTATACACGATATGGCGTTTCGACCAGTGGAATGACGGCGTTCTCCAAGTGATTTTGGGAACTATCTTACTGGTCGGCTACATCCTCTTGGATGTCTTGTCGAATATGGCGATTGTCACCAAGGTTGAAGTCATCAAGCCGGACGGCGTGAACGTGCAAATCGTCAACAAGAACTGTATCGACGGCAACGGGACTGCCTCGGACAAAGATAAATAAGGCACACTCAACAAATTAAACAAAAAGGAATTTTTATGCGCTGTGGATTACGAAAAATAGATAAGTCTATGCAAGACATCGTCAAGAACGCTGTACGAAGCGGTCGATGGGAACAGAAATGGGGTCGAAAGCACATGAAGCTCGTCATGAAGGATACTCCTTCCAAGTGGATTCCCATTGCTGGCTCCTCTCGCGACCAGGCCCACGCAGCCAAGAACTTGACTTCCGAAATCCGCCGTCTCGAAAGAGAAGCTGGCTTCACTGAATTTTCTGTGTAGGGGTCAACAATGACTTTTGACGAATACGAACAAAAACAGCACGAAGTCGACATGTTTAGAATGAATGTCCAGTGCGCAATCTGCGGAGTGCTTGGCATCAATGCTGGCGACACCGACGGATCCACATTCCACTTCAACCGCGTAAGCGATACCGATATCGAATACCATATCGACTACGTGGATGGCCGTCGCAAGGCAATCGACCGCAAGATGGACATCAAGCTCGTAGAGCTTGCAATGGAAGGCAACGTGGCCATGGCGCGTGACCAGTACCTTGAACTTTATTGCCGAGCGAGGTAAGTATGGCAATCGAAAACATCGAAGACTATTGGCGCGGTGAACCGAACTTCGGACTCCACAGACAAGAATGGGTGATCGAAGTCGACTGCCGAGGCACCGACATCGAAGACATCATTCCGAGGCAGCGCATCAAGCTGGCGACCACCAATCTCAAACCGCCTAGCGACGACAGATTCATTAGCATGTGCGCTATGGGACTGGTGCCGACGGTTGGCGAATTACTCACAAGATAATCAAAAAAGGAATTACAACCATGTTTACGAAAATCAGCAACTTCATTGAACGCATTTCCGAATGGTTCTTGTGGAGAAGCATCAAGAAGAAACTGCGCCCATTTGTCAAGGTAAGGAAGGTATTGCAGCCGAACGAAGTTCCGAGCTACATGCATCTCATTCTCCGTTCGCTCCAGAATCGCGAGTATTCTGGAATTATCTTGCTGTCCAACAACAAGCGGATCTACAACTACATCCAGAGGACTCTGGGAGATACCAATACAGTGTTCTTCCGTGAGCCGTTCACCTTCAATCCGGACAAGCTCTTCGACAAGATCAAGGAGTACGCCACGCCTCTCCATGTCGATTACGCGGTGACTGGCTACGGGAACGACTCTCCGTTCTACATTCTGGCCGTGCCGAACGACCGCAAGCCGAACGACGGACTGAACTACGATCAGCGGGACTGCCACAAGAAACCATTGAATAAGCGCACCAAAAACCACAAAAAACACAACAAGGAGTAATCAACCATGTTCACAACCCTCAGTATCCTCGTCTACCTCGCAGAAGTTATCGAACGTGTCGAAGCCGTCACCTTCGGGCTCGGTCTGTTCTTCGGAATATCCGCCTGTATCTCGCTCATAATAATGGGCTGTTGCGCTGCTGAAAACGAGTTCGACACTTCGAAGACTGGCGTCAAGAAGTGGTGCAAGTACACCTTTATCAGCGTTATCGTCGCCGTCGTGTTCATCGCCTTGTCCGCTTTAGTTCCGACCAAGAAGGCCGTATACATGATTGCTGGCATACAAGCCGCCGAATACCTGGTCAACACCGAAACCGCCAAGGACATCGGCAACGAAGGCGTCAAGATCTTCAAGGACGTTGGAACTATCATCCACAGCTATGCGGTTGATGCGGTTGGCACAGTGAAGGAAAAGGTCACTGACGGAGCCAAGAAGGCGGCTGAAACTACTAGCAAGGTCGTCGAAGCCGTGAAGGACAGTGCATCTTCTGTGGTGAAGGAGACCGTCAAGGAAACCATAGGCACGGACAAGTGATATGATTGACACGCAGTTCGAAGAAAAAATCTCTGTACAGCTTGCTCAGCGCATCGAAGCTCGCATGCCGTTCGCCAAGAAAATCTATGACGCGGTCGGCAGCTTCTATGTGGCTGGCAACAGCCTTAACGAGGAAGCGCCGAACGATTTCGACATATACCCCGTATGGAAGAATCAGTTCGACGATGTCCGCAGCAAGATCGGTGAAGACAACGTAGTGTGCGTGACGAAGAACGCCGTTACTGCGAAGATCGATGGCAGAACCGTCCAGTTCTGCAACTACTTCAAGCCGTCGCTCGAAGAACTTCTGAAGTCATTCGACTTCGCCCATGTCCAAGTGGGTGCGAGGTTCACCAAGGCGCTCGACGGTTCTCCGATAAGCAACGTGGACTTCACGCCTGACTGGCTCGTCGCCAAGTCCACCGGGCAGACGTTCTATACCCATTCCGAATATCCGATTTCCTCGCTCGTTCGTATCAACAAGTACATCAAGCGCGGAAACTACGTCGGAAAGTCGTATATCAGGGATGTCGTCCGCATCTTGACCGACATCCTCAACCGTGGCATCGAGGACTACGAAGACTTCAAGGATCAGCTCGACGCCATCGACCTCGGCTTGTTCGGAGAAGACGCCAGTACGGTTCTCGGACTGTTCCACGCATTCCAGAACGTGAAGCCGACTCCGTCGATAGAATGATTTGGGTACGGCGGGACTGCTCCGCCGACCGATCATTTTGGCAACCGACATCAACATCAACAAGGAGAACCATCATGTGCAAGCCTAATGACAACATCGCAGAACGCTATGCAGCGTACCAGAAACAGCCTGGTTCCATGAAACGTGCGCTCTCCAACTTCAATCGTATTACGGAAGAACGCTTTGCCATGTTCAAGGACGTGGTCAAGGATCACGAGGATATCGGCAAGGCGGCCATCGTCATCATGGCGACCAACTACGCATCGTACTTGATGAAGCTGGCAAATGACGAGACCAAGACGCCTGAACGCCGTGTGTACGAGCTTGCTGGCGCAATCGCTCCCATGTACGAGATGATGTATGATCGTCTGACCAAGGAGACTATCGAGGACATGATCAAGAAAGTTGGAACGGAGGAAAGTCCTAATGCGTAAGTTTCTTCTAGTCCTTCTTCTGCCGACATTGATATTCGCTTCGATGAAGTTGGAGTGCGGTGTATTCGCTGGTGCGTGGGAAAGCGTCACCAAGCAGAAGATCGAACCGCCTACCGAATGCTTCGCCGAGACGAAGTCGATGGCGGCGTTCTCCAAGAACCTCGACCGTGCTTGGATCCTCGACTCCGACAAGTACATCTTCTGTGAGTTCAGCGCACCCAACATGAACTACTCGTGTATCGTCAACGGTGCGGACACGACAAGTATCGTTCCTAGCTATATTGTCAACACGTACTATAACCTTAAAAAATTTTTACATTAGGAATTAACTCGACTGTCAAGGTCTTTACTATATTTCATCACATCAACAACCATTAACAAAAGGAAACGGAATGAATACCAATACCGCAGAAACTAACACTACTGGAGATCTTTCACGAAAGAACCTCCCCTACACCGCCCAAGAAGACAAGAAGCTTCGCGACGGTGCAACTACGCTCCCTGGCCGTACGCTGAAGGCCGTGTATCAGCGCCGTCGTCAACTCGGACTCGTGAAGCAAGCCGCGTGGAATGAGGATGAACTCAAACTCGCCCGTCAGAACATCGTTCCGGCTGGCCGTACTAAGGCCGCTCTCCGCTGTCTCCGCCACAAGCTCGGCCTCAACAAGAAGACCACCATGACCGCTAGCGGCCAGATGGAACTGACGCTTGCTCCGGTGTCCGCACACAACAACCAGCACATTTCCGACATCGTCGGCAAGTTCGTGAAGACCGTGAACATTCTCCGCAAGAGTGGAATGTCCGTCGCCGACATCGCCGACCAGACTGGCAAGACCAAGGAACAGGTGCAGAACGCCATCAATCTGGCCGATTCTCTCCGTTCCAAATAATTTTTAATTATCGCAATGGGAGTCTGGGCGTGTACCGGATTCCCATTTTTTATAGCACAAAGAGGTGTTTGTATGGAAAAAGTTTTTACCAAGCGCGTATACAACAAGTGGACGCCCGAAGAGGACGACATGATCCGCCGTGGCGAGATTCCGCCCAACCATCCGAGCTACGCCAACTGTCTAACTCGCGCACGTAAGCTGGGCTTCAAGTTCGTCAAGAAGCGCCAAGAAGGAGGCCGCTGGAGCGAACTCCAGGACAACATGGTACGCAAGGGCGTAGTGCCCCCAGAGAAGGGTCTGGAACGCGCCATACAGCGAGGCAACGAGCTTGGCGTAGACTTCTTGAAGCTGTTCTACGAGAAGATGGACACTAACGGCTTGCAAGGGCTTACGAAGGACGAACGCATGCTCATCATGGCCGCGAACGAGAACTCCTTGAAGGAGTTCAAGGTCAAGGACAGCGCCGCCATACACAAAGCCGCGCAGCGAGGAAAGAAATACTTCTTGATGCATGCGAAGTCGCTGCTCTCGATTCAGGACATCGCGAACAAGGAGAACTGTTCTCGACAGAATGTCCATCGACTGATCGATGCGTACAAGATCCAGTATTTCAACGAACACTGTTTCGACCAAGCGGTCAAGGAAGCTGAAGATGAAGGAATTCTTTAAGGATGTGGGCTGGAGTGCGTTGTGCTTTACTGGCGCACTCATCTTGCTGACGGTCGCACTCGTGGTGATTGCCGCCGTCGTGGCTCCGTGCTTCATCGTGCCCGGTCTGCTGGTCGAACACTGGGGCAAGACGTGGTATACAATGCTTCTTGGGCTGGCGTCCATTATCGTGTACTGGAGCATTGTCGATGTAATCAGTTCCGCCATTTGGCGCAAGATTACTGGCCGTCCAAAGCTCAAGCGAGGCGAGATCTACATTGAATACGCCGAATCTGGAGAACGCTCGTAATGAGCATCGATTACTAGAGGTTTAACATGGCAAAGCAGAAAGCGTCCATCTTGGACTGGACGGCAAACAAGGAGTCCAAGGAGAAGTACCAGCTCAAGTTCCGTCTGGAGAACTTGCCTGGTGTTGGCACCATCGAAATGGTTGCTGGCGAATGCGTCGCCGACAGTCCGGTTACGGCTGGCAAGGCGATGGAAGCAAACTTGCAGCGCCGCGTCGGGACTGCCAAGTACAAGTATGTAGCCGAAGCGAAGATCGTTGACGAGAACGGCAAGGATAGGGCCTTCTTGCAGATCGACAAGAGCTACAACAAACAAACCAATGCCTACGTCACCACGCCCTCGTGGGGACACTGGCTAAATGTATTCTAATATGATGAGTGCGCTAGACATATTTGAAGCATACAAAGGGCGCGACTTTGAATATGAGGTAGGAAAGCCTAGCATTATTCGAGGTGCCGCCCCTTGCATACGCCTTAGCATCAAAGTTGGTTTCCGTGTAATGAACTTCGTTACACAGACGAAAACACGTTCGATGTCGGCAATGGTCGAGCGGTCACATAAGCCGAATGACTTATTTCGGATTGGTACGGATTTATACGTGAACGACTTCGTGTATGCGGAGACGGATCAGTTCAACGGCATTACGTTCTCGTGCGTATATTTCCGTAAATGCTTAAACAATCCGGAGTTTCTTGTTAACGAAGTGGTTACTCAGATGAAACTGTTCATCAATAAATTAACCAACGAGAAACCAGAGTCGAATGTCGGTCGCACTCTCAAGCATCCATTAGATTCATACTGGCTAAAAGGGTTGCTTGCGTAAACATCTATTGAAGCCAGTATCAAGGAAATTAAAAGGAATTTATTTGAAATGAAAAACGTTATCTACATCGCCGATATCGACCAAGATATCGACGACCTCCTCACCATCAGATACATGGCAGAGCGAAGCGTATTCCTCAAGGGAGTCGTTCTCGATCCGATGCCGACAAGCGACGTCGGCAAGGCCCGTGTGAAACTGATCGAGTCTTGGGGAGTCAAGGTGTTCGACAGCATCCCGGAAGATGCCGAACCGAAAAGTCCGATGGGCGTCGCCGAACCGACGGAAATCGTCTATTGCGGCGGTGCGCTCACCAAGGTCGCCGAATACGTCAAGGATCACAAGCTCCAGCAGCTCGTGATGAACGGCGGATTCGTCGGCGAACCGATCGTGCCCTCGAACAAGGCGCTTCCGAAATTCCGTGGGAAGTCCGCCGTCCGTACTTTCAACTTCAACTGCGATGTCGCGGCTGCAGACGCCGTTCTGAAGTCAGACAACATCGAACAGATCATCCTCGTAGGCAAAAACGTCTGTCACGATGACAGAAACACCTTCGAGGTCATCTGGAAGGACGAGAAGTACCTCACCGAAGGACTTCCGGTCAGACCGGGAAAGAAGCTGCACGACTTGCTTGCGGTATATGAAGGACTTGTGTTCTACGGACTCAGTGGATACAAGGACAACCATGTGCTCGTGTACAAGGAAGTGTACCCCTTCAACAACGGACTGAAGGGCAACATGACCGAGTGGGGCAGCTCACTCGAACCTACTGGCTACAAGAAAGTCCTTGCCGCCGTGGGTTGGGTCTAGCATAATTAACTGGAGAGCATTATGTCTACTGAAAAATCTGAAAATGGTGCTGGCCTCATATCGTTCGACAAATGTATGGACATCTTCAAGAGCGGCGGCGACTGCCAGATGCTGTTTGATGGGAAATGGATACCTTTCGAGCCAGCTGCAGTAATCCGCAAGTTCCGCCTAGCACCTCAGTTGTCCAAGAAGGACGGCCCCAGAGTTGTACGGTATGCGTTGTATCGTCTATCACAGATCATGTGCGAATACTGCCAGAATTTGGCTTTCGGTCTTCCAGAAAAAGGCCCTAAGCCCAACTGGAAGCATACCTATCCGGTCAATTGGAAGGAGAACCAGCCGAGGCTATTTGGGCGACTGAAAGACATCTTCAAGACGTATTTCCGTATAGTCTCTGCGCCGTACAAGAATGAACATGTCGTCGGGAACGGTGTAGTCGGCGTTCCGCACTACATCATTCAACGTCGGTGCATTGACTCTGATCAGTGGGTTTCTGTATTCGCTGTTCGATACATGACGTACAACGGATACGACAAGTACGAATCTCGTTCGTGCGCATCTTGGGAAGGCGAACATACGACGGACTGGGGAATCGTGCTGATGTCCGACTTGGCTGGCAAATACATCCAAGAAGACCGATGCAACGGACATATTGACACGTCTCGCTATTTGAGGGCCGAAAGTACAGACCACTTCAATCGAGGTAAGACCGTTATCGTAAGGCAGCAGCGCATATTCACGCTCGACCCTACGAGTAAGCCCGGTGACGAAGTGCTGCACAACATTGCATTGGTGCTGTCACACTATCTGGAACAGCTTTCCTCGCTTGACATCCGCTTTCCGAACTTCAAGAGCTTCATCGACAAGCAGCTTGCCGACATGATGGATTCGTCCTATACGATCTACAACGGCGAAAAATGCACTCACGTCACGATGAAGGAATCTGTATTCGATGCGGTCAAAGAATACATGGAAGCAGTCATTGGTAAACTCAAGCATGGCGATTATTACCAAGACTATGTCTTTACCAAGGCGATAATGCTCCGCTACTTCAACGACAAGTACAACGACACGATCGACCGAGTCGATTATAGTTCGTCGTTCTAAATCTTGGATCCGGATCTGGCCAGGAAGTGCATCTCGACCTTCGTCGCGACGTAGTTTCTAAGGCCCCTAGAGCGTATCCAGTAGCCGAAAATATGTTCGGCAAGGTATCCGTCGATGCGGCGGTTAGAATCGCTCAGACCACGGTATTTGTCGAAAGCAGCCAACTTAGGGAACAGCCATTCGCAATACTCGTCCACCACGGCCTTCGTGGAGACGAACATGTTGCACTGGACTAGTTCCCTTTCTTGCGTATAGTCGGCGAACCTGTCGCCGAGTCCGTTGAACTTGCTGTTCATTATTTCGATGAACGCATTGAATTCGTCGGCTGGGCCAGCCTTCTGGAACCAGTCGTAGCCAGAGCTGAACCCGGTGACCTTGGGATGGTGTCGGAATCGGCAAGTGATGATGTCGTTATCCTTGAGGATAGTCTCGACTTCCTCCTTGCTCATTCGCTGCTTGTTCTTCTTCGGCGAGGCGAAGAAGCGTCTGTAGTGTTCCAGACCTACATACTTCGATGTGGCGTTCTTCCAGAGGTAGAACAAGCCAGTGAGTTCACAGTACCAAGGGTTCAATAGGTCAATGTTCGCGCCGTCGTGCGGTGCGTCGACGATAAATTTCTCGCGGATATCGTCGCATTCAAGAAAGAGGTTCTTCGAGGAACCGACAACGTAAATACTCATGCGGTATAAATTAGGTTAATTCCATTTTGAATACCAGTTTAGCTAACCTATAAACTGCGTATATCGTATAAGGGATTTGACCATGAACCAACTATTCATCGACAAGCTGCACGAGAGCATGAACGACAAGAACAAGAACCTCTTGGAAGCAGTTGAACTACTCTACCGCACTTGCGAACAGAAGGCCCAGCTGGAAAGCAAGTTCGGCAAGGCAGCCGCCATTGGCGGAATTGCCGCCGGATCGTACTTGACTGGCCTTGGAACTGGCGTAGCCAATGCCGACAAGATCAACGGCGCGATCGACGCTGGCAAGCAGACGGTGCAGCAGATGAAGGATGACGCCAATCAGTACGTCAAGGACGAGAATACCGTGGCGACCGTAAAGAACCGTTCCTACGACGGTCTGGCGCTCAAGAACAAGGGCTACAAGTTCGTAAGCGCCGATCAGAAGCCGGAACTCTTCAAGAAGACCGACAGCGGCGTACCGTCGTTCAACGGAATCGCCGTGAGCGACCTCGACAAGCAGCCGTATGTGCAAGCCGGATGGTACGTCTCCCCAGACGGCACGAAGTATTACTCCACCATCACTGGCGACGTGTATAAGATGCCGGACGGCCAGACCTTCGATAACGCCACATCCGATAACCCAGGCAACCGCGTAGGCCCAGGCGTCCTCATGACTGGCGACGTGACCGACGACGATATCGAGAAGTGCTCACTCTCCATGGCTGGCAAGTATGGCCCAGACAAGGATTGCGGCCCCGCTGGCTACGTTCTGCACGACGACAAGTATCTCGACTGGGTTGGTGCCGAAAAGTAATTCAATCCATCAATAAGAATAGCCACCTAGAAGAACTAGGTGGCTTTCTTCGTTTGTGCTATCTCCTACACAAACTTGACCAGCAAAACCACGAGGGCGATGATGCTGGCCACTATGGCAACATCCGTGTAATCATCGAGCTTCATTGGACGCCTTTATCCTTTGTGCTAGCACGTCGATCATGCGGTTTCTCACGTTCTCCAGAGCGAACCGAGATACGCTGGTCTCGTACGGAGCAAGAATGCCGTCGATGTCCTTGATACACCGAGCGCGGTCAAGTTCTGGCGAGAAGATTCCGCAGTTGAACATGTCGATGAGCGACGGGTTCTCCATCGACTTGTACGTAATCTCGCGCTGGTTCTTTAGGATCCAGTCCCAAGCGCCTTGAGGAAGCCAACCGTTGACATTGGCTGGGTCGAGTTCGGTAACGAGCATGAGCTGGTGCGACTCGTCGGAATTGCGTACCCACGGCACTAGACGGTCTGTTATTTCCTTTACGCTCATGTCGGACACGACGACCCAGTTGCACTCCATGTAGTGCATCCACTTATCGAAGGAATCCTTGATGAACCTTTCCAGTCGGTTGTCTTCCGGCTTGTTAAGCGAAATAAGATAAAACTTGCTCATACTCTAAATATAGCATAACTATGCGTATGTGTCAAATGACAGTTCCGCCGGGGCCGTAGAAATTTTGACCAGACCGTTCCTTTCGGTCTTCTCTCTCGTTGAAGCATAGCCAGCTTCGCTTCATGCGCCTAGCCAATTTCCGAATCCACCTTATCATTGTCGATAGTAACCTTCAAGCTAAAGTTAGAAGATTTCACCTTCGGCACGATCCGTGCATATATGTGTATGCTGCCTCGGTCGAACTCGAAATGGTCGAGAACGACATCGACATCAGATACGCCTGGGTTTGCCGCCAGATAAGCGATCTTTGCTCGGCTCAGCTGATCGTCGATATAGTTATTGGATGCCATATAACCTCTTAAAGCTCGATGATGAAGTCGTTGTCGCTGCCGTCAACGGAGCCGCGTTCCAGCTTGTCTCCAGTGTAGTCGAGCAGTTCGATGTACCTAGAGCGTTCGCCGGGATAGCCAAGGGGATTGCACCAGATGTGGATTCGGTTTCCCTTAGAGTTGACGTATTCGGCCTTCCTACGGCCATGTACGTGACCGCAGAACCAGTAGGAATCGTCCGGCATCTCTTCGAGATACTTTTCGGCGTCGAAGTAGAAGACGTAGTTCCACGGATCGTTGCGGAAGTCGAACGACACGCCAAGCTGGTACGGCACGAAATGTGTCATGATGGCCTTCGGATGCGCTTGGACAATATTCATCATCTTCTTGTCGTAGTGGTTCCAGATGGCGGCTGGTTCTTGGCTGAAATATCTCCAATGATGTCCGTCGAACCAGTTCCTACGCCAAGCGGTGAACGCATCCAGACCATAAGACGGGGCTTCGCACTTGAAGTCGCACATGCCCATGCATCCGCCGAAGTTTTCGCGGATATGCATGAGAGGGCCGTCTTCGCCGTCGAGAAGGAATACGTTGTCATAAGAGCGACAGAAGTCCTTCATACGGGCGATCTTCTGTTCAGTCGAAGCGAACGGAAGATTGGCCTTGGACGGCGTACTGCCGCGCACGACGAGGTCGTGGTTGCCAAGAACCATGACAACTCGTTTGTACTTGTTGCTAAGCCACGGAACGATACGGGTGAACGTCAAGTAATCGTTGGAGTAGTCTCCAGCGAGGAATATGCCTTCAGTCTCTGGGATCGCGTAGTACTTCCAGAGATATTCGAGGGTTTCGATGGTGACGGATTCTTCCGGATCGTCCACACGCGCCCTCACCTTGCCGACGGCGTCTTCAAAGTGAGTGTCGACGTGTATGTCGCTTAACAGCAAGTATTTCATTGGGTAATTTCCTTGATTATCTTGTTCGTAGCTTCGATTTGTCTGAGCGTGACCTTCTTGAGCGCTTCGGCCACGTAGTTCGCATCGACGACCTTGTAGCGGTTGGTGTAGAAGTTTTCTTGGCACTTGTATGTCTTCCACAAGAATCCGCTTGAATCCGTACTAAGAACCTCGGCGCAGCGAGACGGCGTGATGTGTACGCAGTCCACATCAGACGACATCGGCGTCACATGTACAACCTTCTCGATTAGCATATAGGACGGGTTGTCATCGTTCTTGTAGTTACGATACATTTGTTCGTCCTTTTCTTCGTCAAGATCCCAAGGGATGTTGCTGATTTCCACCCATTTGCCGACAAGGCCGCTATACTTCTGCATGGCGGTTTCTTCCTTTGCCTTGAAGTAGGCGTCACGCGCATTTTCATAATCGGCTTCCAGTTCTTCAAGTGTCTTGCTCATTTTTTATTCCTTTTCCTTAACTCTCTAAGTTCGGCGGCTTTGGCCTTGATGACATTCCAACGATGATGAGCCGCGTCCAGACCGCCTTCGAAATACTGGTCGATTACTTCTGTCGGTATGTAGCGCATCGTGTATTTCGACTCAATTCCGTGCGGCCACAGCTCAAAAAAGATGTATCGGTCGTAGGATGGCATACGCATCTTTACATGGATCTCGTAGTCTTTCGGCTCGATTCTCAGAATGTCGTATGCCGCCGAGTTCAGCTTATTGCAAAGCTCGTCATGCCGTCGGTTGACGTCGGCTATTTCGTACTCCACCATGACTTTACTGGCCCTCCAATCGGTTTGACGCTTACAAGCTTGTCTGCAAGCAGAGTAGGCTCGCATGTACGGATAATCGGTAGGCTGACATCAAACTTACCGATATCCTGATTCTTGAGTTGTTCTTGGCGTTGCTTGTCACGGCGTTCTTTTTCGGCCAGCCATGCGTCCCAGATTTCCTTGTCGTGGAAGAATACCAGCTTACCGTCAACGACCTCGCAGCGTTCGCTATTCGGGTTGATGTCGAATGCATTGAAATACTTTACGAAGACTGGAATGTCGCATTCTTCGGACGCCAAGCCATCCTTGAACATGACGATCTGTTCCAGCGTACCCGGCTGAGCCTTCTGGCGAGTAATTGTCTTGCCAGTTCCCAGCGGCATGACGGTTTCCATCTCGTCGCAAGGGATGATCATCTTGTAGAAGCCGACGCCGAAGGCGTGGATGTAATTGCATCCAGCCTCGATCAGATTACCGTCGAAGTCGCGGTAATACAGCGGCAAGTCGCCGTGCTGCTTGTAGATTCGTACAAGTTCACCAAGTTCCATGACTAGCCTTCCTTCGCTCGCTTGTCGAGATAGTTATGCAACCAGTCGCGCTGTGTTTTCATGCGCTCCATGGCCTCGTCCTTTTTGCCGTTGTAGTAGTCGTTGATAGCGCTACACGGAATGTGCATCCATTCGTTTGCGCGACCAGTCTTCGTGCGGAACGACATGGACATAGTCAAGTCGTCGCCGATGACATCGGTAAAGACGTTGAACTCGAACTTGGCGTCGTCATCGCTGATCTGCAGCAAGTCATTGACCGCAACGAGAACGATGCTTTCAAGCATGATACGGCGGTCACGGAGTTCCTGGATCTTCAGGTAGAGGTTGAGTGGGTGCGTTTCGGACATTAGGTATCCTCTTCGTAGGTCTTGAGGAAGATGTTCGGCTTGCAGAAGTAGAATTCGCCTTCCACGCCACGGATAACGTAATCGCCGACGGTAGCGACGTGCTCGGCCTTCACTTCTTCGTCGCCGTCTTCGAGTGTTCCGATGATGAGCTTGCCGGACTTCAAGTGGGCATTGTCGCCAGCGAATGCCTTGACGGCGTCAAAGTTGTCACCAGTCCAGATAATGGCCATGACGGAAACGGGTTTCTTGCGGAAAGATTTCGGCTGATTCATGATAGCTCCTTTAGGTTAAGTTCCAAATGTTGTCGTTCAAAATTTTCTGGTCTTCCGGATCCAGCGGCTTGGACTCGGCGATCATTTTTGCGGCCATGTTGGCGGCGGCTTCGGCAAGCTCAGCGTCCGTGACGTGCTGGCGAGGCCATTCGCGGATGTGGCCATCCTCGTACTTGGTCTTGTAGATTTCTACGTCCCAAAGACCCTTATCCGTCTTCCAGTAGTGTGCCCAGTTTTCGACATAGTCCCCGATGTGGAGACTGGGGAATACCTTGGACACCCAATGGATCGGATGGTCGAATTCGTCGAGCTCCGGCTTCATGTTCGGGTCGACTGCTTTAGTTTGTTTGATATCTGCCATAATTACCTGTCAACCGCTTGGATTTCGAAATCACCGAATCGTTCTTTCAGATTCTTTTTGGCTTCTTCGGCGGATTCCTTGCTGACGTAGACGTATGCTTTGCTGATATCGTCACACAGATACTGGTACGGATGCGTTGACCACCACATGTCCTTGTCAACCTTCTTGAGGACATAGTGAGTACTAGTCGCCTTGTAGGCTTGTGTGGACACTTCCAAAGTATCCATCTTCTGGGTTACTGGGAATGCCAGTGGTTCGTTACCCAGCGTGTGGTGCTCCACAGTACAACCATAGAGGGCCACTACATGCGTTCCGTTACGGAGCCAGTCTTGAGTGTCGCCGATCTTGGGATACTGCGGAAAGTTGTCTTCTGGTAGCTTGACGATGTCGTCAGGAAGTTTCTGCGTCGGCGTGACCTTGATGTCGGTGCCAGCTTTCTGCGCATTCGGAATGAGTCCAAGCTGGATAAGCCTAGCGTACTCGTCCGGAGTACACGTAACAAGTTGTCCGTTAAGCATTATTTCCATGGTTATCGTCTCCTACCAATTTATTCAGCACTTCCATTTCGTAGTTGATGTGTCCGGAAATGTCCTTGATGCAGTTTCTGATTGCGAATTTAAGCGAATCGAGTTCCGCCTTGGTTCTCTTCAGCTCTTCGCGGAGGATGTCGCGTTCGCCCTTGATTCCAGCGACCTCGGAGCAATATGCGAGGATTCCACCCAAGTTATTTGCTTTTGCATCGTCATCATCGCACCACTTGTCTTGCGGGACGAGGGTACGGCGATTGTTTTCGACAGCATAGATGTTGATGTTGAAGAACCAGTGCGTCTTTCCGGTCTCAATCACATAGGCTGGGCCGTCGCCGTTGAGCAGATGCATGGCGAAATTACGAGCTTGGTCGAACGTGGTGAACTTGTCCGTTACAAACATGGGAGTAGCTTCGTCATGGAAATTCGAAGGCTTCGGTACGCGAGAATGCTCGACCAAGAAAGTCATGCTTGAGTTCTTGTATTCGTTCGGCACGACGAACTTCTCTGGCGTTTCGAGCCACGATTCTTTGGGAAGGAACATCGTGTCGTGACATTCCGGACAACATGTCTGGATGCGGACATCAGTCTTCCAGCAGCCGCAAGTTACCAGCTGCATGGCGTAGCGGCGGTTCTCCTTGACGATACGGTTGGCTTCCTTCTTCGCTTCGTCGAGCGTCTTGAATTCCATCGACACGTCTCGGATCCATCCGTCAGCGTGAAGCTTGTACCAAACCTTGTACCACTGGCTGGGCTGATTTTTTGTATCGAGTTCCTTGATGGTCTCGTCAATGCTCTTGCTCAGTTCGCACCATTCGTCCCAAGGGACTTCCTTCTCGTACTCGCCGACTTCGACGATACGGATGTTCGATGCGATCGTATTCGAGTCGCCAAAATACTTTGCTCGGAAATCCGCACGTCCCAAGTCGTTAGCGAACTTGACGGCGGCGTTGCGAGAAGTGAATGACTCAGTGTCTTCCAATTCCGCACCACAAGACCATCCCTTTTGCTTGAGAAAGCATACGCGCCACCGCATAGAAGTTGTTTGCATGCCTACTCGCTGATTATCTCTTTCAGTCTGGTTTGCCATATAGTTGAGTCCTTTTGCCAAATAAGTTTCTTGTACTTGCACACTTCAGGAGACAAGTTTTCGCACTTGTACACTTGTGCTCGTGTCTCGAAAAATGCGCTGGCGGCATCCATCACGCGGGTATCCCAGCTAGAATATAGAGACACTTCCGCAATCACCATGACGGCGAACAATATCGACATCCCAGTGCCCAAGTCGGTGTCGCCGACCTCGTATGCTGCAAATGCCGCAGCCATGCCGATAAATGCCCCTATGCCGCAAACAATTACCAAGAAATAAGATAAAAACATTACTTGTGCTCCACTGGAGGTTTGAAGTGATAGTCTCGGACACACTTGTAGCCGGGTTCGTCTACGATCTGCAGCAAGTCCAAGTTAGCAAACTTGAACCCCTTCGAACGAATCACGTCGAACGGAGTTATGTCCATGTTGCCCGTCATGAAGTGGTAAAGGTAACGGATCAGCATGCCATGCGAAACGACTACGCAGCGGTGCATGCCGAAGTCAATTTGCAGCTGCCTACCGAATCCGTGCAAGATTTCCATCGCACGGTTGATCATGTCGGTATTGGTAACATTAACGCAAGAGTTGAACTCCGCTTCGTCGATTTCCCAGAACTTTCGGCTACCCAGTCCGGCGCAGTCGAATTCACGGAACAAGTCGTTTTCGATGATCTCCACGTTCTCCACGTCGCCGAATAGCATCTGTGCGGTCTGCCGACACCGCTTTGCTGGAGAACAGAAGATAGGCATGCCGGGATACCTTGGCACGAACTTGCCGATACGTTCTTCCCATTCAGCTGGCTTCTCCATGGAGACGATATCGGCATTGTCGTAGCCGTTCACCATGGATCCGGTGAAGTTAGCCGCCGTGGGCGCATGCCTAATGAAGTAGAATATCATGCTCCCCAGCCTTCCAGCAGCTTGCCCACGTTCGTCAATGCCTTCTGCTTGATCTCTTCGACCTTGGCGGAGTCGACGATAGCGCTGATTTCGCTGAAGTCGATGCGGTAGTTTTCTTCGTTCGAGTTGGTAATCTTGACGTTGCCAGTATTGTCCGCGTTGATGTCGGCCAGACGAGCGTCGTACGTAGTGCAGCTGTAATCGATTTCAAGACGCTTTCCGCACACATACATGAAGTCGTAGCTTACGGACAATACGTCTTCCACCAGAACGATCGTCGTCTTGTGGAAGTTGTCGAACGAGCTGATACGAGTGTAGTTCTTGCCGTACATGAAGATGTACTTGCCCTTGTACTTGGTGACAAAGTCGTCGCGCTTGCTTACGGCATGTTCTTGCTTGACCGTCTGCAGACGGCTGTCGGCACACTGGCGGAGTTCGCGCAGTTCGTTTTCGTTGTCACACGCTTCGATGGCTTCCTTGACTGCAGCCCAGTTATCTGTATTGGCCATATCAAACCTCATTCAAATCAGAGTAGAATATAGCAAATTCCTATTCATTTTTCAACAGCTTTCCGCGTTCATACAGTTCTGCAGTACGCATCGCCTCGGCTTCAGTATAGAAGTAGGTGTAGCCGTCGAACGGTTCCTTCAAGCAGAACTGGTTGTCGATATGTCTGGCCTCATCGAAGAACGGATTGAACACGTATCGCAAGTGCTCGATGGCGGTAATGCTGCGCCAGAAGAACAAGAACTTGCGGTACTGGGGAATGAACCAGACTTCGCCGTTAGGCTGTTTCACTTTCTTTATGCGCCATACCATCATTGCAGCATCGCCCTATACGAATAATAACGTTGCATGACCGTCTCGACGTAGGCCACGGTTTCCTTGTGTACATTGTCCTTTTCGAGGTCGCCTTCGATCCACTTCTGGTACTTCATCGCACCGCCGGGGCCACCGTTGTAAGCGGCAGCTACAAGTACGTTGTTCTGAAACTGCTTGTACAGCTTCGAGAGGTACTGGACGGAAAGCTTTATGTTGTACCGAGGGTCGGTAAGCAAGGTGAGGTCGAACTTCATTCCGGCATGTCTGGCCATCGCCTCGGCAGTCTTCGGCATCAGCTGTCCAAGTCCGATGGCTCCAGCAGGGGACACCACGTCCTTGTTGAACTTTGACTCGGACTCTACCATCGCGAGAAGGAAGGCGTACTCGACTGACGAGTTGAACTCGGACTCCTCGTAGAGTATGCTTGCCAGTCTGGCGGCGTACTTTAGATCGATGTCCCGTCTTGCGTGACGGATGATGTTTGCGCCGATGGCGATCTGCTTGGATCGAGAACGGTTGGTCTCTGTGATTTCGTGGAGAGCAGACACATGGTTGTCCAGACTGTCCAGACGAGACACCATCGAGTCAGTGTAGACCTGGTTCTGCGCCAAGCGGTTCTCGATGGCGTCGAACTTCGTTGACGCTTCTCCGGCGAAGAAGCACACGAGGCATACGAGTGCCACGAGGATGATGGATTCTAGTGTGATGAAGATGCGCTTGTTGCGGCGTCTCTTGTGGTGTTTGCTTGTTGGCTTGTTTTTCATGTTAGATTATTGTGTCCTGGAATATCGTGTTACCGATACGGTCGTTGCAGTAACGGTGAGTCTTTGAATATCAAGCGACCGATACGGTCGTTGCATTCCTTTCTGACGGCTTCGAAGTCGTCATACATCTTGTCGTCTGGCTCTAGGGTGAATTCGTCGGTCAGTCGGACTTTAACCTTGGCGTACCAGTCCGGCGCATTAAACAAGTGGACGAGGTGCTTCCTACGAAGTATGCCCATTCGGTTTGCGAAGCTACGTAGGTACTGAAGATTCTTGTAAAGGTCGAGGTCGCCTCGACCCCAACGTTCGCCGTAATCTTCGGCGTCTTTTTGGGCAAGCCTACGGCGTTCCGCCAGAGTGTCCTCGCTGATGATGCCGCTGTTCTGCATGGCCTGGGCATGCCATTCAGCGACTTGCAGCAGCTCGTGCTCGGTCATCTGGTCAAAGGATTTCTGGGTTTCTGCCATACTATTCCTCTACGCAGCTGATGCCTACCGGATACGGATAGCTGTCCATGTTGTGCGACTTACTGGACGAGTTAAACGGATTTTGGTAGTCCGTGCGGTTATCGATCTTGCATTTCAGCTTTTTCTGCTTCACTTGCTGTTCGATGCAGAAAGCTCGGTAGACGCCGTTCTTTTTCGCTTGTTCGGCGACCGTTTCGCACTGCTGAATCGTTTTAAATGTCAGATTGGTGTCGATACCGCCATGATACATTATCATGATAAGAACGAATACAATGCTCATATTATACCTTCCTTACTTGTTCAAGTTCTTTTCGCCATTCGATAACCTTCTGCTCGGACGCCTCGTCCATGCGAAGGCCGAAGATGGACATCAGCGTGTTCGCCGTATCGACGGCTGCAAGCGTCTTCTGCAGCTCGGCTTGGCGAGCTTGTGCATCCTTGATCCGTTTCTCGATCGCCGCCACATGCTTCTTGAAGATGCTGTACTTGAGGTCGATTAGTTCGAGAAGGTGGTCGTAGGAATACACTGTCAGCTTCTTGGGAACCGTACGGACGTATTCGCAAGTCATGTAGGATCCGCAGCCGACGGACAGTCTGAACCGCAAGTAGCCTTCGCAATAGAACGCCTCGACGGCAAAATCATCCACGGTCTCAAAATATCCCATCGAAGGGTTCGGCTCGTCGGTGAACGACTTGTCGTCCAAGATCATGAGATAGAATATATCCATGAGCTTCCGTTCTTCTTCGGAATAGTCCGTATCGAGATGGTGGTGCTTCTTGCTGCGCTTCGCTTTGACTGCCGCATCTACCAGTTGCTTGTATCGGTTCTGGCTAGGCTGGTCGCATACGGCCCACTGCTGAATGATCTCGAACTTTTCGATGGTGCGCTTGTCTAGGTAATTCATTTGTGACCTTCGTATTTGAGTAATTCGTGCTTGAGGGAATCCGTGTGGAACTTCTTGTAAGCGTCGTTCGGCACGATGTACCTGACGGAATCCCTATACCAGTCGAGTCGCTTGCTCATGCACTTGTCGGACGAGTCGTAGCAGTCCGGCTTGTGTTCCATGACGTATTTCGCCGCGACATCCATGTCGTACAGCGAGTACAAGTCGTGAATGAAGAAGCCAAGCGGAATGCACATAATGAGTGACAGAAACAGCACTACCTCGCCGCCGAACGGAACTCGTCTGGACATCCACACGCAGTAGAGGATGCCCAGAACGAACACGATAATGCCAGCGACAAGGCGTACCTTGAAAGCAAATACAATGTCCATTATTGCGGCTTCTTGAGGTGATAAAGTTTGAAGGCGGCCTCGATGATGCAAGGAATGTCCATTTCCTTGACGAAGTACGTGTGGTTGAAGTCCCAGATGTCGTCGATGTCGCCGAGTGCGAGGTTGTTATCCTTGACGATCTTGTCGATGAAGGACTTGTCCGTGGACTGGGCGATGACGGTTTCGTTCCAGTGGTCTGGGTCGCCCTTCCCAGAGAACTGCATTTCGCGATGCATGAGGATGTATAACTTATTCATGCCCTAAAATATATCAAAAAACACCAGTCTTGTCAACTGGTATTTAACTAAAAATGTAATTTTTATTTAAAAATCTAATTTACGGTCGTTCCATGGTGGACATTCATACTGCGGATAGAGCGACTTCGAGTAGATGTAGATGGGGCCTCCAGACAGAACACAGTCTGGCGTAGGGCCGTTGTATTTCTCCTCGGTGAACCCGTTGAACTTGTAGAACTCGCGAGCCGGAATGTTGTTCTCGTTCGTGTAGAGGCGAGCGTACTTGAAGCCGCGCTCTCGGCACTCTTCGCAGAAGCTGTTGAGCATCCTCGTAGCGACGCGCTCTCGTCTGTATGACGGCATGACTCCGATCCATCCAAGCCAAGCGCTTTCCGGATCGATGGCTTCCGTATAAATTCCGGACATGCCGATAAATTCGCCTTCTGGGTTGTCGAACGTAGAGAGCTTCCACAGATAGTAATTCCATAGGTCGTTGGGGTCGTGGTCGTCGGAGCAAGACTCGCTGAAGCAGCTCTTCAGTACGCCGTCTTCCTCGTCGTACATGTGTTCTTCGGGGAAGATGATGGCGAACATTTCGTGCGCCTTATCGACAAGATCTTTCGTAACAAGGTGTTTGGTGAGCATATAGTCAGCCTCGCATTTGTGTGTAAGATCGTGAGAGGTCATGAGTGGTGTACCGTGTAGTAGTGCTTTCCGTCCACGGTGAAGTGGTTCCATCCTACGCAATAGTTCTCGGCGTTCTGCATCAGCTGGCAGGTTGGATCGTCGTAGTCGTACGTGTTATACGTCTTGTAATACTTGCCGTCTTCGGCTGGCTCGTCCCAAGAGTCGATCTCGTACTTCTCCTTCTCCTCGGTGACTTCCTTGTGGAGCTGTTGCGAACAACAGAATCCGTAATCCCAGTCGTCGAGGTTAGCGCCGTGCTCCCACAGCTCTTTTCTGGACAGCCCGGTGAGCTGTTCCAAGTCCTCGACGGTGTTAAAGAAAGTAAGGTCTCGTATCATGGCGTCTCCAGATGTAGGAGTTCTCTCCGTTAGGCTCGAAACCTTGCTTCTCGTAGAATATCTTGCTTTCCGGCAAGCTGTTCAAGGTTATGAATTTATAACCCTTCTTGAGTTCGTTCATGGCGTTGGTGCCGAAGTCGAGAAGGTGGCAGTCCGAAGTGACCTCGAACGAGAACACCCTGATAGAATTCTCCGCGTCCTCTTGGTAGATGGCGACGGACATGAGCTTTCCGTAGCGCACTTGGAGCATCACGAGCACGTCGCTGCCGTCAAGGTTCTCGTAGTCGTTCTTGTCGCACATGGCATGCGTCAACGGAAAGTTGACGAGGGAAAGCTTGTCTGTAAAAGCCTTGCGGTAAATCGTAACTAGGAACTGTGTCACGAGTTCTCCTTGATCAGCTTCTGTTTCAGCTGCTCCATTTCGTTGTCCATCCGTTCGAGCATGGCCTTCAGGTGGCCGACCTGTTCCTTGCAGAATGACAGCTCGTTCTGGTAATGTTCCTTCTTCTTTGGGTCTGTAGCCTTTTCGACCTTCTTCTCAAGCCGCTTGATTTGCTTCTCGTATGCGGGGATACAGTCGTCGAAGTCGTGGTGCCAGTGGGTTCCCTTGCACCAGAACTCGGATACGTTCTTGCCCTCGGAATGGAAGGCGATGCCGGGAGACTGCCATAGGTAGGGGAACAAGTCCTCGACTGAACGGATAGGGACTTCCTTTCCGTCTTCGATAACCTTGTCCTTCTCGGTATCGAACTCGTCTAGTAAGGTGCCCATGCTGCACCTACCGAGGTCTCTGTACGATTTAAGCGTGAACTTCATTTCCGCCTCATAGGTTGTCCAACTTGTCGCAGAGCCAGTCGCATAGGATAGCGCCTAGCAAGACGCACCCAGGTATGCCGATCAAGTATTCCGGATCGGAGTAGGTGAACAGTGCATAAGCGCTGAACCCAAAGAAGCCGATTAAAAGGGCGGCCAAAACAAAAAATGCAACTCGATTGGACATAGTTGTTCCTTCTGAGTTGCAAATTAGTTTATTTCTCGATTTGTGTCAAGCTTGCAGATGCTGGTTGATCAGCGAGACATATTCAGGCATGTCGTGCGACATTCCGACCAGTCGGTCAATTTCCTTGCCATCACGGAACAAGAGCATCGCCGGAACCGTCATGACATCGTAATTGGTGCAGAGGTCGCCGCCGTAAGCGGAATCCACATCGATGCTCATGAAGTTGACTCGGCCAGAGTACTTTTCCGACACGTCTTCCCACAGGGGCATCATGAGACAGCTCTTGCGAGACCACTTGGCACCGATGACTACGACGACCAACCGATCGGTGTCAAGCGACTTCTCGAAGGCAGTTCTGTCTAGCGGTGTCGTAAGCATGCCTACTCCTTGAAAAGCGAGAGGAAGTCGATGACTTCACGCGCTTCGGCGGTCTCTTTCAAGAAGACCGTTTCCAGCTCGAACTCGTGGTAGTCCTTCGCCAGATACTTCGTGAACACGAAGCCGTGTTCGAGGAGGAATATGGCGTCCTCCTTGGAGTACCAGTGGAGAAGGTCTTCCACGTTCGAGCAAGAGGAGAACCAGTTCTTGCCGTCGATGTGGTAACGCGGGTCGTACCCCATCGGCAAGTCCTTCGCCTCGCCCTTACAGTCCTTGCAGCCCCAGACATACTCGTTCTTCGAGTTGTACCAGAGGCCGTTGTTCTCGTCAACCGCTTCAAGTCGGTAAAGCCACTTGGACATAGTCTCTCCTTATACCGTGAGGTACATCGGTGCCGCCTTGATCGGCTTCGGACGGATGCTGATTTCCGACACGCTCTTGATATCCTTCATGTGGATGTAGTTGATCGTGTCGCCCTTCTTGGTCGGATGCGGAATGCTTTCGTCCAAGTAGATGTAGTCAAGGCTTTCGTCCACGTTCAAGCGCACGATGCCAGTCTCGTCCATCGTCATCTTGATGGCAGAGAGATAGACGGTGATATCGTTGCCGAGGAAGCCCTTGGTGGACGGCTTGACCTTGGAAGTCGATCCCATGTACTTCAAGCTGCGCATGTCGATGCCGACGGTTTCTCTTGTCTGGAGAGAGTCGATGCTCATGCTGAGCGTACCGGAGTATTCGTATCCGTTGATATTCACGTTGCACTGCAGAGCAGATACGCCGATACGGTCGAGGTTCAAGTCACGCAAGGTCTCGTTGATGTCGATACCAGCGTTGAGTTCAGCCGCGATGGCGGAAAGGCCGTCGTAGTTGATCGGGTAGTTCTGCATGATCTGCACGGCGTACTTGATGGACTTCTGGTCGACACCCTTGGTCTCGTTCGTCAAGTACTCGATCATCTCCACGTCGGACAGCGGCTTGAACTCGAAGTGGTAGTAGAAGCGGCCAGGACGGTTGATCATGAACTGGGAAATCTTGTGTCGGTAGTTGACGGAAGCGATGAACATGCGCTTCTGGCTGGAGCCGAGGCCGTCGAGCATCGAGAGGAAGGTGCCTTGGTCTTCGCTCTTGTCGTCGGTGTCGAAGTTCTTTTCGAACTCGTCCATCACCACGAGCACGGGCTGCGTGATGCTGTTGATGAGTCCGACATAGGCTTCGAGAGCCTTCGTACGGCTGAGGACGATCACCGGAATGTCGCGCTTGAGCGCTTCGTTCATGGCGATACGGATGAACAAGGTCTTGCCCATGCCGCGTTCACCGGACAAGAGGACGCCAGTGTTGCGCGGACGGCGGTCGTATGCGGCGAAGCACTTGGCCACTTGGGACGGAACCTTGCCGTAGACCTTCTTGGGAATGGAGAGATCGATGTTGTCGACGATTTCGAGCTTGGGGCCAGACATGGGCGGCATGACGATCTGATAGACATGGGGTTCGAGAACGCTCGTAACTTCTCGGAGGCTGCCGATCGGCGTGTAGGTCGATCCGGACTTAACGTAATTCATAGAGATATTTTCCATGTCCGCAAATATAGTAAAACCGACCAGCCTTGGCTAGTCGGTGTGTGGTATAATTATGTAAAATTTACTTTACTTTTCCACGTTCATTTCCATGACGGTGAACGCGATGAAGTAGAGCACCGCAAGAACGATGTACAGAGAGTTGCCAGTAAACGTATTGGCGAGAAGTGGGCCGACTATTCCGCCGATGCTCCATCCAGTCAAGGTGATAGAGTGTACACGCGACGCATTGCTCATTCCGAAGCGCTTAGCCAGCAAGCTAGGCAACACGCTGAAGTTTCCGCCGTAGGCGGCCTCGCACAGAAGTATGCCGATTACGGACAACATAGGACTTCCGGTAATGCAGAACACAGCGCCCAAGATACCGAAGCTACATACAAAGTGGTACGCGGCCTTTCTTCCTATTTTGTCCGAAATGGACGAGAATCCTAGACGTCCGCCAGCGTTGGACAAGGCAGTCCCGGACAGCACCATCGCGATGGCCGAGATACCGAGCGCGGTAAGCAGTCCCTTCTCTTGTGAGATAATAGCGAGTCCGCAAGAGATATTGGTCATGAACATGAACCATATCGACCACCATTCCTTGTTCTTCAAGATGTACGAATAACGGAAGCCGTTGTCGTACGTCGTTTCGGACAAAGGATAAGGGTACTTGCGCAGAAGCAACGAAGACACCAGCATCACGACGGCGTAGATGCCGCCCATGATGAAGAACATGTTGGACAAGCTAACATTGGCAAGCAGCCATTCAATGACTGGCGACGCGATGAACTTCGCAAGGCCGAAACCAGTGATCGCAAGTCCGGACGCGAGTCCCTTGTGGTCGCTGAAGAACGCCATCAGAGTCTTTACTGGCGTGACGTAGCCGATTCCGGTTCCAGCGCCGATTACCGCAGTCGAGATATAGAAGGCCGGAACTGAACCGACGGCGACCGCAGTTCCCAGCATCATGAAGCCAGTGATGAAGACAACCGTCGAGAGCCATGCGCCCATGCGCGGATTCTTCTCGATGACTTGTCCAAATGCTGCGGCGCACATGCCGAGGAAGAAGATGATGAGCATGAAGCCGATATCCGTCTGGAACCTCGTCAGTGCGAAGGCTTCCATCAAGTTAGCGGCAAACTGTGACCAGCAGTAGACCGAACCGATGCACGTGGTCAAGGCGACACCGGGAATAGCGCAATTAAGCCATTTGTTGGGCATATCTGTCCTTTTGGAGTTGCCAGCAGTTTATCCTAGAACTTCAGTCGGACGAACAAGTTGAAGAGCTGGTCGGACTTCCTCTTGAGCTGCGTCTCTTGCTTCTTATTGACCGCTTGGAGTTCCTTGACTGCAGTAATGAGCTGATCCTTCGTCATGTCTTGAAGGTCTTCGTTCGTAAGGTCAGCAGCTTGCTTGGCGAGACGGCTTCCGAGCCAGTCGCCCACTTTGTTGATATTGAAAAACATATTATCCTAGTTTATGCTGGTCGACGTCGTAACCGAGTTCGATCAGTTCCTCTCTTGGTATGTATCCGCAGTTGCGCACGTTCATGTTGTATAGGTCGAGCAAGTACAGGAGCTGTTCACGATGATCCTCAAGGAACTGGATGAACGCCGTGTGGTTGTACTTGTCCTCGTTGCGCAGATGGTACTTGTGGCGGATGCCGTTGTTGCCGTTTTCGAGTGCGATGACCGGGACGCCAGTGTAGTAGCACTCAAGGCCGATGAAGCCGTCCTCGCCGCCCCACGTCCCAAGGAACTCGCTGGAGAAGGTTTCCTCTCTTCCGTACAAGGTAGCGTTAAGTTGTCTCAGATATCCGAGCGCGGCTAAGTTCATGCCGAAGTTGCACGTCCATACGACGCCGGAGTCGACGAACATGGCCTCGTACAAGATTTCGGTAGGTACGTCGTGGAATATTCCGCAACTGCTTTCGGCGGTGTCCCTCTGGTCTTGCCAGTTGTACATCGCTTCCTTGCGCTTGCCTACTGATACCTTTGGCTCTTTGCTGTCAAGCACCGCCATGTGGGACTTTATCAAGTCTGGCTCCGGTATGCAGTCGCCGTCTATGAACACGACGGCGTCGATGTCGCCGTGCTTGATGATGTAGTCAACGGCGCAGTTCCTCACATGTCCGGTGAGGAACCAATCGACTCCGTGGGTCATCGTAGGACGGCCTACGTAGTCTGGCTTCTGGTAGATTGGATAGTATTGGATAAGCGGGTCGTTGCCGATAATCGACTGAGCTTCCACGCTTTCCTTAGCAGTCGGTCGATCGGCCATGTACAGTACGTGACACGGCTTCACCGACATCGCATGTATAGCGGCCTTCATTTCGGCCAGATACTTATTCTGACCTCTTGCTGGTATCGCTAGTAGCAGATTCATCGTTTACCTCGTTGGATGAAATATCCTCGACTGGGTATTCGTCGTCGGCCAGTGACGGCCCACGGAAGAACGACCAGTCGTTCGGATCACGAGGCAAATTTAGCAAAATGTTCATCATATTGCAAACAATATATACTATTCGCCTCGTTTTGTCAAGAGGGAAATAGCTATTTGTGGCTATTTTCCTCTTCCAAGTCCATCTTCGCCGTATTCATAAGGATTGAATACAGCTGTTCGTCGAGGCAGAACTTGTCCTTGTTCAGTTCAACGGACTTGACGATGTTGCCGTCCTTGTTGCGCTTACCAGCGGCCTTCCAGTCCTCGTACATTTCCACGAGGGCGTAGAGGTTCATCCCGGCCACGCCATTCTTGTAGAACTGCGGATGGTGGTCGTTGTGGGCGTAATGGTGCTCAAGGGTCTCCGACAGCTCTTCGAGAGACTTGGCGTACTCTGGGGAGCCGTAGGTCATGTCCTTGAGCTTCAGCGTGGCACGGTCAAATCCAGCCTTCTCTGGCTGTTGTAGCTTCGACAAGTCGTGTGCCGCCGCCCTGAAGGTAATCTTGTTGCAGAAGTGCTGGATATTCCTAGCTACTTGCTGGCGGTGTTCTTCGGTTGCTGCTGTAGAGTCGATCACGTCGTCCTCGGTGGTAGGCTGATTGCTAATGTTTATACAATCCTCGTACACGCCGAAGCAGTAAATCGATATAGAGTTTTCCGGAAGTACGGCTTGTTCGCCAGCTCGGTTGGTAATTGTGAAGAGTTTCGCGTCGTTTCTGATGTACAGATAGTCGGAGAACCAGAAGTCGAAGTAGGTGGCGCGAGTCAGGTCGATTTTGTTGTCGCCGACATGGATGAAGCGCACTTCGTCTGAATCGTATTTGTGGATAGTAGACTGGATCTGGTACAACCACGACGACATTGCGGCGATGCCCAAGTGGTGCGGCATCGTCTCGAAGGCTTTTGCGTAGGTCTGTCCCAGGCTGCCCTCTTCGTAGTACATGTCGCCGTTGAATTCGTTGGAGACGAATACGTTGCCTTCTTCGTCTATGTACACAAGTTTTCCACGTGTCATTTGTTATCTCTCTGGTTGTTTTCTGATTGTTCAAAGTTATCGCAAAGGTCATTCAACATGTCGGTAATGATGTCATTCACGATCTTCGGTATATCGATGCCGAACACGCGCTTTGCGACCAAGTGTATCAGCAACACTTCAGCCGAAAGCCCTACTGCATATAGGATAAATAACAATATCAGCATCGATTCCTCTAGTAATACCAAACGGCGTAACAGCTCGTCTTGCCGTCCTTCTCGGTCGGAGGCTCGCTGTCGTAGTCGTCGAATCCGTGCTCAAAATTACTTGTTTCTTCCACGAGCGTCGCATAGGAGATCGGAGCATCCTCTTGTTCCATCCAGCAGATGAGGTTGGATACGCCCCAGTAGTTGGATTCACACTCATCCTTGACGCTCTTCGGCATTTCGTCCACGACGTACTTGCCGTCGAGTGATCCGTCGTAGAACGGCTCGATCTCCTTCGGATGGCGGAGGAACCAGAGCACGGTCTCCTTGCTCAGTTCTACGGAGTCTTTCTGGAAACCTAGTACATGGTTGAGGAAGTACTTGTCGTATCCGATGTACGCTGTATCTGCGTCGATCAGCGTCGCGTCATGTCGGCCCTTGTAGCCGAATCCGTCGGCGAACAGTTCGCCATTGACAAAACGGGCGAACGCCTCGTTATCGGCGCACACAAAGCAGTGTGCCGACGAGGAGTTCGTCTCGAAGGTATTGGGTCTTACAGTGCGCATTATTGGTTTCCGAAGTATCCGAACGCCACTATGCCGTTCAACGAGTCATAGAATGTCTCGTAGTGGTAATGGTCGGAAATGTAGTAGTTATGCACGTTGCCGATGGAGTCGCTGATGAACGACTGGCGGATGTTGGCAATGACCCATTCCTCGTCAGTGTAGTCAGCGCGGCAATCCTCGTCTACATAGCTCCATTCGCCAGTGCCCATAAGAGCTTTCTTGAAAGTATCGAACGTAGGAATCTGCCCACAGAGCTTATTCTCGAAGTATTTCTCCATGTACGGACTCCAAGTAGAACGGTCTCTCTTGTAGATCGAGATGAACTGTTCATAGAGTTCTTCCGCAGTCTGCAAGGATTCCCAATGCAAGAACAGCTCCATGTTCTTGAACTTCTCGTAGTTCTCTGTGGTACACATGCAGAGCACATGGGTAGACGAGGAGTTCGTCTCGAAAGTACCAAGTCGTACAGTCTTCATACAAACTCCTTAGCATCCACCATAGTAGCCAAACGCGACGACTTCGGTGCCCTTGATGGTAGCGTGTCTCTCGAACGTCTCGTACTCGTCGAAGCCAAGACGGTTGAACGGCTGGAAGCTTTCGTCGCGGAGCCAGTCGGACACATAGTCGGTCTCTTCGCTCTTCTTGTCCCAGTCGTCGGTAGAGATGATGCGGATAACTTCAGAGAAGGCGGCAACGTCCATCGGCTGACGGTTGTGCTCTTCGCACCATTGAAGGTAGTCGCTCCAGGTAGAATAACTGTCGTCGCGGAACTTTTCGAACAGTTCTTCTGCCGAAATGAGCGTTCCGCCACTGTACACGTACTTGCCAGCCTTGTAGGCTTCGTAGGTCTCCGGATCCGTGATGCAGATCGCGTGGGTCGCGGAAGAGTTGGTTTCAAAGACATTCGTTCTGATGGTTTTCATGTTAACCCCAACCATATTTGCCGAAGGCTACGACATTCACGCCTTCGATCGTTTGTTCATAGGAGAACCATTCCTTCTCGTCATCGTCCTTCCATTCCTCGCACGTCTGCATTCCGTTTTCGGACAGCCATTGGCCAATGAATTCGAAAACTTCGCGATTGAGGTGAGTATTCTCGCCGAACTTGTCTGTAATCTCTTTCTTGAAGCTTTCAGTAAGTTCGTATCTGTCGTGTGAGTAGCAGCGCCGTGCTACCTTGTAATTCTGGATAACGAACTCGAATTCCTCGGCAGTCAGCTTTTCGGCGCGGTTCTCCGCGAGGTACTTCTCGTACTCGTCACTCTTGTAATCGCCATCTTGGTCGCCTTCGAGGAACATCTTGTACATATCGGACACGGTGAACAAGTCCTCGTGTTCAGTGCTGTACATGCCTTTGCCGTTCTCGAAGTCATCCCATCGAGATGCGGCAACCATGGTTAATGAGTGTGTCGATGACGAGTTCGTCTCGAACACACACGGTCTGACAGTTTTCATCGCTAGTCCTCCAGCCAGTCGTTGAAGCTTGCGTCGCTTGGCATGCGCCAGTCGGCACGAGGAGAAAGGGACAGAGTACCAACCTTCGGGCCGTCAGGTACGCAGCTACGCTTGAACTGCTGCGTGAAGAAGCGGCGGAGGAAGGTCTTGAGGGCCGTCTCCAGTTCGACTTCGCTGAAGTCTCCCTCGAACGCATACTTGGCGAGGTAGAGGATCTTGTCCGGCGTCGCACCGTACTTTACGAAGTGGTACAGATAGAAGTCGTGAAGGATGTAGTCGCCGAGGATGGATTCGGTCTTCTGCGTGATGTTTCCGTCCTTGTCGGTCGGAAGAAGCTCTGGGGAGACCGGAGTAGCGAGGATGTCCATGAGGACTTTGGACAGTTCGGCCTTGTCGCATACCAAATCGGCATAAAATCTGACCAAGTAACGGACAAGCGTCTTGGGGATGTCGCAGTTTACGGAATACATGGACATGTGGTCGGCATTGTAGGTACACCAGCCGAGCGCGATTTCGGACAAGTCGCCAGTGCCGATGACGATGCCGTGTTCCTTGTTGGCCACGTCCATCAAGATCTGCGTACGTTCACGAGCTTGCACGTTTTCGTAGGTCACGTCGGCAATGTTTGGATCGTGCCCGATGTCCTTGAAGTGCTGGAAGCAAGCTTCCGTAATGTCGATGGTACGGAGTTCCACGCCGAGATATTCGGCCATCTTTTCCGCATTGCCCTTGGTGCGCTTGGTAGTACCGAAGCCGGGCATGGTGATGGCGAGAATGTCCTTCGCTGGACGGTTCAAGAGCTTGTAAGTCTGGTAGATCACCAGCAATGCCAACGTGGAGTCAAGACCGCCAGAGAGTCCAATGACGGCTCGCTTGGTGTTGGACGCCTCAAGGCGCTTGGCAAGGGCAGCGCACTGGATGTTGAAGATTTCGCAGCACACTTCATTGCGGTGGTCACGAGTGCTCGGTACGAACGGAGTCTTGGCAACGTAACGATGCTTGAGTTCGTCAGACGTCATGATGAACGGAGCTCTGGCCGCACGGATGTCATACGGAGTAGAAATGAAGTCCTGGAAGTCGCCTTCGGAGATGCGCTGCATGGTGAGGCGCTTCACGTCGATATCGGCGTAGATGATTTCGCTCTCGCGAGAGAAGCGGTTTTCTTCGGCAAGCTTGCTGCCGTTCTCGGCGATGATCAAGTGGCCGCTGCAGACCATGTCGGTCGTGGATTCGTGGACACCAGCGGAGGCGTACACGTAGCCAGCCATGCAACGTGCGGACTGGTTGAGGACAAGGTTGCGACGGTAGTCGGCCTTGCCTACGAGCGCGTCGCTTGCGGACAAGTTCACGATGACCTGTGCGCCAGAGAGCGCAAGGTATCCGCTTGGCGGATTCGGCACCCAGAGGTCTTCGCAGAGTTCACAGCCGATGACGAGGTCTTCGTCGGTCTTGATGAGGTTGGTGACCGGGACTTTGGCCCATCCGCAAAGCTTGCACACCTTCGGAATGCCACGGAGGAGTTCACGACCGCTGCTGAAGTAGCGCTTCTCGTAGAACTCGCGCTGGTTCGGAAGGTAGACCTTCGGAGTCACGGCGACGATAGCGCCGCTTTCGATGAACACCGCGCAGTTGTAGAGGCGGCCATCGATGCGTACGGGTGCGCCGACGGCAACGATGATCTTCTGGCATTCGTTCATGGTGAACGCCTTGATGCGTTCGAGCGCTTCCTCGGCCTTATTGAGGAGCTGTTCTTGATGGAACAAGTCATTGCAAGTGTAGCCAGTGATGCACAGCTCCGGAAACACGATCATGGTGGATTGCTCGTGGTACGCCTTGTTGATGCATTCGAGAATCTGGTCGGTGTTGTACGTTGTGTCGGCCACCTTCATCTTTGGACAAGCTGCAGCAAAGCGGTAAAAGCCGTGTTTGTTCATGGTGATATTTTCGTTCATGTGTGTACCTTAGTAGAAAAACACGTACGGACGACCGCCGATTACGGTCGGGTGCGCGGATGGTTTGTGGGTGGAACGAGGCTCGCTGCACTCGTTCTTCTTTTCAAGTTCGATCTTGGCACGGTATTTCTCGATACAAGCGTCATCGAGGAGGCAAGAATGCGCACGGTCGGCCTCGGCAGCAAGCCATAAGGACAGACCGATGAACACTACCAGCACAATCAAGAAGACAATATTGAGTTTCCAGAAATCCCGATCCATATTGAATCCTAATCGTGGTTGTCGTTGTCGAGAACGACTTCACCGCCGCCGAACACGAAGCCGTAGAGTTCTTCCGGATCGTCACGCACCATCTTTGCGAGGTACATGCAGTCGTCAGATTCGTGAGGTGCGCTCTGGTGGTCGATGTAGCCGGATACGTGCGCCGTAGGTATCTTGTCGTCGTCCCACGGATCCACTTCAAACCAGATGGCATGCTGATTGCATTCGGCATCCAGCTTGTAGTTGACGGTTACGCCGTGCGTGGCGAACACTCGCTGGACTTCGGCCAATACACGTTCGCACTCTTCCTTGTTGGTTTTGCAAATGTAGGAATACGCGATGAGCGCATAGTCGAGAAGCTGCTCAGGCGTAACGAGGGCTTCGCCTTCTGGGCCCCAGCCGTACTCACCGTCGCAACCGACTTCGATGACGTAGTTGTCCTTGTCGCCGGGTGTGATCGTGTTGAACGTGATGGTGTGCATCGACGATGAATTTGTCTCGAATACTTTGTTACGGATAGTCTTCATATTGACCTACGTGTGGAAGAAAGAAAGTGTACTCTTGTTGACGAGCAAGTCCTTGGCGTCGTAATCTTTGTCGTCGCCCACGTCGGTAGAGTACATGCCTTCGGTCGACTTCTTGTAGTCATCCCAGATAAGGTTGCAAGCAAGACCGACTTGACGAGAAATCACTACGACCTTCTCGTCAATGTAACCTTGGTGTAGACGGCAGAACTCCTTGAACTCGGACGGACGCATGGTGTCGTAGTAGTTGTTGAGAGTACGGAAGCAGCATTCGTAGTTATTGTCCTCGTCCAAGACAACGTAATCGACTTCCTCGTTGACCAACTGATTGTAAGGGATACGGTGTCCCTTGTCGTCTACGACATACACGTTGACACCCTTGGGCATCGGAAGCGCCATGTTGGCGTAGGCATACTTGAGGTCGTTGAGGACTTGCGTCATCGAGTCCGGGAACTTGCTTGCGCAGTGTACGGCCATCGTGCAGAGATATTCGATGATATCCTTCACGTCGCTCGTGCATGTGCCACTGCCACCGCAAGTCCAGTAGTGCTTGACCTCGACTTCGAGGATGCCGTCGGCATTCAGCTTGGGAAATTCTTCCGGCGAGCGCAACTCTTCGGAGAAGGTGATGCTATGCTCTGAGCTGGAGTTCGTCTCAAAGACATGTTTTCTGATGGTACGCATTATTCACCCTTGTAGAAAGAAAGTGCCATGATTTCAGTGCCGTTGACCGTAGTTGTGGCAGTAGTCCAGTCGCAGCTGTATCCAGCGGTGCAGTAGTCCCTCTGGAGAGTGTAGATAAAGCTATCGTACAGCATGACGTCGATCTCGACGTTCAACGCCGGGATGTTGTGCCAGTCCTCTACCCACTTGCAGAAAGTTTCACAAGACGGCATGCGCTTGGCGACTTCTTGCTCGTCGAAAACCATTAGCTTGGTCTGTTCCTTGACATGTTCAGTGAAGAACGGGTAAAGATCAGCGATGGGAACCATCTTCTTGTCTTTGGCGTTGTACACTGTACGGCGCTTGACGAAGTCCTCGTATTCCTTCGGCGTGACGAATGTGACGCAATGCGTCGACGAGGAGTTCGTCTCGAACACGGATTGACGGATAGTACGCATTATCAGTTGTCCCTATAGAGTGACAGAGCGAACAAGTCTTCGTCGCCCTTCTGTTTGACCTGGTCTTCGCAGAATCCGGACACCAAGAATTCATCATCGGCATGCAGATAGCGGAGGTTCCGACGGATGCAACTTACGGCAGCATCGTCGGCTTCCATGACGCTCACGCCCTTCAGCACGTTGTCCCAGCTGTTGATCCAAGTGACGAATACCTCTTGGGTAGGCGTCAGCGCACGTACGGCGTCTTCTGGGGCCTCGCCCTTGAGGACAGAATCGTTGACCATTTCCATGAAGCGAGGATACATTTCCGACGCCGGAACGAGTTTTTCCTCGTAGATGTCGTACACCAAGGAACGGTCGCGGAACCCATCGAGTTCCTTCTTGGTCAAGAAGGTGACGCAATGTGCCGATGACGAATTCGTCTCGAATACAGTTGGACGGACGGTACGCATAGCCTACTCCGATACGTATGCGGAAACCGCATGGAACTTCTGGTCGCCAATAGTGCGTTCACTCTCTTCGATGTCGGCAACGCCGCCATAGGTATAGATGCCGGAACGGCGGCACGTTTCCCAGATGGCGTTATTCGCGTCTTCGTTGTCGTCGAACGGATCCCAGTCGTTGTCAATGAACTTCTTGGCCGCTTCGATGAACTCTTCGAGCGTAGGAATTTTGTCCATGTGACGATCCTTGCAGTCGAGCTGGAAGGATACATAGAAGTCTTCCCAAGTGGCCGGACTGTTCGTGAAGAAGTTGAACAGACCTTCATTGTTCTTGAAGTTCTGGAACTCTTCGTCCGTCATCAAGGTCACGCAATGCGTGGAGCTGGAATTGGTTTCGAAAACCGATGTTCTGATAGTCTTCATAATGCCCTCAATATAGCAAAATTAGATGGAGTTGTCAATGTCGACGAACTCGGCCTCGACTCCCCAGCTAGCGACCAGCTTGGCGATGTTGCGCACACCGAATACTTCGGAACGGTGATGGCCAGCGGCGATAACTGCGATGCCGTATTCCTTGGCGAGGATCGGCGTGGACTCGCGGATTTCGCCAGTCACGAGCATGTCGTAGCCGTGCTTGATGACTTCATCGAACTCAGAAGCGGCGCTTCCAGTGCAGACGGCGACATTGTATTTCTTGCCGGACTCGAAGTTGAAGGACTGGTAGCCCTTGGGGAATACCTTGTCCAGAAGTTCGGTCGTGATGACGCCAGTTCCACCATAGCCGATGTTGTTGTACATGAAGCGTTCCGCGTCGAGCCAAGATACATACGAGTCGCACTTGGTTTCATGTTTCTCCACGCTCTTTTCGAGGCCGAGGTGCATGAACACCGTGGCGTTGTTGCCGTAGGTTTCGTGCGCATCGAGCGGCAAGTGGTAGCCGAACAACGATATGCCGTTCTGGATAAGCAAGCGGACGTAGTTGCCGAACTGCGAGTTGTCTATGCACTTGTTCTTGTCGGAGTTCCAGAAGCCGTTGGGATGATGCACGAAGATGACGTCGGCACCACGCTTGATGGCTTCCTCGATGAGTTCCTTGCTAAGGCTTACCCCAGTGACGACCTTCTTGATTTCGCGTGTCTTGTCGCCGACGGCGTCGACGATGAGTCCGTTCGGACAGAAGTCCTTGAAGTCTTGGGGACGGAGATGGATGTTCAGATTGGTTTCGAGTGTAAGAAGGTTCATTACTTCATCTCCTCGCGAGCTTTGTCGCAGAGAGTGTGGAGAAGACGGACGCTACGGTCTTCGTATGCGTCGATCGGCAAGGCGATCTTGCTGGCATCGTATTGCTGGTGAGTCGTCGATACGTGCTTGAGGAATTTTGCCAACGACTTTTCGCCAATCACTTTGTCCGAAATGGCGAAGTAGGCTTGGCCGTCCTTCCAGTACAAGGTGTGGAGCCAGTCGCCATCTTCACTGACGCATTCGACGACACCGTCGGATTCAAGGAAGACGACACTGGGGAAATAGGCGCGGATGTTGATCTTGTAGGTCTCAAGACCCATCGTGGGTTCTTTAATCTGTCTTGCCATGTTGGCCTCCTTATTCTGCGATAATCTTCTTGTTTCTATACCAGCTGCCAGCGATGAGGCCGTCAGGATGCACGACGATTTCACGGAGAATCTTGTCGTCCTCGGTGCCTTCGAGGTCGTGCAACAGCTTCATGTTGGAATGGGACAGCGTAATGTTCAAGCCCTTGTAATTCCAAGTCTCGTAGACATAGTAGTCCTTGAGCACTTGTTCAACGAGCGTGGAGTTGTCGTAGAGGAAGTGCTTGAGCTGCTGGTACAAGTCATCCGTCGGCGCATTGTCGGTCACGTTGATGAGCCTACGGAAGCTGAGGTCGTCGATGTGTCCGATGTAATGGTCGATGTAGTCCTTGATCTCGTCGATGGACTGGAGTCCGTGCGGATGAAGGACGCACTGGAGACGGATCTTGGTCTTCGGATGATCTGCACGGTACTGGTCGAGCATGTCGAGGTCGAGAGCGCCGATGCCAGTATAGTCGTCGGCACCTACCTTGTGACGGGAGATGTTGACCCAGTCTGGATCGAGCTGGCTGTCGATGGTCTTGCTGAAGTTGGTGTTGATGTTGAGGAACACCTTGTAGTTTCCCTTCAAGAAGTCCACGACCTCGGCAGCGATGGGGCTGAGGGACGGTTCGCCGCCAGTGATGCTAACCGTGGCCAGATGGCCTTGGCTATCGAGTTCGGCGATAAGTCTCATAAGATTGGCGGTCAGCTTGTCGGGGTTGTCCTTGAGGTGGCTTTCCTTCTCGATGCAGAACGGACAGCGAGCGTTGCAGCGGTCGGTGATCTTGATATGGACATGTTTCATCCAGAAGTCGTCCATGATGCGCCACTGCTTGCCGAACAGCGTGATCGGGGTATCGTACAGTTTTTCGTTGCTTTCCAGAACTGGGTTGAACGAGTAGTTCTTGATGTCGTGAATTTCCTGAATCATAGTATCTCCTAGTCGTCGCTGTTGGCCCATGCGTGACCGAAGGCCACAATGGTAGTGTTACGGTTTACCTTGCATTCCTTCTCAATGTAGTGGCAGTCGTCGTTGCCTTCATGTGAATGGTAGAACCCTTCGTAGAGGCAATAGCTGTTTTCGCGCAAGAACTTATGGATAAGGTCGATCAGTTTGTCGTCAACATGGTACTGGGTAACCTTTACCTTCTTGAGTTTCTTGATAATGTAATCGGTACTCCAGTAGTAGATTTCGGAAGCAATAATCAAGAAAGTGTCGGTGTTGATTACGCGGCACTGGTTCTTGGCGACAAATTCAGTGTAGCGCTTGTCTTCCTTGAACTCGGTGATTACGCGCTTGATGGACACGATTTTCTCAAGAGTCGTGTCGAAGAAAGCCTTTCCGGACTTAAACTGGTCATACTGCGCCTTCGGCAGTGCGTAGAGTTCTTCGCCGACAGTGGCGGAATGTTCTGAGCTGGAGTTGGTTTCAAATACTCCACGGCGTATGGTTTTCATTTGTTACTCCTTTATATGCAATTCCACTGCGAGGGTTTCTCGATCAGTGATCCAGTAGTTGTGAGTAGGGTCGCCTTTGTGCATTGCTTCGGACAAGGTCTTGGCGACACCCTTCGGCAACTGAATAGCGGCTCGGAAGCCGACATCCCAGATGCCCCAAGTGGTCGTTTCAACGCTGAACCCAGTGAAGAACGATTGGATGGTTCTCGGAAAATTTTCACCGGGCCTCGCGACGGCGCTTCTGCAGATAATGTACTTTTTCGGCATGTTAATCTCCTTAAAGGAAGTCAATACCGTCGGAGAAGATAGCAACATCTTCTGGCATTTCATTTGTATTGATCTTTTCGGTTTCGGTAAAGATGAACGGCCCGTTAATACGGTTAATCACCTTTGCGACGCCATCGTCACCTACAGGCCAGACTTCGAAAAGCTCATACTCAAATTTGCGTCTCTTCCAACCATCATATTCTTGCGGAACGTAGGTCTTACAGAATTCCTTCGCAGTGATTTTGAGCTTTCCAGTGTTCTGATCAACGAGCTTCTTGTTGGAAGTAAGCATATAGAAATTGTCGAAACTATATGACTTAAATCTGATCAAGAACTTCTTGAGGTTATCAGCTTTTGACACGGTCTTTGCTGTAGTCTTTTTAGTAGTCGTTTTTGCTTTCATTGTTCAGCTTCCTCGTCGGTTTAATCAACCACTCGCTTGAATCTGTAGCCAGCATCGCGTTTAAACCCTTCTATGCGGCGTTCCTTTTCTTTCTTCGCCTCATCAAGCGTATTGAAGTGATGAGGGCCGAAAGGCGTTTCCCATTCATCTCTCCAATCCTCCCATACTTGGATGATGTAGGTTCCGTTTTCAAGTTCGACGATACGGACTTGGTGTTCGAAGTCGTCACCGGATGGATGATCCGCCGTCTGTTTCTTGTGGTCAATTATGACATACACAAGAACCGCGACGAAAATGAAGAAAATCGCAATGCATGCGCTAAACGCAGCCACATCACCATTAGTCATTTTGATTTCTCCTTTGAATGTTGCATGCGCATTGATTCGATACAGCTATGGTATACTACCGCAATGTACGTGATAATTCGATTCTCGACTGGATCAAGCCGAACAATCGAGTCGTCACGACTAGTGTCGATGATCAGCGTGGGAGTCTTCGCTCGTGTACGCTTGATTTTCACGAACACGGAGTTTCCCAAGCTGTCTTCGAGCTGGTTGACGAAGTGCCTACGCGCTGGTTCCGATACGAACTTGAACACGAAACGCATCTTACCATCCTTGCGTGGTGATCTTCAGAAGCTCGGCGATGTTCTCCTTGCCAGTGAAGTCGTAACGCTTGTCGAGCGCGGCGGTGCTCATACGAGCCACCTTCATGTTCGGCACGTCGATATACATGGTGCAGCAAGTGATGTTGCCTTCGCCGTCGGTGACGTCGGTGTCGCTGCCCTGGAAGAGAGTGTTGAATTCCTTGTCGGAAATGTTCAGCACGGTCTTGGGGTCGACTTGTTCGAGGCCGAGACAGTCGAAGGAGATGCACTTGCACTGCTTCTTGAGTTCCGGCAAGTAGGCGACGAGCCACTGGATCTTCGTCTTGATCTTGTCGGACTGGTTTTCGAACAAGATGTGACCACGGCGCAAGTCCTTGTAGCCGAGCACGAGGATCTTGTGGCCCTTGACGAACTCAACGTCGTCTTGGGAGAAGATGCCAGCGATTACGTGGATGACAACGTTGTTGCCCAGTTCGTTGATGATGGACAAGTCGTCCTTGTTGGTGGAGTCAGTGAGCGACACGCCGATTCCGTGGATGAGTTCTTCCTTGACGTACTTCAAGAGCTTGGACTTGTAGCGCTGGAGGTGCTGCTGGTTCACGGTGATGTTGGCGATGACTCCTTGTTCCTTCAAGACCTTGAGCATCCATTCCAAGTCAGGGTGCGCAAGGGCGTTGCCGCCGCCGATTGCACATTCGGTGCCAGCGTGGAGCGAACGGAACACGGGTTCCATGCCGACGAGGTCGCCGTGGGCTCCCTTGATGGTGGAGTTTTCGTGACAGTAGATGCAGCCGCCGTCGCAGTAGTCCGTGATCTTGATGTCGAAGTTTTCGGGGAAGCTGTAGGTGAAGTGGTCTTGGTCGTCTTCGACCCAGACGTTGGCACCGTTCTTGGGATTCTTTTCCCAGTGTCCGGTGGACTTGACCTTGGTTCCGTCCTCGAAGATGACAACGGAATGGTTGCCGTTGATGTAGTGTCCGAGGACTTTCTTAGAGATAAGCATAGTGAGTTTTTTCATTTCCATGTCCAAAATATAGCACAAATCGGCGTATGTGTCAATACCATACGCCGATTATTTAATAAAAATATGTAAAATTACGTTAACGTAATTACCATTCGGTCTGCCAAGACCTTCACCGTGCAGAAACCAGTGGCTCGTTCGCTGGTGGCGACATAGGTCGAACCGTAGAACTCGAAACCGCCGATGTCGTTGGGTTTCTTCAGCCGTTCGATCGGCGTCATGTCGCTGCCCACGATCTTGAACGCATCCGTCTTGCCGATATCCAGCGTGATTACCGCGCTAGAATACACCTTGGCCGAAGTGAAGATGGCATCCGTATTCTTGGGGTCGTAGTGTTCGATAATCCCAGAGACTCGGATATCCGCCTTGATGATGGCAGACATGTCCACGCAGACGCCAGAATCGTCGGTGAAACTGAATGTCATGTGGCCAGCCGGAACCTTGGACACTTCGAGCGTATTGGGCGCTTCGGTCAGCTTGGGCGGCGGAAACGAGAGCGCAGTGTAGTCGTATCTGAACCCGCTGGATTCGTTGTTCTTGACATACCAGTTGATGACCTCGTTAACGAAGTTATCCAAGCACTGGTTGTACTCGTCGGGAGTAAGCTGCGACCGATTCGTCGGGCAGATGTTTCCGACAAATGCCTCGCTGAAATTCGACTTGAACGCGAAATGCACATCGAACGTGATGTAGTTGTACTCGCCACGGAATGACACATATTTAATCTTGCTGCCAGATACGTTCGGATCCTCCCATTCATCCAGTCGGATCGTCCAACCGCCGGGAAGATTATATCCATGCTCGGAGAACGTTTTAAAGAAGTCGTAGAACCTCTTGATACCGTCCGTAATTCGGAATGAACTATACTTTGGAACCATATTTACCACCACCTTGAATGACAATAGAACTCGAACGGATGAAGGCTGATCGAGCCTTCATGGCGCTTCTGCAGCGCATAAGTTCCATCTTTCCTCAGATACATGTTTTGACAATCCCACTTAACGACCTTCGCCGTAAAGCCAGAGTTGTAGTAGCAGTCGCCGTCTTTCGTCGTCTTGTCAGACGGGTTGCGCTTGAAGTGGAACAGCGTGTCGTTCTTCGTAGGGTTCCATACGATGAACTCCTTGCAATTCCCTTCGGCGGCGTAAGCGCTAGATATCGCCAGCGCTAGAAGCAATGCAATCAGCAGTCGCATTATCTATTCCTTGTTTGCGTTTCCAGTCCGCGAGAATCTTGCCGTACTGCGGCGGGATGTCCGATTCCTGGCACTTGCCCTCTACCAGCTTCTTGCGCCAGTAGTTCCAAGCGGTGAACCAGACTCCGTACTTCTCGTGGAACTCGTTCTTGTAGTTGACGACGTACTGTTGGCACTGCTTCCGATGGGACTGGAAGTACTTCTTGCACTTCCGCGAGTTTGTTCGCTTTCCCTTCTCGGTCTGTCTGTACCGACGGTTCGCCTCGTTGTTCAGTCGGCGCTTCCTAGAGATCGGATCCTCGTCGACCAGTGTGTTGTTTTCGGTTTCAATCCTCTGTCCTTCGTTCGTTTTCATCTTTCACCTCATTCTTTGGCAGAGTGTACTGTTCTGGATGAAGGAACGCCGGGTCTACCTCTATGCCAGCCTTCTTCATCTTCTCAATCATGTTTTTCAATACAATTTTGCTTCCAGACAGATCGTCGTACGAATTGTCTTCGAATCGTGCTTCTTCCGCAGTCGCGTCTTCTCGTTCACAGAACGCATGTACGCTCTTCGGTATGGACGAAAGGATTTCGATGCATCCCTTCAAGTACCACGCATATTCGCGGTCGGTAAGCTCGCCTCGGCCATGACGGCACAGCGGACATGTGCAAGTGAGTCCCATGGGCGTACCTACCGTTTGATGTCTGCTTTCAGTTTTTCAAAATGACGTTTGTACGCGCCAGCCGCATCGATAGAATCTTTAAGGTACGACTTGTATACGCGCAAGCATTCCATCGACGCGCTGTCCAGCCCCTTGTCGACTTCCTCCGCGCATGCCGGACGGTTTTTCACGATGTCCTCGTACTCATAGGCAATCATCTTTTCTTTGCTCGGCGTGATGAGACAGAGGATCACGAGCATCACCGCAAATACGAGGCTAGTCCACACCAGCTTTGGTGTCGGTGGGGTGAGTACGCCCAACCCAAACGTAAAAATCGTGACCGTGATAAGGGAAATTAACAAATAGACGAAGGTATTAAGATACATGTCAACCATATTACTTCTCCAAGTATTCAAGCGTGGCGCGTTTGACGTTGCTGTACTCTATCCAGTCGTCGTCATCCTTGTTGTAAATGCGGTAACGATTTCCACTATCGTCCACCAGATAGCGTTCGGTCTTGTACTCAATCACCGTACCGTCGTCTTCGGTGATAGTCACCTTCACCGGGTCGTGCATATTGATCAGACACACGACCAGCGGAATGCCGAAACCAAACATTCCGAGCGTCAGCACCGCAATGCAGCATGCGTCGCCCGTGTCAATCGATTTGTAATGGACGCAGTGGTAGATCATGAAAATCAATACCAGAGCACAGACGAGCGTGAAAAATCCGAGCCAGTACATAGCTCCCAACATAGTCATTCTCCTTTCATGTCTTGCATGAACTGTTGTTTGAACACTTCTTTCGGAACCGTCTCCGCATGGTCTCGTTCGAGCCATCCGTCTTCGGTTTCCTTGTAAATTACCTTGAGGTCGCCGTCTCGACTGAATCGCGTGTAGCCGAAAGGCTTCTCCTTGACCGTCTTCATGTTGTCGAGCTGGTCTTCCTCGGACGTTCGCACACCACGTCCTAGCGCTTTTTTTGCACATTCCTCGCAGAGGTTGGTGATCCATCCGCCAGTAGTCCAGATGACGCGCTTGCCGTCTGCCGTACGAGGTTCCTTTCCGCAGTCGTAGCAGATCCAGCTGGACAACGACTCGGCTATGCCGTTGAGCGAGTCCTCGCCAGTGGATACCGACGTGTAAACACGGAGCTCTCCGTACTTCTCCTTGACATCCATGAACTCGAACTTGGCCTTGGTCTCGTCATCCCAAGAATCGTACAGCTTGAACAGACGAGGAAGGTAGCGGTTCTTCCACAAGTCTTCCCAGCCGTTGCCGTCCCAGTACTTGTAGTAGTTGTTCTCGATATCCTCGGTATCGGTCTGGTACGCTGGCTCACGGCTTCCGTATGCCTTGCGGAACTTCAAGAACGGATACTTGTTGAGTAAGTCCAGCATGTCCTCGTCGGAGATCGGATATTTAGGTGTGAATGCGCCCATTATCTGCGTTTCCTTCTGGTAGCTCGGTTCTGCTTGAACGGATTGAGTGAGTACGGCATAGGAACGATACGACAATTCGGGGGAACCATCTTTACCCTAGCTGGCATGATAAGCGCCAATGCGTACTGTAGTGGATCAAATTCACTCATGATTTCCTCTTCTTTGGGTATAAGTTACTCGCGGTTGGTTCAAGCCACTTGGTAGTTCCGAAAAACCTTACCGTAAGGTTGTCTGGCACTTCTCTGTCTTCGTCGAGCTGTATGTACTCGATATGGGTATTGATCTTGTCACACGCTTCCGAAAATACGCCACGTTCCTTGACGTGGCCGTTACCCTTGGCAAGCCATTCGGAAAGTGTCTTGTATGTCACTCGTTTACTCATTCGGAACCTCGAATAGCCAGTTCGGTTTGTCGAGCGAGACATACATCGTTCCAGACAACGGAGTCGCCGTACAGTTGCGCTCTCGGCACATCTGCATGAGGATGTAGAAGAAGTCGATATCCGGAATCTTCACGCGGCGCTCTGTACAGAACTCTTCAACATTCTTCTGCCACCAGTTGTGATTGATTACCACATGGCTAGGGACTACAGCGGCTTTCCAGTCTGCATGTAGCGGCTTCGTTCCGTTGAACTGGTCGAAGAACGGATCGTGTTCCGACGGCAGCATATCCGGAATGAATGTCTGGTCAAACACGACCTTCTGCAGAAATTCACGGACGGACTTGATACGGTCTTGCGTGAACTTGATGCGGTCTTCCTCGGTCACCTTCTTGTTGGTGGCTGGCATGTAGAAATATTCAGAGATCATTGCGGCTCCATTTAAGCTTTAGCAAGCGTTAGCGATCGGGCCTACGTCTTTATATTCGTAGCGTCTGACCATATTCTACCTCATGTCATCGGTCTTTTTATTGACACGTTCGATGTAGGAGACCAAGCACTTCGCATAGACCTTCACTTCGTCGGTCATCTTGACGAAGGCGTCGACGATGTCCTTAACGGTCTTTTCATTCGACAACTTTATGGAGTTGTTAGACGGCTTCTTAATATGATGGCCGTCTAGTCCATAGTTTTCAATGGTCTGCACGATTTCAAACAGGTCAACTATTTCCTTCTCGTGTTCGTAGAAATAATGGTCAAAGCAGTCTTTGACGACTTCCGTCAATACATAGAAATTCCCGTCGCCGTCCATCGACACCGTGGCTTCCTTGTCGCTACAGAGGATGTACTTTACACCTCCGTAGCAGACGACGGTGTAGTTGACACAAGTAGTCATGTCTTCCGGTAAGATGAATTCCTTGGTATGGTCGATGACGACGCCGTACTTTTTGTCGTCGTTAATACAGATGCCAGCGTCGTCAAGTCGTCTGTGGATTTCGAAAATCTCGTTGATCTGGGAAAGCGACGAGTGCAGCTGGTATGCGGCTGTACGCATCTTGTCGATATAGCTCTGGCGTTCCCAGTCGTCGCCCTTCTTGGTAGTGTCGATGAGTTTGTCCAGCTTCTTGAACACGCTCTCGCTGTCCATAGAGAACAAGGAGTTCGGGTTGGGTGCGCCCACGTACACGGCGGTATTGACCGTCTCGCCGAGCTTGTGCGTAATCTCGCAACGGCGAGATTCCTCGATGAGCGTCGTGAAGATGCGCTTCACGGACTCCTTCATCGCTTCCCTAGTATCGTCGCTCACAAGGCCCTCGGTAAAGTCATAAACCATGTCGATTACTTTGTGTTCGCGACGTTCATCGACGATCGGAAGTTCGCCGAGCTGCTTGTACTCGGCGATCTGCTTGACCACGTCCATTCTGCGTACGATGTTCTGTACGATTTCCTTGTCGATGCCGTCGATTTCTTGACGGCAACCTTCAATGAGTTCTTCGGAATGAGACATTAGCGTTCTCCCTTGCCGTGGTCATAGGTGCCACGATCGATTTCCTTCAAGACATGGGAATAGTCTTCGGTATTATGCGTATAGAAGTGGAAGTAACGGTTGACCGGATGGACGATGATGTCGGGGTCGACGACTGAAATGACATGGATGTACCAGTTGTCGCTGCTCATGTCGCCGAAATCCTTTATAGCCACGTTGAACACGAGCTTGAAGATGTTGTTGAAGTGGTAAGGGAACGAGATGGGGAACATTTCGTCCGCGATGTCGTTCAAGAGGCGCTGCAAGCAGGGCGGCTTGTCTTCCTTGGTAACGTTCGTCAGATCGGTTTCGGACTTGACAACGACGAACCTCACTCGGCGGTCGTCGTCGAAGAACGTGGTTCCGTCCGGCTTGGTGATGCGGTAGAAACTCAACGGCAAGTCTTTAAATGTCTCGAACTTCCAGCCCACGTACTTGTCGGTCTTGTATCGAGCAGGGTATTCGGACGGCTTCTTCAGTTCGGACTTCTCGATGGGTGCGAGACGGTCTCCCCACAAAGCCTGACACAGCACGTTCGACGCAAAGTGCCACGACGCGCCGGAATGGTTGTCCGATTCCATGGCCTTGTAAGCCTTCTGTGCGGATCTCACGCAGCCAGAGAAGTATCCGCCCCAGCCGTCTTTATGTTCCTTTTCCAGAAATTCCGCAAAGCGGTCAAATTCTTTATCGTACATCTGTCTACCTCATTAGTTATGGTACAAATATAGCAACAACACTCATGCTTGTCAAGCTGTATTCGTAAAAAAGGCTAATTTCGGCACAGAAATGATAAACTAGGGGCATGATGTACGACTTCCATTACTATCTTTGCTCTCTCCCCAGCTCGCCGCTCGTAGAGGCCGTCCGTGCCTTGTACGAGGCTTCCGAAGGCGACGCCAGAAAATACATGAAGAAGATGCTCCAGTCCTTGGGGCTAGAACAGGAACTCGCCCAAGGATACGGCGACAACTGGGCGGAAACCGCGTTCAACAAGATTAGGAACGCCTTCGTCCACCAAGGATGTGACGTCTACTTCGTGCCCGGTATCGCCAGAATCGCCTACGGCGACCTACACTTCGACAGCGAGGACGAGGACACGCAGAAGCTGGCGCTTCTGAAGAACTTGGTGAAGTTCATCACGATAGCCCACAAGGCGCAGTTCACTAGAAACTTGGAAAAGATCGACGTGGTTCAGGAAGGGCCACAGAAGGGAATGAAGGTCAAGTCCAAGCCGCTTACGCTAGACCAGCTGTCCACGATGTTCTCTAGGGAGCAGAAGGAAGTGACTGGCAAGGCACGTGAGCAGTTCGCCAAGGAGCATGCGAACTCCGAAGGCAACGGATACAAGATAATCGAATTGAAGAATTTTGAACAAGCGCACCAGTTCCTACCGTACTGCACGGCGGACAAGTGGTGCTACTTGCAGAACGAGAGTACGTTCGACTCGTACGCTGGCGGAGGCAACAAGCTCTACTTGGCGCTAGCCCCAGGCTTCGAGAAGCTGAAGCCCGGTGACCCAGGGTATGGACGTTCCATGATCGGTTTCGACATGGGCCCAGTTGACGAGAACGGCAAGTCGGAGCTGTGCGTCTGCACCAACCGATACAACCACGCGGAGAACTTGGAGCACGAGGAAGGCGCTGGCTCCGGCGACTCCGCCTATGACGAAATTCAGTTGTCCAAGATTCTCGGATTCCCAGTATGGGAACGTTGTCCGGGATACACGGTCGACGAAATGCTCGCCAACGGCCTCATGAACATGGAGACGATGAAGACTATCGTCACCACCGACGACGAACTGACGAAGCTCGCCAGAGACAAAAAGTATCAGCTAGAATTCTTGAAGAAATACCGTGTGGAAGCCAAGGAAGAATGGCGAGCGCCTGGGTTCTGTGTCAGCTTCTGCAAGATAAACAAGCGTGGATTCCATACGACGGAATGGTTCGCGATGTTGACGGACGAGCCGGATCACTTGCTATGGTTCAAGGGGTTCAGCCGACTGAACGCCGACGTATACTCACTTGAGGTCGGTTCGCATAAATACATGGTCGTGTTCCAGACTGGCAAACCGCTTTCGAATGACGTATTCTACAAGGTCGGCGGCGACCATTTCCCGATTGCCGTATGCAAGATGATCGACGGCGAGAAGCGCTACAACTACCTCGACTTAGCCGGAAATTATATCAGCAAAGACTGGTTCGCCCATGTAGGGGCGTTCGACGTATACACCCAGTTTGCTTGTGTACAGCGTGACGACGGCAAGGAGAATGTAATCAATAAGGCCGGAAAGATAGTACTGGGCGAGTGGTATGACAGTATAAAGAGAGAGTACGACAAGGGATTCTACTTTGTTGCGGATGATAAGGATGTTGGGAAGAAATTGCTTTACACATGGGAGATGAAGCCGTTCTGTGGCTACGTCGACGAAATGAAACCATTATCCGGTGTCGGCGTCCTCGTCAAGTCCAACGGAAAGTACAACGTGGCCATTCCGAGTGAGTGCTGCATGCTGTGCAACCTCTGGTTCGACGCTATCGACGAAAGGGTATACACCGCACAAAACGGTTCGTATGTCATTCTAGTGTTCGATAAGGATCAAGGATACAACTTCATCGACATCGGAACGCACAAGCAAGTCCTCGACAGATGGTATCAGTCCATAAAGTACATGGAGCATGGATACTTCTTGGTCAAGGAAGGCGGCAAGCTGAACATTTACGAACCGATCTTGAACAGCTTCGTGCTTCCGCAGTGGTTCGATGACCGTGGCGCTCCACAGATTCTCGACGAACACAAGTTCGCTGGCTTGTGGATAGGCGACAGGCCAGTGCAAGTCATCGACGGCAAGATTGTTCCATCATCTAGCGAAGTTTAATACAAAGGAAAAGGAAATGAGTATTTACGTTGTTGGTTCAAAGAGCAAGAAGTTCCTACCGCTTGACGGATTTCACAAGAAGTTCATCGTGGACGAGAAGCACGAAGGCGACAACATCGACTATCTGAACCCGTGGTACTGCGAGCTGACTGGCTTGTATTACCTATGGAAGCACGACGAGGACGACATCGTCGGCCTTGAGCACTACAGAAGGTATCTGACTGTAGACGGCTGGCATCCCATCAAGCGCACCGAGGCGGAGAACTACTTGAAGAAGTACGACGTGCTCTGCGTGAAGGTCGGCTATCCGTACACTGGCATCAAGGATTACCTTATCAAGAACCGCAAGGCCGAGGCGACCAATTCCTACATCGCCTTGCTGGCATCCATGTACGGACGCGGATACGCAGACCACTGCATACGTTATCTGAACGGACACGAGCACGTACTCGGCAACATGTTCGTCGCTAAGCGCGAGACCGCCAACAAGTATTGCGAGTTCCTGTTCAAGTCGATGTACACCTGGTTCCGTCTGCAGCAGAAGATGGGCATACCAGTAGAAGGACGTATCGTTGGCTATATGGCCGAATTTTTATATGGTGCATACATCGATTGGTTTAAACTCAAAACAAAAACTCTCCATTTACGGATGACGTAACCACTATACCATTAAATAAAAAAAAGCCACCGAAACTCGGTGGCCTTTTTTAGTCTTTGTAGTGGCAGTCCTTGAGGAACTGCTGGTTGTCCTTCTCGATGTTGAGGATAACGTCCTCGATCTTCTTCAAGTCGCTAGCTCTGAGCTTGCATGCCCAGTGGCCGTAATGGTCGCCTTCTTGCAGCTCGTATGTGCAACGGTTGGTGCCAACGTTGAGCGAACCGCCGTAACGGATGTTGCTCCCGGCTTTGATGGCCTCAGCCCAAGAAGGGAAGCGTCCCTTGTCCGTAGCGTAGTGGAACGGAAGATTAATCTTGATTTCGTCTCCGTGTTCACCGCCGAGTTCGTCCTTGTAGTAACCTTGAATTGCTCCGTAGATTTCCACTGTCTTCTTGGTGAGCGTACGATCCTTCTTGGGAACTTCGAGAGTCACGTTGCACTTGAAGCTGATGTCGTGGCACTCGCCGTACTGCCAACCATGCGTTTTGTTCACGGTGCCGTGTTCCTTGAAGAACTTGTACACAGTGCTGAATGGGCTCTTGCTGAAGAACTCGTCGTAAGCGTCCGCGACCTTGGCCTTGGTGGCTTCGACGGCGGCGTCGATGCGCTTGCGCTCGGCTTCCGGTAGCTGCTTGTATCCACGAGGCTTCTCGAACTTGTTGAGTCCGTCGCCGAACTCGATGCCGCGCCATGTGAGACCGCCGTGCTGTTCGGAAATCGCGTCAAGACGTTCCGTGTTGTGCTTGATGACCTTCTTGACGAAGTCAAGGAACACGTCGGGCTTCACGCCGTACGGATGCTTGGGGTGGTCGTAGTCCCATTCGGCAACTAATTCCTTCTGGTAAGCGATATTGTGATCCTTGGCATACTTGAGGAACGGAGAGCAGCTGTCAAAATAGAACAGGGCCGTCGTATGTTCCGTCTTGGCTCGCATGTTAATATCGCGCCCACGGAAAGTGTTGTAGAAGTGGTCGATGTTTTGGCTGTATTCCAGCATCGGAAGCAACGCATGCACGTTCGTATTGTTACACGGTGAATCGTAGAAGTACCTGTCGTCTCGATTAACCCGGAAACCGAGTCCGGAAAGTTCCTCGAAGAACTTCTTGCCTTCTTCGGTATCGGCCCAGAATTCGAGCGGAAGGTCAGTACCTTCTGGGATATCGTGACCCTTCTTGAACGGCCCCATGCACTTGACGATGTCCATGTAGTGCTTGAAGCCACAATGCAGCGTACATGTGTTGGAGTCCAGTGTCTGCACTTGGTCGCCGACAGTAGCCTTCACGAAAACATGCTGGTCGACTCGGCAGCTTTTCTTGAGGTCGGTCATGTTGACGTCGATGGTCAGTTCTTCGCCGTCGATCTCGCCGACGAACTTGAGCGAACCCTTCGAGCTGTACACGACGGCTTCGCGGAGCTTCGCTACTTCCTCGATCATCTTGAGTACGTTTTCCTCTGGGTGATAGTCATCGCCTTCGAGGACTTGGAGCAGCGGGGCTGCCTTGTAGAGTTCATTCTCTGCTAGAGGTTTCTTAGCCATGGTTAGTCCTTTTTGTTGTATTTGATTTTGGAGAGGCGGTCGAGCGCAGCGTCGATGCACGGCTGGTGCTTCAAGGATTCGAGCAAATGCTCGATCGTACGCGCATGCTTGAAGATGTCGCCAAGAACTTGTCTGTCTTCGGCAAGTTCAGCGTCTTGCTCGTTGAGCTGGTCTACGGATCCGCTGTCGACCATTTCGTTGTGTATGCCGCCGCGAGAAACTACGGTGTAGACGTGGTAGTCTCTTCCGATAAAGTAATGACGCCACCAGACGCCGTTGGTCGACATGTAGTTGGCCTTCACCAAGTCACGGAATCCGTCGTTGAGCATGCGACAAAGCTCGTCCCAGTCCTTCTCGTAGGCATCGTTCAGAGTTGTGTCGCCTGGGTCGATTCTCCACCAGAGGCACTGTTCGGAATAGGCGCTCGGCTCTCGCTGCTCGACTTCGTACCAGTCCTCGCAGACGTGGTCGTACTCGTCACAGCCGCCGTCCTCGTCGCCTTCGTGGCAATACCCAAGGTAAATGTACTTCGACGTTCCTTTCTTGTCGTACTTGTCGAACATGTTGTCGATAAAGCGTGTGTATTTGTTTTCCATAGATTACCTACTTTACAAGTTTGCGCTGTTCGCGAACGAACTTGATGAACTGCCCGACGGTGATATCGGACATGTTGGTAGTAATAAAGCGCGACGCGAAGACCCTGCTAGACAGCGGATCCATGTACAGAACCTTGTGGGACATATCGTTGCACTTACGTTCAAACACGATGCAGTTGCTAGCACGTTTCCATTGCACGCTTACGTTGTTAACAATCTGCCCTTGCAAGTCTTCGGTCGGCGCATAGGAGTCGCAGAAGTTCGGCCCGGCAGAAACATATTTGATAGGCCAGAACTGGTTGAGCACCGACAGCGCAGTGTCGAACGAAAGTGGTTCGTCCTCACGCTTGTATAGCTCCTCTGCATTGATGATCTTGGCTCGCTGCTGGTCAATATCTTCCTGATGCTCTTTACTGCGGCGATCCATCTCGTCCTTGCACATCTTGCACCATCCGTGATCTACCTCGCCAGAACGCGGAACCTCTTTACCGTCCTCGGCATAGCGGATGACGCCAGCCGGACAGCAATAGGCTGCGTCGCGGATTTCGGTATCGTACTTGGCGTAGTCGGTGCCGACGACCTCGCACTTATGGGGAACACGGAAAATTGCGTCACAACCAGCTTCGCAAGCGCCACAGCCGACACATTCGTCGTAGGTCTCGTCAATCCAGACTTTAGTAATCATAGTATTCTCCTAGTAGCGGATAAGTCCCGGCATGCACTCGTCGAATTCTTGGTGGTACTTGCCGTTGTCGCCAGCCTTCATGGCCTTCTTGATAAATTCAATGGCGGTTTCCTCGGTTTCGAACAACGGATCGCGAACAAGCGGACTGTACATCGTCATGGGCCCCATGACGACTTCGGCGTACCAGTAGTCATACGGCTTCCAGCGGAACCAGCCAGCCTTCCACTGGGGAAGGTAGCCTCCGTCAGTCTTCTTTACGCGGTGCTTCTTGTCGATGTATGTCGGAAATGCCATTATACGAATCCTTTGTACTTTGCGAACTGCTGAATATCGTCCAGCCGTTCCTTCAAGTGCTTGATGCCGCTGAAGCCCACTTCCTTCTGTCTTGCTCGGCCACCTTGAATGATCATCTGCTTCTCGTCATCGTGCTTCTGGGCCTCGTGGAACCATTCGTACGTGCCACACATGACGGTGAACTTGGCCGGAACAACGTATTCTAACACCAAGCGGTCGTTATGCCCAGTGTAGTAGATGCGCACCTTGACAGACTTCTTCGCCCAGGTGACCTTCGACCCCTTGACCTTGGGGAACTTGTACGGAATGCTGAGAAACGCGAGGTAGTGGTCGATGTGCGGATACTCGACGCACCAGTCCTCCGTCTCGTGGAGAAATTCTGCGCCTTCGAAGTAGTCCGGAAGCTTCGTGTTGTAACGGCGCTCGAACAGACTGATAAGGTTCTTGGTGTGGCGGTCGATGACCTCGTCCTTACGTGCCGCAAGAATGCCGTCGACGTTCTTGGCCTCGGCAGAACCCTTCGGATAGACGGGGCCGTCCTTCGTCCAGCTTGTGGCCGTACGCCAGCTGTCTGGCATTCCGTGGCGCTTGGCTTCCTCGCCGTATACGTCGAGCATGCGGTTCCACGAGGAGCTGACGATGCCGACGGCGGTTTCCAAGTCCGTCTCGATGTAGAAGTAGGTGTTGATGGAGCCCTTGAGGCAACCAGTGAACTCAGGGAACATCCGCTGCATCAATTCGTTCTGGCGAGAATGGTGCTCGTACACGCAGTAATTGACGAGTACGGTACGGCGGGAAGTGATGCAGAAGCCGTAATGCATTTCGTCAATGTCCTTGCTCAGCGAGAAGTCGTTGATGTCTGAGTTGTACACAAGCACCGGATGATCCTTCGACATGGCACTGCAGAGGGACATTTTGTCTTGCGGCATAGCGACGAATCGGTCAGCGTCCAAGTGTATGTCGCTGAACGCATAGGGAAGCAAGGCGGCTCTCGCCTTCTCGTAGAACTCCTTGTTGCCTGGGATGGCCAGCCATTCCTCGACCAGCATCGGCAGCGTACCAGCCTTCGCTTCGTCGGAATCGAGCTTCGTCACGGAGTTGAGCCAGAGGTCGAAGTATTCTCGGTCGAAATACTTGCTGAAGTCGAACGTCCGAGTCTTTCCGCCGTAGGTGCAAGAAATGCCGAGCTCTTGCTTGTTCTTCTTTACCGGAATGTCGAAGGAGATCGGCGAGCCTTCCCTCGCGCCCTCGTAGTGGAACGTGGCGATGTTGTCGTCCACGGTGACTTGGATGAGCTTCACGTCGCCTTCTTTCTCCATGCGGTTAAGGAATACTAACGCGCACTGTCTGTACTTGGCGGCCTTAATAATCTCGTTGTCCTTGTAAACCTTCATTACTTTATCTTCCTTTTTGGTGCCTTTGCCGGGTTTCTGCTGAAGTCCTCCATACACATGAGGAATCCGTACTTATCCGTCACGACCTTCTGTCCGGCGGCCCTAATTCTTGCAATTTCGATTGCGCTCATTTCTTGATCTCCTTGTCCCAGTCCACCCATTCGCCTTCTTCGCGTTCATACAGATTGTTCCACCAGCTATGACGGATGCTGATGTTGTAGTTGACCTTATCTTTACTAGCCTCGACTGCGGCGGCAATAGCCTTGTCCTTGTCGGTGAAAGTCTCTTCGTAGTCGCCGACAAGCCCATGGGCGTCTGGGTACTCGTAACGCAGTTGGTACTTGTGCTGCGATTTCTTACGTACTTCCATCATTTCGGTATACGCCTTGTACTGCGTCACGATGTCTGGATGGTTCGCCTTGAGCCACATGTCGAAGTCCATCTCCTTGTAGTTCGGATTTCCGTATGGCTCGTAGTATTGACCGCATGCCAGCTTGTCCGCCTGTTCGGCACTGAACAAATAGATTCCGCACTGGTTCGGCTTGATTTCGTCGGACGGAGAACGGTGACAGCAGAATGTAGTCTCGTTGACCCATCGTCCGTACAAGCAAGTGGAGCAGCATCGTTTCTTTTTCATGGCAACCTCTATTAGTCTGTGTACGAAGACAAATCTAGCAATAATCTTTCGGACTTCGTGATCGCCGGAGTGCTGGTGACGCACGAATACACTTGATAGTCCCTAGTGACATAGAGCCACAGATACTCGTTGTCTGCACACTTTTTGCGCTCTTTGTCGAGGTCGAATATCCCAGAAATGCGGTCGTAGACCATATCGTCAATCCAGTTCTTCTGTCGGTCGAACTGGATGGACAGTGACGAATCGTCTGGATCGATGGCGTTCCAAAGCTTGGAGGCTTCCGAAGTCTTGAAGTAATAATAGTCCCATGTAAAAACTTCCCGATTACCGTTGAATAGGAGAATGGTCTTCTTGTCGGAGCCGTAGGTCTCGAATAAGCGGTCGATTTCTTTAGTGTACTCGTTGGTCATGCTGCCCTACTCTCTGTAGACATAGTCTTGACGGTCTTTCGGAACCCACCTATCCACCCAAGCCTTGATGTCGTCGGTGACTGGCTGGTGGAGCTGGTCTCGCCAGTGCCAGATGAACTGGCGAACTTCGGTTTCCTTGTCGAAACGGTGGTCGAGCACGGTGTCGAGCAGTCCGTACTTGTAGATGAGGACGTCCTCGGCAATCTGGTCGATATAACGGAGTTCGTCTGGAATCTCGTCTTCCATACGTTCGAATTCGTCGGCGGTGTACTTCTTGCCCTTGTAGTAGAAAGCGTCACGAGACAAGGCGAAGTTGATATCCGGGAGCGCCTTGCAGAAGTCCCTCGCGTCCTTGTAGGCGTCGATGAACCCTTGGCGGAACTTGCAGTTCTTACGCTTGCCGACAGTGTCGTGGAGAATGAAGCACCTGATGATGCCGAGCTGGTCTCTCTTGTCCTTGTAGGACGCAATGTCCGGATACGTGTCGTAGGGACGCAAGTCCGTCTTGAGCAGCGGTTCGCTCTTGAAGGTCTCCATTTCGGCTTGCAGATCCTTGGCGTACTGGACGAACTCGTCGTAGAAGCCGTTGTCGCCGTACGTAGTCACCTTGCACTTGTAGTTGATGCCGCGCTTGTGGCTGGGTATGCCGAACTCGATGGACATGTTGATCGTACGGGACACCTTCTTTCCGTAGCCGAGGTTGCGAGTGACAGTAATCCAAGAGAAGCGTGACTCCAGACTGCACGGGGTCGCCTTCAAGGTCGGATGGCCTTCAATGACCATTTCGCGGAGCTTGTCGAAGGCGACATCGAGGTAGCCGTACGGATGCCAGCAGTACTGGGCCGGGGAGCTGTTGCCAGTGTTGAAGTCGGTCGAGACGACGTGGAGCATCTTCATGCCAGTGATCCAGTTGCGCAAGTACTCGCGCAAAACTTCCTTCCAGTCCATGTCGCGGAGACGCTTCATGATTTCCTTTCCGCGATTGGTAAGCATCTCCCCAGTATGGAAATCGTGGAGATCCAGTATCTTCGGAGAGTAGTAGGCCGGATCCTCCGGCGTCCTTGTATCGAAGAACTCCCTACGCTCTTCTTCTTCTTCGGTCTTGCACTGTTCTATGCTTCTTATCATACCGTCTCCTTTCACGAGTCGTGCCCGATGATGTAGTCCATAATCGCCCAAGAAATGAACAGCAGGACGAGCGTGGACGTGACGCCGAGGAACGTCGAAGTCGTGAACTCGTCGCTCGGCAGCGAGAACACCCACAGCATGTCGACAATCATCGCCGACATGCAGACGAAGCACACCACCGAGCGCAGCAGCTCGTTACCCGGCTTGAGGAACCAGTATTTCAGTTTCTTTATCATTTGTACCGAAATATAGCAATTACGCCTATGCACGTCAACTGATAAACTGCATTGCATGAAGAACTTCGCATCTTACCTAGCTAATCTGCCCAAGACGCCCCTTACTGAGGCAGTCATTGCACTGTACGAATCGGCTTATCCGCTTATGGAAGGCGACAAGCACATGTGGATAGACTCTCCTAGTGCAATGAACCAGAAATTGTATGACTGGATACGATATTGTGCAAACTTTTCCGGAGACTCGATTCCTTATAAGACCTTTGACGAATTAGTCGTTGCGGCAAAAGAGTATCGTTCCGAACTCGACATATACAAAAGAGTCATCAATGACGGTGTCGAAATCATCAAAGACGGTGTCGAGCATGGTTTGCTCCCTAAAGAATTGCTTTATGGTAGTACGTTTAATGACAGCGCTTTTGGATCCACCAAAACATATAATGCGCCAAACCTAGAAGGTTTGGTTCTAAAGGTACTAGAGAACAACCAGTCATTAAGTGATTTAGTCAAACAATGTAGGTCATTCCCTCAAAATGCGAATATGGACTTGTTTAAAAAAGTATTCGCCTTCGGCAGAGACGACTGTATCGACATGGATTCCCTATTCGCACTAATCGGGTCTTCTTTGCTGTTATACAATAGCAACGATTCCATATACGATCGGCGAGATAAAATAAGTGGACGGATTTGGCATGACGGATTGCTGTATGATGCGAATGCACTATATGGCGATTTGATGCTAAAGTATCCTAAGCCAGAATATGACGAAGTTCCTATTCCAGAAAAGGAATACAAGCTTCTCAACTTGAAACATCGGTTAAAGGGTAATCACGAAGACTTGCCACGCACACGCAAGGTCGAGAAAAGCCAACCGATATCGTGGAATGACTGGATGAAGAATCCGCCACAAAACGTAATTGATGAAATTTTGTCTGACAACAAGTCGACGGCTAAACCGTTTGAAGGCAATGCCGCAATGCCAGAGCACATCGCATTGATTAAGCAACGTATGAATCAACTTGGTATGTAATCATGAATAACTTCGCCGATTATCTCAGCTCTTTGCCAAGGACTCCGGTCACGGAGGCCGTCACTGCCCTGTACGAAGGTCTTACCAAGTCCGACTTGGCTCTCGGACGATATCTGAAAAGCTTCAACAAGGGCATCAAGGTGCCTCCGCTGCCACAAGGAATCAAGCCGAACGAACAAGCCGCCTACATGATGCTGGCGAGGCATCCGCAAGACGTGGCCAAGCTGCTGGACATCGGAGTGACCTACGGCATCCCGGAAGACGGCGAAGAAGAGTTCGACGAGACTTACGCCGAGATCGACATCCAAGACACACTCAAGAAGATTGCCGAACTGACCTCCGACAGAAGCAGAGGCGCGGTCAGAGGAGCCACGGCAGACGTCGTTTACGTCTACGAACACCTCGACCGCAAGGACGAACTCAAGAAGGCCGCAGACCTGTACAGAAACGGACAGAGCGACGCCGGATACACCGCGCTGAAGAACGCTCTGGGCGAAATCAACTTCGAATACCTCGTCTACCCTATCGTCAAGCTGTGGAAGACCGAAGACGCCTACCGCGACGACAAGCTGTTCATGCTCGACCCAGACATCAAGAGCCACCTTCTCCGTAACCGCTGGCTCATCCACGAGACTTCGGTCGATGCCGGACTCTCCATCCTCAAGAACGGATTCGACCGTGGAAACCTCGCTGGCGGCCTCGCCATGACGACTTGGGGAAGGCACCCCCAGACTGGCGACTACCTGTTCGCGCACGACGTCTTGGACATGCTCAGCCGAGAAAACTACAAGTCCCGCAGCTTCGGATCGTACGGCGACTTCGCCTTGGTGTTCCAAGGTTCCGGATACAAGGCG